>Ga0105240_10007309_pt1 | contig 16073 bp, 7 predicted proteins | sample KBSC54metaG_FD_80426 | JGI IMG/M metagenome (GOLD analysis project Ga0105240, IMG submission 80426) | Corn rhizosphere microbial communities from Kellogg Biological Station, Michigan, USA - KBS C5-4 metaG | ecosystem: Host-associated > Plants > Roots > Rhizosphere > Soil | place: Michigan, USA... | reverse complement strand
TAAGCTGCCGGAGGGAGATAGGGTGACGGAACGCCATAACGGATCTTGTCGATCAACTGTTGCGGATGTTCGATGCGAACGCCGAGCGCAAAAGGCTTGGGTTCGATCAGGATATGATGATGGTGCAGCAGCCGGTAGATGTCACGGGCGGAATGACCTGTTGCAAGAATAACGGCGTCTCCGTCGAACACGTCTCCATCCGCTGTCCTCACCTTCTTTATACGTTGATCGTGTAGAACAAAATCTACGACTTTTTTCTGGAACAGAAAATGCCCGCCGCTGTCGGTGATCAGCTGACGCATGGCCTGGATGATATGGGGCAGCTTGTTGGTGCCGATATGGGGATGAGCGTCCACCAGGATACTGGAGTCGGCGCCGAACTGGACGAGGAGCGCCAGGATCCGGTTGATATCACCTCGTTTGTTGCTGCGGGTGTATAATTTACCGTCACTGTAGGTGCCCGCTCCGCCTTCGCCGAAGCAATAGTTGCTTTCCGGGTTGATCACGCCTTCCTTATTTAACAGGGCAAGGTCTCTGCGACGTGCGCGGACATCTTTCCCGCGTTCGAGCAATACAGGCCGTATGCCTTGCTGGATGAGACTTAGCGCGGCAAACAAACCGGCAGGCCCCGCCCCGATGACGATGACCTGGCGGTCGGCGCGGGAGACATCGGGGAAGTGAAGGATCGCGGGCGGCTGCGGAGCAAAAGGCTCGCCGATAAAGGCTTTGACAGTCAGCAATACTTTGGGTTGGCGGCCTCTCGCATCGATAGCGCGTTTCACCAATTGAAAACCTGCGATGTCTTTTATCGGATGCCCGGTTGCCTTTGCGATATGTTCCCGTATCTGGCGATCGCCGGCTGCGTCTGCGGGAAATAATTTCAGGTCGAGTGTTTGTTGCATGTAACGATTGGCAATCAAAAATATAAATAGTTCTGGTTGAGGGCTATTACAAATTTTGAAAAATGCGGCAAGTATTTTTTTTAAAAAAAAATCCCGGATTTAAAAATGCAATCAAATAATTTGTATCTTCAATTACCTCACAACAAACTCTACATATATGAAGAAAGGCTCGTTCACATCGAAACTCGCGTCTCCCTTCTTCATACTAAGTAAGTTTAGCTCCCAGCGTCAAGGACAGCTGACGTATTACGCCTGGATCCACTGCCACTGTCGTTCTATGCCCCGAGGAGGCGGTTGCCCCGCAACCGTTTCCGACTCGCATCGATGTGAATTTGAATAAACACGGAGACATAGTTCTAAAAAAAGTTCCAAAGTCTATAGAGGGGTGTGGTTTGTCTTTTTGTAATTCTCGAGTAATAAAAAGTTTTTTTTTTCATGAAAAGGTTTGATATTCGCCGCCCTGCTCAACTTTTTTTTTCGTGAGTCCAATTCCTGAAATTTTTGATTCGACAATTCTTAAATCGGCATAAAAATTGGTGACTGTAACAATGGCAAAAACGTCTGACAAAGTTTGGGGCAATTGTCTGGAGATTATCAAGGACATCGTCGAGTGGCAGCATTTCAAAACATGGTTCGAGCCGATTAAGCCAGTTGAACTGAAGAACGACATTTTGGTCATCCAGGTTCCCAGCCAGTTTTTTTACGAGTACCTCGAAGAGCATTATGTAAATCTGTTGGCGAAAACACTGCGAAGGATTTTGGGAAAGGATGCGATGCTCGAGTACAGGATAATGGTGGATAGCGGTAATCATCAGAACAAGCCCCTGACGATGGATGTCCCTGCTCATGGATATAAGACGTTTTCCAATAATGAAATGGATTTTCCCCTGATCATAAACAACCCCGTCAAGAATCCCTTTGTGATCCCCGGGCTGAAGAAGATGCAGATCGACGCTCAGCTGAACCCGGTCTATACCTTCGACTCCTTTGTCGAGGGCGATTGCAACCGCGTGGCGCGCAGGGCCGGCAAGACGGTGGCGGAAAAGCCGGGCGCGAATTCCTTCAATCCATTGGTGATCTATGGCGGGGTAGGGCTGGGCAAGACCCATTTGGCGCAGGCCATCGGGAATGAGGTCAAGCGGCTGCACCAGAACAAGGTTGTATTATACGTCAGCTCCGAGAAGTTCATCAACCAGTTCGTGGATCATAGCCGAAACAATGCGATCAACGATTTTATCCATTTTTACCAATTAGTGGACGTTCTCATCATTGACGACGTCCAGTTCTTCAATCGCGCCGAAAAATCCCAGGACGCTTTCTTTGCTATCTTTAACCACCTTCACCAATCCGGGAAGCAGCTGATCCTCTCTTCCGACAAGCCGCCCAAGGACCTGGATGGATTGCAGGAGCGTCTCCTGAGCCGTTTCCGCTGGGGCCTCAGCGCCGATCTCCAGGTGCCCGATTACGAAGTACGGATCGACATCCTCGAGCGCAAAATGAAGAACGACGGACTCGAAATGCCCAAAGAGGTAGTAAAGTACCTGGCTTACAATATCAACAGCAATGTCAGGGAGTTAGAAGGTGCATTGATATCACTTTTGGCACAATCTTCGCTAAATAAAAGGGAAATCGACCTGGAATTGGCCAAAAAGGTGCTCCGTAATTTCGTGAAAACTAGCAGCAAGGAAATTACCATCGAAACTATACAGCGTATGGTATGCGATTATTTCGATGTTTCCTATGACAAACTGCTTCAGAAAACCCGCAAACGCGAAATCGTTCAGGCGAGACAGATCACTATGTACCTGGCCAAAGCTTTTACCAAGAATTCCCTCAAAACGATCGGCGAACACTTCGGCGGCCGCGACCATACCACCGTCATCCACTCGTGCCAGACCGTCAAAGACCTCATGGACACCGACAGCCTTTTCCGCGAAAACGTGATGGAGCTCCAGCAGAAGGTCCAGCTCGCTGCCATGTAACCACACACGCCCCTCCTTACTATACCAACAGATCACCCACCCTCACCGGTGGGTTTTGTGTCTTTACCCCGCCCGCTCCCTCCAAATAAAAAAAGGGTTGGGCATAACCCAATTAACCTTTATTTTTGCCTCCCCTTTCGCGACCCCCGAAAGGGTCTTTCGGAGAGGTGCCTGAGTGGCCGAAAGGGCCGGTTTGCTAAACCGTTGTACGAGCTTAAACTTGTACCGAGGGTTCGAATCCCTCCCTCTCCGCTGATAGTTTATCAAATTTTCCTTGGAAAGCCTGTAAGCTGAGTGTTTACGGGCTTTTTGCTTTTTTGGGGTGGATGATGCTAATGTTATTTTGCTTCATTTTGCCCCGTTTTCCAGAGCGGAATTCGTGACACAGACCAACTCCGGATGAAGTGGGTCACGAATGAAGCCCAAAGCCTTGAACACTCGTGACTTGCGCGGATTTAGCCTAAGTCAAAGACGTATGCAATTGCTAATTTACTCACTGTTAAAAAGCATTTGTGTATGATCTCGAAGAGTTTTGGTTTGCTTTTTTACCTTAAAAAGCCCCGGAGCGAATCTCAAAAGGAACGTTCCATTTTCCTGCGCATCACAAAAGACCTTCGTAACACTACAGTTGAATCGGCAGATATTTTAATATTTATGTATGTGGGGTATTGATTATATATAGGGTAAAAAATTGATCAACACCACCCATGCCTGTCACCACCGATTACTTGCAATGGGTAACCGATGAGATATCTGTCAAAGGCGGAATTCTTTGATAGGTCATGGTAGGAATATGGACCGCGAGCAAGTTCTTGCCCTCTTCGTTCACCAGTACGTCGTCTTTTGAAATAACGCATAAATTAAGCATATCCTGAACAGGGAATTCCTCGCAATCCCTGGGCACACATCCCGAAACTGCTTCGGCTACAATGACTGGGTATTTATCAATGTCTGAGATATATTCGACGAGGTTACCATTGTAGCTCATATATGCACAAATCATCCCAATGCCTTTTTCAGAGGAGATCAGATCGAACGCCATGCAACCTTTACCAGGAAGAAGAATAATACTTTCCGGCACCCAGGTCGCCTTTCTTGGATCAAATATCATCAGCGCCGTGCCACCTACTTTCCAGAACCGCAGCACAAATCGTAAGGCAAGTACCTCCCGACCCTTCCACGTGGCCAGCCGGATAAAAGGATCGCCGACGAAAGGAAAGAGAAAGCATTTGTCGGGAGCGCTGACGTCTTCAAGTATCGCCTGGTCAGCCGCGGATTGTTGAACGAAGGGAACGCCTTTTATAAATTGGAAAAGCTCCAGGCAGGTGAGGACGGGCGTAAATTCGGCTCCGGTTACGCGTTCAAACAAAAAGGGTCCGGCAAAGCCATCTCCATTAAAGCTAACACAAAAGACTCGGCCGCTTTCTGGCAAGCGGACAAACGAGGAGTAATTTCCAGCTAGGGGTTCTTCCTTTTGACATAAGAAATCTTGAAAATGATAGATGCGGAAACCGCAAAAGACTTCCGTGACCAGGCGTGACCCGTCGTAATAATTAAACACGCGGTGAATCGCGGTTTTTATGGGCGCTTGAAAGAATTCGGTGGAGGCAATGTCGTTTTGTGGGTTCCAATAGAAGCACTTCTGAGAAGTATAACCGACGATAATCCTGCGCCCTTTGAAGTAAACAAATTCGGCAAATCTGTTTTCCATGTTCTTTTCACCGGGCAATAGAGCTTGCGGATTGTATGGCGGGTCGATCTGGCGGATCGATATGCTTTCTCTTGATCGTAACAAGAGGCACGGGAAGGAGATTTCCGGGACAATCGTTGCGGGGGCGGTTGGAGCGAAAACGTCGTCCGGGTCAAGCAAAAGTACACTATAGAGACTGTCTATGATCCGCCGAAGGTTCTCGAAGAAATAATTGTCATCGTCGTAATGTGATTTGATTTCATTGGGCAGCAATTCGTTAAAAAGTTTATATTCCCGGACAAATTTGCCCAGATAATTGTCGAAATAATAAGAATGGATGGCATATGGGCGCCGGTGACGGATATCTTCCAGGATATCGCGGGGAAATCGTTCGAGACAATAATAAGCCAGCAAAGCCAGGTTGATGAATTCAGGGTTATTCAATTCAGCGGCATTACGCCGGTTAGCTGTCCACAGCTTGGCCTTCTCTTTTAGCTCGGCGACCGTAACCATACCCTTAATGATGAGTTGGTAGTTCCTGAATTGCTCTTTTCGGCTGTTGATACCTGCATTGTATCTTGCAAGCGCCTCCTCCAGCATTTTCAAGCGTGACGAATCAATCCAGTAGTAAGGGCTCCCGAGGTTCTCCTTCAAAAAAGCGTTAACGTCGGAGGCGGTGGACTGGGCGTCAAGGATGTTCTTTAGCCCATTCTCGATTCGGGTATTGATGCTTTGGCGAAGCTTTACCAGCCGGTCCCCATTGGGATTCAGCCGGCCAATAAACCGGGGGAGCTCGTCATGCGTTTTACCGAAATCTACCGCGTGAATATTATGGTCTGTCAATAATGAAATATGACTTCCGGCCGCCACTTCGTCGCTCCGCATTAAGATATAATGTTCATGCGGCAGGGTAGGGAACCATTCCCTCATAAAGGAAAGTACCGTCGAAAAATCTTCGTCCATCACGCCGTCCTTGCTGCAACCGATAAACAGAAAATGCTTGTTCATCCAAAGCTGCTGAAGGATCGTTTTGTAGCCTTTTTGCGATGCGAGCTTGGAATAGTCATCTGCGCCAAAAATGGTTGTCACGGGTTTTGCATATCTGCCGTGAAAATGCAGGATACATCGCTTACCGCTATACAGGGCTTGTTGAATCTCCTCGTGTTGAGACCAATCATAAATATTGGGGTTCTGATTAAGCCCAACCTCTGCTAAAAGGTCATCATAATTGGTGGTAGCGATGATTGGGAGGGAGAGATCTTGAATGCTTTCAATCAAGACCTTGGAGCGGATGTTCGGTTTTGAAAAGAGGTCACTTAGCCAGTCCGAAAACGGGTGGCGCGGCGCTTTGAGCAAGTCCTTTACGATAGTAGCTGCCGCAGTAAGTTTATTTTCCGCCAGAAGGGTGCTCCCGGTCGCAATGAGATTGTCCCGATCAAGTCCCTTGTCGGCGGCATACTCCAATCCATCCTTTACCAAGCCCCTCCAACTGGGAAGGCCGGCGGTAGCAAAAGAAGCACCGGCGCCGATGACCGGAATGACCTGATCCTTACGGATAAGCTGTTTTAGTTTCTCAAAAGTGTTCATTTCCTGACATGAACTTACGGTTTTTTGGGGTATCGCTGCATGGCGATCATCTATTGTGATAACCAATGCAACCACCCATTTCGGAATGGTAAGGAGAAGATTTTACGAGTATTTTGTCCGAAATTCTGACTATCTTACCACCGAATAATAAAGTAAATTTGCATTTCGGCCGGTTGAAGAATTGTCCGGTATCTAGGGTGTCAAATCAATTGACAATGACTGACTTACAACTATATTCGCAAATATCTTCCCTACCCGCCGACCTCAAGAAAGAGGTGTCGGACTTTGTAGAATTCTTAAAGCAGAAGGCCAAATCCAAGGCCAAGCCGAAAGAGCGCAAGTTTGGTTACGCGAAGGATTTTTTCAAAATGGCCCCCGACTTCGATGAGCCCCTGGAAGACTTTAAAGATTATATGTGATGCAACTGCTACTGGATACCCACACTTTTATTTGGTTTATTTCCGGAGATCAGGCATTACCGCAACGGGCGCTCAACGCGATAAAGGATACCGATAACAAGTGTTATATCAGTATCGCTAGCATTTGGGAGATAGCCATAAAATTCAGCCTGAAGAAGCTGGAATTGAAGTCGGATTTCGACAACATAATCGACTTTCTTGCCGCAAACGACATCGAAATTCTCCCTATAAACTTCCAACATTTGCAGAAAATCATCGCCCTGGACTTTCATCACCGGGATCCGTTCGACCGGCTCATTATTGCGCAAGGGCTGGTGGAAAATCTTACAATAATTACGAAAGACGAACATTACCCGAGTTATACGGATAGATTGCTTTGGAAATAAATTATGGAGTTTATTTCGTATCTTTTCACTGACAAAATCGTCTACGTTCTTTGCTTTACGCCAAATTCGTGACCTCATCACCGACAGGCCAACAAAAATTTGATAATCAATAAATAACCGCCGGAGCCTAATCCCTCGCTCCCCGCAATTTCTTTCAACGGAACCCATTTGCCAATGCTGCTAAAATTCATGTAACTTCAGCTCCTGGATCCTCATCGATGGGGATGAGCCAAGTGGCTGAGGCTGACGAGAAAACGCCGGGCATTCGTTTTGCAGCATCAGCAGTGGACAAACCAATGGAAAGGGAATTTCAGGCATCATTCTGTCCATCGCCACCTGGCTGATCCTGACGCCGCTGATTCCAGCGGCCTCCTTTTCCGCCGGTTTGCTCGCCGCGATCCCCAATGTCAACGCCACCAGGCATTCTTCCATGAAGACTTGTTAAAACTCAGTTCTGATCCAGAGTGGCGACCGCAGCGTTTAACTAATTTCAATTATGAAAGTCACAGCCAGTACGGTTTTTGACATCTTGTCACGTTTACGCGTTTATTTCCAGGGAGCCGCGAATCCGGCGAATTATGGCAATGAGGAACCCTTTCGCTCCGAACTGTACAGCTCAGACCAGCTGAACAGCCATGCCAAAGCAATTGCGGGTAAGCATCATCTGCAGACGATCCCTACCGTTGATCGGCTGCTGAAAAGACTGGCTGACAATGAGAACACGCTGCTTGAAGTGCGGGATCTACTGGTCGGGAACATCAAGTCGGGAAAATCCATCACCCCCGGAGCAGAATGGCTGCTCGACAATTTCTACCTCATCGAGGAGCAGGTGGTACTGGCCAGGAAACACCTGCCCAAAGGATATAGTGAAGCGCTCCCGGCCTTGGGGACCGGCAATTCTGCGGGTCTGCCCCGGGTCTACGATATCGTACTGGAGATCATTTCTCATAGCGACGGCCGGGTGGACGCACTCAACCTTGGCAGTTTTGTAGCAGCCTATCAGACCATCAAGGAGCTTACGCTGGGTGAGTTGTGGGCCATACCCATCATGCTGCGATTGGCGGTTATCGAAAACCTGCGGCGGGTCTGCGGAAAGATCGCGCTGGATATGATCGATCTCAACCTCGCCGATTATTGGGCCGACAAAATGATCGATACCATAAAGAACGAGGGGGGAGATCTCATCCTGACGATCGCAGATATGGTACGATCCAAACCCCCGTTGAGCAGCCCTTTCGTCGCCGGTTTTACCAGAAGCCTGCAAGGAAAGGGACCCGCGCTGGCCTTGCCGCTCAACTGGCTGGAACAGCAATTGGCAGGGATGGGCACCAACAGCAATGTCCTTGTTCGCCTGGAAAACCAAAAACAGGCCGCCGACCAGGTTTCAGTTCGTAACAGCATCGGGACGTTGCGATTTATCGGAACGACGGACTGGCGGGAGTTTGTCGAGACGCTCAGCATTGTAGAGCAGATATTGGTAAAGGATCCTTCCGGCACTTATCCCCGCATGGATTTCGCTACCCGCGACCGGTACCGGCACGTTGTGGAATCCATCGCTAAAGATTCCGATTTGCCGGAAACGGATATTGCATTAAAGGTGCTCGCACTGGCCGGGAAACACAAAGACGCCAATCCAATCGCGATAAAAGAACAGCACGTAGGTTACTATCTGATCGGCAAAGGATTAAAGGAGACCACAAAGGCGATCGGGAAACGCTACAGCCCGTTGCGGCGCCTGCTGCGGGGAGTGAAGAAGATCCCGCTCTTCCTTTACCTGTCTTCTATTGTCGTACTAACGGGATTGATTGCGGCGGCAATGTTCTATCTTTCGCACAGCCAGGGCATCCGAAACAAATGGTTGCTATCGGTCGTCGCCCTGCTGGCAATTTCGGCGTCCGCACAACTGGCCGTTTCCCTGGTCAACTGGCTCTCCACGCTGCTGGTCAAGCCGAACTTATTGCCCCGCCTGGATTTTTCCCCGGGCATTCCTGCCGAATATCGCACCCTGGTGATCGTGCCTACCCTGCTTTCGAGCCCGGCATATATCGAATCGCTGATGGAAGGATTAGAAATACGTTTCCTCGCCAACAAAGGAGAAAATCTGCATTTTGGACTGCTGACCGATTTTGTAGACGCCGATGTGGAACAACTGGAAAGTGATCAGGAGTTGACCGACATGGCAATCGCCGGAATTGACGCGTTGAATCAAAAATACCGGAAGACGGGTAACGATATTTTCTTTCTCTTCCATCGTTCCAGGGTATGGAATGCGGGAGAACGAAAATGGATGGGCTACGAACGCAAACGGGGGAAGATAACAGCGCTTAATGCCCTGCTGAGGCGCCGGGAACAACATGAATTTTCTCTGATCAGGGGCGACTACCGTATTCTTTATGACGTAAAATACGTGATCACCCTGGATTCCGATACCCAGCTTCCAAGGGAAGCTGCCTGGAAGCTGGTGGCGACGATGGCTCATCCGCTCAACCGTCCCGAATACAATGCTCAGAAAAAGCGCGTTACGGCAGGATACGGAGTCTTACAGCCAAGGGTGGAGTCGACCATCCCTTTGACCGCGACTTCGCTCTATCTGAATATGCAAGGCAGCGATTCGGGCATCGACCCCTATACCCGCGTCTCCTCCGACGTATACCAGGATCTTTTTGACGAAGGATCTTTTATCGGGAAGGGGATCTATGATGTAGACATTTTTGAAATGACTTTCAGGGATCTTTTCCAGGAAAACCGGATCCTGAGTCACGATTTGCTGGAAGGCTGCTATGTGCGATCCGGATTGGTAAGCGATGTATTCCTCTACGAGGAAAATCCTTCCCGGTATGAATCGGACCTCCAGCGCCATCACCGGTGGATCCGCGGGGACTGGCAGATCGCCGGCTGGATCTTACCCTTTGTCACGACCGGCACAGGACAAATGATCAGGAACAGGCTTTCCGCCTTGTCGAGGTGGAAGATAATCGACAACCTGCGGCGAAGCCTTCTGCCCATCTCCCTATTGTCGATCCTCTTATTAGGATGGTTCGTTCTCCCTTTTGCCTGGTTTTGGACTTTGGCGGTCTTTACCGTCACGCTGCTCCCGCCGATCCTCGCTATCGGCTGGCAATTATTGCACAAACCCGCTGACATCACGGTTAAAGCACACCTGTCCGAAATAGCCGGCAATTTGAAAATTACGCTGATCCGGTTTGTCTTCGGCCTTTCCATACTTCCATTTGAAGCATTCCAATACGCGGACGCCATTCTGCGAACGGCCTGGCGAATGAGGGTTACCCGGAGAAGGCTGATGGAATGGACGCCCTCTGCCAGTCACTCCGAAAACCGTCGTGGCTCTATTTGGTCCACTTATCAGTTCATGCCGATCGGGCCCCTCCTGGCCGTTGGCTGTGCCGCATTCCTGCTTACGGATCTACAGGATCTGCTGATCGCGGGTCCCATCCTTTTATTGTGGCTTCTGTCCCCGGCGGTTGTATGGCGTCTTAGCAGACCGGAAACGGAGGCAAGTCCGAAGTTGACCACGCAAGAGCTGTCGTTCTTGCACAAAACCGCCCGCAAGACCTGGGCTTTTTTCGAACAATTCGTAACGTCGGATGACAACTGGTTGCCGCCGGACAACTTCCAGGACCACGACGGACCCGTTATCGCTCACCGGACATCGCCTACCAACATGGGGCTGGCCCTGCTGGCCAATCTTGCCGCATACGATTTTGGCTATCTTTCCGCCGCTGAGCTCATGAACCGATGCGCCCTCACCCTTGGAACAATGAAAAAGCTGGAGCGGTACAAAGGGCATTTTTGCAACTGGTACGATACCCGGTCTCTATTGACCCTGTATCCCAGGTATGTCTCGACCGTCGACAGCGGGAACCTCGTCGGACATCTGCTCACCTTGCGTCAGGGGCTGTTGGCGATCCCAGGACAGCCCATATTCATCGATAAGGTGCTGGAAGGGTTCAGCACGACGGCAGCGATCATTTCCGAAGAGTCAAAAGGACGTTTCGACCAGATCATTGGTCAAATACAGTCCCTGTTGCAGGAAACCCTTCGGCAGGAAAGGTCGCTGATCACTATAAAAAAATTGCTTGCCGATCTGGCTGGTCTCGCGGGGCAAATACACGTTCCGGAAGACGAGGGCGAAACCGGGCTATCGAGATGGGCCCGCAGGCTGGCCCGTCAGGTAAGCGATCACCGGGAACAATTGCTTCAACTGATCCCCTGGATGGACTTGTTACCCATACCCGAACGCTTTGCCCTCCTGGCGCGCTCGAATGAGATACCGACGCTGAGATCGCTCCGGGCTATGCGGGAGACGTGCCTGGCGGCGATAACTCAATATGAGGAAGAAACGCCGTCTGCCGAAGATAGGAATTGGCTCGGCCGTATGCGCACTGCCCTTGACAAAGCCGAAACACTCGCGACAGCGAGGATCGGACAGTTGGAACAGTTGGCGGAACAATGCGAGGAGTTTAGTGAAATAGAATACGGTTTTCTGCTCGAGCCATCGACAGGTCTCCTCAGGATCGGCTTCAATGTCGAGGAACAGCGAAAAGACAATGGATACTACGATTTACTGGCCTCCGAAGCAAGGCTGGGAATTTTTGTGGGTATCGCCCAGGGCCAGCTCCTGCAGGAAAGCTGGTTCGCCCTTGGGCGTTTGCTCAGCGATTCCGGCGAGGATCCTATCTTACTTTCCTGGAGCGGATCGATGTTTGAATATTTGATGCCGAGGCTGGTAATGCCTTCGTACGAGAACACGCTGCTGGCGCAAAGCAGTAAAGCGATGGTCAAACGGCAGATAGAGTATGCGGCGCAACAGGGCAAACCCTGGGGCATCTCGGAATCTGCGTACAATCTATTTGACGCCAACCTCAATTATCAGTATCGGGCGTTCGGCGTGCCCGGACTTGGGCTAACCCGCGGATTGGAAGAGAATCTTGTCATCGCACCCTATGCCTGCATGATGGCCTTGATGGTTTTACCCGAGGACGCCGTTTCCAACCTGCAGATACTGTCGGCGAAAGGCCTGGAAGGCGAATATGGCTTTCGTGAAGCGGTGGACTATACGGCTTCCCGCGTACCCAGGGGCAAGACCTCGGTCATTATTCAATCTTACATGGTCCATCACCAGGGCATGGGATTGCTATCGCTGGCCTATGTCTTGTTGGACAAGCCGATGCAGCAACGTTTTATATCGGAACTCCGCTTCCAGGCAACCTTGCTGCTATTACAGGAACGGGTCCCCCGCGCCACCGTGTTCTATGCTCATACGGCCGACCTGGCCGAATCCCATTCGTCGGCGCCCGACACACAGATCCGGATCATCAATACGCCCCTCACGAGGATACCGGAGATCCAACTGTTGGGCAATGGCCGCTACCAGGTCATGATCGCCAATTCCGGAGCCGGGTACAGCCGCTGGAAAGACCTTTCGGTCACCCGCTGGAGAGAAGACCCTACCAAGGACGATCGGGGCATCTTCTGCTATATCAAAGATGTGAATAGCGGCAATTTTTGGTCTAATACCTATGAGCCTACCTTGCGCGCCGGCAAAAAATACGAAGTGATATTTTCACAGGCGCACGTTGAATTCCGCAGACACGATCATGGGATCGATACCAACACGGAAATAGTCATCTCGCCGGAGGACGATATAGAAATGCGCCGGGTAAGGATCACCAATACCTCCGCATTTTCAAGAGTGCTCGAGATAACGAGCTATGCCGAAGTGGTGATGGCACCCCAGGCTGCGGATGAGGCGCACCCGGCTTTTAGCAATCTCTTCGTGGAAACGAAGATCCTTCCGGAATATAAGGCGCTGGTCTGTACGCGCCGCCCCCGCTCCGAAGAGGAAACACCGCCCTGGATGTTTCACCTGATGAATGTTCAGGGCGCCACTGTGGAGGCCACCTCCTATGAGACCGCGAGGCTTCCTTTTATCGGCCGGGGCAGGTCACTGATCCACCCCCAGGCGATGGACATAGAGTCGCTGTCTGGCAGCCAGGGGGCGGTGCTGGATCCCATCGTGGCCATCCGCTGCCGTGTTTCGATAAAGCCAAATCACACTGCAACCATCGATCTGATCTATGGGATCAGCGAAACAAGGGAGACATGTGAAGCCTTGATGAACAAACACCGGGATGAACATTTGAGAAGTCGCGCCTTTGAGCTTTCCTGGACCCATAACCAGGTACTGCTGCGCCAGATCAATGCAACGGAAGCCGACGCCCAGCTATACGACCAGTTGGCATCTTCCGTGATCTATCCCAATCCTGCCTTACGTGGCGAAGCGGCTGTGATCCTCAATAATTCCAGAGGGCAATCGGGTCTTTGGAGCCATTCGGTTTCCGGTGACCTCCCGATCGTGTTGCTGCATATGAGCGATCAGGAAAACCTGGAGCTGGCGCGGCAAATGATACAGGCGCATGCCTACTGGCGCCTGAAAGGGCTGTTCGTCGACTTAGTGATCTGGAATGAAGATCATGGATCGTACCGGCAGCTGCTGCAGGACCAGATACAGGGTCTTGTCAATACAGATGCCGTGAATCAGCATTTTCAAAAACCCGGAAAGATATTTGTCCGATCCGCGGATCAGATCTCTCCCGAGGACCGTATCCTTTTTGAAAGCGTCGCGAGGGTCGTCATCCATGACCAAAAAGGAACGCTTTCGGAACAGGTGAATCACATTTACATGGGAAATACGCCTTTGCCCTTCCTTCAAACCGGCCCCCAGCAAACGGAGGAACCTTCCGATAACCTCACCCTGCCGGACGACCTTCTTTTTGACAATGGCACCGGGGGTTTCACGCCGGATGGCAAAGAATATAAGATACTGACGGAAAGAAAGAGAACGACACCCGCACCCTGGGTCAATGTCATCGCCAATGCTCATATGGGCACCGTCCTGTCGGAGAGCGGCTCTGGCTACACCTGGTGCGTCAATGCGCACGAATATCGGCTCACACCCTGGAGCAACGACCCGGTCACCGATGCGGGCGGAGAAGCGTTCTATCTGCGGGACGAGGAATCCGGATATTTCTGGTCCCCGGTCCCCTTCCCGGTTCGCGGGCCTACCCGCTATCTGACCACGCATGGATTCGGCTATAGCAGCTTCCAACATGTCGAGCAAGGCATCGCCACGGAAATGTGCGTGTTTGTAGACTGCGATCTGCCTGTCAAGTGGACGGTGTTAAAGATAAAAAATCAGTCGGGCCGGCGACGCAAGCTCTCCGCTACCGGGTACCTGGAAATCGTCCTGGGAGATATTGCGAGCAGGACAAGCATGCATATTGTTTCCGAACAGGACACCAATAACGGTGCGCTGTTATTCATGAATAGATACAATACTGCATTTTCGGACCGGGTTAATTTTTTCAAGGTCGACGAACCCGGCCCTCTGGCCTTCACTACAGACCGGCTTGAATTTATCGGCAGGAACAGGCACTTGCAGGATCCACAGGCGATGCACCGCAAAAGGCTTTCCGGCAGAAGCGGAGCCGGTATGGACCCCTGCGCTGCCTTGCAGGTGGCATTCGAACTGTCCGATGGCGCCGAAAAAGAATTGGTATTTGTTCTGGGAAGCGCACCGAATGCCGGGGAAGTCAGGGAACTGATCGGTAAGCTATCCGGCCCCCGCACCGCCCAGCTCTCACTCGAGCGGGTAAGAGGCTACTGGAAGGACATTCTTGGGTCGGTGCAGATCACCACTCCTGACGACGCCCTGAATGTATTCGGCAATGGCTGGCTCCTATATCAAACCACTTCTTCCAGGCTGTTCGGCCGGAGCGGGTTTTATCAGTCCGGCGGCGCTTTCGGATTCAGGGATCAGCTTCAGGACGTACTGGCCCTGCTCCATACCCGACCTGATCTGACCCGCGAACAGATCCTCCTGAATGCATCCAGGCAATTCGTGGAAGGCGATGTGCAGCATTGGTGGCATCCGCCTGAAGGAAGAGGTGTCAGAACCCACTGTTCCGACGATATGCTTTGGCTGCCCTATGTCGTTTCCCGGTATGTCGCGGTCACCGGCGACACGGCCCTGCTGAATACCAACGTCGGCTACCTGGAAAGCCGGCTGCTCTACCCTGGAGAAGACTCCATGTATGATCTTCCCGCAAGCAGCCACAGCAGCGGCACCTTGTTTGAACACTGCGTGCGGGCGATCCGACACGGTTTGCGTTTTGGTCAACATGGCCTGCCGCTGATCGGCACGGGGGACTGGAACGATGGAATGGATAAGGTGGGCAACAAAGGCACGGGCGAAAGCGTCTGGCTCGCTTTTTTCCTATACGACGTTTTGAAAAGGTTCACAGACACGGCAAACGCCTACGGAGACCACTTCTTTGCCGAGATATGCAAAACGGAAGCCGCCAGCATGCAGTCCAGGATCGAAACGGCCGGCTGGGACGGCGCGTGGTATAAACGGGCCTATTTCGATGACGGTAGGCCTTTGGGTTCCGCAGAAAATAGCGAATGCCGCATCGACGCCATTTCGCAGAGTTGGGCAGTACTTTCCGGAGCGGCGGTCGACAAACGGGCCGCCATGGCCATGACTTCTCTCGAACAAAAACTCGTTAGAAAAGAGCTGAAGTTGATCCAACTCCTCGATCCCCCTTTCAATTCAAATGAAATGAACCCCGGCTATATCAAGGGCTATGTGCCCGGAGTCCGGGAGAACGGCGGTCAATATACGCATGCCGCTATCTGGACCCTGATGGCGTTTGCTATGCTGGGTCAGCGGGAACGGGTCTGGCGCCTGCTGGAAATGATCCATCCCATCAACCATGCCGGCGATGATGCGTCGATCCGGGTATACAAAGTAGAACCATATGTGATGGCGGCTGATGTTTATGCAAATGAGTCTCATAAAGGCATGGGGGGCTGGACCTGGTACACGGGCTCCGCCGGCTGGATGTATCAATTTATTCTGGGCTCTCTGATTGGATTGGACCGGCGGTCGGATTCGTTAACCTTCACGCCCTGCTTCCCGTCGGACTGGCCTTCCGTTCAACTGACGTATCGCTATGGTAGATCGGAATACCGGATCACCATTTTCCAGCTATCCGATGACTCCGCTTCGCGCTGGGAAATCGACG
>Ga0105240_10007302_pt1 | contig 16083 bp, 12 predicted proteins | sample KBSC54metaG_FD_80426 | JGI IMG/M metagenome (GOLD analysis project Ga0105240, IMG submission 80426) | Corn rhizosphere microbial communities from Kellogg Biological Station, Michigan, USA - KBS C5-4 metaG | ecosystem: Host-associated > Plants > Roots > Rhizosphere > Soil | place: Michigan, USA... | reverse complement strand
TCGAGATGGGTGGGTCGGCGCAGATGGCGCGTGAGGGCGTCACCGTCGCCTCGTTTCCGCCGGGGACCATCTTCAGCGTCGGTCTGCATCCGCTGCGCGACGGGCAGCCCGCCGGCACCCGTGGCCCGAGTGGCGCCATGTACAAGTGCCCCGAGAAGCACCCGCCGGCGGCCGGCAAGCACTGCGATTCCGTCGACGGGTCGACCGTCATCGGCACCGGTGGATTGCTGAAACCGACGCCGTGAGAGATTGACCGTGCACGCGTTTGCCGGGTGGCTGCAGGAGACCCCCTTCAGCCACACCATTCAGGATGTCAGCTGGATCATCCCGCTGCTGCAGTCGATTCACATCGTGATGATCGGCGTCGTGTTCGTCTCCAGCCTGATGATCGCGTTGCGCGTTCTGGGGCGGATGCGCGTGGACGAGCCGTTTCCTGCGGTGTGGCAGCGGTTCGCACCGTGGATGTGGACCGGCCTGTGCGTCATGGCGGTGACCGGCCTCACGCTGGTGGCGGGCGAGCCCATCCGCGAATTCACGGCGCTGTCCTTCTGGATCAAGATGGCCCTCGTGGCTCTGGGTGTGACGAGCACGGCACTGTATGGACGCTCGCTTCGCAATCTCGCCGTGGCCGGCGTTCCGGCGCAATTCCCGGCGACCGCGAAACTGGCGTCGGTGCTCATTGTGGTGCTGTGGCTGGCGATCATCTTTCTGGGGCGAGCCATCGCGTACGACAGGGAAGTGTGGGGCACGCTCTCCTTGCACGCCTGACCCGAAACGAGCACCGTCCCGATGGACTTTCCGAGCATCATCCAGAGCATCCAGGCCTCTGCCCCGGCAGAGTGGATGCGTACCTCCGTCAAAGCCATGCCGTTCGTGGAGTCCCTGCACGTCCTCGCGGCTGCGACGCTCTTCGGCACGGTTTTCATCGTCGACCTGCGACTGCTCGGCTTCCCGGATACCCGGCGGTCTTTCTCGGTGATTTCCCGTGAGATGTTGCGACTGACCTGGGCTGCGTTTTTCGTAGCCCTCGTCGCGGGCGCGCTCATGTTCGCCGCGAATGCGCACACCTACGTAGGCAACACGGCCTTTCGGCTGAAAATGCTCGCTTTGGTGGCCGCCGGAGTGAACATGACGATTTTCCAGGGCGTCACCGCACGAACGGTGAGCGCCTGGGACCGGGACGTCCGGCCGCCGCTGGCCGCCCGAGTGGCCGGAGCCCTGTCGGTCCTGCTGTGGATCTGCGTGATTTTCTTCGCGCGCTGGATCGGATTCACGAAGGGTTACGACTTCTCGATCCCGCAGGATACCCACATCAACTTTCAGTTCTAGCCCCTCGGGGCTTGGCATGTGAGCCTGCATCGCGCGCTTCGGCGGGCATTACGACCTTGCCGGCGGTTGCGCTAGCGCGTTCTCGCCGCCGTCTGCAACGAAGCTTCGCGCACCGGCCCGGTTTTGCGCGCGGCGGCGCCGAGTTTCACCGTCCCATCCGGCTGCGGTACCGTGATCGGAGCAACCGTGACCTTGGAGATTCCCTGGCGTCGTGTGATGCCGATCTTGCGCGCCGTGGCCGGAGAGAGATCCACGATGCGACCATCCACATAGGGCCCGCGATCCTCGATGACGACGGTTGCGCTCTTGCCTGTCTCGAGGTTGGTCACTTTGGCTTTCGTGCCGAGCGGCAGTGTGCGGCTCGCCGCGTTGTTGCCGTCCAGGTTCATGGGCACGCCGTCGGCCATGGGCTTGCCGCCGAAGTTGTCCGCGTAGAAGGAGGCGATGCCCAGCCGCTGTTTCCCTGTCAGGTCGGGCTTGGGTTTCGGCGGCGCAAGGGCTGCTGCTGTCCGCGCGTGGATCGACCGGTGCGCCACCGTTGGCTGCACACGGCTCGTCCTGCGCATGCGGGTCGCCCTGGCTCTGTGTTGGTGTTGGTGTCTAGGCGGCGCAGTCGTGTGCGAGTGTTGGAGATCCTGCGCGCAAGCGGACTGGGCTGCGGCGATCGCGGCGGTGATGATGCATCCCGCGACGAGCGCTTTGGTGATCCCAGGGAACCTGGCGGAGGGGGTCTCACAACTCATTTACCCGACACGCTCCTGTTTGTAGTCACCGCATTCCTCCTGTGACTAACCCGTGATCCGATGGACGGTTCCGCGGCGACCTCCCGGTACCGCGGCCGCGAACTGCGCGTTTCTTCCAGCACGTGGAGATGGCAGGCTCCGCGGTGCTACTCTGGGCGCCGGTTCAGTTTGCATTCATGCAGGAGCCCGCCATGGCATCCAGACTCGAAGTGGCGCTCGAACGGACCCTGTTCTCCTCGCGCTGGCTGCTCGCCCCGTTCTATGTCGGGATGGTGTTGGCCGTGGCCGCGGTGCTGGTGGTGTTCGGCCACGAGCTGGTGAGCGAGCTGAGCCAGATCGGCGAGATGGATGGCGAGCGGGTGATCCTTCTGTCGCTGTCGCTGATCGATCTGTCGCTGACCGCGAATCTGCTGCTGATCGTCATGTTCGCCGGCTACGAGAACTTCGTCTCCAAGCTCCACATCGGCGAGCACGAGGACCGTCCCAGTTGGATGGGGGCAGTGGACTTTTCAGGACTGAAAATCAAGCTGATCGCCTCCATTGTCGCTATCAGCGCCATCGCGCTGCTACGCGCCTTTCTGCCTCTCGGTGACCCCCATGAGGCCCTGAGCGAGGGGCGGCTGCGTTGGATGGTCGTCATTCATCTGACGTTCGTCGTGTCGGGAGTGCTGTTGGCGGCCATGGACTGGATCGACGCCCGGGCGGAGAAGGCGCATTGAGGGCAACCCTGGCGCCGCCGCAGGCCTGTATAGTGCAGTGCGGCGTGACAGAACCGGGGGGATGCATGCTCAAGGCGCCAGGCTCGCTGATCATCGCGATTGTGATCGCCTGTGCCGCGCCGTCGGCAGGGTGGGCTCAGCAGGCCGCACAGCCTCCGGGAAAGGCGGTCTACGAGCGAAGTTGCGCCTCCTGTCATGACCACCCAGGGGTCACTCGTGCCCCCTCTCTGGAGGCCCTGCGCGGCATGCGCTACGGCACGATCCACTTCGCGCTGACCGAGGGGAAGATGCAGACCCAGGGCTCGCCCTTGAGCGCCACCGAGCGAGCCTCACTCATCGACTACCTCGTCGGGCGCAGCGTCACCGATGACAGCTGGGAGGCGAAGATGATGTGCTCGCCCGACCGGCGCGCCGCCATGGGTACGCCGACGGTGACGAGCTTCGGGTTCGACAGGCACAACCATCGCGATCTCAGCCGCCGGCAGGCCGGGCTCGGAACCGGCGATTTCCGCAACCTCCAGCTGGCCTGGGCGCTCGGCTTTCCACAGGCGACGACCATGCGAGCGCAGGCGGCAGTCGTTGGCTCGACGGTATTTCTGCCCGTCTCGGACTTCGGGCACCTCTATGCCATCGATGTGTCGCGGGACAAGCCCTGCTTCGAATGGATATACAAGAACGACATTCCCTTGCGCACCGGTGTCGCCTACGGAGTGCTTCCGGGCTCGGGTCGCAAGGTCCTGGTGTTCGGCGACATCGCCCCGCTGGTGCACATGATCGATGCCACCACGGGCAAGGAGATCTGGCACCAGTCCGTGCGGCTCACATCGCTCTCCAACGGCACCGGCACGCCGGTGTTGTATCGCGATCGCGTCTACGTGCCGCTGTCGGCCTCGGAGATCAACTTCGGCGCGGATCCGGATCATGAGTGCTGCAAGACGCACGGGGCGGTATTTGCGCTGGAGGCGGCCACCGGCCGCGTCGTCTGGGCGGCGCACACCATGCAGGACGCCAGGCCGATCCGCGATCGCGGCGATGGCAAGATGATCTGGGGGCCCTCAGGGGCGCCGATCTGGAATTCGCCCTCGATCGATGAGAAGCGCGGCCTGCTCTACGTGGGTACCGGCGAGGCCACCTCCGAGCCCGCCGAGCCCACCACGGACGCCATTCTGGCTATTGAGATGCGCACGGGCGCTATCCGCTGGCACTTTCAGGCAACGGCGAACGACATTTTTCTCACCGGCTGCCTCAGGCAGCGCGATGGGCTGAATTGTCCGCCCAGGAGCAGCGTGTTTCTGGATGCCGACTTCGGCGCCTCGACCATTCTGGTCAACCGCCCGGACGGTCACGACATCGTTCTCGCGGGACAGAAGTCCAGCACGCTGTATGCGCTGGAGGCGGAGACGGGCAAGGTGCTCTGGAGCCGCAACTTCGGCCCCGGCTCCATCGTGGGCGGCATCCATTGGGGCATCGCCTTCGATGGCAAACGGGTGTTCGCGCCCGTGAGCGTGCTGCCCGGACGGGATGGCAAACCCGGACCGGGCCAGGTCGCCGGTCTGCACGCCTTGGACGTGGACACCGGCAAGCTCGAGTGGTCGTTTGAGCCGCGGGGAGATTGCAGCGGTGATCGGGCGAGGCGCGTGAAGAATTGCGCAGGTGGGACGGGACTCTCGGGAGCGGCTACCGTCGTGGACGGGGCCGTTGTGGTGGGCAGTCTGGACGGTTTCCTGCGTGCGTTCGATGCTGCCACCGGCGAGTTGCTCTATCAGTACGACACCGCGCATGACTACGACACAGCCAACGGCGTGCCGGGCAAGGGTGGTGCCATCGACAATGCTTCGATCGTAGCCGCCAATGGCTACGTGTTCGTCAATTCCGGCTACGGGCTGATGGCAGGGCAGACTCCCGGCAACGTATTCCTGGCATTCCGTCCGAAGCGCGCGGTGGCCGCGGCTGCCCGCTGAAGTCCGCTACCCCGGACGGTCCGCCGGGGCCAAGGCCGCTCGGCGATTCGCTGGGGCTAGGGCCGTGCGGCGATCCGTCGAAACCCGGACCGCGCTGCGATCTCCGGGCCAGGGCCGCGGCGCGACAGCGCGTGTCCGCCGCGGCGACGCACAGCCGCCTACACGGGTGAACGTCTCGTCACAGTCGCGCTCGGCCGCATGAAGCTCAGGATGAGCCCGCTCAACGTGCTACCGGTCAGCAGCACCGTGACACCGAGTACGAGCAGCGCAGCCAGCGAAAGCAGCAAGGGCGAGTGGCCCGCCACAGCGAGGATCCCCAGCACCGCCGAGGCGAGCCCGGCCATCAGCTGAACGCCGGTCGAACCGGTTGCCATCTGCCCCGCGATCAGCTCGTTCCCCGAACGGGGGGTCATCACACTCTGCAGATTCCCCTGCATCAGGTAGAGCTGTCTGACTGAGCTGCTGCTCAGCAGCAGGGCGCTTCCGTACGCAATGACAGCGATGGCCGTCAGTCCCGTGGGCGCGATGTTGAGCAGCGACAGTACGCCCAACACGATGCCACCGGCACCGACCAGGAACATGGCGGAAATTCCTTCGCTGCCAAGTGAGGTCATCGAGACGCCATCGGGTGCGAGAGCGGCGATCTGCGTGTATTCCGTCAGGATCGTGCCGCCCTGGATGAGAAGCGCAGCGCCGAACACGATCGTGGCGATGCCCGCCATGCCCTGGGGGTCGAATCCCGTCAATCCGATGATGGCCAGCACCGCCGCCGCGATTCCGCCCAGGGCATCGATCAAGCCACCGTACGCCGCCGTTTCCGCGGAGCGCGACATCGTAGTAACCGCACTCATGATGAATTCCTCCAAGCAATGCCCCGCCGACGCCTGCGGCGCGCGTGCGTCGGGGCAATCGGCTTGCCAGGCGCTCGTTCGACACTCGCGCACCGTGTTGGTTCCGCACGGGCGCAAGTGGGCGGCTTCGGCCGGCTAACCGTTGCGGGCGAAGTGCTTGCGCCAGGCCGTCAGCGTCGCGCTCACTCTGCCATGCGCCACGGCGAGCGCTCGTGCCATGTCTTGAGTGTCGCGGCGCTCCAGCCGCTGGGCTTGTCCTTGTGGCATCCGTCGCAAGGGTTGGGGATGCCGAGCAGCTGGGTTTCTGCCGGAGTGATGAACTTGAAAGTATGGGCGCGGACATTCACGTCGCCGATCGTCTGCTCGATCTGCGGCATGTGACAGGCAATGCACTGGCTTCCGGGACTGCCAGGCTTGTGATGAGTGTGGGCTTCGATGGTAGCCGTGCGGGGGCCGTTGGGTGAGCCGGGGCCGTGACAGTCCAGACAGATCCGTGTTGCCGGCTTCCACAACATGGCGGGGTTCTCGGTCCCGTGAACGTCGTGGCAGCTGAAGCAGGTGACACCGCGCGTGTACATTACGCTCTGGACGAAGTCATTGCCCTGCATGCGATTCTTGTGGGCCGTGCCGTCGGCGAAGTGGGTGAAGGATTGCACGCCCGGCTTGTGCTCTTCGAGCTTCCAGAAGTCGCTGAGACTCTTGCCCACGGTGTAACCCACCGGCCAGTCGTAGTATTTGCCGTCGATGGGATTGCTGAGGGGTTGCCCCTGCGAATGACACTGGATGCAGACATCGTTCGCGTGTACGTAGTCGAGCTTCGCCGGATTGATGATGTGGGCGCGACCGCGGTTCGCGACGTGCTCGCTCCCCGGGCCATGGCAGCGCTCGCACCCCACGTTCCACTCGGCCACCTGCTTGGTCTTGATGTCATAGCCGACGGAATGGCACCCGTCGCACAACGGGCCGGTCGGCCGCTTCAGGTTGTCCGGCGGGTACAGCGGCGCCCACCAGTCCCCGCCGTTCTTGACGAAGTAGGCCGACCAGTGCTGGTGCGTGAAGTCCCATTGCGCCGGGAGGGGAAAGTAGTCATCGCCGATCCTGGTGAAGTAGCGCTGCTTCCAGCGGCTCCCGTAGACGAACGCGATGTCCGCCTTGGTGAAGGTGACCAGCGGGTCTGGCTTTGAGAGGTCGGGTGCGATGGCTTCGGGGTGCTCGCGCGGATCCCGGACCACGTTCGCCATGCGCGTGTTGCGCCAGCGATCGTAGATGTCGCGATGGCACGTCGCGCAGGCCTTGGAGCCGACATAGTGAGCGCCCTCGATGCCGGCGGGCTGGCCTGGGTCTTCGCCCGACGGCTGTTCAGGCGCAGAGGCGGCCAGCCCCCCGGGCAACTCTCGCAGATACGACACGAGCTGCCAGCCGCGGCGTGAGGAGAGATTCCACGCCGGCATGCCGGTGTGGCGGATGCCATTGGTGATGTGAAACAACAGCTCGCCGTCGCTCAGGTGCTGCACGCTCGCATCGCGCAGATCCGGCGGGCGGGGATATTCGCCCGCGGCGATCTCGGTCTTGCCACTGCCATCGTATCCATGGCAGACCTCGCATTTCTCCCTGTATACGTCACGTCCGGCAATGGCGTCGGCAGGATCAGGATGCACACGCAGAGGATTCTGCGCGGTGCGCGCATCGCTGGGCACCGTACGATTCAGGAGCCACTGCGCGACGAAGCGCTCGAGCGCAGGCGCATCGGCTCGTGTGCTGGAGCCTTCCCACATGATGAGGGCGTATGCACACGCGAGAAAGATCACCACCAGGCCAAGCGCAAGAAGACCGCGTCGGATGCCGCTCTTCATGGACGATGCCCCCCTCCCTCGAAATAGCCACTCGGCCGACGGCCGCGAACACTACTATAGGGAAATATCGATTGCAGGAGTGGCCAAGATGGCGAGCAAGGTTTGGTTCATCACCGGGACATCGAAGGGCTTTGGTCGCGTGTGGGCAGAGGCAGCCCTGGCCCGAGGGGACCGTGTCGCGGCCACAGCGCGGAATGTCAAGACTCTGGAGCCACTGGTGGCGCGTTACGGCGACCGGGTTGCGGCGCTGACACTCGATGTCACCGACAAGGCGGCGGTTGCCGCGAAGGTATCCGAGACGCAGGATCGCTTCGGCCGCATCGACATCGCCGTGAACAACGCCGGCTACGGCCTCTTCGGCGCCATCGAGGAGGTGACCGAGGCAGAGGCCAGGGCGCAGATGGAGACGAATTTCTTCGGCGCGCTCTGGGTCACGCAGGCGGTCCTGCCGATCATGCGAGCTCAGGCATCGGGCCACATCATCCAGGTGTCCTCGATCGGGGGCGTCAACGCGTTCCCGACCGTCGGCCTGTATCACGCTTCGAAATGGGCGCTGGAGGGCTTCAGCAGCTCCCTCGCCGCCGAAGTGGCCCCGTTGGGGATCAAGGTCACGCTGGTGGAGCCGGCGGGGTACGCCACCGAGTGGGGCGGTCCCTCAGCGAGCAGGGCAACACCGCTCCCGGCCTACGACGCGGCGCGCAGCGCGATGAATGGGTGGCGCGGCAAGAATATCCCGGGAGACCCCGAGGCCACGGGATCCGCCATTCTCAAGGTGGTCGACGCACAGGATCCTCCGCTGCGTGTTTTCTTCGGCACGGTCGGCCTGCCCCTGACGCGCGCTGAATATCAGAAGCGGCTCGAGACCTGGGAGAAATGGAACGATGTCGCTGTCGAGTCGCAGGGCGACTGGCCCGCGAAGCAACGCCAGGCGGCTAAGTAGCGCGCTTGGCGGCTACCACGAAGTAGGGCTGCCGGGTACGCCCCGAGTCGAAGCCGGGGTAGAGCTGAGTGCCCTGGTCCTGCAGCTGCAGCTCGAAGAAGTACTGCAAGGGATAGCTCGACGCCGTATAGCTCCCCGGGATGCTCGCGCGGTACTCACCGGCATGCGGCTCGAGGGGCAGGACCTGATAGTCCTCCGCCTGATCGACGTGCCGATAGTGCAGATGGGCAGCAACGAGGCGCAGCTGCGCGGACACGGAGAGGATCACGTCCAGAGGCGCGCTACGGATAAAGTGTCTGGGCAACACATGTCGACACCCAGACACTACGCGAGACTGGATAGCAAGGTAGGCCGGAACAACAGCGCTGCCCTCCGGGTCTCCCGGAGCCGCTGCTTCGAGTTGCCGGGCCATCGTCTCGATGTCGAGGTCCATCGCAGGCAGGCGATCCCGCCAGTGCCCGCGCTGATGGGGTAGTGGGCCGATCGTGACGTCCGCTACGTAGACCGTTCCGGGACCGTGCGCCACTTGCGCCCAGAACTCGCGGGCGCGGCGGTATTCCTTCAATGCGCGCTCGAGCGCTACGCGGCTTCCCGAGCGTTGGTGGAGCGCGTAGAGCACGCCGCTGCGCAGCTTGGCGGCGAAAAATCGGCCGAGTCCTGCCTGGATCTGCACATCCATGGCCACCCTGCGCAGCTCAGCAGTGCCTTCAATGTTGCTGCGAGTGGCCTGCGCGCTCGGTTCGACGTTGCTGCGACCGGCCTGCGCACCGCCTTCGAAGGCGCCGTGAGTGGCCAGCGCGATGTGACGCGTTGCCGCCGCCGCGAGGTCGTCCAGCCATTGCGCGACCTCGATGGGAGAGTAGCGGCCGGTTAGTTTCTGCGAGAGCCGCTCTGCCACGAAGGGGCTGCAACCGCTGAACAACTTCGGATCCAGCGGACTGACGTTTGCAAACACCTTCGGTGACGGAGTGTCTCCGTAGGGATGGTGGGCGCTTGCATCCGCGATCGGTTGGTTGGTGTACATCTCCGGGACATAGGTGTCGTTGGCGGCCGAGGGCATATGTGCCGTCGTCACCAGCGGCAGGATTCGAGAAGCGTTGCCAAGCGCGGCTTCGACGAATGGCGCCTCCGTGTGAAAACGGCTTCGCAGGTAGCGGCGCCAGTTCTCTGGATCTGTCTGTGGATCGTAGAGGAGGCGGCCCCACAACCGGTAGGTGTACTCGTACTTCTGCCAATCCTGAGTGGGCTCGAGCGAGCCGTCCGCATAGGCGCAGCGGCCTCCGGGTATCCCGGAGCCTCTGCGGCCCTTGAAGGAAAGCGGCTCGAAGAGCTCCGCGCCGTTACCTCCGCAGAATCGGAAAGCGCGCGCGTGCGCAGCCGTCGTCGCCGGATCGCCCGACAGCAGCAGGCGATGCGTGCCCGGCCATACCCGATACATCACACTGTAGGGACGATCCTCGCGCAGAAAGTCGGCATAGCCGTAACGAGTGAAGCTTCTGGAGCCGGTGCTCAGCGCAGAGAAGCCCTCGGCGTGGGCATGTTCGCGCGGCATCTCCAATTCGCGGATGGCGGCCTGCTGATAGGGCAGGCCCACGTGCTCGGCCCAATACTTCGGTGACAGCCGTACGGGCAGGCCGGTCGCCAGGGCGCCGTCGATCAAGGTCTGATCCAGGCCCTTGGTGTGGAGGTCGAGCTCCACTTTCCGGCCGCACTGCGCAGCCCCCTCGAAAACGGTTCTCCAGAACGCGTAGCTTCCTTCCCGTACTCCGCTCTCGGCGTGGGTGCGCAGCGTCACGCCGCTGACTGCTGGACACGCGCGCAGAAGTGCCGCGAGTGAGTCCCTGCAATATGCCGCATGATTCTGCGGCGTCAGCCCTTCGATCGTGTAAGTTGCATGCGGACTGTCGGGCCACTGATATCCGTGAGTCCAGATCCCTAACTGAAAATCCAATCCGTGCGCGAGCGCCTGGCTGCTGATGAACTGCAGCAGCTCCAGGTTTCGATCCCGCACCTCCTCGGCGAGCTTCACCGCGCGTACGGCGTAACCGGGAGTCGACAGCAGAAACGGATACGCGAACAGCAGGTAGGCATCGGTCACTCCTTCGAGGGAGTCATAACCGATGCCCAGCGCGAGATGCAGGCGGTTGAAGCGCTGCGCCGCGAGCATTGACAGGTACGGCGGCCAGAAGGCCCGGTTCTCGAACCAGGGCCTGTCCTCGACGTCACTGACGAACAGTCGTCCTACGCCGCGCACCTCCGTAAAGGGCTCCTCGACCAGAGGCTCACGCGGCTGCAGCGCCTGCATCGGATGAGGGGAGTGCCTCACCCGGTCGGCCAGCTCGCGCAGCGCATACATGAGGCCTCGGAAGTCGTTGGCCGTCGCCAGCACACCCGGCTTGCCGTCGAACTTTGAAGCCAGGATCGCCAGGGATTCGGGCTTGCCCGGCAATCGCACCGCAGCCCTCCTCAAAGCCTCTGCTGCGTGCGGTTGCTCTGGCCTCGCCGCCACGATGAAGAAGGACGCCGTGCCCTCGGTCGATTGCGCCTGCCGCAGTGCAAGGCCCCGTCCGGCGAGCGCCTGGCCGAGCTCTTGCATCGCCAGGGTCACCGGTGAGCTCGAGGCAAACGCCGGATCGAGCACGATCGCGAGCGAATTGTCTTCTGCAGCGGCGGGGGACGCTGCGCCGAGTGCCCCGAGGGAGCCGGCGGAGAGCTGCAGAAAGTCACGCCGGGTCAGGCTCGGGGTCGTCATGGCAGCATCGCTCGCAACGCAGATCCTCGAGAGCATACCCGATGCCTGACTGCGAATTGCGACACGGGTTGCGCCGGGCTCACGCGCTTGGTGATATGGTTTCCCGTGTGTGGGACGAGGTGGAAGGTTACCGATGAGCGACGTCTGGACCCGGTGGGAAGGGCACGTCATCGATGGAACATTCCCGCTGCTCCGCAGCCTGGGGGCCTCCGATCACAGCGGCGTATTCCTCACCGAGGCGCGCTCGGGCGAGGCGTCCAAGGCTGCGCTCAAGTTGGTGCCCGTGATTCCCTCGCTGGTCGACGCGCAACTCTCGCATTGGCGCGTGGCGGCCGGCCTTTCTCATCCGCGGCTGATCCGGCTGTATGAGACCGGCCGCTGCCAGCTCGGTGAGCAGCACTTTTTGTTTCTGGTCATGGAGTATGCCGAGCAGAACCTTGCCGAAGTTCTCCCGCATCGCGCTCTGACCGTCGATGAAGCCCGCGAGATGCTGCTCGCGGCGCTCGACCCGCTGGCTTTTCTGCACGGCCAGCAGCGCGTGCAGGGCCAGCTGAAACCCTCCAACATCCTGGTCATCGGCGATCAGCTCAAGTTGGCCAGCGACACCATCCGCCCCGCCAGCGAGGCCACGGCCAACATCAGCATGCCGTCGTTGTACGACGCTCCCGAAGGCGAGCGCGAGATCTTTTCGACCGCCAGCGACGTCTGGGCGCTTGGAGTCACGCTCGCGGAAGCGCTCACTCAGCAGCCCCCTTCATGGACGGACGCACGGCGCACCTCGGTGGTGTTGCCAGCCGATTTTCCTGCCGCGTTCGCTGAAGTCGTGCGACGCTGCCTCAGCCCGGACCCCAAGACCCGTCCGAGCGTGGCCGCGCTGATGTCCTGGGCCCGCGACCCTGGAGCGCCGCTGCCCGAACCGGCTGCGACCTCCGACAGGAGCGCCGCCGTCGAGCGCGTCGCTTCGGATCGGGCGAAGGCCGCGGGTGCGGCCGCTGGCGACCGGGTTGCCGATGCGGGTCGCAGGGCGGCCGTGGACGCCGGGCATGTCGGTGCCGCCGATGCGGGTCGTGGGGGCGCCGTGGACGCCGGGCGCGTCAGTGCCCCCGATGCGGGTCGTGAGAGCGCTGCGGACGCCGGGCGCGTCGGTGCCGCCGATGCGGGTCGTGGGGGCGCCGCGATGCCGCCTCGCACGGATCGGCCAGCCCCTCGAGCGCCCGTGATGACCGCCGAACGCAGGCCTGGAGCGCGGCCGCCACCACCACCATCGTCTCCATTCTCCATACCGGAGCTGACACCCGAGCGGCGATTCCCCGCCGTCGCGCTGACAGGAGCGGGGGCCGCGGTCATAGCCGTCGCAATTTGGGCCGCCGTGCACGGGTTCTCTCGCCATTCGCAGGCCCCGATCGCAGCGGACACCGCTTCTCAATCCCCGCCGGCTGCGGCAGTCGCAGACAACGCGGAGCAAGCAGCAGGGCAGGGTACACAGCGGGGCACCCGCGAGACGCCGACAACTCCTCGCTCTACGCCTCCATCGGAGCGCTCGCGGACATCCCGATCTGGACCCGACAGTAAGGCAGGCAGCGCACTGAGCTCCGCCTCGGTGGTGCACGAAGAGATTCCCCGAGTTCCGAAAAGCGCGCGCGACACCATCCAGGGACACATCAGAGTGACCGTGCGTGTCACGGTCGACAGGTCCGGCGCGGTCGTCAACGAGACGCTCGAAAATCCGGGACCGAGCCACTATTTCGCCCGGCTCGCCACCCAGGCGGCGCGCAAGTGGAAATTCGCGCCCTCCGACGATCACGCTCCCCGGGAATGGCTGGTGCGTTTCGAGTTCTCGCGCGAGGGAACGACCGGCCATGCCTCTGGACCGCGATCTCGGTAATACGGTCTACCCGCCTCGGGCCGCAATACGGTAATTCGGTCAACCCTGCGCCGGGCCGCAACTACGGCGCTCTACCCGCCGCGCAGCAAGTGCATCACCCGCGCGCGGATCTTCCCGTAGTTCTCTTTCAGCGGCCCGAGCAAGCCGTGACGATCGGCCGGCAGGTGGGCCAGCGGGTGACCGCTGGTGCGGAAGACGTAGTGATCGAAGAACGCCTTCCACGCCTGGCGCTCAGGAAGCGGCCGCTCGGCAATGGTGATCATGCTCAGGAGCAGGCTCGTGTAGGGGGCGTCGGGGCCATAGCTGAACGCATCCCACCAGTAGTTGACCAGCCCGTTGAAGGGTGCGGTGGACTCGACCTGATGCCACCAGAGCTTCGGCACGAAGAGCGCATCCCCGGGACGCAGCTCGACCGTCAAGGCCTGATCGCGAACCTCCTCGAACAGCGGAAATTTGCCGGCGTCCGCGCTGTCAGCCGCGGCGGCCATGCTCACCGGTTGCCCGGCCATGGTGTTGTCGATCGGCCCTACATAGAGCTTGCCGATGGTTTCCGGGGGATAGAGCGTAAAGCGGCGCGCGCCTGCCACGACGCAAGCAACATTCTCGAACGCGTCGTAGTGCGCGGACACATTGGAGGAATGCCCGAGCCAGATGCGTCCGCCGACGCGCGGCGGCAGGACGGGAAGCGCATTCTGCGCTGCGAATCCGGGGAGATAGTCTTCAGTGGGTATTGAGCCAAGATAGACCGAGGGCGCCTCGGGGTCCTCGAGTGTCGCAACGATCGTCGTCAACGCTGAGGCGAAGCTCATCCGCTTGCGCTCGAAGTTGAACCCCCGCAGATCCTCGCTGTAGTAATACTTGCCGGCGATCTGCGGCTTGCCGAAGAATGCGTCCGCCTGTCCGCCGTTGTCGAACTGCAGCACGTAGTCCTTGAATGTCGTGGGCGAGCTGAGGCCCGCCCGAACGACCGGCCAGTGAGCGATGAGCCCCCGCATGACGACGGGGCGGCAGGCCGCGACGACATCGCGTAGAAACGGCTCGGGGGCTTGCAGATCGGAGCCGGCGATTTCGGTGGGAGTCAGCGCCATCGCGTCCGCGCCCCTGCATTACTGCCGCAGGCGGCTGTTCTTTCTCTGGGCCAGCACGGGAAGTTGCTTCAATGAGGCGATCATCAGGTAGATCGGCTTCAGATAGCCGCGCCGGAACAGGTCGAGGACCTCCGCGTCGGGCAACTTGGCGAGCGCTTCCTGACTCACCGTGTAGCAGCCCGTGATGTTGCGACGCGTGCCATCATCGAAGCGCAGGTCCAGGTCGATGGGCTCCACGAGCTTCAGTCTCAGGAGCGTCTCGACGAACGCCTTGGTCATCTCGAGCCCCGCGCTCAGGTCCCGAAAGGCTGCCAGGATGCTCTGCAGATACTCCGTCGGGGCGCCGCTCTCGGTGAACAGCGCCGTACCCTCATCCGCGCTGACGCGCGGGTGCTCCAGGTCGATGGCGATGTCACGGCCGGCGGCGTAGAAGGGCATGCGTTGCAGATTCAGAGGGCGATAGCCCTCGTGACCCTGGCCGTCGGTGAGGAACAGATTCTCGCCCTCATCGAAACCGAGCACCGCGCCACAGTAGAACTGGCCGGTTTCCGGGTGCTTCGACAGCAGGATGGGATAGTGAATCACCAGCAACGGGAACTCGTTGACGGCCACCTGCACGAAGCGTTGATTGTCGCCGAGCCTGCCGGAGGCCTCCGTGCGCACGCGCAGCGTGCGATGGGTCTGGTTGTTGAGCGGAACGATGTTGCTCACTGGCAGGTACTCGCGCTGGAGTGGCGGCGGCCGCTCTAGATCGGCTGCAGGCCGTACTCGTAGATCTTGCGCAGCAGCTCGCGATTCTTCGGCAGCTGCGCGCGCATCTTGTGAGTGCTGGCCTGCGCCTCCTGGAACAGGTGAGTAGCGGTGGGCTGCGTGTCGAGCGTATCCATCGCGCCGATCTCGGTACGAAAGCCCATGCCGTACAGAACGTACTGATAGCTGGCGGCCGGAAAGACTTCTTCCAGGCGGTCGAATTCGTCGAAGAACCACGGGGACTGGTACTTCCACAGCCGCAACAGGTTCTTCAACCGCTCGGGGACCGTGAGCGGATCGAGGTTGTCGCGCCAGAAGGGCTCCTCGCGCTGCGTGAGCACGTAGTGCAGCTTCAGGAAATCGATGATGCGCCCCCAACGATAGTGCGACACGTCATTGAAGCGCGCGGCGACGATGTCCATGACCTCGCGATTGGCCGGCATCTGCTCGGCGATCAGCTTCGCCGACAGCTCCACCAGCACGATCGCCGAGGACTCCAACGGCTCCAGGAACCCGCCGGCGAGTCCGAGCGCCACGCAGTTGTTCTTCCAGAATGTTTCCCGGTAGCCGCTGCGGATCGGGATCTTGCGCGGCGTCAGCCCTTTGGATTGCGGGCCGATGTAGCGCATCAGCTCCTCGGTGGCGGCCTCCTCGGTCGTGTGCCTGCTGGAGTAGACGTGTCCGACTCCGCGGCGCGAGGGCAGGCCGATATCCCAGATCCACCCCGCCGACTGCGCCGTCGAAATGGTGTGCGAGGCCAGCGCCGCATCCGGGCTCTCGTAAGGCACCTGGACGGCGAGGGCGGTGTCGCAGAACAGGACATCGCTGCAGGATTTGAAGGGAACACCGAGAGCCTTGCCGATCAGCAGCGCCGCAAAGCCGGTGCAGTCGATGAACAGGTCGCCCGCGATCTCGCCGGCCTGCTGGGTGAGGACGCTCTTGATGTCACCCTGCTCGGTCAGATTGACGTCGGAGACATCCGCCAGAACGTGGCGGACGCCGAGCTTCTGGGTGCAGTGCTTCTGGAGAAAAGGCGCAAATTTGCCGGCGTCCACGTGGTACGCGTAGTTGGCGACGGCGCGATATTCGGGGGTCGTGATCAGCTTCGGCGCCTGTCCCGCATCGCACAGCTGGCCCTGCGGGCAGACGAAGTCGCAGAAGCTCTGGCCGTTGTTGGCGTTCAGCCAGTGCGGCACGAGGTTCAGCTGGGTG
>Ga0105240_10007300_pt1 | contig 16086 bp, 12 predicted proteins | sample KBSC54metaG_FD_80426 | JGI IMG/M metagenome (GOLD analysis project Ga0105240, IMG submission 80426) | Corn rhizosphere microbial communities from Kellogg Biological Station, Michigan, USA - KBS C5-4 metaG | ecosystem: Host-associated > Plants > Roots > Rhizosphere > Soil | place: Michigan, USA... | reverse complement strand
TGGCTACGCTCGGATTCGCGCCGGCGAAGCGCACGTGCAGCTGTGTACCTTGAATTTGGAAGACCGCGGAATCCGGCGCGAATCCTGCGCGCAACTGCGGTGTTTGTGCGATATAGCGAATCGCGGGATCGGTCTGGCCGGTGTTGGGGATGAAGAATATGGGAAGCGCACGTTCGGTATCGGCTGCGAACGTTGCGAGCCCGGTGGTCAGGAGGAATACAGATAGGGTGGTGTACCGCATGCTGAGGAAGGTTCGGCGAAACGGCGGCAGTCGTACATATCTCGTGATTTCGATAGAGGTAAGGTAGTCTTGTGCAGACTTGTTTGTGTGGTAGACTGGTATGCGAAAGGACGTACATGGAACCTCCTGTGGATATCGACGACGTAACACTGAACGCACAGCGGCACTGGATGGAGGACGGATTGTCAGAAATCATGGTGGGGCTGCTGTTCGTCATTATGGGCGGCGCGTTGCTGGTGAAACTTGCGCTCCCACGCTGGTTGACGTTGGATCTTCTGACTTCGGCCCTAACCGCGGCTGGCGCCTTGGGCCTCTCCTGGGGATACAAGAAGTTGAAGGAGCGAGTCACATTCCCGAGGAGCGGCTATGTTGCGCTCCCGGAGCCGACCAAAATGCGCAGGATTTCTATATTCGCTATGGTCGCTGCATTCGGAGTGGTCTTCACCCTAGTTTTGTCCACGCATATTGTGGTTGTGCCGGTCTTCGCTGCGGTTTTCGCCGCGAGCTTCCTGTGGGGCGGTGTTCAGTATAAGCAGATAAGCATGTTGTGGGAAGCGCTTCTGACACTGTTATTTGCTGTCGTCTTGACCAGGTTCACGAATCTGAGCGGAGTGGAAGGGGTCCTGGCGTTGATGGTCATGATAGGAACCTCCATGGCGATCATCGGCGGGTTCCGACTCCGAGGCTTCCTGAAAGCCAACCCACGAGCGCAGGAGACCGAAGCATGAGCGACCTTGATCGTTTGATCCACGAGCCCGCGCGCCTGACGATCGTGGCGCTACTCTCCAGCGTCAAGGAAGCCGACTTCCTTTACCTTCTGCGTGAAACGGGACTCACCAAGGGCAATCTCTCCACCCACCTGATTAGGCTGGAGGAAGCCGGATACGTGGAAATCGAGAAGACCTTTCGTGGGAAAATCCCGCTAACGATCGTACGGCTCAGCTCGGAAGGCAGGGCGGCGTTTCAGGGCTATCGCAAATCGATGAAGGGCATTCTGGCACCCTCAAAAATGAGGCGCGTTCCGGTTCAGTTGCCGACGTAGCGAGCATACAAACTGCGCGCGACAGCCGGGTCGGTGGTGCCTTTGATAATGGCGCGGCCATCGGGGAAAACCGTTAGCTCATAGGGATGGATGCTGGCGCGAACCGCGAAATCATTGGCGCGAATTGTCGCGAGGGGCGCCAGTCGCCGTGCCAGTTCGGCCAAATCCACGGGACGAAAACGCTCGTGTATCTGGACAGCGTTGCGGCCGCACAAGCTGATAGGTGAGCGGCGCTGACCCGTCAGATGAACGAAATCGCGGTGGACGCAGCACGGACAGTCGGGATCACGCGCCGGCGCGGAAGTCTGACGGATTTCGCCCGACCAAACATCAACAGTCGTGAGTCTCGTCGCGACTGAGTCCGGGCCGCATGCGAGCAGCTTCAGGGCGTCGCCGGTGGCGAGGGCGGCGATGGCCGCCGTTACGGGACCCAGCACGCCTTCGGTCTCGCAGGTAGGCTGCGATCCTTGGGGGGGCTCGGGGTAGACGCAGCGCAAGCAAGCCGATTGGCCAGGTACGATCGCCAGCTTCAATCCATAGCTCCCCACCGCGGCCGCGTAGATCCAGGGGATTCCGAAGCTCACGGCGTAGTCGTTGAGCAGAAAACGAACTTCGAAATTATCTGAGCCGTCTAAAATGAGTCCCACGCCTTCGAGCAGATCCTCGATGTTGGCGGGCATTAGATCGGCAACCAGCGGCTCGATGGTCACCTCGGAGTTCACGCGAGCTAGTCTCCGCGCGGCGGCTATGGCTTTCGGCAAACCTTCGGCGGCGTCCGATTCTTCAAACAGGAACTGGCGCTGTAGGTTGCTCCACTCCACAAAATCGCGATCGATGATGCGCAGCCGGCCCACGCCCGCCCGTGCCAAGATCTCCGCTTCCACAGTGCCCAGCGCACCGCCACCGATGATCGCCACGCAAGCGGCCCGGATTCGTTCCTGCCCTTCGGGACCTAAAGGGGCGAAGCGGCTCTGGCGTGAGTAACGGGAGTCCGCGGAATGCGTCATAAAGAGGTATACAGGGCTCTCGCGTGATTTCCCTCAAGCGCCTGCTCGCTTCTTGACCCTCATGATAACAACGGGGCGAGCGCGGCCACATGCGTTATTATTGAAAAACGTGCGATTGCGGATGCTTGTCGCGCTGCTCGCCGGCTTGGCTCCCGCGTTCGCGCCCGCGTTCGGTCAGGATACGGCCACGGCGCGCTGGGAAGGGCGGCCGATCTCGCGCATCGAATTCGACCCTCCCGAACAGCCGCTGCCGCTGGAGGAGTTGAAACGTCTCCTGACGTTGAAAGTCGGCAGTTCCCTTCGCATGGAAGACGCGCGCGCCGCGATCCAACAGCTTTACTCCACCGGCCGATTTTCCGACGTTTCCATTAATGTGAGCCCCGCGGATCAGAGTGCCGTTGGAGGGGGCATAGCCCTGCAAATCTCCACCGAGCTGAACTATTTCATCAGCGGTGTGAACATCACGGGCGAAAATGAGCCTCCCAACCGCAACCAGCTCATCTCCGCTTCGAAACTGGAGTTGGGAGCGCTGTTTGTCGAATCGGACCTGGACCGGGCCATCGACAACATGCAGGAAAAGCTGCGGGCGAACGGACTATACAATGCGACCATTCAACGCCGTGTGGACCGGCGCGCGGACACCGAAGAAGCTAACGTGTATTTCGATCTGGATTCGGGGTACCGGGCGCGTTTCGACGGCATCGAGCTGGAGGGGCAAATCAATCGGCCCAAAGACACCGTCGTAAAAGCCACCGGCTGGCATCGCGGTTTTGGCCCTATCCAGATCCCGGGGTGGCACGAGGTGACCGAAAGCCGCGTCCAGACCGGCCTCGAACGCCTACGGAAGGATTTCCAGAAAGGAGATCGCCTGGAAGCGAAGGTCACGTTAGACAAAATGGATTACCACGCCACCACGAATACAGCCACGCCGTATCTTGCGATCGACAGTGGACCCATCGTGGAGGTTCGCACGACGGGAACCAAGCTTTCCAGCAGCCATTTGCGCGAACTGGTACCGGTTTATCAGGAGCGCACCGTGGACCGAAGCTTACTGGTGGAAGGGCAGCGAAATCTGGCGGAGTACTTCCGGTCGAAGGGTTATTTTGACGCGCAGGTGGATTTCATGCAGCTGGATCCCGAGCCCAACCGGACGCTGATCGAGTACAACATCACTGCCGGCGACCGGCACAAGCTGAAACACATCGAAATTACCGGCAATCGCTATTTCGATGCAGCAACTTTACGCGAACGGATGTATCTGCAAACGGCCAGCTTCCTGCGGCGCCGGTATGGCCTCTATTCGGAACGCCTATTGCAACAGGACGAGGAAAATATTGCCGATTTGTATCGGGCTAATGGATTTCCGGATGTAAAGGTAACAAATCCACCAATTCAGGACGATTACGGCGGTACGCGCGGCGATCTCGCAGTGGAGATTCAGGTGAATGAAGGTCCCCAGTGGCTGGTGGACGCCATAACGATCGAGGGGGTCTCGGCCGAAGACGAAGCCTACCTGCGCTCGATTGTACGATCCACTGCAGGGCAGCCTTATAGCGCTGCCAACATCGCAGCCGATCGAGATGCTGTCTTGGGTTTCTACTACAACACCGGTTATCCCGATGCGCAATTTGAGAACAGCCAGGATCCGGCGCCGGCAGCTAACCGGATGATTCTTCATTACAAGGTAATTCCAGGAGAACGTCAGTTTGTCCGAGGCACATTGGTGCGCGGTTTGGAAGTGACCAGGCCGTCGTTGGTGGCCAGCCGGATTTCCGTGGCGCCGGGCGACCCGATATCCCAAAATCGCATTGCGCAGAGCCAGCAGAGATTGTATGACTTGGGGATTTTCGCCAAAGTGGAAACGGCTCTCCAGAATCCCGATGGCAAGGAAGAACAAAAGTACGTGCTGTTCCATCTGGATGAAGCCCGCAAGTACTCTTTCAACTTCGGTATCGGAGCTGAGATTGCGCGCATCGGCGGCGGTATCAACTCGCTCGATTACCCCGCTGGAACTACTGGCTTCAGCCCACGTGTATCGCTTGGCGTCAGCCGGATCAATTTTTTGGGATTGGGCCACACGGTAAGCTTGCAAACCCAGGTTTCTACGTTGCGCAGGCGGGCGCTGGCCAATTACGTCGCACCACAATTCGAAGGGCACGAGAACCTGACACTGACTTTTTCACCCCTGTTTGACGACTCACGCGACGTACGGACTTTTGCGGCTCGGAGATGGGAGGGGACGGTGCAACTCGCCCAGAAGCTCTCGCGCGCCAACTCCTTTCAATACCGATATACATTCCGGCGCGTGACGCTGGGATCGCTCAAGATCGCACCTCAAGCGGTCGGTTTGTTAAACCAACCGGTTCGCGTGGGACTGATCGGCGGTTCTTTCATTCAGGATCGGCGGGACGATCCAGTCAATTCGCACCGCGGGGTTCTGAATACAATCGACTTGGGCTATGCCTGGCGAGGGTTTGGCTCAGAGACGGATTTTACCCGGCTGCTGGTAAGAAACGCGACCTACTATCCGATCGGTCGCGAGATTGTCTTGGCCCGGTCTCTGCAACTTGGCTATATCCAGCGTTGGGGCGGGCTGTCTGAGATCCCACTCTCCGAGCGATTCTACTCGGGTGGCGCCTCGACCAATCGCGCATTTCCAGACAACCAGGCCGGTCCGCGCGATACACTGACCGGGTTTCCCATCGGCGGCAGCGCTCTCTTTTTCCATTCCACCGAACTGCGCTTTCCGCTGATCGGAGACAGTATCGGCGGCGTACTCTTCCATGACATGGGCAACGTCTATACAGGCGTAAACACGATCAGTTTTCGCTTTCATCAGAAAAACCTGCAAGACTTTGACTATATGGTGCATAGCATCGGCTTCGGAATCCGGGTCCGTACGCCGGTGGGGCCCATCCGGGCAGATTTCAGCTTCAGCCCGAATGCGCCACGATTTTTTGGATTCAACGGCACCCTCAACGATCTGCTGACCGTGCCTCCCTCGCAGGTCCTGTGCACGGCGTCGTCGCCGCTGTGCTCGAATCAACGCATCAACTGGTTTCAGTTCCATTTCTCTCTGGGACAGACGTTTTAAGCTATGCTCGGGCACACTTTGGTCGCGGCAGGATTAGCGCTCTGGCTTCCTGCGTTGACGGCCGAGACGTTGGATCGCATCGCAGTCACCGTGGGCCAGGAGGTGATTACCGAAAGCCAGGTCATTCTGGATTTGCGCGTAGCCGCATTCCTGGACCGGAAGCCGGTCGATTTGAGCTCCGCGGCCAAGCGCCAGTCGGCGCAACGGTTGGTGGATCAGCTCCTGATCCTGCGGGAAGCCATGGACAGCCACGTGACTCTGCCATCGGTCGAGGCGACGGCCGGGCTGGTAGCCCCCTATAAAGCCGAGAGCGATTACCAGGCGAACCTCGAGCGCTACGGGATTTCGGAGCACGACCTGGGAGCACACCTGCTGGCGGGATTACGCACGCTTACCTTCACCGACCTGCGGTTTCGGCCCGATGTCCAAGTTTCGGAAGAGGACCTTCGAAGCTACTACGACAAGCTACCCACTTCGACCGAGGCGCCAAATCCTTCCTTTGAAGACAGCCGTGAACAGATTGAGAAGCTGTTGGTAGAGCAGCGGGTGCTGGACGCTCTCGATAAGTGGCTGGAGATGGCACGCAGCGCAGCCGGAGTGCACTATCACGAGAAGGCGTTTGAATGAGAAAGCTCGGACGAATCGCGCTGTGGACGCTGGCGGTGCTGGCCGCTCTGGCGGTTTTGGCGAGTATTGCGGGCGTGCTCATCGTTCGCAGCGATCGCTTTCACCAGTACATCCAACGGCGCATCGTCGAGGAGGTGCAGCGCGCCACAGGCGGCCGGGTGGAACTGGGCGGCTATTCGCTCGATTGGCACAATCTGACGGCGCAGGTTCAGCAGCTGGTGATTCACGGCAAAGAATCACCAGCCGAGCCGGCACTCTTGCATGTAGGTTCAGCGACTTTGAGCTTGCGCATAATCTCGGTTCTGGAGAAAAAGGTCGATCTGGCGTCTCTGCGCATCGAGCGGCCTCAGGCGTATTTTGTGGTCTACCCCGATGGTTCCACCAATTTTCCTGGGCCACCGGCCAGGTCTAATAAAGTCTGGTCGGAAGAATTGTTGAACCTCAAGATCGGCAGTTATGAAGTAGTCGACGGCCTCATGGAGTACGAGGGCCAGCGAATCCCGCTGCATTTGAAGGGCGAACATCTGCGAATGCGGATGAATTATGAAGCGCAAACTCCTTCTTATCGCGGCGATGTTTCGACCGACAGCCTGCAAGTAACAGCGGAAGGATACGGCCCTATCCCGACCAGCATGAGCGCCACGTTTGCACTCGAAAAGTCGCGAATTGTGCTTCCCCGCGTGCACGTGGCGACCAAGGAGTCCTCCGCCGATCTAAGCGGGACACTGGACGATCCGCGCTCGCCCCATGGGACCTTGGCGATGAAAGTCAATTCCTCCGTGCGGGAAGCGGTGAGAATATTCCATCTGCCGGTTGAGCCCACCGGATCCGCCTCCTTTGACGGCGAAGTGAACGTCGCGTTTGATAGGCCTCTGAAGTCCATCCTGAGCGGCCGAGTAACAGCGCGCGGTTTGGGCTACACGCTAGATCGCTTAAAGATCCGGGATGCGGAGGTTCGGGGAGACCTTCAGCTCACGCAGGACCGGCTGTCATTACGACAGATGACTGCCAAGGTCATGGGCGCGGCGATCATGGGCCAAGCCAATCTGGAGCATGGCCAGCAATTCCATATAGACGGAAGCATCGGCGGATTGGATCTGCGCCAAGCCGCCGCCGTAGTCACGGATCGTCCGTTTGTTTGGAACGGCACCATGGCGGGGACGTTCTCGGCGGACGCCACCGTAAACCAGCGGGATGCGATGGCGCGTGCGAATTTGAGTATCACTCCCGTCACCGGCGGCGCCGCTCCTGCTGGTAGTGCCCCGATCGAGGGTCACCTGGATATGGCGTACGATCAGGCGGCCGGGACTATTGCGTTGGAGTCATCTTCCCTTGCCACTCCGGCGACGCGTGTGGAAGTCTCCGGCACGCTCGGTAAGATGATGCAGGTGCGGCTGCGGTCGACCGATCTGAATGATCTACTGCCCGCGCTGGCCATCGCGGAGGATCATCCACCAACCGACATCCCGTTGAAGCTGCGGAATGGCAGCGTCACCGCCGACGGATCGGTGACGGGACCGTTAGATCAGCCGCGTTTTGTAGGACAGGTTACGGTCAGCAACGGAGTAATTCAGGGGCACGGGTTCGACCGGTTCACCGGCGAGATCGACGCGATGCGTCATGAGATTAACGGGACGCGGCTGACGATTTCACGGGGCGCGATGACCGCCTCGGGAACTATCAGTCTAAAAGCTCGCGAGGGCAATTTCGATGATCCAGGCGTGGAGGCGCAGTTCGATCTGAAGAATGCTTCGGTGGGCGAACTAGCCAAGGAACTGGGCAGCTCGGTGGAGATTACGGGAACGGGCTCAGTCAGCGGGCACGTGGGCGGGTCGTTTCGTCGGCCGGAAGCGCAATTGACGCTGGATATTGAGAAACCGGCGGGACTCGGCGAGCACATCGACCACGTACATGCCGACGCACGCTACCGGCTGGGTGAGCTGGACATCGCCAACGGGATCGCCACTGATGGAACGTCAGAGCTGCGGTTCAGCGGAAACTATCGCCACCCCGAGAACGATCTGAAATCGGGCGACTTAAGTTTCGATGTGTCCGGGCAGAACGTGGCAGCCTCGCGGATCGAATACGTCGCCAAACTTTCTCCGCCCGTGGACGGTCAGATGAGCGGGAAGCTGAGCGGAACCGGGCGGATCACCAAAGGGAGTTTCGAGCTCAAAGCCGCAGCCGTGAATCTTACCGCTAAGGGCGTCACGGTGGCTGACGATCCTATCGGCGATCTCACACTTACGGCTGAAACAAAAGGCAGCGACTTGAACGTTCGGGCGAGTGGCAATGTCCGGGAATCGATGGTGGAAGCGAGCGGCGCCTGGCGACTGGAAGGTGATGCTCCCGGTGAAGCCACGGTAAAGTTTTCGCGGATGAATATCGATTCCGTGCAAGACCTGGTGATGCTGGGCCGCGAGGAGGATCGTCCGCCCGCGCCGCCTTTCGAAGGGTTCGTCCAAGGTGGGGCGACCATTACGCTGCCACTGCGAAAACCGGAGAGCTTCCACGCGAAAGTGACCCTGGACACTGTCCAGATCAATCCGCGACCTAACCAGGTTTTGCGGCTAGGCTTGCAACAACAGGACGTAATTCTTAAGAACAGCCAGCCGCTGGTAGTGGATCTCACCAGCGCCCGCGCCCAGCTCACGCCAGCCCAATTCACCGGGCGAAATACGAACCTCTCGGTGGAAGGCGCGATTCCATTCAAGGGAACCGCTGGCGCTGACCTGTCCTTGCGCGGAGACATCGACCTGGTGATTCTTCGGTTGATCAATCCCGAGCTGGCCGCCAAAGGCATCGCGAACCTGCAAGTTTCAATCCGTGGGAATTTGCAGAACCCCAATGTGAGTGGCCGCCTGCAGTTGAGTAAGGCGTCCTTATCTTACAGCGATCTGCCGTATGTGGTCGACAATGCCGAGGGGTCGATCGCTTTTGACCGGAATCGTGCGACCATCGAAAAGCTGACCGCGGAGACGGGCGGCGGGACCATTACGTTCACGGGCAGCCTGGATTTTGGTGCCGCGCTCGATTCCGGGACAGCCCTGGTATACCGGCTGCAAGCCGAAGCGCGCCGGGTGCGTGTGCGCCTGCCGCAGGATCTGAGCACCACCTTCGACGCGAGCTTGCGGTTGACCGGAGCCTCGGATGCGAGCACGCTTTCGGGGTCGGTGACTCTCAATCGCGCTTCGTTCAATCCACGCAGCGACCTGGGACAGCTGCTGGCTCAAACCTCCGGGCCCACCCCCGTGCCCACCACGCCCAACGAGTACTTGCAGGGTATGCGTTTCGACGTGCATATCCAAAGTGCTTCGAATTTTCAGGTGGAGACCTCGCTAACGCGCGATGTGGAAGCGGAAATAGATCTGCGCCTGCGGGGCTCGCCGATACGGCCAGTGCTTCAGGGCACGGTTTCGATCAACCAGGGCGAAATGCAGGTTTTCGGAACCAAGTACACCATCAATCGCGCCGATATCCGATTCCTGAATCCGGTGAAGATCGAGCCGACCATCGACATGGATCTGGAAACCAAGCTCAGAGGCGTAACGGTGAACGTAACTCTATCGGGTACCGCGAGCAACCCCAAGATTAATTGGAGTTCGGATCCGCCTCTTCAGCAATCCGAGATCATCGCCTTGCTAGCGACAGGCCGGGACCCGACCCTGATTGAGAACCAGACGGCTCCCGGAGTCTCCGGTGGTGGCACGACGAATTTCGCGGCTGCGGGTTCGGGTTTGGTGGGGCAAGCTCTCAACTCGCAACTAAACAGCCGCTTTACTCGATTCTTTGGCGCGACGCGCGTAAAGATTGATCCGACGTTAGTCGGCGTCGACAATCTTCCGCAAGCGCGCCTGACCTGGGAGCAGTCGGTCTCGAAGGACGTGACATTAACCTACATAACGAATCTGAACCGCACGCAGGAGCAATTGATCCAGGTGCAGTGGGATCTGGATAAAAACTGGTCGGCCATCGCCGTGCGCGACCCGAACGGCCTCTTTGGGATCGATTTTCAATACCGCAAGAGATTCAAGTAGGCGCTTATTTTCGTCCGAGATGTAAGGCCACGGCGCCGCCTGTCATACGCTCGAATTCGACGCGCGCGAAACCACCCCGGCGCATTTCCTCGGCGAGCTGCTCAGCACCAGGAAATTTCCGAATGGATTCGGGCAAGTATGAGTATGCTTCGGGCGAGCCCGAGATTATTCCTCCGATCCGGGGCAGTACGCGCGTGGAAAAAAAACCGTATAACGCGCGGAAAGCGGCGTTAGGCGGCTGGGAAAATTCGAGAATCGCGGCCACTCCGCCGGGTTTCAGCACGCGCAACATCTCTTCCAGCCCTCTCTGGTAGTTCGCCAGATTACGGAAGCCGAATGCCACGGTGATCAGATCGAGCGAGTTTCCGGCCAGAGGAAGCGAAAGCGCGTCGGCTTCGAATAAAGGTGTTCTGAATCGCCGGGTGCCAATCTTGTGGCGTGCCTCCACCAACATGGGATGACAGAAGTCGCTCGCTAGAAGAGGCCGCCGCGCCCGAGTCTCGAGTTCCAGCAGAACGTCACCAGTTCCGCAGCATAAGTCAAGCACTTGCGTATCCGGACGATCCAGAATTTCCGACACGCGTGCGACGGTGCGGGCACGCCAGCGCTTATCCAGATTGAACGAAAGAAGGTGGTTCAGCAGGTCATAGCGCGGGGCAATGCGGCCGAACATCCCACGGACCCACTGGGCGGCAGCTTGCTCGTTGGCGGCGCCTTGGGGAGTAGTCCCGGTCATCCGAGAGCCGCTTGAATCGATTCCAGCACCAAACGATCCTCGACGCCGGAAACAATGGCTACGTCTCCGATCTGCACCGGGAGGACGAAGTGAACCTGGCCTTGAATCGTTTTTTTATCGCTGCGCAGGCGTGCGGCCAGCCGCTCGGCCTGGATGCCGTTGAGGTCAGGAATAGGACCATATTTCGAAACGACGCTATGGATGGATGCGGCGTCTGATGCTCCCAGCCGTGCAGTTTTTTTCGCTAAGATAGTCGCGGCTCGCATGCCCCATGCGACCGCTTCGCCGTGCAGAAAACGTTCGTAGTGTGTTTCGGCTTCGAGCGCATGCCCGAACGTGTGGCCGAAGTTAAGGATGCGGCGGAGGTCGCCCTCTCTTTCATCGGCGGTGACCACTTCGGCTTTGATGCGCACCGCAGCGGCGATGATGCGCTCGAGCGTAGCGGGTTCTTGCGCCAGCACGGCGGGCGCACACTGATCCATAACGCCGAACAATTCCGCGTCGCGAATTACGCCGGCCTTGACGATTTCGTAAAGCCCGGCCCGGTACTCGCGCGGCGGTAGCGTTCCGAGGACCTCGGGATCGATGAGCACGGCCAGAGGCTGATGAAAGCTGCCGAGCAGATTCTTTCCCGAAACCAGATTCACGCCGGTCTTACCACCAACTGCCGCGTCCACCTGGGCGAGCAGCGTGGTGGGGACCTGAATCACAGGAATGCCACGCATGAATACGGCCGCCAGGAATCCGGCGACGTCGCCCACGATGCCCCCGCCGAACGCGATGATGACGCTCGACCGGTCGCCGCCGGCTGCGATCATCTGCTCCGCCAGCGCTTCCAGTTGGGAGAGTCGCTTGTTAGGCTCGCCGCCGGGAAAAAACAGAACTTTGTGTTTGTGATCGGCTATCGCCCGATGGAGGCTTTTGCCATGCAGTTTGAATACGTCCGTTGTGGTGACAACAAATACCATGCCCGAGCGGGGTGGCAGGAAATTACCCACGCGCGCCAGCGAGCCGCGCTCGACGATGGCGTCATAGGCTCGCTGCGGCGTCTCCACGCGAAAGCTGGGCATATACGTTCGTTGTACCATGGGCCTGTTGACCCCACCGAAACACCCTCCATTTTTTCTTTTACTGCTATTGGTTGTGCCGCTGGCGGAGGCGCACCCTTCTACTGTGTTTTGGGCCGGACCGGCGATACTGCTGTCGGCCATCGCGATTGCCTGGGCGGCCGAGTCGGCACAGTTCTTCATCGCGCAAGGGTTCGCGCTGGCGATTCTGGCTTGGCTGCAAACATTGCCCGAATTCGCCGTCGAAGCCGTACTAGCCTGGCATCAGCAGGTACAATTCTTGCTGGCGAATCTGACCGGCGCGTTGCGGTTGCTGACCGGTTTCGGCTGGCCGGTTATTTATTTCACCGCGGCAATGTTCCAGCGCCGGCGCGGGGGCAAACCACTCAAGGTCATCTGCCTGGAAGAGCATCACGCGGTGGAAGTATTGGGTCTCGCCCTCCCGTTGCTCTACGTGGGAGTGATCGCATGGAAGGGGTCGCTTACAATCTACGACGGAGCAGTGCTGATCTTGCTGTACACGGCGTATTTGCTGATCCTGAGCCGGATGCCGCCGGAGGATCCGGAAACCATCGAAGATCTGGAAGCGATTCCCCGGAAGATCGTCACCGCCCCGCGCATGGCGCGTATCGCGATTATTAGCGGGTTGTTCCTGTTTGGTGGGATCTTGATCTATGTCGCCGCAGAACCGTTTCTGGCCAGCCTATTGGCGCTTTCGGTCGCTGTCGGAATTCCGGCCTTCGTATTTATCCAATGGGTAGCGCCGATTGTCTCCGAATTTCCCGAGATGGCATCGACGTTCTATTGGGCGCGTTCGGTGGATCGTGCGCCGATGGCGTTGATGAACATGGTTTCGAGCAACATCAACCAGTGGACGCTGCTTACGGCCATGCTACCGATCGTGCTCTCGTTTAGCGTCGGCGCCGTGACGCCGATCGTGTTCGACCAGGAACAGCGGGTCGAGCTGCTGCTGACCCTGGGTCAAGCTGTAGTCGGCATGATGTTTCTAATGAACATGCGGCTCACCTGGTATGAAGCTGCCATCATGTTCGTGTTCTTCTGGATTCCATTCATCAATTCCTCCTGGGCGGAGCCGGTGGCAGTGCTATATTTCGCGTGGGCCGCGGTCGAGGTCGGACGCATGATCGCAGGGAGGCGTCAGATGCTCGCGCCGGGGTTATTCGTGGACATCTGGAAAGAACACATCTGGCGCTAACCGTTGCGATCCAGTTTCTGCTCCAGATCCCGCTTCACGCGCGGCCATTCAGAATCGAGAACGCTGAAGTAAACAGTATCCCGGAGACGGCCGCTCCAGGTGATAATATGCTGCCGCAGTGTGCCCTCTTCGGTTGCGCCGATCCGACGGATCGCGTTGCGGGAACGTTGATTTAGGGAATCCGTCTTAAGTTCGACGCGAATGCATCCAAGAGTCTCGAAGGCATGACGTAGCAGCAGGTATTTCGCTTCCGTATTGATGGCGGTGCGCCGCCACGGCGCGGCGATCCAGGTCGCACCGATTTCCAGACGCCGGTTGGCCTCATCAATGTTCATAAAGCGAGTGCTTCCGATCACCCGTCCCGTGGTTGCATCGACCGTTGCGAAGGGCAACGCGCTCCCCGCAGCCTGTCCGTTGAGGGCAGCCTGAATGTAGGCGGCCATCTCCTCCGGGCTGGTCACCCGATTGGGAATCAACTCCCAAAGATCGGGATCGAGTCCCACGGCGCACAAGGCCGCGTGATGCTCCTGGGCCAGCGGCTCTAACCGAACATGACGGCCTTCAAGGGTAACGGGAAGGATCAAACGCGGCCTTCTTAGACCCCGGCTTTCTTAAACCACGCCAGCATCTTCTTCCAGGCATCCTGCGCGGCGTCTTTGTTGTAACTGGGGCGGTAGTCGGCGTTAAATCCGTGTTGCGCGTCCGGATACACGTTGATCTCTGAATCGTCGTCGACCACCTTGAGAGATCCGCGCATGCGCTCGATGGATTCCTGCGAGATGCCGGTGTCCTTGCCGCCGTAGAATCCGATCACCGGCGCTTTCAGCACCGCGGCATAATCTATCGGATTCTTGGGGGTCATGGCGTTCGACTTCCCTTCCAGGCGTCCGTACCAGGCCGCTCCGGCGATCAGTTTGGGATTGTGTGCAGCATATAGCCAGACGATGCGGCCGCCCCAGCAGAAGCCGGCGATCGCCAGGCGGTCGCCGCTCCCGTTGTTCTTGGCGGCCCAGGCGACCGTGGAATCCAGATCGCTCATCACCTGGGTGTCGGGCACCTTGGAAACCACGGTACTGATGATCTCCTGGACATTTTCTATTTTCGATACATCGCCCTGGCGCGCGAACATTTCCGGTGCGACGGCCATGTAGCCGGATTTGGCTAGACGCCGGCACAGGTCCTTGATGTGTTCATGAACCCCGAAGATCTCCTGCACCACGAGTACCGTGGGGAACCGCCCGTTGCCATTCGGGCGCGCGCGATATGCGGGAACGATTTTCCCATCGGCCATGGGGATTTGAACCTCGCCGGCGGTGAGGCCCTTGGTGTCCGTGGTAATTGTCTGCGCGCCGATGGGACGGACCGCGAGGGCAAAGCCGACAGCCAACTTCCTCACTAGAAAACTCCGGCGATTCTCCGGCCGACCGTCCGGGAGAAGGCTGTTGAGATCAGATGTTGCCATGGCGTTATTGTACGTTAGCGGGAACGTTGCGGAGCCCACGGTATCATACGGTTTGAGGGAGTCGCAGTCTCAATCGACCCGTTGGGTCATTCTTGTCCTGATCAACCTGGCATCGCTCGCATGCCTGGTTTGGGCTCTTCGCGACGTTAGCCTTGGTGATTTTAAAGACGATCTGGCTACGCTGAACTACGCCTGGGTGGCGCTGGCCGTCGTGATCGAGTTGAGCGTATACCTTACGCAAGCCGTACGTTGGCGGCTAGTGTTACGTCCCGTGGTGTCGTTGAACTTCTGGCAGGCCGTTCGTGCCATCTTCGTCGGATTGTTCGCTAGTGAAGTCCTGCCGTTCCGCGGAGGTGAAGCAGTCCGTTGCTTCCTGGTGACGCGCTGGACGAAACTGCCTTTTTCAGTTTCCGTAGCCAGTGTACTCATTGAGCGGGTTTTTGACGGGTGGTGGTTGTGGGTTGGGTTGTGGCTGTCATTAAGGTACGTGGAGTTACCCAAGAAGCTGGGATACGTCAATGATGGACTCGGACTGTCCGTGCTCGCGGGCGCCGTAATCTTGGGTCTGGCGCTGTTTCGCCCGCGCCCTCCGCGATCCGCGCTCCGGCGGCGGGGCTGGCGGCACCATCTCGCTGTGCTGATGGACGATCTGGCGCTGATCGGTCATTCCCGCTATCTTTATTTCGCACTGCTGCAAAGCGTACCTTACCTGTTGCTGCAAGTGATTCCACTATGGGCCGCGTTCGAGGCTTATGGTTTTGACCTCGGCGTCGGTGCAGCCTTCGCTTTGATGTTGATCCTGCGGTTGTCCAGTATCGTTCCGCAAGCCCCAGCCAACCTGGGTCTTTTCCAGATCTTGACCAAGGAGTTCCTGGTACACGCCTACGACGTCGATCCGTCGGACGCCGGCCGCTTCTCATTAATCTTGTGGTGTGTGGTCAAGGTTATGCCGCTGGTCGCTGGATTCATTGCGCTGGGAATTACAGGGGCGAAGATCAGCGAATTGAGAAAGGGCGCCGCGGCCGAAGGTCACTCGGGCGGAGCCGTAGAGCCGGTGAGTTCCTTATAAACTTCCCAAGTTTTGATAAGCGCGGACTCCCAGGAAAATTGTAAAGCCCGCTCACGCCCGCGACGGGCGAGATCATCGCACAACCCGGGGTCCGAGGCCAGATGCACCAGCGCGTTGGCGATTTCTTCCGGGTCGTCCGGATTCACCAGAAGGGCCGCATCCCCTGCTACCTCAGGCAGAGCCGAACGTAGAGACGTGATCACCGGAACGGAGTTCGCCATCGCGTCGAGCACCGGCATCCCAAAGCCCTCGTCCAGCGAAGGGAAGGCAAAGATGCGGGCCCGGCGGTAAAGCGTCTCCAGTTCTACGGCGGTGACGTATCCAAGCACGTCGATATCGGCCTTGCGGGGGCTGCTCTCGACTGCGCGGAGCTCTTCGGCGGCGCCAAAGCCGTCGGCCGCTCCCGCCAGCGCCAGTCGCCACGAGGCGGGCATCCGCTCGAAAGCCCGCACCAGGTTCCAAACGTTCTTACGACGCTGGATGGCCCC
>Ga0105240_10007298_pt1 | contig 16091 bp, 9 predicted proteins | sample KBSC54metaG_FD_80426 | JGI IMG/M metagenome (GOLD analysis project Ga0105240, IMG submission 80426) | Corn rhizosphere microbial communities from Kellogg Biological Station, Michigan, USA - KBS C5-4 metaG | ecosystem: Host-associated > Plants > Roots > Rhizosphere > Soil | place: Michigan, USA... | reverse complement strand
TGGATGGGAACACCGTCAACGATCAAAAGAGGCTGGCTGCTTCCCTGGATGGTATATACCCCGCGGATATAAATATTGGGCTGTGCCCCCGGACCATTTGAGCCGGCCAGCACACGGACACCCGGCACTTCACCCTGAAGCGAGTTCGCAGCATTGGGATCTTTAAAGGTTGTCAGCTCCTTCCCGGATATGGACCCTACCGAGCTGATCAGGTCAGACTTCTTCGTAGTGCCATATCCCACCACCACCACATCGTTCAGGCCTTCACTCGTAGTCTCCATATTTATCGCCAGCGTTCCTCCACTGGAAGGAGCGGCGACTCTTTTGGGGGCATACCCGATATGCGTGAAAAGGAGGGTGGCATTGGCAGGTGCGCTGATGGAAAATGCTCCGGCATCATTTGTCCTGGTTGAAACTTTGCTACCGACCACCGAAACGGTTACGTCGGGGAGAGGGGCGCCACCTGCGCTTACTTTTCCTGTGATCACCTGCTGGGCCCAGAGCGTGGCCGAAGCACAAAATAGCAGAGTGCACATAGATACAATTCTGGCTGTTTTTACAGCCGAAAGCAATGAACTTCTCATAATGACAAGTCGTCGTTTAGTTTTAGTAATATGATTCCAATTGCAACAGATGCAAAATACTCAGCTAAAGGGGGGTAAATGGGGGATAAAACACACAGGAATGGGGGGTAAAACACGCAAAACCGCCCAATTTGGTTAATTTTTAGCAGATTTTAGGAAGGGGGTCATTCGTCTGTCTCCCGAATGGTATTGAGTTGCTGGTTAAAGGATTGCCTGTATTTTTTGATGTATTCAGAAGGAGTAATACCAAAGATCCCTACAAACTGCTCCCGAAAATACCGCATGTCGTTGATACCAACCTGGTAAGCGGCCTGGCTGACATTTACATTTTCCGTCAGCATCAGCACGGCAGCTCTTCTCAGCCGGATACTTCGGATAAAAGCGTTCAGCCGCTGCCCGGAGATGGCCTTGACCTTCTGATTGAGCCTCGAATGGCTCATACCCATGGCCTTGGAGAACTTCTTCATGGTAAACTCCTCATTATCAATATTCTCCTCGATGGTTGTTATACATTTCCGGAGGAAGTCCTGGTATTCCTTCGGCACCTTCACCGTACTCTCCTTCAGGGTAATGCTGTCCAGGAAATATCGCTGCAGGATATTCCTGTTCTTGAGCAAGGTTTCTACCCTCGCTGATAAATGCTCGCTGTCGAAAGGCTTGGTAAAATAATCATCGGCCCCGCCTTCGATCCCTTTCAGCTTGGTCTCCGAGGTTGTGGCGGCGGTAAGTAATATCACCGGTATATGCCCCAGGGACCCCGACTGCTTGATCTTGGTACATAGCTCTATGCCGTCCATACCCGTCATATTAATATCGCTGATAATAAGATCGGGAATATGTTCCTCCGCCAGCCGGAATCCGTCCATACCATTATTCGTCGTATAAAGTAGATATCTGGAAGCAAAAAGCCGGTGTAAGTATTGCAGGATCTCCGCATTATCGTCGATCAATAAGATGGATTTTTTGTCCGTCACCACTTCTTCAGCGGTCTTGCCGTCACTGGGGAGGCCGATAGCATCCTCTGGAACACTGCTCTCTTCCTCCATCAATTCCTCTAAAAGCTCAAATTTCCTTCCCGGACCCTCCATTATATATGCTTCCCCCAGTTCCGGGATCTCCTTCAGCAGGGAAATGGTAAAAATGGCCCCCTCTCCCGGCGCGCTTTTACAGGTAACGGTACCCTTATGTCGTTCGATAAAGTTCTTTACCAGGAACAGCCCGATCCCAAATCCCGCCTTGCCCTTGCTACCCGCATGTACCTGCTGGAATTTGTCAAACACCCTGCTTAGATCGTTTTCGGGGATTCCTACTCCTGTGTCCCTTATTTCAATACGGACCCGCTCTTCCGTCTCCGTCAAAATAAACTCTATCCGCCCGCCAGGAGGTGTAAACTTAAAAGCATTGGACAGAAGGTTGAAAAGCGCTATTTCAATTTTCTCATAGTCGCCTTGTATCTGTATCGGCTCCGTCGGAGCAAAAAAGGGATAGCTGATCTCCCTGGAACTTGCCTGCTGGGCAAAACACTGATATACTTCATTGCATAGCGCGACAATGTCGATGGTGGATATCTTCAATACGTCGCCGCCGCTATCGGCCTTCCTGAACAACAGCAGCTGATCCACAAGACTCAGCAGACGCCGGGCATTCCGGTGGGCGACAGCCAGATCTTCCGCAGGCAGCTTGCCGCCTGTTTGGGTCATCGCTTTTTTCAGCGGGTCTATGATCAGTGCCAGGGGTGACCTGAACTCATGGGATATGTTCGTAAAGAAGGACAGCTTCCTTTCAGAAAGGTTCTTTTCTTTTTCACTCTCCAGATGCGCAAGCTTGATCTCGAACTTCATCCTCTCCTGCTTGCGTGCATACTCGATGTATAAATATACCGATCCGGCAAATACCAACCCGTAAAGAAGGTAAGCCCACCAGGTTTGGTACCAGGGAGGGAGGATGATTACCCGCAGCAGCTGTGCCTCTTTGCCCCATTTGCCATCGGAGCCGGAGACCTTGACTTTAAAATCATAGCTGCCGGCCGCCAGCCGGGAATAATTCGCCGTCCTGGCATTGATATAATTCCAGCTCTTATCCCAACCCTCCAATAGATAAGCGTATTTCATCTTATCTGCTCCGGCAAAATTGAGCGCGAGGAAGTCCATGGAAAGGATGGATTGGTTGTATGGCACCGTTATCTGTGTTACCCTTTCCATATCGCGCGCCGAAATATAGGAAGTGTCGTCCACGACCGATCGGTCGTTTACTTTAATGCCATCCAGGAACACCTTAGGCGTCTCCTCGTTATAACGGATACTGTCGGGGAAGAAGTAATTGAACCCTTTGATGCCGCCGAAAAGGAACTCGCCTGTGCTCAAAGCCGTAGCTGCATTGAAGCTGAACTGATTGCTTTGCAGTCCGTCGGATTGTGTAAAGTTTCGGAAAGTCCTTGTCTTTAGGTTGAATTTTGCCAATCCATTGAAGGTGCTGATCCATAAGTTCCTGTTCTCGTCTTCCAGTATCTGCAACAGCATATTGCTTGGCAATCCGTCTTTTGTCGTATACTGGGTAAGATGCCCGTCTTTTTTGGAAAAAAGCAAAAGTCCCCCGCCCTGGGTGCCGATCCAAAGATTCTTATCCCTGTCCTCATGAAGACACCGGACGGCGTAGCCGATATTATAAAGGGTATGTTTTTTGAACTTGGGGTCAATTTTGATAAGTGTCGTATAGTTCCCGCCCCAAAGATCACCTTCACTGTCTTCGATCATGCATTGAAGATTGGTGAGGTTATTATCGAATTGTACAAACTTATTCAAAGCCCTGTCAAAAGAATATAAGCTGCCCTCATTGGTGGCGCCGGCCCAAAGCGTTTTTTGAGAATCTTCGAAAAGGAACCACACATTGTTTTCTTCCGCATTGGTCTCCGGGTTAAAACAGGTGTATTTTTCAAATGTGCCCGTTGCTTTATTGAAACGGTCGACCCCGCCAAACCAGGTCGACATCCATAGATCACCCTTATGATCCTTGATAATGCTGGTGATAAAGTTGCTGCTGATGCCATTGGGTTCGGAGGCCGTATGTCGGAAACACTGGTAGCTGTTCTTTGCCCGATCCCAATAGCGCAACCCGGCGCCATCCGTACCGATCCATACACCGTCTTTGTTATCTTCACAAAAGGAGAGTATAAAATTATCCACAAGCGCGCCGCCCGAAGGTGGTTCGTAGACAACTTTTTCAAAGGTCGGAGGGGAGGGTTCGATAATATTGATGCCGCCTCTTAACGTGCCGATCCATTTGCGGCCTTCCACGTCTTCGTAGATCGTATATACGGAATTGCTGTTTATCAGCGGACGCCCGTTGCTTTCTGTCATCGGGCCTGCGGAAGACGCGTTATCCGGCAGCGACCACAAGCCAGCACCGTCCGAGCCTATCCACAAAACTCCGTGTTTATCGGAGACCAGGGTCACGATCTTGGCTTTGGCAGGCATAAAGCTGCCCGAGTAGCTGTTCGACCCGGGGTCGTATAGAAAAAGTCCGACATCATTCGCCACCCAAAGCCTTCCCTTTCTGTCGATCTTCAGGCAATTCGCCTGCCGGATGCTGCTGTTCACCAGCAGCAGTTTTTTCCGGGCAGGATCATAGCTGAACAGCCCTTCATGTTGCACGAATACCCACACATGACGGTTCGCATCCTGCTCCAGGCCCGTCACATCATAATTCCCAGAATGCTGATCACCCAGCGGTATCTGCAATCCATTGGTCGTGCCGTTCTTGAACACCAGCAGCCCATTATGCTGTGTAGCCACTAGTATACAGTCAGGCCCCGCCGCCTTTACGATATGGATATTATCCTGTATATTTTCCAGCGAGCCTGACAAGGAGGTATAGCGTACCCGGGAGAATTTCGAGGTGAGCACATTATACATACTCAGCCCTTTCTGTCCGCCTACCCAGATACAATGGCTCTCATCTTCCGCGATGCTGTAAATAGTATTGGTGGCAAGGGAGGTGGAATCACCGATCACATTATGGAATACTTTAAACCCATATCCGTCGTAGCGGTTCAGTCCATCATAAGTGCCGATCCAGAGAAAGCCATTATGATCCTGGCAGATGCTCATGACCGCATTATTGGAAAGGCCTTGCTCTATTCCAAGGTATCGAACAGGTAATTTCCCGGCAGTCACCGGCTGAATAAAAAGAGAAAAAAGAAAAAAGATCAGAGCAATTCGTTTCCTACGAGCACACATATGACATCACAGTTGGCGGGAAAGATACAAAAAAGAGCAGGTTCACCCATCAGTCCTATCCAATCTCCTCACCACCAGTCCGTTATAATCCCACCCCTCCGTTGACTGCTCATCGGTTCAGGCGGTTACTTCGCCAAAATCAGTAGCCATGCTCAGCTCTCTCCATTTGGCCATTTCATCGAGCATCGTAGTTGCCTTTTCCCTGGCAAGGCTCAAAGCATCGCTCCCCAGGAATAGATGCACCGGCGGTTGCTCCATTTCACTTACCTGTATCAGGGTCTCGGCCAGCCTATCTGGATCACCTTGCTGGCGGCCATTTATTTCATTAAGATGGACCGATTGCGACTGCCGCACTCCCTCATAGTCTTCAATTGGACAGGACGGCTCCATCACCGAGTCCTTTGCCAGGAACTGCGTGCGGAAATATCCCGGATATACCAGCGTAGCATGCACCCCGAACGCTGCTGTTTCGGCCGCCAGGCTTTCCGTAAGGGCCGATACGGCGAATTTGGTGGCGCAGTAAATACCCCATCCTCCGAAATTTGCGGTGTAGCCGCCGATGGAAGAGATATTGAATACATGCCCGCTGCGACGGCTCCGCAGATGGGGCATCGCATTGCGTACCACATTGAGCAACCCAAAAACGTTTACGTCAAAATTCTTCCTCACTTCCGCATCGCTCAGCTCTTCCTGCGCGCCTATCTGACCGTACCCTGCGTTGTTAACTACCACGTCTATTGTTCCGAAATGGGCAATGGTAGCAGCCAGTGTACGCCGCACGCTGTCTTCATCCAGCAAATTCATTTCAAGAGGGAGGCAACGGTCGGAAGATTTCCCGATCTCCTTTTCCAGCGCTCCGAGGGTACGCGAAGTAGCGGCCACCCGGTAGCCTTCATCCAGTAATCTTTTTACGAGTGCAAGTCCCAACCCCTTGGAAGCGCCCGTGACAAACCAAATTTTTTCTTTTGTCATACAATGATTGTTTTGAGATACAAAGGTAGACGGGTGCATCAATCAGGTATTAACGAGAATCAAACAGCTAATTGCGAAAATCAAACATTTGGCATCCTGTCGCGATCACATGTTGATCATTCCAGGCGTAGACCAAACATAGTAATAGTTGGAGTTTTGTTGTAGTATAAGGCGGAGAGCCGCCCCTGGTACAGCAAATAAAGCTAATATTGTAGAGGCCGATATGCGGCTTCGCGGCGCTGCCTATGCTGATATACCAATTAAGGCTTTTATCGATCTCTTTTGCTTTTCTGTTGGCTTATATACCGGCCAATGCACAAACGGATGCGGGCCGGTATAGCATTGTTAACTACAACAGCGACAATGCCTTGCCCCAGAACAGCATCAACGGTATGGCATTCGACCGCAACGGCTTTTTGTGGATGGCCACTAAAATGGGTATCGTCCGGTTCGATGGAAGGAACTTTAAAGAATACAACCAGGACAACTGCCCCGCTTTACATGGGAACGAATATTCTCTTCCGCAGGTAGGCGCGTCCGGCAGGATACTTATCAAGCAGGTGAACGACAACCGCCTTATCCTGGGGGTCAACGACCTCTGCCAGGTCGAGGCCGACAGCCTGCTTTCAACCGTTCCGTACCAGTTTACTACGTCCAACAACCACCTGTTTTATTGCAATAACATTCGGAAAACGCAGGCGGCTGGAAATAACGCCGGCAGATACCTGTCACTGCTGAATAAGCTGGTATATTCAAAAGGCCTTGTGACGATCAGCGAAAAACAGGCCTATTTTAAAGACGGTGACGAGTGCTATTTTCTCGATGAAAATACCGGCGGTATCAGCAGTCTTCCGGACATAGCGGGTCATAACCTAAAGCTGCAATTTGCCATAGGCGATATTTTCGTTTATATAGACAGCCTGTTTCGCCTGTATGCCTATAAGGATGGTATGCTGCAAAAAAATATCACAGCCGGAGGGGAACTACGACGGCTGCTCAGGGAAGCCGCGGCCGTAGACCCGGACCCGGTGCAGGCTTCATTAAAAATAAGAAGGGATGGAAGCCATACCCTGATGGTATGTCATGACACTATCAGGCTGATAAGGATGGCAGGCAACGTGCTGGCGGACGTGATACTGGCAGCAGGCGCTCCTATCAAGGACATCAAGTGCATGGTATATGATGAAAAGGCGCAGGATCTATTCGTAGGAACCATAACAAGCGGCCTGTATGCATTGAAATTGCACCAGTTCGAACGGCTGTCTTTTGATAATCCGCGGTTCATGGCCAATAGCCAGTTTGCACAGATCGAACTCCCGGGCGGAATACTGACGAGTACGGGTATTCTGAGCCGCACCGGCAAAAGTCACCGGCCGTTTGCGGCAGCCAATAATCCGGATAAGCAGGCGTGGCTGAAGTCGTCAGACGGCTTCATCTGGTATTCCGAAGGCGGTTTCTTAAAAAGGGCCGACACCGGATTTCACCGCGTCATCAGCATCGGGCGTATAGAGGGAGCGCTCACCGGTATTGTTGAGCGGGCCAACAAGGAAGTCTTGTACAGCACCCTCCACCAGCTATGCCTGGAGCGGGGCCGCGGGAGGGGAGATACGGTCTTATTCAACAATCATCCTTTGCTGCAAGGGGCGGATATCCAAACCATTTGCGACGCCGGTAAGGATATTATCTGGATCGGCACTTCGAAAGGGCTGCTTGCATACAACCTTTCGCTTCATCTGCTGAGTAGCCTGCCGTCGCCGGCCAATGCCTCGGTAGCGTTTGTCTATATTGCAGGCGATAGCAGTATCTGGATGGGTACCTATGGGCAGGGGTATTATAAGTATTATAACGGCCGTTTCGTGCGGATGCCCATGGATGCGCAAAAAAGCCTTGCCATTGTGCACTGTATACGGGAAGACAAAAAAGGTTATTTCTGGATCACGACCAACAGGGGGTTGTTCAGGGTCACCAAACAAGAGCTCGATAATTATGCCGCCGGCAGACCCGGACAGGTATATTACTACTACATCGATAAAACCTGGGGCTTCAGCACCAATGAGTTCAACGGCCGTTGCACCCCCTGCGGAATTATCACCCGGGACGGCCATTTCTTTTTCCCTTCGTTGGACGGTCTGGTGGGGTTCGATCCTGATAGCTTGCATATTGTCCTGCCCGACAAACCGATATTCATCGATAGGGTGATGGCCGACGATAAAAAACTTCCATTACAGGACAAATTGGTGGAAAGCCAGGACAGCTCTCGGTTGAGTTTTGATATTTCTTCACCTTTTTTTGGCAGTAAAAACAATCTTCAGCTCGAATATTCTATAAAAGAGATCAGCGAACAATGGTATCCCGTAGCCGACAACGGCCGGCTGATATTGACAAGACTCGGCAAAGGCGATTATACGCTGGCGGTAAGAAAACAGGACCGCTATGCCCATTACACCTATCGTGCCGTTCATTTGACCATACTGCCTTATTGGTATGAAACCTTCTGGTTCCGCTGCCTTTTAGTAGTCCTAGGGGTGGGCGGATGCTGGCTTTTACTCCGGCTGCGATATAATTTGCAGATAAAAGAGGCGGCAGTACTGGAACAAAAGGTGGAAGAGAGAACTGTTGAGCTTTCCGAAAGCAATAGGGTGAAAGAGTTGATGGTATCTGCCATCCTGCATGATCTTCGTTCGCCGCTCCGGTTTCTGCAAATGCTATCCGGCATTATGTACGATGACTATAATGCGCAGGTGGATAAGGAATTGTCCGGCCTGATGCTTCAATTCCGCAATGCCACCAACGATATATACGATTTTACGCAAGACTTTTTCGTATTTACAAATATGCAGAAAAAGAGCTTTGTCGTCCGCCGGCAAAGCACCGCACTGAAAAAGATGGTCGACGATATCATCGCCTTTTATGAGCCGGGCGCCCGGTTGAAGGAAAATAGGTTTGTAAACCTGGTACCGCGGGAGCTAACGCTCGACACCGACGCCAGCCTGTTGACCGTGGTGATAAGAAACCTGGTAGACAATGCCAACAAGTACACCGAAGCAGGAGAAATAAAGATAGAGGCCTCACAGGATGCCCTGGTCACCTGTATCACCATCACCGATGCAGGTCATAACATGGACGAGGGTCTCGTAAAGCGTATTGTTGATAATACATATGACCCGGAGGATGCGGGACACGGCTGGGGATATAAGATTGTCATAGAGATCCTGGCCAGGCTTAATGGAACACTTGCTATCGAAACATCCGCCGGCAAGGGTAATAAAATAACGATTGTTTTACGTTAGGCGCCGCCTTTATCTTTTTATGACAATTGAGTAAAAAGGCATGAAAGTTGCATTATTTTCTGCATTCCCGCCAATTTCCAATAGCTTCTTAAGCCTGCTTTCAATCATCAATTATTTTAAAACACCATTCCATGAAAAGGATGCCGTGCCGCATTAGCAGCGCTTTATCTATTTTTTTATCGGCTTTTACGATCCTGGTTGCTTTTACAGCCTGTCAAAAGGACCATCCTAACAGTCAACCTGCAAAAGGCTCGTTGGTGTCGGAGGTCGGCAACTGTTACCCCTATAATATACATGGGAATTTTTATAATGGGGTTCCTGCCTCGGACACCGATTATGTCGAGATATTTGTCAAGGTCACTACACCAGGCTCCTACAAAATCACTACCGACCAGCAGAAGGGAGTTTCCTTTTCGGCTTCCGGAGTTTTCACGGATACAGGTCTGGCTTCGGTACATCTCAAGGCCACGGGTCTGTTTACCGAACACACTTTCGCTGATTTTACCACCTCTTTCGACAGTACCCACTGTCTGTTCAGATTGCCGATACATGATAGCGCGCTTCTTTCCATACCGGACAATACGTGGGAATTCACGGCAAATGGACATTATTATCATGGGACCGTCTTTGGCGAAGCGCTTCTTTTACCCGGAGGTGACGATCCGACTACATATTATGGATCTATGCAAGGCTTCTCGGATACATCGCTGACATTATTTATTGGCTACTCTGTGTATGACACGGCAAACACATGCTCCCGTCCCACATCTGGTAAAGTCACCCCAGGTAATAATGCTTTCTACTTCAATACGTCCCGTTTTTCCACCGATCCGCAAGTTCACTTTTCAGCAGATCATTCGACAGATTCCCTTGGAGCAGTTATAAATATTACGACTTGCTCGGAGGTCATAACTTTTAATGGGACCGTGCTCGATGCGAACCATAATGTCATACCTATTACCAATGCGCGGCTTAGGTGCAGTAATGTAACACAGGATTATTTCCACTAGGGATACCAGCCACACTGACCGCCTCATCACCAGGTTAGGGATCCTTTTACCCCCATCGGCGCCGCAGGTGTGCCGGAAAAGGCCCGGATTCGGCAGGCTGAACATTTTTATGCCTTGATATAATAGAATAATACCCTCCCCATGACATTCCTGGCCCCTGATTTGCATATTGGACGTCCATGCTGAATGCAGCAGTCTAATTTATGAGAAAAATTTCCGTATCCCTACTGTTCCTTTTTGTTTATTCAGCGCTTTTAGCCCAGAATGTACAGGTCGCCATAGACCCTCAGTCCGATCGAAAGCCGGTTTCTCCCTTTATATATGGAAGGAATGGTTCCGTATCGGATGACCCTTCCAGCCCCACCAGCGCGGCTACCTGGCAGCTATATAAAGACGCAGGCCTGAATTTTTACCGTGAGAATGGTGGTAACAATCTTTCCAAATACAATTGGCGGCTGAAACTGAGCAGCCATCCCGACTGGTACAATAATGTGTACAAGCACGACTGGGATTTTGCCGCTGCATCGTTGCAACAAAATATCCCGTCTGCCCAAGGCATGTGGGGGTTCCAGCTTTTGGGCCAGGTGGCGCTGACCACTTCTCAGAACTTCAATGACTGGGCCTATAACCAATCGCAATATTGGTCGGGCCTGGGCCAGAACCTGGCGGGAGGCGGTACGCTTAACCCGGCTGGCGGGAGCCAGGCCCTGGCGAATGGTGATACCAGCTTATATCTGGAGCACTGGAATGAAGACTCCACCACCGGTATTCTGAACCACTGGTTTGGCAGCGGTGGGCAAGGCTTGGACGCTACCCATCTTCGTTACTGGAATATGGATAACGAAGTGGAAATATGGGACGGCACACATGATGATGCGATGCCCGTTCAATTGGATGCGGAATCTTTTATGCAGCGGTTTTTCGCCGTAGCGAAGAAGGCACGGGCGCTCTACCCGGGTATTAAGCTAAGCGGCCCGGTAAGCCCCAACGAATGGCAATGGTACGCCTGGAAGGGCGGACAGGTAGTAGGATCCGATGGCGTACGTTACCCTTGGCTGCAATTCTTTATCAAGCGCCTGGCCGAAGAACAGCAACGAACGGGTATACGCCTGCTGGATGTCATCGACCTGCACTTTTATCCGGGTAGCTCAAGCCCTAGCGACATTTTGCAGTATCACCGCGTATTTTTTGACAGCAGCTACATATACCCGGAAGCCAACGGGGTACATTTGGTCAATGGCGGGTGGGATAATTCCATACAAGTCGAAGATATATTTGGAAGATGTCAAAACTGGCTAAACCAGTATATGGGACCAGGCAATGGGGTTACCTTTGGCGTTTCCGAAACAGCGGTTGCCCTCAACAACGACCCAAATGCTCAGGCAGTGTGGTATGGTTCGATGTTAGGTGAATTTATGAAGCGTGGCGTTGAATATTTCTCGCCCTGGAACTGGGAAAAGGGCATGTGGGAAACACTCCACCTGTACAGCAGGTACAATAAGAAAAATAGCATTCGCGCGCTTTCAGACAATGAGCTGGATGTATCGGCCTACGCTACCGCCACGGACGCCAATGATTCAGTTATAGTAGTGCTGGTAAACAGGTCGCTTACCCTCACCAAAACCGTTACGGTAAACCTTGCTCATTTCACATTACCCAACCAGCCGGTTCAGGTGCTCACCTTGTCTAACCTTCCCGCGGGCACAGAAACGTTTATTTCGCATACGAATAACGCATTGCAGTCCTCAACAATAATGCCGGCCAGTGATACCAGCCTGCAAATCACCCTGGCGCCCTTATCTATCAGTTCGATGCAGCTCACGGGCAATTTACCTGTCTTATCGATCGACCTCATTTCCCTGACGGCTGTAAAAACAGGTAATGACGTCCGGTTGGATTTTACTGCCAGTAACAACACTGACGCCGCATCGTTTGAAATTGAAAGGAGCGCTGGCGGTATGGCATTCAACAGCATTGGCGCCGTTGCAGCTACTGCGGCCTTACCCGCCAATGCCGGTACGGAAAAGAATTATTCGTTCTACGATAGGCAGCCATTACCTTCGGTGGACTATTATCGGTTGAAGATCATCGATCGCAATGGGGGCCATACCTACAGCAAAATTTTGGCTGTAGTGTTTGATGATGTTATGAGCATCAACGCTTTCCCCAATCCTGCAAACGATGTCGTATATGTCCAGCTGCCCGCGCAGCAGGGACCCATAGTGCTGGAATTACATGAGAGCACAGGGAAACTGGTCAGGACGATTCGATTGCAGTCGACAGGCGGAGTAATTTCCACATCAATTGATATCAGCCGCCTTGCCAGGGGCGTATATTATTTGAGTGCCGGGGGAAAGAACGTTCCTCTCGTAAAACAGTAAGCAAGTGGATACTGCCACCTGTTTAGAAGACGAGGGTCACGATCTTGGCTTTGGCAGGCACAAAGCTGCCCGGGTAGTTGTTTGCCCCAGGGTTAACTTTACGACCGACCCGCCTGTGTGGCATTCCAAGTTAAATGAATGCTAAAATCAAATACCCGGGTGACTAAACGAAGTTGGGGACAATTTTAATTGCGATCTTAATGCCCCAATCGCGTCCAACCATGCTCCAAAAAAGCTGCTATTTTCTTTTTTCTTTTTTAATCCTTGCAACAGATGGATTTGCTCAGCAAAAATTATCCGGCAAGATCATTAAAAAGTCCAGCGCTGAAGTCTTGATTGGCGTCACGGTTGTAAATCTTAACGGGAGGCGATACACAACCTCCGATAACGCCGGTTTATTTACCATTTCCGCATCTCCGGGAGACACCGTCGTTTTTTCCTCCGCAGGCTATCTTCCCGACACCGCCTTCGTGGCTTCCTATATGTTTTCCGAAAACTATCTCGTTCCCCTTAGCCCCAATATAGCTGCTCTTCCCTCATTTGATGTGATGGAAATGGGTAAATATCGGGAGGATTCTATAAAAAGGAGAGAGGAATATGCGTGGCTCCTGAATGCAAAGCATCCCGTCAAATTAATGAACGAAAAAAGACCAAAAGACGAGCCTGGTCTTAATTTCAGCCCTCTCGGCTATTTCTCAAAAAGAGAGAAGCAAAAACGGCGTCTAAAAAGAAGGTTGCAACAGGAAGAAGAAGATTATTATGTAGATTACAAGTTTTCACCCGCACGTGTCGGCCAGCTCACCGGGCTAAAAGGAGATTCCCTACGGACATTTATGCTACGCTACCGTCCTGCCTATGCCTTCTGCCGGAATGCAAGCAATCAGGATTTCTTTTTGTATATTAATGATAAATTGGTTTTATTCAAGAATAAAATTAAACATGAACAGCCCCGATATCACCATTGAAGATGTTAACCTGCAGATAAAAAAAGGCATTGAGGACAAGGTGCAGATTATCATTACGCTGAAGAACAATTCGAAAACATTGAAATATTATATGCTGCGGCGGCTTCGAAATATTGATTATGATCGGGGCAGTCATATTTTATCTATCGATCTATACGAAAAAGAGCTGCCACAGGATATAAAAATCAGTTCCAGACCTTTTGAACCTGAACAAATAGCCATCCCGCCCGATACCACGCTACAATGGGAATACTTGTTGCCCGTGTGGATGAAAAAAATAGTGCGCCCTGCTGGTTTAAGAGAGATAGTTGAAGTGATAAACATTTCCGGTGTCCAAAAAGTGGTTTGTACGGTAGCATACCATACAAGCCCCTTCCGGGTCAACTCTATCGGTGAACAGGAAGAAGTGCTGGCGGACCTTTCCAAATGGGGAGAAACGATCTCTGCAAGTTTTGAAAGGAATAACTTCGAACATTTTTAACAACTCATATCTCTATGCCCTACAGCATCCCCTCGCCACCGGCAGGGCCTGTTCCTGCAAGGATTGCTCTACGTACAAGTTGTGACGGGCGCGCCAGTTAAAGTTATTGTCTTCATTTTATTTATCTATTTTAGAGAATCGATGAGGCTATCAATTGCATCATCCAGCATTCGAGACCGGGAACGGGCATCTATGTCTTTGTGAATTAAATTGAGCGATGCAAGACCTTGTACAACAGCAATTGACGTATAGCACTTGCGTTTCAGAAAAATTTCGGTGCACCTCACTTCTCCAGATGCGTTTGTAATAGCTTGCTTTATCGTATTTATAAATGTTAACATTTCCGGGAATAGCGGCTCTAATTCATTTAACGCCAATTCAGTCTCCTGCATAAGAAGATATAACTCCTTTTCATTCGTTGCAAAATGCCAATAGGTTGTAAGCATTGCCTTTAATTTATTCCTCGGGTCAACTATGCTGCGGCAGTTAATGTCGATATTGGCATTAAGTTGTTGGTATCCCAACTTGGCAAGAGCAACCAGGAGCGCCTCTTTGTTTTTGAAATATAGATAAACCGCAGTAGCAGAGAATTCAATATTGTCAGCCAATCTCCTTAGGCTCAGCGACCGATGCCCTTCTTCCCTGACAATGCTCAATGCTGCATTAAGAATATCTTTATGCATGTTCAGCCGATTCCTTTCTTTTCTTTCTTTGATGCCCATTATTTTATGTTGAGAAGAACACTAGAGTTTTCCGATCGTTCTTTTTTGACTGGCTAAGTTCTTCTTGATTTTCATCATCAGTGCGCTAGGCACTATTCCTGGTAAGATGGAATTAAACCTGTTTTGAAATCCTACGACTTTTTTACCTTTTCCGTGCAGCAGCAATTTTACCCCTGCCGCAGCCACTGTCTTTACGGGCGTGGGTTTGTTGGATTTCAGCATATTGGTTTCCCGCATTTCTGGTGAAATAAAAGCCGTTTCTGTTAAACCAGGAACAAGTGTGGTAACCACTACTCCGGTCCCTTCCAGTTCGGCTGCAAGTGTTTCTGAAAAGGCTAAGACAAAAGACTTGGTGGCTGAATACACCGACTGGTAAGGGAAAGGTAAAAAGGCCAGGACTGAAGAAACATTCATGATCCTTCCTGACTTTCGGGCTGCCATATCTTTTGCAAATAGTTTTGTAAGCACCACAAGACTGCCGATGTTGAGATCAATCATATTCAGCTCCTCTTCTAAAGAAGTATCTACAAAATTGCCATAGTTGCCAAAGCCGGCATTGTTGATCAGGTGAGATACATCATAATTTGCCGACTTGATTTGATAAAATAGCTGGGCCGCTTGCTCCCTATTGCCGAGGTCTTTGGCTATATAATGCACGTCAATTCCATACCTGGAAGATAAATCCTGCTGCATTGATGCCAATTTATCTTCGCTGCGGGCAGTAAGTATCAGATTGTATTTTAATGCCGCAAGCTGTTGGGCCATTTCGTAACCAATTCCGGATGATGCTCCGGTGATTAAGATGTATTTTTTCATTTTGTTTCGATTTTATGGATAATTAAATATTTTCAATGGAAGGTGGCATAAGTTTATACATTACCGGCGTGACAATTCTTGAAAGAATAGTAGAGCTGATCAGTCCACCAATCAACACGATCGCCAATGGAGATATGAGTGGATTTGGGTTCAGCGCGATAGGAAGCAATCCGCAGATGGCTGTTATAGAAGTAAGCACCACCGGCAGGAATCGGGTCTCTCCTGCCCTGGTAATAGCTTCGTCTATGCCATAGCCTTCCGCACGAAGTTGGTTAGTGAAATCAACGAGTAAGAGTGAATTTTTAACCTGGATACCGGATAGCCCGATAAAGCCGATGATGGAAACCAGCGACATCGGATGGCCGGTGATAAGCAACATGATCACTCCGCCAAGGATTCCCAAGGGTATAATAGACAATACAATGACTATGCCTTTGAACGATTTGAATTGCAACAATAAGACACCGACGAAAAGAAACCCGCTCAGCAATATCACCGAGAGGAAATTCCCGCCCAAGGTATCGCCTTCCGACTCCGCTTCCCCCGATAGTTTGTAGTAATAGCCGGGGGGCATTTTTATTTTATTCAACTTTGGAACAATGTCCTTCAGGATATCGTTCGCCAGAATGCCTTCC
>Ga0105240_10007297_pt1 | contig 16092 bp, 13 predicted proteins | sample KBSC54metaG_FD_80426 | JGI IMG/M metagenome (GOLD analysis project Ga0105240, IMG submission 80426) | Corn rhizosphere microbial communities from Kellogg Biological Station, Michigan, USA - KBS C5-4 metaG | ecosystem: Host-associated > Plants > Roots > Rhizosphere > Soil | place: Michigan, USA... | reverse complement strand
GCGAACAGATTCTCGGTGAGCGAGAGCCCGAGATTGTACTGATTCGCGGCACCGAACCCCACCTGGCTGAAATCTCCGAAAATGTTCTGGCCGCCCGAACAGCCGAGTGCCTGCTCGAGCAGCCGGACCCGGTCCGCGATGGGAAGCGTGGTGTCGGGCACGAAGCTGCTGCACTGCGCCGGACCCGATGTGGTATCCGACTTGCCAAGCCCCTGGAATTGCGACCGGAGCGTGCGCGTATAGGACGCGCTGCCGTAGAGCTGCGGGAAGTACTGGCTGCGCGCCTTCTTCTGCTGGCCCTGAGCCCGAGTGATGCCGGCGCTGGCGATGGCGATGTCCGGGCTGGACGCCTCGGCCAGGCGAAAGGCGTCGTCGAGCGTAATGGTTTGAACGGAGTCGCCGGCCGCGGCGACCTGGGCGCGGGCAACTACGGGGAGCGTACCCAGCGTGAGCAGCGCCGCGAGGGCCGGAACGGCGCCGCAGCGCCGCGTGGAACCGAAGACGAAGTCGTGATCAGGCATCGTGGCGCTCCGAAGGACCGTGGCGGCGCTGGCGCGATTTCGTGGCGACCGGCGCGGCGGCCCGCCGTGCGGACGAGGTGGCGGAGGGCGCCGCGCCGATTGCCTGCAGCATCAACTTCACGTAGTCGCCAATGGTGCTGTCGGCATCCTTGTGATGCAGTTCGGGCATCAGGTCACGCACCATGGCTTCGGCGAAGAGCGCGCCCAGGAGCATCGCGGCCGCCGAAGCGGCGTTGAACGGTGCACGGGCCATGCCGTGCTGGCGCAGCCGCAGGAGATAGGCGTGGAGCTCCTGCAGACTGGTGCTGGGGCAGCTGCGCGCGACGAACGAGGCGCCCTCCGGGTGCTCGGCGATGTCGCCCAGGACCGTCCGAATGATGGCGCGGTGCTGATAGAGGTGATCGAACTGGAGGCGACACCAGGCGCGGAGCTCGCGATCGGGGTGGCGCGGCGCCTCGGGGAGGCTGCCGAGACTGGGCGGGCCGCCGCAGTCGAGGGCGGCCTGTATGAGGGCGTGCTTGGAGCCGAAGTGCCGGAAGAGGGTGATTTCGTTGACGCCGGCCTGTTGCGCGATGCGGCGGGTGGTGGCGCCGCGGTAGCCGGTTTCGGCGTAGACCTGCGCGGCGGCATCGAGGAGTTTCTCGCGGATGTCCATGGGGAGGAGAAGGTAGCGGCCACCGGGTGGAAAGCAAGTGCCTACTTGCTACCTCGCGCCGTGCTGGCGCGCTGCCCCGGACACAAAAGGGTCGGACACCGCCGGTGTCCGACCCCACGTGCTGCCCGTCGTCCGTGCGCCTGCGCTAGCGCCCCTTCCCCACCGGTCCCGGTCCCGGCCGCCGCTCGATCTCGCCTTCCTGGCTGTCCTTCAGGTCGTTGAAATACCCCCACGTCCAGCCGATGACCGGAATCGTGAGATAGAACCACCACGTCATTGCGCCGTACAGCGGCATGCCGGGAAAGTTCATCTGATACGACAGCTTCGTATTGTCGTACGTGACAAACAGAAACACGAAGAGCAGGGCGGAGAGCACCCAGCAAATGGCCAGCAGTATGCCGTGCCTGCGGCGTTTCGTCATGAACATCCCTCGACCGTGAGATATCGCGGGCCCTGTGCCCAACCCGCGCATTATAACTCCGACGGCCGCCCGGCAGCCAGAGGTGTGCGGTCACGCGTCGCGCGGCACGCGCAGCGCGCCGTCGCCCGCGATGCGTCCGATTGCATTGTAGCGCGGGCGTGGCGGATGCATATTCGTATCGTCGCCGCGTCCGCATCCCGGTCTTTCGCGAACCATACAATTCCATGGCAACCAATTCGACTCGTCCCAGGGAGTCCGTTCGCGGGACCACCACACCGCCGGACGATGTCACGACCGCGCTCGATGCGATTCGCCGCATCGTGCAGGCGCTGCGTGTCTCGGCGCGATCGGCCGAACGCCGGCTCGGCGTGAGCGGGGCGCAGCTCTTCGTGCTGCATGCGCTCGCCGATGAGCCGGCCAACTCGCTCAATGATCTCGCGGCACGCACGTACACGCATCAGAGCTCCGTCTCCGTCGTGGTGGACCGGCTGGCCAAGCGGCGCCTCATCTCGCGCAGCCGCTCGCCCCAGGACGGCCGCCGCATCGTGCTCGAGCTCACGCCGTCGGGACGATCGCTGCTCCGCGCTTCGCCGGAGGTGGCGCAGATCCGCCTCATTCACGCACTGCGCGACCTGTCGCGCAAGGACGCGCATGCGCTGGCGCGCGCGATGTCGCACGTCGTGGAGCGCATGGGCATTGGCGAAGCGCCCGAGCTGTTCTTCGAGGATGGATCCGCCGCGGCGCGCCGCCGCAATCGGTCGAAGCGCGCCCGGCGCGTGTCGCGCGCGCGCTGATCACGCCCGTCAGGCGGCAGCAGCGTCAGGCACCAGGGGCAGCGCAGGCAGGAGCACCCATGCACCGACTCGGTCTCGCCATCATCACGCTGGGTCTTCTCGGTGCGGCACCCGTGGCACGCGCCCAGATCGTCCGCTATGGCGTGCTCGACGACCCGGCGCGCAGTCAGTTGCGCGCCGCGTGGAGCGATGACTCCACGCAGTCGGAGCGGGGCTACTGCGTGCGACGCGCCCGCATTGTCGTGCATCCCATCTCGCCTACCGCGGTGGACAGCGTCTTCCGCGTGCTCGAGGTCGTGCCGGCAAGGTCCACCGAGGCAGATCCCAATCACGTGGAGTTCACCTGCGCCGCCGGAACGCCCGAGCTGCACACGCACACGCCCGCGACGTGCGTTGGCAGCAGCACGACGTACTGCAGCGCGGACGGTCCGGGCGCCTATAGCTGTCAGCCGAGTCGCCAGGATTACGAGAAACTCATCAGACGGGGCGATCCCTTTGGCGTCATCCAGTGCGATCGGCGCGCGTTTCGCTTCTACTATCCAAGCGATTTCCTCGCGCATGGTGATCGGGCTCACACTTCCACGGGCTCCGATTCGATTCGCTAGCGCATGTCGGAAACAGCTTACGACATTTGCATCATCGGGTGCGAACCTTGCGAAGGAGGCCGACACATCTCGTTGTCTCTCACGGCGAGCACAGTGACTCACCGAATGAGATTTGTCTCACATCGCAGGAGGTTGCACATGTTCCGGACCCTGGCCATTCTGGGCGCGATCGCGATCGTTCCGTCGGTCGCCCTGGCGCAGCAACCACCCAACAATCCAACACCCCCAGACACCGGTACGCAGACTACCACGAGCAACGGACAGTTGGCTGCCCCATCTGCGCAGAACATGGGACTCACGTCCGATCAGGTGAAGCAGCTGCAGTCGGCCATCAGCAGCGCCGGTTGCACGTCCGTGCAGGTAACGGGCACCATTGATCAGCAGACCAAGGATGGAGTGGCCTGCGTGCGTCAGAAGAAGAATCTGCAGGGCAAGAGTTTCAATGACGTACTGGCCGCGCTGAATCTGCCGTTCACCTCGCCTGACAGCTCGGCAAGCAAGGCCGACTCTTCACAGATGCAGCAGCAACCGCCGCACGACACCAGTATGGCGAAGCCTGACACATCGAAGACCGGGCATTTCCGGAAATAGGTAGCTGACCCCTCAGGTCCGGATAACGCCTCCACTGGCCTCGCGCGCCGGTGGAGGCGTTGTCGCATCCGGGCACGCGCCATCGACAAGCGCGTCCTGCCGTGGCACCTTGGGTCCATGACAGATGCCTACACGCCCAGGCCTGAGCACCACTTCACGTTCGGGCTCTGGACCGTTGGCAACGTGGGCCGCGATCCGTTTGGTGAACCGGTGCGCCAGCCGATTTCGCCGACGCGCATGGTCCGGAAGCTGGCCGAACTGGGCGCCTACGGAGTGAATCTCCACGACAACGATCTCGTACCCGCGGGCACAGCGGCGAACGAGCGCGATCGGATCGTGCGCGAGTTCATGACGGCACTGCGCGAGAGTGGACTGCGTGTGCCCATGGCGACGACGAATCTCTTTTCCGATCCCGCGTTCCGCGACGGCGCATTCACGAGCAACGACGCACGCGTGCGCGCCTACGCGCTGCAGAAGACCATGGCCGCAATGGACCTGGGTGTGGAGCTGGGCGCGGAGACCTACGTGTTCTGGGGCGGCCGCGAAGGCGTGGAGACCAACGCGGGAAAGGACCCGCGTACAGCCCTGGCCCGCTTCCGCGATGCGATCAACTATCTCTGCGACTACAGTCGCTCGCAGCAGTACGCCTTGCGGTTCGCCCTCGAAGCAAAACCCAATGAGCCGCGCGGCGACATCTATCTTCCGACCACCGGCCACATGCTGGCGTTCATTGCCACGCTCGACCGCCCCGAGATGGTAGGCGTGAATCCCGAGGTTGCGCACGAGCGAATGGCCGGACTCGATTTTTCACACGGCGTGGCGCAGGCATTGGACGCGGGCAAGTTGTTCCACATCGATCTCAACGACCAGAAACCGGGCCGCTTTGATCAGGATCTCCGCTTCGGCAGCGACGATCCCAAGGGCGCGTTCTTCCTCGTGAAGTTGCTGGAGGATGCCGCGTGGCCGGGCATGCGGCACTTCGACAGCCACGCATATCGCACCGAGGATGAAGACGGTGTCTGGGCGTTCGCCGCCGGCAGCATGCGAAGCTATCTGATTTTCAAGGAGAAGGTGCGACGTTTCGAGGCGGACGCGGAAATCCAGCATCTCGTCAACGAGCTGGCATCGCGCGGAGACTCCGAAGACGCCGGCGATGGCGGTGCGCCCGCGGCAGCCGCGGGCGCCGGTGGAGTGCGATTCGATGCCGGCCGGGCACGGGCTCTGCGCGAGCGCACGTTCGACCTTGCGTCGCTGCGCCGCTCCGGCTTCGGCTACGAGCGTCTGGATCAGCTCACCATGGAGCTGCTGCTCGGAGTACGGTAGCATGGCGCGCGACGTCTTCCTCGGCATCGACATCGGCACGAGCGGCGTCAAGGCGATTCTGGTAGCCGAGTCGGGCGAGGTCGTTGCGGCGGCGATGCAGGGACTTGCCCTCTCGACGCCGGAGCCAGGATGGGCCGAGCAGCATCCTGAAGACTGGTGGCAGGCGACGATCGCGGCGACTCGTGCAGCGCGGGAGCAGCGACCGGGGCTGCGCGTGGCGGCGGTCGGCATTTCGGGACAGATGCATTCATCGGTATTTCTCGATGCGCACGGCGCGGTCATTCGACCCGCTCTCCTCTGGTGCGACGGCCGCACGACCGCGGAGACCACAGAGATCACGCAGCGCGTGGGCGGCGAAGAGCGGCTCGGCGCGCTCGCCTGCAATCCCGCGCTCGAGGGCTTCACGCTGCCCAAGGTGCTCTGGCTGCGGAACCACGAACCCGAGGCATTCGCCCGGCTCGCGACCCTGCTGCTCGCCAAGGACTACATACGCTTCCGTCTCACGGGGACGCTCTCCACGGAGCCCTCCGACGCATCGGGCTCGCTGATGTACGACACGGCCCAGCGGCACTGGAGCCCGGATATTCTCGCCGCGATGGACCTGCCATTCTCGCTCGTGCCCGACGTTGGCGAATCAGCCGCCGTACACGGCTGCGTCACCCGCGCCGCGGCTGCGTTGACGGGACTCGCCGAGGGCACGCCCGTGGTAGGTGGCGGAGCGGACAATGCGTGCGGCGCCGCGGGGGTGGGCGCTATCGGGCCGGGCGAGGCGGTGGCGAGCTGGGGCACTTCGGGTACGGTGCTCGCGCCCATGACGGAGCCGCGAGTGGATCCCGCGCTCCGCGCACACACGTTCTGCCATGTCATGCCCGGCGTGTGGTATCTCATGGGAGTCGTGTTGTCGGCGGGCGGGTCGTTCGCGTGGTATCGCGAGCAGTTCGCGCGGGAGTTCGCGGACGCCGCCATGGCCACCCGTGAGCTCACTCGAGAAGCCGCCACGATTCTACCCGGTGCGGGGGGCGTGATGTTTCTGCCGTACCTCCAGGGAGAGCGCACGCCGCATCGCGATCCCGCCCTGCGCGGTGCGATTCTCGGCCTGAGTCTCGCGCACACGCGCGCGCATGTCACGCGTGCCGTACTCGAAGGGATCTGCTTCGCGCTGAACGAATCGGTGACGATCCTCACGGAGCTCGGTCTGGCGCCTCATCAGCTTCTCCTCACCGGTGGAGGCGCCAAGGAACCGCTGCTGCGCCGGCTGCAATCCGACGTATTCGGACTTCCGGTGGCTACCGCGAATCGGGAGGAAGGCCCCGCCTACGGAGCAGCGCTGCTTGCGGCTGTCGGAGCCGGCGCGTTTCTGGACCTCGGCAGCGCCGTGAGCGCCACCGTTTTCCGGTCACCACTGCAGGGTCCTGACGCGGAAACTCACCTCCGCTATCAGCAGCTGTTCGAGCGTTTCAGGGCCGCAGGTCGAAGGGAGAAGCGATACACCGAGCGCGAATGATATTCCACACCCGGGCGAAGAATGGTTGACGGGAAGCCCGGCTCGTTGGGAGAGTCCGGAAAGTGCTGCGTCTCCAGCGCCAGCCCGCTGTGCGACGCATAGCAGCGTCCGTGCTTCCCGGCGGGTCCGGTCCCCAGGTGATTCCCCGAGTAGAACTGAATGCCGGGCTCGGTTGTGTAGAGCTGGAGCGTTCGGCCGCTGGCCGGATCGTACAGCTCGGCGGCGAGCGCCGGCGTTCGCCCCTCGTCGCGATCGAGCACGAAATTGTGATCGTATCCACGACCGCGGCGAAGCTGCTCGTCCGGCGCGCCGATTCTCGCACCAATCGCCTGCGCGCTCGTAAAATCGAACGGTGTGTCACGTACGGGCGCGATCGTTCCCAGGGGAATCAGCGATGCGTCCACCGGCGTGAATCGCGCTGCATGCAGCGTGAGGCGGTGAGCGAGAATGTCGCCGCCGGTCTGACCCGCAAGGTTGAAATAGCTGTGCTGCGTGAGATTCAGCGGCGTTGCCCGATCCGTCGTGGCGTGGTAGTCCACGGTGAGCGCGTTGTCCCTGCTCAACGTATAGGTCACCTGCACGGCCAGCGTGCCCGGGTAGCCGCTGTCGCCATTCGGGCTCGTGTGACGCAGTACCGCGCCGGCGTGATCGCGTGCCTCGAACAGCTCGACGTCCCAGCACACGCGATGAAATCCGTGCGGGCCGCCGTGCAGGTGGCTCGTGCCATCGTTCCGCGGGAGCGTGTACGTCACGCCGTCCAGCGTGAAGCGTCCGTTCGCAATGCGATTGGCATAGCGCCCAATGAGCGCACCCATGTACGCGGAATCCGCGAGGTAATCCTCCAACGTCGCATAGCCGAGCACGACGTCATCGAACACGCCGTCCCGATCGGGCGCCGTGATGGAGAGGATGATGCCGCCATAGCTCATGAGGCGGATCTCCATGCCGTGCCCATTGGCGAGGGTGACGAGATCCACCCGTCCACCTCCCGGTACCGTGCCGAACGCATCGCGCCGCGCGCGTGGGCCAGACCCGGAGGCGCGCGGTGATGTGCGATTCACGCAGTTTCCTTCCTGGCTTCGGGTTGTGCCGCTACGCGATCATTCGCGAGGGAAACGCCCGGAAAGAAATAGTGCGTTTCATTCTGGAATGCGACCGGGCCGCGCCACCCGGCAGAGCCTGCCGCGAACGCACCAGCCCGGCCAGCGCACTGAAACCTCAGCGGCTACGACCTTTCATTCCCTTGACCGGTATCACCGGCGGCGCGCCCTTCTTCTTCACCAGGATCGCGAGAATTTTGGCCGGCTCGGTCTTGCTCGCGTTCCGGCCAACGATGTGGATGTCGTCCGGACCCTCGTAAAACGTCTGTCCGGCCGTCAGTGTCACCGGCTTCCCTCCTTTCACCTGCTCCACGACCGAGCCTTCCAGCACATAGACGAGCGCATCGGCATTGTGCCGGTGGACGGCGTCTGCTTCACCAGGCGCATACTGGACCGTGAGCACGAGAAGTTCTTTCCCTGGCAGGTCCGTCAGCTCTTTCGTCATCAGCGGCGTGACTGTGGGTTCCTGAGCGCTGAGCGGGACGCTGATGACGCACAGCAGGCTGGCCAGACACACCGCGACGGACATCTTGGTGGTACACATTGCGTGGTTCTCCTCATGTGGAAGAGACGCCGGACGGACGGCGCGCCGCTCGCTCCTTTCGGAGGGCGCACCGTCCGATCGATCACAGCGACCGGGCGTCAGTGACCGGAACAACCCGTCAGGCCGATCCGGCCGGGACTGCAGCGTGGGCAAGCCAGTCTTCAAAGCGGATTTCGCCGAGTCTGGCGTCGGCGCCCGGCACCAGCGCGCGCTCGTCCAGCTCCGCACCGAAATAGCGGGCGTGCGGGTCGGCGACCACCTCACGGGAGTCGTGGAGTGCACGGAGACCGGTTCGGATGAACTCGTCGAAGCGGAACTGCTGTGGTCCCGCCACTTCGATGAAGCCGTTCAGCGGCGCTCCCTCGGCAACCTTGCTGACCGCGTTGGCGACATCGTCGGCAGCCATCGGTTGGAACAGCACGGGAGGGATGTGCACCGTTTTTCCGTCGGTCGCCTCGTCCGCGATCCGTTTGAAGAACTCGAAGAATTGCGTAGCCCGGACAATCGAATACGGAATCCGCGAGTTCCTGATCAGCTTCTCCTGGGCGACCTTGGCGCGGAGATAGCCGCTGTCCGGGTTGCGGTCGCAGCCCACGATCGACAACGCAACGTGATGACCCACACCCGCCGTGCGTTCGGCGGCGATGAGATTGCCGGTGGAAGTCTCGAAGAACTTCAGCACCGCCGCATCCTCGAACGAGGGTGAGTTCGACACGTCCACGACAACGGCTGCTCCGGTGAGAACCTGGGCCAGTCCTTCGCCGGTGATGGTGTTGACACCTGTGTCCGGAGACGCCGGCACGGCCTGATGGCCATGCTCACGAAGGCGGGCGACCACTTTCGACCCAATGCGCCCGGTCCCGCCGATGATCACAATCTTCATGGTAAGAACCTCTGTGAGGCGGCGTCAGGCGACCGAAGTCCCGGCCATCTGGCGCTCGCGGGAGCGTAGTGCCGGCGAGCTCCGAAGAAACTGGAGCAGCTCGGCGTTGATCTGATTCTGGTGCGTGGACGTGAGGCCGTGCGGCGCGCCCGGGTAGTAAACGTCCTTGGCGCCCTTGATGAGCCGCGCCGACTTCATCGATGAGTCCCGAATGGGTACGATCTGGTCGTCCTCGCCATGGAGCAGCAGCGTCGGAACGTCGAAGTGCTTCAGGTCCTCGGTGAAATCCGTCTCGGAGAACGCCTTGATGCATTCATAGGAGTTGAGCAAACCGGACTGCATGCTCCAGATCCAGAATTGATCGAGGATTCCCTGAGACACCTTGGCATCTGCACGGTTCGCACCGTAGAACTGAATCGCGAAGTCCCGGTAGAACTGGGCGCGATCGTTGAAGAGGCTGGCGCGCAGGCCATTGAACAGTTCGATCGGCAGGCCCTCGGGATTGGCGGGCGTCTTGAGCAGGAACGGCGGTACCGCGGCGATCAGCACCGCCCTGGCGATCCGTGCCGTTCCGTGGCGTCCGATGTAGCGCGCGACTTCTCCGCCGCCCGTGGAGTGACCTACCAACGTCACGTCGCGGACATTGAGGGCCTCCATGACGGCAGCGAGGTCGTCGGCGTAGCTGTCCATGTCGTTCCCGTAGGAAGGCTGGCTGGATCGGCCGTGGCCGCGCCGGTCGTGCGCGATCGCGCGAAAGCCGTTCTGCACGAGGAACAGCATCTGCCCGTCCCAGGAGTCGGCGTTCAACGGCCAGCCATGGGAGAACATGACGGCAGGACCCTTACCCCAGTCCTTGTAGTAAATCTCGGTGCCGTCCTTGGTGGTGATGGTGCTCATGACAGTGCTCCTGTGAGAGGTATGAACAACAGGGAGCACGATGGAGCCGGCCCATGACGCATCGCATCCGTCGAACACCCTAGTCCATCTTCGGCGCGAAGCCCCGGGGCGCGATAAGACGAAGGCCGGCTCTACAGAGAGGGAGCTGTCGGTACGACGTCCCTGAGGGTGTCGCGGAGGCGTCGGCGCGAGCTGATGCCCAGCTTGCTGAACACCTTGCGCAAGTGGTACTCGGCGGTGCGGGGACTGATGAAGAGCTGCGCACCGATCTCGGGGTTGGTACGTCCCTGTGCCGCGAGGCGCGCGACCATCGCCTCCTGTGCGGTGAGGACGTCGCGCGACTCGACCATGCGTTTTCGCACCGTTTCGCCCGTCGCCAACAGCTCGCCTCTGGCGCGCTCGGCGAAGGCTTGGGCACCCATGTGGCCGAGCATCTCGTAGGCGCTCCGCAACTGCTTCCGCGCGTCGACGCGCCGGTTCTCGCGGCGCAACCATTCGCCGTACACCAGGTGCGCGCGAGCGAGGTCCACCACGATTCGGCAGCGCCCGAGCCGCAGCAGGGCCTCGCGATACAGCGCATCGGCCGCCCGGCCGTCTTCAAGGAGCGCGCTCGATCGGGCCAGGATGCCGAGCGCCCAGTCGGTGCCGGCGGCGCGAGCCCGTTCCTCGAGTTGTCGGAGGGCGCCAACCGCAACATCGCGGGCGCCGCTCCGGACAGCCGCCTCGACCAGCTCCACCAGAGACAAACCAAAGAAGCCCAGATCATCGTGATCGCAGGCCTGTCGCGCGCCGGCGAATGCGGACTCGTAGCGGCCGCGCCCGTTGTACAGCACGGCCGTTGCATAGCCGGCCAGACCGAGCGCTCTTCCTTCGCCCCTGACTGTCGCTTCCTTGACACTGGACTCGATCAGCCTCACTGCCGGAGCTTCCTCGCCGCGCCAGGCGGCAAGCGCCAATGAGGTGTAGCGGAGCGGCGCGTTGCCCGTGGCGTCAGTGATCGCGTCTGCCTCCTGGATGAGCGCGGAGGCGGCGGCGAACTCTCCGCACAGCACATGCACGACGGCGCGATAGCTGAGCGCGATGGGAAGCGAGGCCAGCGCGCCGGCCTCGCGCGCGAGCCGCACCGCCTGCGTGGCCAGCTCGTGCCACGACTCGTCGTCCCACAGGTCGGCTGCCAGGGGCTCGGGCGCCACGGGGCACGCCGTCCACAGCCAGCGAATGATGCCGTCATTGGTGCGTCCGGCCTGTTCGCGAAATGACCGCAGCGCCCGCCTCAGCGGCTCGACTCCCGCCCCGTACCCCGCGGTGAATCGCGTCGCCAGCCCGTCGAGGAGGAGGTCCGTAGCGCGTGGCGGCACCGGTCCCGGCGGTGCGGCGCGAGCGGCCTCGGCGACCCGTGCCGCGTCGCGCGCGCCAAGGCGACCGACGAAGATCTCCGCTCCCAGCGCCTCGACGTAGGTGTCGCGTGCGAGCCCGGCATGCAGCACTTCGAGGCGTTTCGCCGCGTCGAGCAGCAGCACCGGAGCGTCGCTCCCGCGCCGCTGGGCAAACACGATGTGAGCGCGCATGCGGGCCAGGCGCGCACGCTGAAGCTCATCTGACGGACCGATCTCCGCAGCCGCGAGGAGATCGTACGCCGAGTTGGCGTCCCCGGCCTCGAACTTCGCCTGCGCCGCAGCCAGCGCCCGGGCACCGCGCCGCGCGGGATCGGGCGTGAGGTCAGTCGATCGCTCGAGAAATGCGGCGGCGGCCGCGATGCCACCACGGCCCTGTGCCCGGTCGGCTGAGCGTTCCAACTCGCCGGCCACTGCCTCGTCGGGCCCGAGTGCTGCCTGGGCGCGATGCCACGCGCGCCGATCGGGATCGGCGCCCGGATCGGTCACCGCGGCCAGCGCTCGATGTATCTCCTGGCGCTCTGGCGACGCGGCCGCGCGGTACGCCGCCGAGCGCGCCAGCGGATGACGGAACCGCACACGGCTGCCGAGGTCGATCAACCCGGCGGCCTCGGCCGGCGCGGCTGCTTCCGCGCCGATTCCGAGCAGGTCGGCCGCCCGCCACAGCAGGGTCACGTCTCCTACAGGCTCCGCCGCCGCCATCAGAAGGAGTCGCTGCGACTCGACGGGGAGCGCGCGGACACGCCGGAGAAAGCTCTGCTCGATGAGGTTCGCCACCGGTCGCGCATCGGGACGGCCGAACCCGCCAGCCAGGTCCGCGGCCGTCAACCCTTTGGGCAGTTCCAGCAGCGCAAGCGGGTTTCCATTCGATTCGGCGACGACCCGATCGCGTATGCGCTCGTCCAGCCGTCCGGGTGTCGCCGAATCCAGCAGAGCACGGGAATCCGCATCGCTCAAACCCTCCACCACCATCACCGGAAGATTCCCCAGCTCGTGGTCCTCCCTCGAATCCCGCACGGCGAAGACCATGGCCACCGATTCCGCCAGCAGCCGGCGCGCCACGAACCCGAGGATCTGGGCCGACGCCCGATCGAGCCACTGCGCGTCGTCCACGACGCAGATCAGCGTCCGCTCCTCGGCGACCTCGGACAGCAGACTCAACACGGCCAGACCGACCAGAAAACGATCCGCCGCCGCGCCCGACCTGAGGCCGAAGGCCGTGCGCAGCGCATTGCGCTGCGGGGCTGGCAAGCGCTCCAGATGTCCGAGCAGCGGTGAACAGAGCTGGTGCACGCCGGCGAAGGCAAGCTCCATCTCGGACTCGACTCCAGCGGCCCGCGCAACGCGACAACCGGACGCGTCGGCCACGAGGCACTCCAGCAGCGCGGTCTTGCCGACACCGGACTCGCCCCGCAGGACCAGCACCCGACTGTGCCCTTCTCGCACATCCGCCAGCAGCCGGTGGAGCGATTCGCACTCGTGACGCCGGCCGCGCAGTTCTGTTCCACGATGCGGATCGGACATGTGCACCGCCACGACAGTGGAGTTCGCGGATCAGCACGGCAAGCGTGCGGCCGTAGCCGCCCACGCCGTTCACAGCCCTGGGATTCCGGGAGAACTGGTAGAATCAACTGGGGCGGGTGGATTCGAACCACCGGTCTTCGGATTAACAGTCCGACGCTTTGCCAGCTCAGCTACGCCCCAAGAGACGCGAAATCCCGGCCGCCTGCGGCGCAGCCGGGACTCATCAGTCAGAATACTCGCCGGGATGGCGAATGGTAGTGGGACGGAAAAGTCAGACCCTGATGGCGGGACACACGCCTTCAGGGTCTGACCCTCCGCGCCTCGATACGCCTCGCTACGTCCTCAGGGTCACGCCGTCTTCTGCATTTTCTTCTCGATCGCCTCCGCACGGTCGAGATGCTTTTTCAGTACGGGACCCGCCTTGGTGATGAGCGACTTGAGCTGCGTGTTCTGCGCCGCATCGTGCCACTGGCCGGCGAGATCAATCACCGCCTTGTGCACGCCGATTTCCTGCGAGATGTACGTGCTGTCGAGTTCCGCGCCGGTCTTCCCCTGCAGGGCGTCCATTTCCGATTTCACCGCGGCGGGCAGCGGATCGTTCGCCGGAGCCTGCGGCGTGATGTTCAGCTTCTTCGCGAGCAGCTGACCTTGCAGCCGGAGTGCGTGATGCTCGCCCTCCATCAGCTTCGCGAACGACTTCGCATCCGCGCTCTTGAGCTGGGGCATCACCTGTGCGGCCGTGCTGCTGTCCGCGGCGTTGACCTCGTCCAGCAGCGCGAAGATGTTCGCATCGCTGAGCGTCGCGGGCTGGCCCATGGCGGCTGCGGTGCTTCCGGCTGCCGTCGCCGTGCTCCCCGCCGCCATGCCCGCTGTCGCCGTACTCGAAGCCGCCTGCCCCATCCCCGCCATGGTTGTGTCGGCGCCGTTCATGCCGCGTTCCTTCGGCTTGCAGGCGCTCGCCATCGCGCACAGGGCGAGCAGCAGCGCGATGGCGCTGCAACTCGAATGGTCAATTCGCATGATTCCTCCCGGGTGACTGCACGGTGAGAGAGAACATCCCCCGACGCCCGGCAACCGTGCAAATTGTGTACGAGCGACGCTGTATCCCGCGCTTCACGCGACAGGAAACAGGCAGCGGGACGGAGGTCACGGACTGCGGGACGGCGCACGCGAAACTTCGCACCGCCTTCTCCGGTAGTTCTCGCTGGCGCCCGCAAACGTTCCCGGCATTCAGCGTGTCCAAGCCTGTCACAGCCTCCGACGCCCATCATGCGCAATCTCAAGCTCGCCTTTCGCACGCTGTTGAAGTCGCCCTTCGTGACAGCGGTCGCCGTCCTGTCGCTGGCGCTCGGCATTGGCGCGAACGCGGCCATCTTTTCGCTCTTCGATCAGTTGCTGCTGCGGCCGCTTCCCGTCGTCCATCCCGAGCGACTGGTGGACCTCGCGGCCCATGGTCCGATGCCGGGCTCGCAGTCGTGCAACCAGGCGGGCGACTGCGAGGAAGTGTTCAGCTATCCGATGTTCCGCGACCTCGAGAACGCGCACGTTCCAGGACTGGCCGGCATCGCGGCACATCGCGCGTTCGGCGCCAACATCGCCTACCACCGGCAGACGATCAACGGCAATGCCATGCTCGTCTCCGGATCGTACTTCCCCGTGCTTGGCTTGAGGGCCGCACTCGGTCGCCTGCTCACGCCGGATGACGACCGCGTCATCGGCGCCAACTTCGTGGCCGTGCTCAGCTACAGCTACTGGGCCAGTCAGCTCGGCTCGGACCCGTCCGTACTGAACCAGCAGATCATCGTCAATGGTCACTCGATGACCGTCGTGGGTGTCGCGCCGCAGGGATTCGAAGGCACGACGCTCGGCACGGAGCCCATGGTGTTCGTACCGATCACGATGCGGGCCCTCATGAACCCCGGCTTCGACGGGTTCGAAAAGCGCACGTCGTACTGGATCTACCTGTTCGCGCGCCTCGCGCCCGGCGTCCCGATCCAGCGGGCCAGCACCGCCATCAACGTCGTCTATCACCCCATCATCAACGACGTCGAGGCGCCGCTGCAGAAGGGGATGAGCGACCGGACCATGGTGCGCTTCCGCGCCAAGCAGATCACGCTCACCGACGGGCGCCGCGGCCAGAGCCAGATGCACACCGATGCCAAAAAGCCGCTCACGCTGCTCTTCGCCATCACCGGCATCGTGCTGCTCATCGCCTGCGCCAACATCGCGAACCTTCTGCTCGCGCGCGGCGCGGGACGCTCGCTCGAGATGGCGGTGCGCCTGTCGCTCGGCGCGACGCGTTGGCAACTCATGCGGCAGCTGCTCACCGAGTCGCTGCTCCTGGCCGTCATGGGCGGCGTCGCGAGCCTCATCGTGGCGCGCTGGACGCTGAGCTTCATCGTCGCGCTGCTTCCGTCGGACGGCGGCATGTCGATGACATTCGCGTTGCAGGGAGTCGCCATTGTCTTCACCGCGGTGCTGGCCGTCGGAACGGGACTGCTGTTCGGACTCTTTCCGGCGCTCAACAGCACGCGTCCCGATCTCGCGTCGACCATTCGCGCGGGCACCGGCAAGCACTCGGGCGCGCGCGCCGCGGCGCGATTCCGGACGTCACTCGTCACGGCGCAGATCGCGCTCTCCATGGCGCTGCTCATTTCGGCGGGGCTGTTCGTGCAGAGCCTGCGCAACGTGAGCCGGGTGAACCTCGGGGTCAAAATCGACGACATGGTGACATTCGCGCTGGAGCCGGAACTCAACGGCTACACGCCGGCGCGCTCCGCGGTGCTCTTCAGCCGCCTGCAGGAGCAGCTCGCGGCGATTCCGGGAGTCACCGGGGTGACCGCCGCCATGGTGCCCCTGCTCGCCGGGAGCAACTGGGGGAATGATGTTTCCGTGGAGGGTTTCAAGAAGGGACCGGACACCGATGCGAACTCGCGGTTCAATGAGGTGGGTCCGGGTTACTTCCACACCCTCGGCGTGGCATTGCTCTCGGGTCGCGAATTCACGGCGACGGACGTGGCGGGCGCACCCAAGGTGGCTGTCGTGAACGAGACGTTCGCGAAGAAGTTCAACCTGGGGCGGAACGCCGTGGGGAAGCACATGGGCGATGGCGGGAACGATTCGCTCAACGTCGAGATCGTCGGCCTGGTGCGCGACTCCAAGTACAGCGATGTGAAGAAGGCAGTTCCGCCGGTGTTCTTCTATCCGTACCAGCAGGATACCACCATCGGCTCGCTCAATTTCTATGTGCGCTCGCCGAGCGGGACGGACCAGCTCATGCGCGCGATCCCGGCCGTCGTCAAGCAGATCGATCCCAATCTGCCGGTGGAGAATCTG
>Ga0105240_10007296_pt1 | contig 16092 bp, 14 predicted proteins | sample KBSC54metaG_FD_80426 | JGI IMG/M metagenome (GOLD analysis project Ga0105240, IMG submission 80426) | Corn rhizosphere microbial communities from Kellogg Biological Station, Michigan, USA - KBS C5-4 metaG | ecosystem: Host-associated > Plants > Roots > Rhizosphere > Soil | place: Michigan, USA... | reverse complement strand
TCGCCAAGAAAGTCGTCCTGGCGGACGAATTCGCGCGTTATAGCGACACGGCCTTCACCGCGGCCCAGGGGGGTGCCTTGATCAGCCTGGCGCCCGCATGGGTGGGGGCGCTTTCCTATACCTTGCAGCTCTACTTCGACTTTTCGGGCTATTCCGACATGGCGATCGGCCTGGCCAGGATGTTCAATGTCGAATTGCCGCTCAATTTCTGGTCGCCCTACAAGGCCGGCAACATCATCGAATTCTGGCGGCGCTGGCACATGACCTTGTCGCGTTTTCTGCGCGATTACGTCTATATCCCGCTCGGCGGCAACCGTCATGGCGAAGCCAGGCGCTATCGCAACCTGTTCCTCACCATGTTTGTCGGCGGCGTCTGGCATGGCGCGGGTTGGACCTATGTCAGCTGGGGCGCGCTGCATGGTGTCGCGCTGGCAGCGAACCATGTGTGGGACGCTAGGATGGCGCCGCGCACACGCCCCTTGATGTATCGGGCCACTGCTCATGTCCTAACCCTGGCGGTTGTCATCGGCGGCTGGGTGATCTTCCGCAGCCCATCTTTGCATGCCGCAGAGCAGGTGTTTGGGGGCATGGCCGGCCGCAATGGAGCCTATCTCCCGGACCAGGTATTGGACCTCGTTCCCCCCTTAAAACGCTTCTTTGCCGGTGTCGGACAGGTCCCCTATCTGGGCGATTCGACGGTGATGGGAAGTTTGGAGATCCTGCTCATGCTGCTGCTGGGATACGGCATCGTGTTCCTGGCGCCCAATCTGTATCAGATGAGCCGCCGCACTAGGCTGGCCGCCGTGGCAATCAGCTTTGCCTTCACCTTTCAGAAAATTCTGTTTGCAGCCAGCATGTCGCCGTTTCTGTATTTCCAGTTCTAGGTCGAAACGATGCGCGCCTTTCTCTACCTGACGGCCGCCTGCGCACTTTCCCTGCTGCTGTATGTGGTCTTGTTCGGTTTCCTAGTATCACGCCCCCTGGTGGTGGATCAGGCGCAGCAGATGCTGGAGAAGAAGTTGGCCTATGGCCTGAGCACTGGCCATCCCAAAATCGTCCTTATTGCCGCCAGCAACGCACGTTTCAGTCATAGCTGCGCCGTGCTCGAGCAGTCCCTGCATCGGCCGTGTGTAAATCTTGGGGTTGCAGGAGATGTGGGCATCGACTGGGTCTTGGACACTGCCCGCAAGATTCTGGCGCGCGGCGATCTGGCTTATATGCCAATCGAGTTTGACATCTACTCGCGTCCACGCACGCAGTTGTTCACCGGCATGGATGCGGCCTACCGCTTCCGCCACGACAAGGGCTCCCTGGCTGAACGGGGTCCGGAGGGTGTCGCCCGGGCTGCCTTCATGTTCAGCCTGCCAACCCTGGCGCAATCGCTGGGAGAGATGGCTTTGGCGGCGGCTGGCGTGCATCGACGCTTCGGACTGGATACCCTCGACAGCCAGGGCGACGAAACCGGCCATGACGACACCAAGGCGGTCTCCTATCTGGCAGTCATTCGCAAAGCGCCGGAAAACATGCCGGACAATGACGGACTGCTCGCCAATCCGGACGGCAGCCAGGCGGCGATCGCGGCCTTTCTGGACTGGTGCCGAGCCCATGGCGTAACGGCGGTGGGCGGCCTGCCCACGGTTTTCAACGACAGACCGATACCGGATGCCCCGATAGCCAAATTGCGCGCCTTCTACCGCGCGCATGGGGCGGGATTTTTGGTACTTCCCAATCGCAGCCAGTATCCGCGGGCGGCCTTTTACGACACCAATTACCACCTGCGCGAATCCTGGCAGCACCGTCATTCGGCGCTGCTAGCAGCAGAATTGCGGCCATTGCTTTCGCGCTAAATTTGTCCGCTTCTCAACCCAACCCCTTCAGGGGGCGGTTGCGCAGGATATAGGTCAGCAGGGATTTTGGGAGCAGCTTCTTCACGGGACTGGCGAAAATGACCCAGGTGATGAGTCCTGCATAGTGAACGGCTATCCTGAAATTCATCAGGCCGTGACGCCGTAGGATGGAGATACGTTGCCAGAGAATGGTGAGGCGATTGTTGTCGCTGCGCCCTCCCACAGAGGCCACAGCAACCACGCAATCGACCCGTTTGAAACGACGCCCCACGATATAGGCATGGAGGATGGCTTCGTAATCGGCGGCCAGCAGACGCAAGGAGAATGGCCGCTCCAGAAGGATCTCTCTCCGCATGAACAGGCTCTGATGCGAGCAATGCATACGCAGCGGCAGGACATCTGGTGTTTCGGCGTGAATTACGCGGTCAATGCCCTGTCTGGGGTAACGGCGCATATGATGGCCATAGAGCGCATCGGCATCGGCATGATCCTCGGCGAACATCACGGACAGGACATGGGAATCAGCGAACCGATCGCCGGAATTCATGAACAGCACCCAGTCGCCGGTGGCCGCGCGCACACCCTTGTTCATGCCATCATAGAGATTGCGATCCTGTTCACTCGTCCAATAGGCCAGCCGGTCGCCATAGGCCGCGATGACCTTCTGGCTGCCATCCGTCGAAGCCCCGTCGACCACGATGGATTCAAAATTCGGATAGTCCTGGGCGAGAACACTGTCGAGCGTGCCCGCGATCTCATGGGCCATGTTGAAGTTGACGGTGACGACCGAGACTTTCGGACGGGCCTGGGAAGATATGGGCACGCGTATCAAACCGTTCAAAACATTTCAAAACCTAAGCGCTCTATAGGCAGTTTCGGCGCCATGAGCCAGCCCGCCCTCAGGTCTCGCCGAGACTCCAGGCAATCAGGCGGTCCACCTGTCCGGCAGCCTCCATTCGGCTGGTTTCGAACTGCTGGCGCGCGCGGTGCCGCCGCTCTTCCAGCTGGCCCTGCCCTGCCTGGATCCAGTCCGCCGCATCGGCTGCATAATCGGCGGTGGGCGCAACAAGCAACCCTCCCTGACCCACAACCTCTCCTACGAAGCGATGATCGTAGGCAATGACGGGAACTCCGGCAGCCAAGGCTTCCGGGACCGCGAGCGACTGGGTTTCGTGCGGGTAGAGAGAGGGAAACAGGAAATTGTCCAGCTCGGCCCGGAAGACATCACTCTCCCGTCCCTGCAACAGACCTCGAACGAGCAAGGCCGAACCGAACTCGGCACTGGCCTCGTCTAACAGCTGGCGGGCGGCCGGATCGCTGGCTGCGCCGGCGACCGCAAGTTCTGCCGGCACGCCGCGCCGGCGAAGGATGCGCAGGGTTTCGATCGCCCGGCCAAGCCCCTTCTCAAGACTGAGTGCACTGAGAAAGCCGAGCCGCAGCGGACCATCTTTGCCGCGCCCGTCCGCGCCAGGCCCTGGCGTGACCCAGGCGGCGTTGTTTATGAGTAGGGTTTGACCTTGCGGCCGGTAACGCCCGAAAAACAGGTCTGCCATCTTTTCGCTGCAGAAAACCTGCGGCGTCCGGCCCGCCACCATCACGAGCAGGCGCATCACGGTGCTATCGGCGAAGACATAACGCGAGCTGTGATGATAGAACAACATGGGTTGGCCGGTGAGGCGCAGCGCTAGCGCCAGCGCCAAGTTGTAGACAAGCCCCGGACCGCCATCCAGGTGCATGACATAGCGCCGGCGCGCCGGCGCGACTGTCGCCCCGAGAATGCGGAGTACACCCCAGGCCGTCCGCGCCACCCGCACCGCGTGATAGGCGAACCCGCGCGATCTGGGTCCGGGCGACAGATCGATAATCGCAGGTCGAAAACCGCGCTGCACCATGAGGGAATGCAGAGCATTGTTAATGACCGACACCCCGTGGACCGGGCCGGAGAAAGGGCCAATCAAAACAGGAAAAACGCGCTTAACCCCCATGACATCCAATCAGTTGCGCGCAGGAAACGTGGACGGACAATAAAGCCAGCTCTTTCAGGCGTCTATTGGCAATTCGGGGCGCCAGGACAGCCATTGACCCTGAATTCAAAATGTCGTTCATCCCGTGGCAGCTGGGACTTCCATGAAAATCTTCGTTCACGACTATCCCGGTCACGCCTTTCCGGCCCAGCTGTCGCGCGAGCTGGCGCGCCAAGGCCATACCGTGACGCACGCCTTTGCCGCAGCGCTCGAGTCGCCCCGCGGCGCTGTTGAGTCGCGTCCCGATGATCCTGCCGGCCTGACCATGCTTCCCATCATCACCGGGCACCGCATGGATAAATATTCCCTGTTTCGCCGCGTGCTGGACGAGCGCGCCTATGGCGCGGTGCTTGCTGCGAAAGTTGCGCAAGCGGGGGTGGACCTTTTCATCACCTGCACCACGCCGAACGACGTGCTGGATGTGCTGCGCCGCGCTCTGCCGCCCAAGCTACGCGTCGTGTGGTGGCTGCAGGATATCTACAGCATGGGCATTCGTAGCGTGCTCAATCGCAGGCTGCCCCCGGCGGGCACGGTGATCGGGGCAATCTATCGCGGCAAGGAGCGGCGCTTTGCCTGGCGGGCCGACTGTATCGTTTCCATCACGCCGGATTTCGTGCCGTTTCTGCGTCGGCTGGGTGTGCGCTCCGAGAAAATCACTGTTATCGAGAACTGGGCGCCGGTCGATGAAATCACCCCGCGCCCTCACGACAATGCCTGGAAGCGCGAACAGGGGCTCAGCGGCAAAACGGTTATCCTATATTCCGGCACGCTGGGGTTGAAGCACAATCCGGCCCTTCTGTCCCGGGCGGCTCTGCACTTCCAGAATCGAAAGCGGGATGACATTGCCGTCGTAGTGGCGACGCAGGGGCTGGGCGCGGAATTCCTGAAAAAGGAGGCTGAAGAGCGCCAGATCCGCAACCTGAAAGTGTTGCCCTGGCAACCCTATGAAAGACTTCCGGAGGTGCTGGCTGCCGGCGACATCCTGACGGCGATCATCGAGCCGGATGCGGGCCTGTTTTCCGTGCCGTCGAAAATTCTCAGCTGCCTGTGCGCCGGCCGGCCCGTGATGGCCGCGATACCGGCCGATAATCTCGCTGCCCGCACCATTGAGAGGGCGGGCGCCGGCTTGATCGTACCGCCAGGAGACGAGGCCGCGTTTATCGCGGGCTTGGAACGTCTATTGACCGACCCGGACATGCGGGACCGGTTGGGCGCGGCCGGCCGCGCCTATGCGGAAGAGCATTTCGACATTCGTAAGATCGCCAGCCACTTTGCAAGTTTATGCGGCTGACAGCCATCCTTCTACCCGGCAGTGAAGATTGCCGAATTGTACATTTTGGCGTAGAGACGATAATTCCGCCCGGTCAAGAACCGGTAGATCTCACCCTTCTCGATATCGGCCAGGCTGGTGACCAGCAGTTCCGCCACGATCACTTTCGGGCGGAATTTGGTCCAGTCGTTTGACCGCAGCACGTCCAGGTCGTGGCCTTCGACATCGACATTGAGAAGGTCGATGGCTTGGCCTGCCGGCAGATATTCCTCCAGGATGGAGGCGAGTGTCCTGGACTCCAGCATGACGGCTTCGCGCATCCGGTATTGCGGAGATTCGACCGCGCGGCGCTTGACGAGATCCTCCGACATGGTGTTGAGGGCAGGCTCATCATGTAGGAAATAAGGCCGCGGCCTGGGGTCGAGCGACACCAGGCATTCGATGTTGATGTCGCGCTCCCGCCAGCGCCGAAATTCCGCCATCGCACCCGGCGTGGCGTCGATATTGATTCCCCGCCAGCCACGCCGATAAAGCAGCCAGGTGTTCGAGAAACGAAAGGGGTGATGGGCACCAACATCGACAAAAAAGCCCGTCTGGACGCCATCGAACAGCCGCCCAATTATCAAATCCTCGCCTTCCTGGCTGAAACTCTCCGCCCGCTGCGCCAGGGGGAGTTTCGCCTGCTGGGCCAGGACATAAGCGTAGCGGTAAAGGTCGTCCACGCCGCGCTCCACCAGGAAAGACTGCACCACCGGATCCTGAGCCAGAGGCAGATAAAGCTTGGGAAAGACGTGCGCGACCTCGGTCTTGATCAGATATTCCCGTAGCGCGGGCTCCTTGATCGCGAGGTCATACAGTCCATGCAACAGCTGGCCGGCGCCGTCACCTTTCGCAAGGTAATGCAGGAAGGCGGGCTCCGCCATCAGCAGCAAAGCCTGTCCCACGTAATCGTAAGGTGAGGAAATACGCAACGACAGGCGTTGAAGGCCACGCACCAATTTCAGCTTCAGCCTTCTCGCAAAAGCCCGCATGGTCGTCAGCATTCTTCGCGAATGGTACTCGGCGCCGGCACACCCGGATCCTGTTTCAGGGGTTGAGCCGAAGCAACCTCGAAGCGTGAATCGAAATGGACGACCGCAGGAGAATTCAAGTCGTAAAAAAATCTGTCGCCAGGAGGACGCACGACGAATGGGGCCGCTTTGTGCTGGAAGTATAGATGACCTTCGAACGTTTTTTGGCAAATATTGGCATTCACGTCGAACGAACCGGGCGCAAAGCGCGGGGATTGGATAACAGTCCGCACCGTGTACCGGCCGGGTTTCAGGTCGACCAAGCCGGGGCCATCGTCATAAGCACTGTCAATATTGCAGATGAAACGGTACGATGCTGCATCAATCGTGTACCGGAAAATCACTCCTGCCAGCGCATTGACTATATAGACGTCCATCTCTAGGCCGATGGATTCGCCGAAATCGAACTCCGGCCGCTCGCGCCAAGTTGAGGGGTCGCAGACCCGGACTTTCGTGATCAAGACGTCGCCAGTGCCGCCGGATCGGCTCGCGCCATGCTCGCGGGCCAAGGTCGCCAAGGCGCGTTCCGGATCGGCCTGATCGGACTCAGACTGAACCGTTTCCACCGCATTTTCCCTGCCCGATTGTGCGACAGCGGCGCGAAAATTCTGGAGGTCATAGAGCCGGCCCAATTCCTCGACCGGCACCTTGCCGGAAGGAATTCCCTTATGGAGGAAAAGCCCCGAATCGCACATCGACCAGATCGCTCCAACCGAATGCGAGACCAGAATGATGGTTGATCCCTCCTTGCGGATATTGAGAAGCCGGTCGAAACAACGCTTCTGGAAGGCGAGGTCACCCACCGCCAGAACCTCATCCACCAGCAGGACGTCCGGGGCGGTGTTGGTGGCGATCGAAAATCCCAACCGCACAGTCATGCCGCTGGAATAGTTGCGCACCGGCATGTCAATGAACTCTTCCAGACCGGCAAAAGCGACGATGTCATCGAAGCGCTCACGAATCTCGGCGGAAGTCAGCCCCAGAAGCAGGCCGTTGATGTGGATATTCTCGCGCCCGCTCAGCAGCGGTGAAAAGCCCGCGCCCGCGGCGATCAGAGATCCCACCCGGCCGCGAAGACTGACCGAGCCCCGATCCGGCGAATAGGCGCCATTCAGAATTCGCAGCAATGTCGTCTTGCCCGAGCCGTTGACGCCCATGATCCCCAGCGCCTCGCCCTGGCGGAGCTCAAAGGACACATCCTGCAGCGCCCAGAATTCCCCCGCGCGCAAATGCCCGGAATCCTTGGTGCGGCCCACAAGGCGCCGGGCCGTATCGATCATTCCATATTTGAGAGCGTTGTTGGCCGAGACGGCGAATTTTCGCCACAGGCCATCAACCCGAACCGTCCAATCCCCACTCATAGGCGCTCCGCGACCAGATCCTGCACCAGGTCGAACACCTTGATGCCGGCCAGAAATACCAGCAGGCAGCCGGCCGTGGTCGCCAGATAGTACGGCCAGTAAGGAACAGGCTGCCCCAGCAGCATTTCGCGCGGCACTTCCACCAGATAGGTCAAGGGATTGGCCATGATCAATCGCCGCATAAGCCGGCCAGGGATCTGGTCGGCCACGTAGAAAACCGGCGTGAGGAACATCACGAGCGTGAAAAACTGAGTCACCAGTCTTGTAATGTCCTTGGCGACAATGCCGACCACACTGATCGCCAGGCCGATCCCGGTGCCCAGAATGATGAGGGGAAGCCCCAGAACCGGAAAGGCAAGACTGCTCCAGCTGAAGGGCACCCCCGACACCGCCATGAAGAGCACGATCAAAGCCAGGTTGACGAGTGCACCATAGGCGATATTGGCGAGCGCGGAGCCGACCAGCGCGATCTTCGGAATGTTGGTCCGCATGATCAATTCGGCATGCACATTCAGACCCGTACTCATCTGGCCAATGCTACTCATCAGAAAGGCCCAGATGCTGGTCCCGACAAAGGCATACAACGGATAGGGAACCGGGGTCGCACCGGGATGCAGGATGCCCATGTAATTCATGAGGACGAAACTGAACACCCCCAGCACAGGGCCCAGCACCGTCCAGAAATATCCCAGGATGCTTTGCTTGAATTGCGCCTTGAAATCCCTGGAAAAGAGGGTCCATACCAGCTCGCGATAGCGCCAGGTCTCGCGGAAGGAATACAGCGCCGTGCGCAGTATGCCGCCCCGGCGGTCATCCGGTGTGTAGACCGCCATCCGTTCCAGGTTACCGGTCATCCTGCCCTCTTTCATTTCCCGGCTCGAATATCTTGTTCGGTCTTCCCAAGCCAGTCCCGTTTCAATTTTCGCTTCACACGCCCCGCCAGACTGCGCAGGTAGCCCAGCCGGCGCCGCGCTGGCAAAAGGAAAACATCGTGCACTGGCGCCAAATAGCGCCACCAAACCCGCACCAGATTAGAGACCAGATACCGCCGCGGGCTCGCCAATATAACAAAACTCGTCCAATGAAAGGGATTGGAAGAGGACTTGATCGACAGATTCGTCTTCAGCGTTCGCCATATCGACAGGCCCTCGGTGCTACGAATACCCGTCAGGGCCTCAAAATAGCGCAAGGAGACATCGGGGCTGCTGCGAAGCGCAAAACCCTGGCGATGGGCCCGGATGGTGAACTCATAATCCGACAGATAATGCGGCAGCATTCTGGGATAGAAACCGCCAATCCTGAGCAGGTCACCGGCATACAGGAAAAGCCCGCGGGTCGAGAAACAATTGATCTCTTCATGCGCAGCGACACCGGTGCAGCGCAAATTTTTCCAGTCCCAGAAGACACCGGCCTCGCAGAAATCGCCATTGGACCTGTAGGCCTGGGCAAGGAGGAGGGAGCGGGGCCGCATGGCCGCCACGGCATTCGCCAGGAAATCGGGGCCGATTTCCGTGTCATCATTGATCATAAGCACCAGATCGTCCGCCGGCAGACCCGCGGTGCTGACCCAGCGATAGCCTTGATGGAGAGCGCCTGCCCACCACCAGTCGCCCTCGCCGCGCAGCAGGGTCAGCTCCGGCACCAGGGACCGTGCCATCTCGCTGGTGCCATCAACGGAGCCGTCATCGATCAGCAGCAGATGCCAATGGGGATAAGTCTGACGCTGCAGGCATCGCAGAAACTGCTCGGTCACCGCGCGACGATTATGCACCGGTAAAAAAATGTGAATACGGCTCGATCGCGCGGGCTCGCTCATGGCTTGCGCAGGAAAAAGACGCGGTTATCGCCGATCCCCAGCCCGTCCAAAACACGGCTGATGACCCGGTGCAGGCGATAGCGGCGCGCCTTGTCCACGAGCCGGTCGGATCGATGGCCCGGATCCTTCACGTCGTCGGGGCACCAGAAAGCGGATTTTTCGCCCCGCCGCGGAAAGGTCGCGACGTGGCGCCATTGGTAAAACTGCCAATCCGAGGCCGTGATGGTGCGCACGCCCTTCAGGGCAAGTCCCGCCTGCCGCGCGGCAATCTCCATCGAGCGCCTTGTGTAGAACTGCATGTGATAGGGCACGTGCCAGTTCAGCCATTTCCGCCCATAGAGACCAGCGCCAAAACTATCAGGATTGGGCGTGGTGACGATGACCGTGCCTTCCGGCTTCAGCACCCGGTGCACGCCCCGCATGAGCGCCAGCGGGTCCATGACATGTTCGGCGACCTGGTCAAGGGTCACATAATCGAAATAGGAGGATTCGAACTGGGTGCCGTCGAATACGCCATTGACGATTTTCAGATTATGGCGCGCCGCGATCGCCTGGACATTGTCGTCCGCCTCGATGCCGACCGCCTCGCATCCGCGCTTCTGGTGGTAGGCCAGGGTCTGGCCGATGCCGCAGCCGATATCGAGCACCTTCACCCCAGGGGGGACCCAGCGGAATGCCGATCCCCGCTCGCCGTTCAGCCATGCGCGGAATCCCGAGGCTTCCGGCGCGGCCTGAAAGCTGGCGATATCGAAATTCTTCCGCGGATAGTAGGTCGTATAGAGGGCTCCCAACTCCGCGGCGGTGAAGTTCGCCGGCACATGCTTGTGTCCGCAGCCGCGGCATTTCCTGAGATCGAAAAGATCGGGATAACCATAGCGGTCATCGAAGACATCACCGAAGAGCGTTTCGGTGGCGCCATGGCAGACCGGACAAAGCACAGGCTCGCCTGCGGAACCGGAATCGTAGTTCGTGGTCAAAGCCATCCCACCTATTGGGGCCAAACGCCGGTAGAGCCGCGCGGACAGATCATCAGTTGGGACCGTGCAATATCGCTGTTTTCTCGCATGAAAAGCCGGCTATCCCCTTGAAGGGCCTATCATGTTCATGATTCGACCGTCAAGCCGAGAGGCTGGGCCTTAACCGCGGTGAGGTGCTGGAAGTCATCGGAAAAATAGGCCTTGGTGAAGGGATGCGCATCCCCCATGGCCGCAATGTCCTGCGGCGCGGCCCAGCGATAGGGGGCATCGACCAGAAGCGCAGGGCGCTCCGGCAACACCACCTCGTGCGCCAGCACGACATAATGGGTGCCCGTCCCCTCCTCCTCAAAACGGTTGGTGTCGTAGATGTGCTGGTAAAGTCCCAACGGGACCGCATTCTGGAAGCTGATCGAAAGCCCCAGTTCCGCCATCACGATTCGCTGGAAAGCCGCCGCGATCCGTTCATTCTTGAAGATGCGGCCGCCGGGGACAAAAAAATAGCCACGCGCAGGCTCGTCATTGCGCTGGACGAGCAAAACCTGTCCGGCACCGTCCTTCAGGACCACATCGACAGCCACCAGCGGCGCCGTCCGGATCAGCTGCAGAAAGTCACGATCCGGTAATTTGCCGCCAGCTGGGCCAGCTGCTTTCGAACCCATTCCCGGCTTTCGGCCCTTTCATGCCCGCCCGCGCCAAAAAACCCCGTAAAAACAACACACTTCGCACGGGGCCAGGCTTAAAAAAAAGGTGACAAAAGGCCCCGGACCGGGCAATAACCGCTCGCGGTTTTAGCCTCGGGGCGGGGCGCCAAATGCCCGCGCGGACAATAATGAATTGTCTTGATTTTCGCGAATTTGGGCCCTTTCGGCGGGCCGGGGGCACGGCTTGAGCAAGGCCCCCATCGTCCTGTTCACCTATAACCGCCCCGACCACACGCAGAAGACCGTTGAGGCGCTGCGCGCCAATGCCGGCGCCGCCGAGTCTGAGTTGTTGGTCTATTCCGACGGTCCCAAGCATGATGGCCATCGCGATCAAGTCCTGGCCGTGCGGACCTATTTGCCGACCATCACCGGGTTCCGCACGGTTTCGATCATCGAGCGGCCCCGCAATATGGGCCTGGCGGCCTCGGTGATCGCGGGTGTCAGCGAAGTATTGGAACGGCATGGCCGCGCCATCGTGATGGAAGACGACATGATCACCGCGCCGGATTTTCTCTCATTCATGAACGCGGCCCTGACAATCTATCAGGGGCGCCCAGATATTTTCTCCGTCACCGGCTACAACTATCCGATTGCCACACCCGCCGATTACCCATGCGATGCCTATCTTTCCTATCGCAGTTCTTCCTGGGGCTGGGGCACATGGTTGGACCGCTGGCAGAAAGTCGACTGGGCGATGAGCGACTTTCAGGCTTTTGTCCAGGATGATGCGGAGTTGGCGCGCTTCGCGCGCGGCGGCGATGATCTGCTAGCCATGCTGAAGCTACAGATGAGCGGTAAGTTAGATTCTTGGTCGATCCGGTTCGACTATGCCCACTACAAGCACGATGCGACCTGTCTACATCCGGTCCGGTCACGGCTGAGGAATATCGGCTTTGACGGCAGCGGCATCCATTGCAACGTGTCGAACGAATATGACGTGGAGCTGGATTCCGCCGAAAGACCCTTCTCCCTGCCGCCCGATATGGCAATCGATCCTGCTATGCTGCGTGTCTTCAACGATCGCTTTCGGCCGAGCCTGGCGGCCGCCGGGAGCCGAACCCACCGCTTCCCCGCCGTTCCGTTCAAGCGGCGGATAAAGAACTTGATTCAATCCGTCAGTTCAGGGACTAGAAAATCGTGAAAAAATATCACCGCCAGATCGGCGTCGGCGATCTGCAGCTCTCAGACTATGAAAAGAAGCTCGTGAACGAAGTGCTGGATTCCAACCAGCTCACCTACGGGCCCTACTGCAAGCGCTTTGAGTCGGAATTCGGAAAGAGCCACGATTGCCGCTTCGCCCTGTTCATGAACAGCGGCACATCGGCGCTCCATATCGCGCTCCAGGTTCTAAAGAACCGGCACGGCTGGAGCGACGGGGATGAGGTTCTGGTCCCTGCCGTCACCTTCGTCGCCACCAGCAATATCGTGCTGCACAACAACATGAAGCCGGTCTTCGTGGATGTGGAGCGCGATACCTACAATATCGACCCCGCAAAGATCGAAGAGAAGATCACCAACCGGACGCGCGCGATCATTCCAGTCCATCTTTTGGGGCTGCCCTCCGCCATGGGGCCGATCCAGGAGCTGGCCAAGACCTATAAACTCGCGATCATCGAAGATTCCTGCGAGACCATGTTCGCCAAGTACAAAGGCAAGTCTGTCGGCAGCTTGGGGGATATCGGCTGCTTCTCGACCTATGTCGCGCACTTCCTGGTGACCGGCGTCGGCGGCCTGGCGACCACCAACGATCCGGAGCTGGCGGTGGACATGCGTAGCGCCATGAATCATGGTCGCGACAACATCTATATCGGCAGCAAAGACGATCACGATGTTGACGATGCCACATTCCACGAAATCATCGAGCGCCGCTTTCGCTTCGTGAATGTCGGCCATTCCTTCCGCTGCACGGAACTGGAGGCAGCAATCGGCATCGGCCAGCTCTCGCGCCAGGAACAGATCGTCAAGCGGCGCGCCGAAATCGCCGCACGCTACAGCCGCGGACTGGCCCCGTTCCAGAACATAATCCAGCTGCCCACATGCCCGCCCGACCGCACACACACCTACATGCTGTACGGCCTGGTGACCAAACAGGACATCAAGAAGAAGCTGGTTCACTATCTGGAAGAGCTGAACGTCGAAACCCGTGACATGCTGCCCCTGATCAACCAGCCGATCTACCGTCGGCTGTTCGGCAACATGGATGCGCAATACCCCGTCGCCAAATGGATCAACGACAATGGCTTCTATATCGGCTGCCACTCCTACATGACTGACGAAGAAGCCGATTTCGTCATTGAGGCCATTGCCAATTTCTGCCGCACGCAGGTGTGATGATGATTTTGCAGATTGAGCCCTGGATCGACGAACAGGAGCTGGAGCAGCTCAAACGCGTGGTTGCCTCCACCTTCGTGGTGGAACATGACCTGACCGCGGAATTTGAGCAGCTCACCCGGGATCTGACCAGCGCCAAACACGCTGTCGCCATCACAAACGGCACCATGGCGCTCTATTGCTGTTTAAAGGCGCTGGACATCGGCCCGGGCGACGAGGTGATCGTGCCCAACATCACTTTCATCGCCACCGCCAATGCCGTCATTCTGGCCGGCGCGACCCCTGTTTTCTGCGAAATTCTACCCACCACCTTCTGTATGGACCCGGCCCGCGCCGACGCGCTGATTACGCCGCGCACCAAGGCCATCATGCCGGTGCATCTCTACGGCCAGAGCGCGGATATGACCGCCATCTGCGCCCTGGCCAAGTCGAGGGACATCCCAATCATCGAGGATGCCGCCCAGGGTGTCGGCGTCAAGTTCGAAGGCAAGCATGTCGGCACCTTCGGCCGGCTCGGCATCCTGTCCTACTATGGAAACAAGACCGTCACGTGTGGCGAAGGCGGCATCGTCCTGACCGAGGACGACGAGTTGGCGCGCAAGGTGTACCGGCTCAAGAATCACGGACGGGACGCCAAGGGTCTGTTCATCCACGAGCATATTGGGTTCAACTTTTCCTTCACCGAGATGCAGGCCGCGATTGGCATCGCCCAGATGCACAAGCTGCCGGCGATTATCCGGAAAAAGCAGGCGATCTATGATCGCTACCGCGATGCGCTGGGCCAGCTGGATGGATTTGAGCCCGTTTACATCGATCCGCGCTGCTCACCGGTCTTCTGGTTCACGTCTTATCTGGCCAAGAACGCGGACGCCTTCGGCGCCCACATGAAGGAGCATGGCGTTCAGACGCGGCGGTTCTTCTACCCCCTGCATCAGCAACCCTGTTACAAGCACCTGCCCATCCGCCGCAGCGACTTCGCGCTGAGCGAGAAAATATACTCCCAGGGCGTTTCGCTTCCCTCGGCCTATCACCTGACGGAAGACGACCAGCAGAAGGTGATCGACCTGGTCCTGGATTTCTATAAATGAAGATTGGGCTCAACTGCCTGGCGATAGCGCCCAACTATCGCGGCGGCGTCAATTCCTTCACGTTTGGCCTGCTCGACGGCTTGGCGCAAAGCCGCCGCCCGCACAAATATGTCATCTTTTCCACATCGCAGTGCCGGCCCATGTTCGAGCCGTATCTCGAGCGGCGGAATTTTTCGCTCGTCGAGATCGATGCCCCGGGCCGGGAAGCCATCCGAAGCGTCTTCCACAAGGTGCCCCGCCCCTTGCGCCTGCTGCGCCGTTGGCTTCCGCTGCTTTCCTTCAATGCCGTGCTGAACGGGGGAAGCGAACGTATCCTGGAAAAGCATGCGGACATGCTCTACGCCCCCTACTGCCCTCCTCCCGTATTTCCCTTTCCCGACAAGCCAACCGTCTATTCCATCCATGACGTCCAGCATGTCCATTACCCGGAATTCTTTACCGCGGAACAGATACAGATACGCAAAGAGGCCTTCCAGAACTGCACCCAGCACGCCGCCCTGGTCCAGGCCAGCAGCGAGCAGATGCGAGACGACTTCCTTGCCAACTTCCCGGTGCTGACGCCCGAAAAGGTGGTGGTCATCCAGGAAGGCGTTAAGGTGGAGACCTTCCGCGCCAGGGTGCCGGACCTGGATGTTCGAAAAAAATACGCGCTGCCGCAGCAGTTCATGTATTTCCCCGCCCAGCTCTGGCACCACAAGAATCATATCACCGTGCTGAAGGCCCTTGTGCGGCTGAAGGCTCGCGGCATCACCACGCCCCTGGTTATGTCCGGCGCCCGGTACGAAGGTTCGGAGCAGCTGTTCGAATTCATCAAGACAGGGGGCTTGGGCGATCGCGTGTTCTATCTGGACGTCGTTCCGTTTGAGGATCTGATCGCCCTTCACCAAGCGGCAAGATTCCTCATTACCGCCGTCCTTTACGAATCCAGCAGCATTCCGATCTTGGAGGCCGCCGCGGCGGGCACGCCCGTCATCGCCAGCGAAACCCCCGCCAATCTCGAGCGGGCCCGTGATCTGCAATTGAACCTGTTCTCTCCCAAGGACGACGCGGCGCTGGCCGCGTTGCTGGAGAAAATCTGGGACGACGAGGCATTGCAGTCCGCGCAGATCCGCCACAATTCCCGCGCGATCGAAAAATTCGACTGGCCCAATATTGCGGAAGACTATCTTGACGCCTTCGAGCGCCTGATGGGCGGGCGCGCGCAGAAGCAATAGGACATGGCCGGAACTCCTCTGGAGGCCGGCCGGAAATGGAGGGTGCGCATGCTCGGGCATCGCCTGAAAACGGTCCTGCGCCGTGCGGCCAATGCGATCGGCTACGACATTGTCGGGTTTGACGGCAACAGTACCCGTGCCCGCCTCGCCCGCACTCTCGACCGGCTGGATATCGGCACGGTTCTGGATGTGGGCGCCAATCGTGGCGATTACGGCTGCTTCCTGCGGGAGCTGGGCTATCGGGGAGAGATCGTCTCCTTCGAGCCCCTGCCCGACGCCTTTCATCAACTCTCAAAACGCGCCGCAGGGGACGGCAAATGGAAAGCTGTTCCGATCGGTTTGGGTGACCAAGACCAGGAATTGGCCATCCACGTCGCGGCCAATTCGCAAAGC
>Ga0105240_10007295_pt1 | contig 16093 bp, 10 predicted proteins | sample KBSC54metaG_FD_80426 | JGI IMG/M metagenome (GOLD analysis project Ga0105240, IMG submission 80426) | Corn rhizosphere microbial communities from Kellogg Biological Station, Michigan, USA - KBS C5-4 metaG | ecosystem: Host-associated > Plants > Roots > Rhizosphere > Soil | place: Michigan, USA... | reverse complement strand
GGCGGTCGCCGTCATGTCCGCCGCCCATCTCCGTCATCGAGATGGATCGATCTCCGTGTCCGCGACGCCATCAGGGTCGCCCGCTAACAAGTGGGTATCCGGCAGCGCGAGCGCCCGCGATGCGGCGCGCCTGATGCGCGACCATTCCATGGGCCTGCTCCTCGTCTCGGGCGCCGAGCCGGGGCGGGTGATGGGGGTCCTGACCGATCGCGATCTGGCCACGCGCGTCTGCTCCGAGGACAAACCTTCGGCAGAGGTGAAGGTGATCGACGTGGCCTCCCGGGACGTGGTCACCTGCAACGAGGACGACAGCCTGGCCGCCGCCGAGAAGTCGATGAAGAAGGAGCAGAAATCCCGTCTCGTCGTGCTGAACCAGCAAGGACAGGCTGTGGGCGTCCTCAGCTTGACGGACATCATCCTGCGGGACCGCTCGTCGCGGGCCATCAAGACCGCCCGCGCCGTCCTGGCCCGCGAGGCCGATGGTCCCCACACGCCCCTCGAGCAAATCAAGCTCACCCCCTCGACGCCGGAAGACGAGGAGGCCGTCAGTCACGACGAGAGCGTGATGACGGGAAGGAGCACCGGCGGCACGTTCAAGATGTTCCCCTGAGGAGAAGCGCGGCAGGCCCGCGACGGTGCTCCGCGAGGCTTGGGGGGATCGGAAGGCGCCCGTTTGCCGTCGGCGGCCGCCTGTGATCGCGCTACGCATCCAGACCGTGGACGCCTTCGCGAAAGATCCGTCGCGGTGACGCGCGGACCGCTCGACCTCAGGGTGGAAGTGGCCCGCCGGGCGCCGTCTCGAAGGCGGCCATCACCGTCTGCGACTTCTCGTCGCAAAACCCATCCTCGAAGATGAATTCAAACCGCCCCGAGGTGAACGATAGCGTCCCCACCAGGACCGTCTGTCCCGGCACGATCGTCGCGCTCGATGATCCCCGCACTACGTTCACGGCCAGGTGATTGCGCGAGCAAATCATCTGCTTTTCGAAGCAGGAGGGGCCCGCCTCCATGGGGGTTACAATGGCGCCGACGAAAAGCGCGCGAATGCGACGCTTCTCAGGGTCGCACCAGGATTTCGGGAGTCCTTAGACGATCTGCCCTTTCCTCGTCGAGGGGACATCGTAACGGTAACAACCACCGCTCGGTTCGACGACCATATCCGTCGAACGATCGCGAAGTTCGCCTTCACTATGCTCGCCGCCCACATGGGAGCGTCGTTTGTTCTAGCGTCAGATTTCGATCCGATCCGCGAATTCATTCGATGGGGACGCGGGGAAGGTCACAATCTGGTGAGACCGGTCCGCAGACCTATCCTCGGCGACGAAACGCCGGACTTCCGGCGGCACGCCGGTCACTTCGTCGTGGTTGAATGGGTCCGTAACAGCGGAATCCAGGGCCGCGTCTCTCCCTTCAACGAAGCGACCTACGCGGTCCATCTCGCGCGTTCGTACAGTGGCCTCTATCGTTTTGACCCATCTCACGGCGTGCACTTTAATCCGGACACCGGCACGGCCGAACCGCTGACTCACTCCAACTTCCTCGTCCCGTCATACGCATGACCGCGAACGTCTTTGTTGTGCTGGTGGCTCTGGTCTCGGGACCCCTGACCGCCATGATCATCGCGTGGGAACGAGACCGGTCACCGTTCGCATGGGCGGCCGATTCGTCGACAAGCTGACCAAGTTGCGTCCTGATCAAGGGCACATGCTCAGCACCGACCCGGATCACTCGCCAGAGGTACCTGGGCCGCAAACCCCAAAGATCGCGGACCCTTTGATCTCGCGATCGAAGGCGGCCACCTGATCTCGTGATTCAGTCAGGAATACCATCTCCGGGTTCCAAGCGAGATGGATGCTTTCTGAATCGGCATAAGTCTGCGCGATGGGACACAGCCGTCGCGCGACCCAATATCGTCGCAACTCGGCCAGAGCGGTCATTCTCGGCCATCACCCCGACGACACGAAATAGTTGACCTGACCCGCACGAGCCCGTGATAGGGTCCAACGCAATTGTCCGTCAGGTGGGCTGCGAAAGGACCAGGAGCATGTCAAAGGGTGTTAAGATTCTTGCAATAGCGGTTGTGGCTGCAGCAGGACTGGGCTGCGACTCCAGTCGGGGCACCGGGGATGTGAAAGCAGACCTTGGCAGTTCGTTGTCGGCACCTCTCGTATCGTCGGACCACGTAGGGGTGGTCACTGCGCCGGCGCTCAAGCTGTCGTCGGACGCGACTCAGCTATCGCCAATGGGCCCTGTCACGGCTCCTTCGGGAGCGCTCCACCCAGGTCATTGGGCGAACAAGGTGGTCACCAAAGCGAGTGCGTTTCGGGCAACTGGGTCGCCGCCGCTGCCCAAGGTCGATCCTGTCTACCTGAACAAGCAACAGCTGTTCCTGCAACGGTGGGACCAACTTAGCCAATCGACCGCGCAGTTGCCCGCGGAAGAACTAGCGGCGCGCCGAGCAGCTTTCAAACGTGAGACCCTGGGAGATTGACATGACGCGGGCAGGCTTTCTTCGAAGATGTTTGACGATCCTGGCGTGTGTCACCGCGACTGCGGTGATCGGCGTTTCCTCAGCGTCGGCATCGAGTCAGGTGTACCCGAATGTGTCGGTCGCGGGCACAATGCCTTCCTTCACAATCACCCAGGGACCAACGGTCCAATGGACGTTCACGACCAGCGCTATCAGTACGGGTGGGGACACAGTGATCCACGTCCAAAATAACGACGATCCGAACGGCGGCTTCATTGCCGGCAACGACGACTTCATCAACGGAAGTTACGCGTCGCAAGTCGTCGTCCCCCCAACCGGGACCAGTCGTACCCTGCGGGTTATTGTTCGCGCGTACAGCAACGCGAGCGCGGGGTCCTGCACGCTGACCTTAACGCCATCGACCGGGACACCGACTGTATACCCGGCTCTCTCCTTTGGCGGTACTGTGCAGGTGACCGACGCCATGCCCGCGCGCACTCACGTCGTCACCGCCGAAGCGCCAGGAGGCGCTACCGATACCGTAATGCTGGTCATCGGGGACAGGGCAGAACACGCCATCGGGTACGATGATGATGATGGCGTCGGATATATGTCCTGGATACACCTTCCGGAAGCCTGTACCGCCTGCTCGATCGTCATAGGAAACTTCTCGATCAATGATCCACCCCTCCCAGTCACTCTGATCCGGGATGACGATGTCGATACGTCTGATTCTGACGGGGACGGCCTTGGCACTGCCCTCGAAACGGTGCTGGGTACAAATCCCAATCAGGCTGACTCCGATCGAGACGGCCTCAACGACAACCTCGAACTATTCGGCTACGAAAGTGTCCAGAGCCCTAGTCATCCGGTTAAATTGCCCCGATGGGGCGCTAACCCTACGCAGCAAGACCTTTTTGCCGAAGTTGACTGGACTTGTCCCGATCCGTCGTGCACGGCCAAGGCTGATCTGGGTCAGCTAAGTGGTGCGATCGTTGCGAATATTAGACAGGATTTCCTTCCTATTCGGGTGCATTTTGACATCGGAGTCCCGAACCCAGATCCCAACACCGCCACGGATTGGGGAGATTGGGGTGGGGCGAACCGACAAAGTGGTCCCGCGAGTTCCGGCTGTGACTACGCCTCTCCCGAGCGATTAGGGCTGTTTCATTTCGGAGTCAGTCAGGGTGGGGGCGCCGGAGGGACGTCCAATTACGGACCATGCTTCCTCACAGTGGCCGACAGTTCCAATATCTCTCATGAACTGGGCCACGGTTTCGGGCTAGAGCATGGTGGGCGTCCGACGACATTGGGATTCAACGACAAACCAAACTATTTTAGCCGTATGAACTACAGCTTTCAATCAACAGCTCACGGGTTTTCTCACGGAACGCTACTGAACCTGAACCCGACTGCACTCGATGAACAACGTGGCGTCGGCTCAACCGAGCCGGCTTTGATGAACGTGGTTGCGCAATATTTTAAAGTCGATATGTCGTCGGGTGCAATCGATTGGAACCGTGACGGACTGTTTTCACCCGCGGGCGTGTTGGTTGCGGCGTGCCCTATGTTCGATGACTTTTCGTACTATAAGGGGACGAGATTCACGAGCACCGGCCCCACCGATCCCAATCGCAGCATCAATGATGCGGTAATGACGTGGGTCAGTGTGGGCGGCGCAGTTGGCGATCAGTTATGGCTATTTGGCCGGGGCGGCGGCAAGCAGTTGCAGTATGTCAAGCAAAGTGCCAGCGCCCTCAATGCCGGGTGTAGGTTGTTCACGAGCCTCGACGACAAGGAGGTTAGCGACTGCGCGGGCTTTGGCTCCACGGCGACGAATTATCCTGGAAACAAACAGCTGGCGTTCGGACCAGGGGCGGCCGAGGCGGCTGGTGGAGCAATTCTGGTGGTATCCCAGCCAGTCACGGGTCCTCTCGTGTCGAACTTGATCACGATTAGCCCTACGACTGGGATGCTCACGTTCGGCGCCGACACCACGTTACCAGGATCAGTCACGGCAAGTTCCGACGTTACCGCCCTGAGGACTGGGCCAGGAACATTAAGTGCGTGGGCGATCTCGGGAGGCCGCCTGAAACAGTGGACATACCAGAACGGATGGACTGCCCAAGGAGATCAGCAGTGGACGGATGGAACGTTCATAACCGCCCTGTACGGCGTCGGCGCTGCCGTCGGGTTTCAGGATGGTTCGTCGACATCTTCCGTCTACGCTGCCATCCCGAAAGCACCCGATGGAACGATCGAATTTGCCCGACGCGAGAGCAATGGGAGATGGACGAAGCTCGACACTTGGTCGCAGGCTATGTCAGGTGTTCACCCTGTGGTTCAAGGACGTCCGGGTCTCGCCTATCAGCGGTCCGCAGCATCCCAGTCCATAGGGCGGTTTTACATGGCCCTACCCGCGGTGCCGGGGACCGACGATGTCGTGCACCTGATGATTACTGAAGGTAACAAGACAACAGGGGCGAGCCAAAGATTGGCATGGTTACCGCGCACAACCATTCTTGGAGCTGCGCTTCGCGGAAGTGGCGCTAGCCTAATGGACGATCTCACACGCGACACGAATTTACGTGCCGTGTTGACCTATGGTACTGGAGAGACGCTCTTCATGCCTGTCGCCGATGGTATCGCAAACGGCAACATCACGGATCTTGACGACTACCGCTACCTAACGAACCTACTCAAGGCATCGCTGTTGAGCCAACAGCCCTACCCCGAGCCTTACCTTGTAAATCTTCGACGAAATGACTATGATGGTGACCTCAAGACAGACTTGGTCGTGTTTCGACCTACGGATGCGACCTGGTACGTTCGACCCAGCAGGGGCGGCAGTGACATCCTCACGCCCCTTGGAGCCTCATCGGATCTTCCAACGCCCGGGGACTACGATGGTGATGGGAAGTTTGATGTCGCATACTTCCGCCCTTCGACGGGAGGCTGGCACGCTCGGCCCACTACTGGTCGGAATGACATTGTCATGACCTGGGGAACGTCCGGGGATATTCCCGTACCTGGGGATTATGACGGGGATGGCAAGACAGACTTTGCGGTCTTCAGGCCATCGAATGCAACATGGTACATCCGACCAAACTCCGGCGGCGGCGACATCATTGTCAACTACGGTCTGTCGACCGATCTGCCAGTGCCAGGAGACTATGACGGGGACGGCAAAACGGACATGGCGATCTTTCGGCCCGGGAACGGAGGATGGTTCATTCGCCCCAGTAGAGGTGGAAACGACATCGTCATGGTGTGGGGAATTTCGAGTGACCGGCCAGTTGCCGCTGACTACGACGGCGACGGATTGGCCGATTTCGCCGTGTATCGCCCCGGCGAGGGAAACTGGTATGTCCGGCCTCGCAGCGGCTCGTCTGACATCCTCTTCAGCTATGGTCTCTCCACAGATACGCCTGTCCCAGGAGACTATGACGGCGACAGAAAGACCGACTTCGCATTCTACCGGCCGGCGGACGGGACCTGGCACATTCATCCCAGCGCAGGGGGAAGCGATATCATCACACCGTTCGGTGTGAGTACCGACGTGGTGCCGTTTGCTCGATAGATGACGTCTCGAAGTGCCAGTCGGCAATTGTAGAAGTCGAATTGTTCCCCGACACCCGGTCCGCGGGGTAGACACGGGATCAGTTGGCCGGCCCCACCTCCTCAGGCGCGGGTGAGATGGGTGGCAAGATCCTGCTCTGGTCTCTGAGATCGAAAGGGGCTTTCGCGGGGGTCCGACCTGCGACGGCGTCGAGATAAAGCATCGAGACGCGGACGGCTGGAAGGTCAAATGTGAGCAGGCATTCTTCGGGCAGCCGATCGCTAGGTCTGGGACTCCGCCCTTGCGTTTGCCGACCTTCGCAGCTCCTCGCAGCAACTAGTACGCGATTAGTACGTGAGGCCTCTCGTCGGCGCCACACCGCTGATCTGCGAACAAGGCAAATCATGAATAATATCAGGCATGTGCGAGGAAGGGGACTTGAACCCCTACTCCTTTCGGAACCAGATCCTAAGTCTGGCGCGTCTACCAGTTCCGCCATCCTCGCTGATGATTTGACCGCTTAGGCTATTCCATTCCGCTCCGTTTTGGGTAGGAAGTCGCGCGAGTTCTTGAATTGGGGTCGAGGCGATCGCTACCAAGCTGTCCGGGCCGAGGCTGGCCAGGAATACTGGCGGCCGGTGGATGGCGGGCCACGGCTGTCGCAGTGACTCGCGATAGCCCTGCCCTCACCGGTCCTTGGTGATTCAGCTACGTGGACCGCCCGGCCCTCCGCAACGACTGGGCCGTCGGGCGAGCGGAAGCCCGGCCGGTCCTCCGACCGACCACGCGTGGTAGCCTGGCGACCGCGAACGAGGACCGCCCGGAACGCCGGCAGGAGTCACCTGATGAATCTACGACGTCTCCGGAGCGGCATGGCGGTGGTCCTGTCCTCGCTCGGTGTTGCGGTCCTGCTGGCCGGTGCCTGTGGTTCCCGGGGTGGCAGCGGCATGGCCGGGGCGGACTCGGGAGGCAGCGGCGGGACCTCCTCGGGTGGCGGATCCGGGTCCGGCGGCAGGCCGGGGTCCGGCGGCGCCACGACTTCCACGGGCGGATCGGTCGCGACCGGTACCGGCGGGGGAACGGGCGGCGCCGGCACGGCTGGCGTACCGCCGACGGGGAGCGGTGGGACCGCGACGGGAGGGACGGGAAGCGGAGGGCGGGAGGCGTCCAGCGGCGGGAACGCGACACCCGGGACCGGGGGCGCCGGCGGGTGGGCGGGCGGAGGGCTGGGCGGCGTCGGCGCTGCGGGCCATACGGGCTCCGCTGGTCAGCCGGCGATCGGCCTTCCCGACCCCGGCAGCGACGGAGACGGTGACTCGACGGTGGGCCCCAGCTACGCGACGCAGCCCGATCTGGGCAGCAAGGGCAATCCGCGCGGGAAGACGTTCACCTTCTCGGTGTCGAGCAAGATCTTCGACGGCACGGATCCAACGCTGACGAAGACGCCGGTCGCCGTGACGCGCACGATCCAGGCCTACGTTCCCGCGATCTACAAGGACGGCACGCCCGCTCCCGTGTTGCTCATCCAGGACGGGCCGGGACCGCTCAGCCAGGTGTCGAACGCGCTCGACAATTTGACCGTTTCCGCAGACCCCGCGCGGAGGTTGCCGCCATTCATCGTGCTCGCGGTGCCGCCGGGGGGCAACGACAGCATCGGCAGCGAGCGCGGGCTGGAATACGACACGCTCTCCGATCGCTACGCGCGGTACATCACCCAGGAGGTCATGCCCGCGCTGCAGGCCAGCGCCAAGGCGACATATCCGAACCTGACGTTCGATCCCCACGCCAGCGGCCGGGCGGCGCTCGGCTGCAGCTCCGGTGGGGCCGCCGCCTTTACGATGGCGTGGTTCCGCCCCGACCTCTTCTCACGCGTGATCGCCTATTCCGCCACACTGGTGGCGCAGCAGGATCCGCAGGCGCCCGAGTCCTCGATGTACCCGCATGGCGCGTGGGACTACCACTCTGATCTCGAGCTGATCAAGAACGACACGATGGGGCGCGAGAAGTTGCTGCGCATCTACCACAACGCCAACGAAATGGATCTGGGCGCCACCGACGCCGCCTCCGGCCGACACAACTGGTTGCTGGCGGGCACGCGAACGGCGGCAGCCCTGAAGGCCAAGGGTTACCACTACAAGTTCGTCGAGGGCCTGGGCGTCGGGCACTGTGATGGCCAGGTGCAATCGGCGACACTGGCCGATGCGCTGGTCTGGGTCTGGCGCGGATATCAGCCGCCGGCGATGTAGCTGGCGCGGCGTTCGCTTCTTCGGGCACACCAGGGGGGGATCGGCCGAAGCCGGGTCGCCTGCGCTGGAATTCGTGAAATCAGGCGAGGCGCTCGACGATCGCGTCGTGGTGGTCGGTTCTGACCCAATTCTTCCGGATGAAGACTTCTTCCCGGTCTGCCCATTGAGGGGGGGCACAGGAGCGTGCAGAGAGGGAGCAGGTCCGCCAAGGATTTCGCGAGCCCGAGGCTCGTCGTCGCAGGCGCATCCGCTGCAGAACTCCCGTTCGGTTGTAGTAACAATGCGATTGACATAATGTACCGCTGCGATTACGGTCGCCGCGAGTCGTGCACACGAACGGCGGCGGCGCCGCCACAGGGAGGGCAGATGGATACCAACAGGGGTTCGCGGAAACAGGTTCCGTCGCGTGGTTTCTTCTCATTCGGGGGCCGCGGCGGGGCCACGCTGGCGAGCAGCGCCGCAGTGCTCGTGGCCGTCGCCGGATGCGGCGCCATGCCGGACGGCGGCGGCGCCAGCGATGATTCTCAGCCTGGCAGCACCACCAGCGCGCTACGTTGCACCGCGGATCCGACCAGCGGCGACTGCCCCTGGAAGGGAACATGGGCGCGCTTGCTGCCGCACAACAACGTCGATGTCGTCCATAACTGGGCGCCCACCCTGATCGCGGGCAACCCGGGCTGGATCACCTTCACGGTCGATTCCACGAACCACTACCGGATGCTGCAGTGGCACGCCAACGGGCGAGGCCCGCAGTGGGACTTCTTCGGTCCTTCGAGCCTGACGTGGAATTCTCGGCTGGCTGCCTCCCTCGCGAACGACACGCTGGCGCAGCCGACGTTCGTGGTGGCCGGTAAGGCCCGCAGCAGCGACGCCAACAACAACAGGATCCTGGTCAGCACGGGCACGATGGGCGCGTCCGGGCAGAATCCAAACAACCCCACCCAGACCACCGCCTTCACGCTGCTGGACACCAACGCCGCCCACACTTACGCGACCGGCGGGCTCCCGGCACTCGCCGCACGCCACGACGGGTCCGGGGGCGGAGCGATGGTCGTGACCTACTTCGACGACAACGGCAGCACCATCTATGCCCATCATCACCCGCTGCCTTACGCCTCGAACAGCTGGACGGGTCGCATCACGGGACCCGCGTTGCCGTCGGGCTGGAAGGTCGTCTATGCGCCGACCATCGCCTACTCTTTCCCGGTGTTCCACATCGTGGTTCACGCGCGCAACAACTCCACCAACCAGGACGCGCTGTACGAGACGTACTTCTATTCCAGCGGCAGCAGCGTCTTCTTCTCGAACGAGACGGGCTCGCCCGTCCAGGGATGGAAGAACCAGGTCGTCGTCCCGCCGAGCGTCGGGATCAACGACGACCCGTGGATCACGGTCTCGTCGGCCCTGGGGATCACCGCGTACTTTCGCTCCGGCACGCAGATCAAGGACACCGCATACCAGAGCCCGATCAACTACCTGCCCGTGAATCCCTCGGCGGGCGTCAGTTTCGCCAGCGCCCCGGCGGGAACTGGCGACTACGCCTTCGACATGGGGACGCAGGTGATCGTCGCCCGGACCAGCGCGAACCAGATCTACTTTCACGACACGAACAACGACGGCAACCTGGAGCCCTGACCAGGAACCGCCGCGTCAGCCCCGGCAGACGGGGGCCAAGGTGAAGCCGTGATACGCTGACATCGAACAAAGGCCGAAGGAAGTCGCGGCTATGCTCCCCGGTGGAACGGACCGCCGAAGCGCCACGCGGGGCGGCGTCTACCGACGCCGCCCCGTCCTTCGTGGCAAGGTCGCTAGACGCCGTTGATGCGGGAATCGGCGTCGATGCTGACGGTGCGCCCCTGGACGCAGCCGTTGATCGTGTTACGCGCGCCGATCGTCACCTGACCGTTCGGGGCCAGCAGCGACCCCGGGAACGCCGGCGTCTGGGTGGAGTTGATCACGATCGTTCCGTTGCTGTACCAGCTGATCAGAGACGGCGTGCTGGCGTTGTAGCGGACCTGGTTCATGGTCAGGCCCCCCTGCACGTTGATGACCGTCGCCGCGGACGAGCTGAAGTTCAGCGTCACCCCGGCGTTCACCGTCAAAGCGGCGAAGTTGTAGGTGCCGGGGTTCAGCGTGATCGTCCCGCTGTTGATGTTGACGGTGCCACGATTGCCGGGGCTCAGCGTGGTGTTGCCGTTGATGTTGGTGGTTCCGGTCCCCACGGTGAAGGACTTGGTCTGCAGCGCAGGCACGGTCACGGTCGCCGGGTTGACGAGGGTGCCGATGACGACATTCGACCCTCGGGACACCGTCCCCTGGACGCGCAGCGTGCCATTGACGCGGGCGCGGTCGCGCAGGGTCGCGTTACCGGCCACGTCGCCGTTTCCATTCAGGATGCTCTCGACGCCCATGGAGAACGTCGTGCTGATGGCGCGCGCGTTCACGACGGCGCGGTCGCGGATGTCCAGCGACTGCGAGCCTTCGACGCACGCCGGGGTCGCCACCGGAGCCTCGCGGGCGACGATGTACGGCAGGCCGCTCGACTCATCCGGGAACGTCTTCACGCCCAGGGCCGTCGTCTGATCGCGGTCGATGGCGACCGTGAGGAAGCTCGACGGGAAGGTGTTGAAGCCCTCGTGCACCGAGCAGGACCAGTTGCTGAGCACGGCATCCGTGAGCACGCCGAACGCCGCGGGACCGACGCCGGGGTTGTGCATGCGGGCGTCGCAGCCGAGATTGCCCTGCACGCTGAACGAGCTCCCGTTGTTGAAGGGGCGAGCACGGGGACAGGAGTGCTGGGCGCCGAGTTCGTGTAGTAGCAGCTCAGCGAGATGGCCGCGCCGGTCCGGGCGCTGGCGGTGGCGAACTCGATGCCGGTCTGGATCACCAGCCGGGGATTCGGCGGCGGCGCGTCTCCGCGGAGCACGTGGAACGTTGGATCGTTCCCCAGGACGACCACGTTCCCGGTGACGGCCGGGCCCCACACGCTGGAGTTGGCCTCGGCGGCGGTGATGCTCGAGGTGCCGATGGCGCAGTTGGGATCACCGAGGATGATCGCGCGGTACGAGGCGAAGTTGGCGGTGGACTTTCCGCTCCAGACGGAGGGGCTGGCCACCTCGACCGTGAAGCCCAGCGACTCCGCGACCTCCTGCTCGACGCTCTTTGCCGGATTTCCGCCGGGAGACGTATCAGGAACGACTGTGGTCGACAGGATCAAGACGGTGTGGTCATTGGCCGCCCCCAGTGCCGACTGATAGGACTCGACCTCGTCGGATGGCTCGCCCGCGGTTCCGTCGCAACCCGTGAACCCTGCGCCCACCGTCAACGCCGCCGCCAACCAACTGAGTTTCACTTTGTTCATCTGATCCTCCTGTGTTTGATTTGACCAATTCGCCGATTGCACGGAACGAACATGCATAGACGCGCCTCCTCAACATTGAGGATGACGGCGACCGCCCCGTCACGCAGACACAACCCCGCCGCCTCGCCATGATCACTCGCGCTTCCCGGCGTAACATGGGTTAAGGCATCGGCCGATCGGCGTCAACGCGCATCTGCCCGACGACGAGCGAACCCTAGACGGTCTTCCGATCGCGTCGCCATTAGTCGCGAACTACGTTTGCTGAGTTTCGTTGCGGCGACTAAATGGCGTCGGGGCGCGTGCGCAATGATTGCGCGTGCGCCCCGCTGGGTTCACGCAAAAGGTCCGACGCCGTCGCCCTGCCGGCGCCATCGGCGCGGACAGGGTCCAGCTCGCGTTACCCGCCGGCCGTCTGCCTGATGCGCTCGGCCTGCAGCCGCATTTTCGCGGCCAGCTCGCGCACACCCACCGGCTCGGCCAGCCATTGCTCGAGAATGGCCGCTCGTCGAGACCGTGACGCCACCGAGCAGAGCAGGACGAAGTGACTCCAGCTCGGCGGTTGGCCGTCGGCGCTCCGTCTCGCGAGCCAGTGCTCCAGTTCGTCCTCACGGAAGCGCTTCGCCACCACGCAATACTGATACAGGGCCTTGGTGCTGCAGCCGACGATTCTTGCCAGGCCGGCGACGGGCACCTCTTCCGAGCCCAGCGTCAGGACGAGCCTTCCTATCGAGTAGCGCCCGCGAACGTCCTCCACCGTCATGGACGCGAATCGCTCCATGACGTCGCGGGCCAGGTCGGCGACTCTCGCGCCTGCGCCGCCACAGCGGTCGTCCCGTCCGTCGGGCTCGCCTCTTTGGCCCACCACCTCGCGAAGGTCCATCACAGCCTCTCCGGGGTCGCGCATGAGAAGTCGAGAACGGGTTGGGGTGAGTTCGAGCAGGGGCTCGCGAAATCATTGCGCGGCACCCGCGCAGCATGTCTCGACGCCTGCAATTCGGGTTCAGAGGCCATCGTCATGGTCATCGTGTCCTTCCCCCCCTGCCGTCCTGTTGATTGCCTGGTCAGCGATCCCCGACACGCGGGCTCGCAAAGTCATGGCCTATTGGCCAGCGACCGCCTTGCACTTCCCGTGCTCACGTCGCGACCAGCGTTCCCGCCGGAGAGGGCCGCCCGGGGCGCGCAGCAGGTGCGCGGACGCGAGGCTTTTTGCGACAGCCCTGCGCGCGTTCGTTCGCGTCCAGAAATTCCGCTCGCGGCGCGATGCCGCCCTGCCCTATCCCGACGCTCGGAAAGATCTCTCGACGGTCGTCTCACGCGCGTCGGCGCGCTCAGGATCCCGTCGTCCTGGGCGTCTCGGGTGACGAGGCTGCCGTGCCGACAGAGGACGCAGCCGGCGCGCCAGGCCCTGTCGTGCTGCGCCCGCGACGTGGCGCTAATTGCGCCTCCTGGCGGTCGTCATGCGCGCTGCCGCGACCACGTCACTTGTGGCCAGATTTCTTCGCGCTTGCACCAGGAATGACGGTCCTGGCGCTTTGATGACAATTTCAGGCGGCGAGCGGCAACGGCCGGATATGCGGTCACTGCTCGGGTGCCTCCAGTTCTCGATGTCCCGCGGCCTGGGCGCCTTCGCTGCCCTCGCCCTGCTGGCGGCGATGGGATGTTCGGGAAAGAGCGCATCGCCTGCGCCGGACGCGGGTCACGACACGGGTGTGACGTCCGACGCATCCGGGACGGGATCGTCCGCCGACGGGGGGACCGGGGCGGGCAACGGCACCGGGGGTATGACCGGGGCCACGGCGAGCGGCGGGGCCCAGGGCTCGGGGGGCGCCCCCGCCGGGACCGGCGGCGCTGGTTCGGGAGGCGCCGTCACGGCGAGCGGCGGGCGCGGCGAATCGAACAGCGGCGGAACACCCGGTCGAGGGGGGGGCACCGGCAGCGGCGGCCTGCCCGGCAGCGGCGGCGCGACCGGCACCGGCAGCGGCGGCACGACCGGCAGCGGCGGCACGGCCGGCACGGCGAGCGGCGGCGCCGGCGGCCGCTCGACCGGCGATGGCGGCCACGGCGGCACCCCGGGGAGCGGCGCCGGCGGCGCGGGGGCGTGCAGTGGCCTCGTCTGTGAAGACTTCGAGAGCGGCAGCATCGACCCGACCAAATGGGACACGGTGGCCAGCGGAGGAACGGTGGCGGTGCAGACGCAGCAGGTGGCCCACGGAAAGTACGCCGCGCGGCTGCACGGCGTGACGGGCGGCTCCGATGACTGGGCGCTGCTGGTCGCGAAGAACGCGCCGGCGGCGCTGGGCGGAACCACCACGTTCGGACGCGCCTACGTCTATTTCCCGGCGGAGGCCACCAGCAGCATCCACGTTCAACTGGCGTTCGCGGGCAAGAACGGCACGGGCACCGCGACCGGCCCCGCTCCGTTCACCAAGCTGCGCTACCTGGAGATCGCATCGTACAGCGGCGCCTGGCAGCAGGGCTTCGATCTGCTGGACATCAGCCCGTCGGTCGAGGAGGTGTCCTATTCGAAGAACCACGTCCCGACGAACAAGTGGGTCTGCGTCGAGTGGCAACTGAACGACGCGCCGGACTCCGTCACGGTCTGGGTGGCGGGCGCCCAGGTGGCCACGTTCGACAACACCAACGTCAGCTATGCCAGCCCCGGTCCGGTCCCGAAGTCGGGCGCGCCGCTTTACAACGGCACCAGCAGCGGCCTGGTCGGTGGCTTCGACCTGTTCGGGTTCGGCTTCCACGACTGGCACCCGCAGAAGGCCTTCGATCTCTATTACGACGACGTGGTCCTGGACATGAAGCGCCCCGGCTGTCTCGACTGACGCCCCTGGGAACTTGGCGCGCCCCGACGGCTCCGCCGCGCGGCCGGCGTTCGACACGTCCGCGAAACACGGCGACCGGCAATCCGCGGCGACGACGAAACTTGAAGAAGACGAAACACCAGAAGTGATAGCGTTCGCATGTGTCCATGGTCCGCCAGCGCGCCCCCAAGAGTCTGAACAAGAACCCGAAGAAGCCCGACGAGGATCTTCCGCTTCGCGAGGACATCCGCCTGCTGGGTCGCCTGCTGGGTGACACCATCCGTGACGACGCCGGCCAGGCGATGTTCGATCTGGTCGAGCAGATCCGCCGCACCGCCGTTCGCTACCGGCGCGACCACGACAGCGACAGCATGGCGGGGTTCGAGGCCACCATCAGCGCGCTGGATCCGGCGCAGGCCACCAGCGTCGTGCGCGCGTTCAGCTACTTCCATCACCTGGCGAACATCGCCGAGGATCTGCACAAGCGCCGGCGCTGGCAAGCGTCGGCGCTGGACGCCGTGTCCCCCGACGAGGAGAGCCTGGCGGCCGCCCTGGGCCGCCTGCGCGCCGCCGGCGTCTCGTCCCGGCGGATCATCGCGCGGCTGGAGAAGGCCCGCGTCGAGCCGGTGCTGACGGCGCACCCGACGGAGGTGCAGCGCAAGAGCATCCTCGAGCGCCACCACTCCATCGCGGCCCGCCTGGCGGCCCATCATCGCCAGGACCCCACGTTCGAGAACGACCTGCGCCGGGACATCTCGATCTTGTGGAAGACCAGCGAGCTGCGCCCCGCCAAGCCCACCGTCGGTGACGAGATCGAGAACGGCCTGGGCTACTTCCGCTCGACGTTCCTGGACGCCATCCCGCGCATCTACGCCGGCCTGGAGGACGCGCTGGGCCGCCACGTCGAGCTGGCGCCCTTCCTGCGCGTGGGCAGCTGGATCGGCGGCGATCGCGACGGCAACCCGCACGTGCGCCACGACGTCACCCAGCAGGCGGTCATGCGCCAGGCCGGCGTGATCTTCGAGCACTACCTGGCCGAGATCCACGCGCTGGGCAGCGATCTCAGCCTGTCGTCGCGCTACGTCGATGTCCCGCCCGAGCTGCAGGCGCTGGCCGATCACTCGCCCGATCGCGCGACCAGCCGGTCCGAGGAGCCGTTCCGCCGCGCGCTGACCGGCGTCTACGCGCGCCTGGCCGCCACCGAGGCGAACCTGGTCGGCGCCGCCGGTGGTCCGCGCGCCGCCATCGCCCCCGCCACCCCCTACCCGTCGCCAGCCGAGTTCCTGGCCGACCTGAACGTCGTCGACCAGGCGCTGGCCGCCGCCAAGCTGGACTTCGTGCGGGGCGGTCGCCTGCGCCACCTGCGGCGCGCCGTGGGCGTGTTCGGGTTCCACCTGGCGCCGCTGGACCTGCGCCAGCACAGCGACGTGCACGGCCGGGTGGTGACCGAGATCTTCGCCCGCGCCGCCGGCCGCGACGTCTACGGGGGCCTGGACGAGGCGGCCCGGCAAGAGTGCCTGCTGGCCGAGCTGCGCACCGCGCGGCCGCTGGTGTCGCCGCACCTGACCTACAGCCCCGAGACAACGGAGCAGCTGGCCACGATGGCCACGGCAAAGCGGATGCAGGACCGGTTCGGCGCGGAGGCCT
>Ga0105240_10007294_pt1 | contig 16097 bp, 8 predicted proteins | sample KBSC54metaG_FD_80426 | JGI IMG/M metagenome (GOLD analysis project Ga0105240, IMG submission 80426) | Corn rhizosphere microbial communities from Kellogg Biological Station, Michigan, USA - KBS C5-4 metaG | ecosystem: Host-associated > Plants > Roots > Rhizosphere > Soil | place: Michigan, USA... | reverse complement strand
GTCGGTATCGGTATAGCCTGTTCTGGAGGCATTTACATAATTGCCTTTTAGCAACTGTGCTGAATAACCCGCTGTAAAATTAATTTCATGCACATTATTGAAGATTCTATTGTAGGTCAGGAAATATTCCTCCAAAAACGATGAAGTCTTGGCATATCCCTGGTTAAGTGAAGCAACTGATGGCCCGCGGGTTTGATCCGGCATTGCATCCTGAAAACTGTAGTAGTCAGAATAGTTGCTGTCATAAGCATAGTTAGCCTTGATCTTCAACCCCCTGAGGATCTCAACTTCGGCATAACCATTGGCCAGTAACCTGTTTGCTTTATTATAAGCATCGGTAAGACGGGCAGTTGCAACCGGGTTGTTGATGTCGCCCAACTGGTTATCAGCTTGTGAAGTGCCATAAGAACCGTCGGGATTAACAACCGGGATTGCCGGGTTAAAACGGATCGCGCTCCAAACCAAACCAGCCTGGGTTGACCTTGTATCGGGTGCTGTACTATTAGTGTTGGAGTAAAGTATATTCTCCCCGACTTTTATTTTTGATGATATTTTATGTTCTGAATTTGCTCTGAAACTGTACCTGGTAAAAAAGGAGTTAGGGATCATACCTACTTCGTTGTAGTAGTTACCCGAAAAGCTATATACCGAACCTGTGCTCCCTCCTCTTACCGCGAAATCGGCATTCTGCACGTGACCGGTACTCATCAGCGCCCGTTGCCAGTCTGTTCTTTGAACCGAATAATAAGGGTTGCTCCAGATGGTAGGCGGGGTTAATCCATCATTGGTATAGGATTCTGTCTTCAGCTGCGCCAATTGAGGAGCCGTGAGCATTTTTAAAAACTTTACAGGGCTGTTTGAACCCACATACAGGTTTACAGATGTTTTCGGTTTATCATTATAGTTACCCTTTTTTGTAGTGATAATTACTACACCATTAGCTGCCCTGGAACCATAAATTGCGGATGCCGATGCATCTTTCAAGACGTCAACCGAAGCAATGTCATTGGCATTTACGTCATTCAATCCACCAGCCGGAACACCGTCAATAATCACGAGCGGATCAGAATTGTTTATAGTTCCCGTACCCCGTATGCGGATGCTTGGCACACTACCCGGAGCTCCATCGCTCCTGACAATATCCACACCTGCTGCTTTTCCCTGCAAGGCCTGGGCGGGGTTACTTACCGGAATGTTTTGTAATTCAGTGCCTTTTACGCTTACTACTGAGCCGGTAACGTTTCTTTTAGATTGTGTACCGTAACCAACTACTACCACTTCATTCAGCGTAGAAGCTGAAGCCGGTACAACGATAATGATGTCTTCACCTGCCTGGTCGCCCACTACAATATGTTTTTGGATGGGTTTTATCCCTACATAAGTAACCGTGATATCGTACTCGCCGGGAGGTACATTAAATTGGAACCTGCCCTGAATGTCCGTAGCTGCCATCAGGTTAAGTTTTTTTATGGATACCGTTGCTCCCGGAATTGGTTGCTTGCTATCATCAAGCACAACACCTTTGATAGGCGTAGCGGCTTCCGATAGCGCTGAAGGGGTATTCTCCCTGACCACCCCGCCCGCCGTTGCCGCAGAAAACAGGAACGTGGCGAACAAGAGCGTAAATACAGCAGACTTTAACCAAAGCCGCTGATAGAATCTTCGTTCGTTGAAGAGTTTCTCTTTTGGAATTTGAATCATGGAGTTAAGTTTAGTTAGTGTTGTTTCAAAAGTTTAATTGTTAGGTGTCTTAATTATTTCGTTTTAGGACCTGTATTGCCCCGTCACTTTTGGCAGCGATCATCCAGTAGCTGCCGTTGGGCGCGTTTACTTTTACCAGGTTCCTTACATCTCCGTCTATTTTTAATCCGGTCTCAGCATATCCCAATGAGGAGAGGTTTCCTTGCTTGTCTTCTCTCAAAACCGTCCCAATGCCTGCATCCAATGGCCCGAACTGAACCCGGAACGGATAAAAATTGCCTGCCAGCAGGATGTCCTTATGTCCGCCCTTTTGCAAATCGTCTATCACAATCCCATTAACCATACTTGCCTGGGCAGCTTTGGGTAATGCTTTTACTTCCAGCTTTCCATGACCGGTATTTTTTAGCACTACAGACGACAATAAATTGATCTTAAATACTTTAGCAGAGTCCAGTTTTCCTTGCGGGAACAGGTCGGCTAACTGAGCATCAGCATAATCAATGTATCGGCCGAATTTTTTTTGCAGCCATGGCATCTGGTCCATCAGTTCATCACGAGTATTGAATGGATAGCTTTTCCCCTGTATGAAGTAGCTTAAAATTGGAAACATCGTGCCATCCCCGTTAAAGTCAGAGCACGTGATCGTGACAGGTTCAGCCTGTGATGCTTTAAGCTGTGTATTGAGACCGAGATTACCGACGATCAGATCGATGTTTCCATCGCCATCTAAGTCTGTAGCATTTATCCTGCTCCACCAGCCATTAGTGCCCGCAAGACCGTACTCGTTGGTTTTGTTAACCAATACACCTTTATGATTCTCAAAAACTGTCACCGGCATAAACTGGCCCACAACAACAAGATCCTGCCAGCCATCTTTATTCAGGTCGCACCAAATTGCGTCGGTTACCATCCCAGGCTCGGCGAGCGTAGCATCCTTCTGTGATTTGTCTATTTCGAATTGAATTTTACCGGGTTGACTAATATTCTTTAAAACATAACTCGGTGGCGCCCGCGTGAACATCCCAGGTTTAAACCTGCCGCCAATAAACAGGTCAGGTTTGCCATCATGATCAATATCGGCTGTCCTGGCACAACTGGCGCTGACGGTTTCTTTTGGTAGCGCGTTTACTACTTCTTTAAAATTTCCTTTGCCGTCATTCTCGAATACCCGGCCCTTGTAATTTTCGCTCCCTTGCGGATATTCAGCTCCGCCGCCTACCAGGTACAGGTCCATGTCGCCATCGCCATCAGCATCAAAAAACAGGGCATCAGCATTGAATATCTGCTTGTTGTTATTCCATGGCTGGGAGGTCGACAGCACAAAACGGCCATCCTTGGTTTGAAGATAAAGCTGGCTGAGTTGGTCAACACCGGCGCCAATAAACACATCTTCAAGTCCATCGCCGTTAACATCAGCTTTTGCAATACACGGTCCCATTTTAGAAACCTGGTAAGGCAAAAGCGGCGATGTCTTAAAATCAACATAGAGCGATGGCTTATCAACGAAATTGATCCCGGCCGAGTTAGTTACATCTTTAAATAGGGGTTTAATATTTTCATCATGCTGAGGTTCACCTTTTTGAGGTACAGAAGCATTTTTTTGTTCAACAACCAGCAACCGATCGCCCTTAATATTTTGCAGGGCAGATACCTCACCTGTTGGCCATAATACTTTAACCGACTGGATCAGGCTGTCTTTTCCTAAGCCAAAATGCATTACCGGGTCAACTGACGATTGAAATCCCCGATTAAAGTATTGCTCCTGGAGCTGGCTGCCATGTACTGTTGTGATATACACTTTTGCACCTATTCCGGAAGTGTTTTTATTAGAGCCTTTAAGCTGAATTCTTAAATAATGCTGTGCATGCGATTTTTCAGAAGTGTTATTGCGATAGATCGTTGCAACGTCATTTAACTGGTTAATCACCAAGTCTAAATCACCATCATTATCCAGGTCGGCATAAACAGCACCGTTGCTTATTGCCTGTTTGGTAAGGCCCCAGCTTGTAGTAACGTTGGAAAATGTCAGATCACGGTTGTTTTTAAACAGATAGTTGGTAAGCTTGGTGGTCGGCATTTTTTGTACCAGTTCCCATATTTCGCCCTTGTCCTGCTTTTCTTTAACATATTGGGGGGAATAGCCCGAGGTGTACTTCACAAAGTCGAGGTTGGTCATATCCTTCAGGATACCGTTGGTCACAAAAAGATCTTTCCAGCCGTCGTTGTCAAAATCAGCAAAAAGCGGCGCCCAGCTCCAATCAGTATTGGACACACCGGCCAGCTGCCCGATCTCAGATAATATCGGGGTGCCGTCTGCGTCGTTGCCGTTATTCAGCTGCAGGGAATTCCGCATCAGTTGTTTGTGGAAACCATGATCAACCAACAGGTTGAACTTGTCGTAATTGTCCGCCCCGCGCAGCAATTTCTGGCGATGATTATCCTCGGGCAGCATATCCAGCTCTATGATGTCGGGCTTATTGTCGTTGTTAAAATCAGCGATATCGCTGCCCATCGCAAATTGCGAGATATGTTTGGTGGCTTTTGGCAGTACTTCCCTAAAAGTGCCGTCGTGATTGTTCAGGTACAGGAAATCACGCTCGTCATAGTCGTTGGTCACATAAATATCCGGCCATCCATCACCATTGATGTCACTGACGGAAGCGCTCAGACTAAAGTTCAAACCACTCCCGTCAATATGCGCCTGCACACTTACATCTGTAAAATGCCCATTATCATTCCGGTATAGGCGGTTCCCAAACTTGGCATTCCGTGTCGCCCGTAGTTTTTCTGTATTGAAGAATGGATTGAAAAAAACATCGGCGTGATTAACCATCAACATATCCAGGTCGCCGTCATTATCCATATCGAAAAAAACAACGGAGGTGGTATATGTACCCGGCGCATCAAGCCCATACGCTTTGGCGCTTTCGGTGAATGTGGGCACCCCGTTTTTTACGCCGTTGTTGATATACAACTCGTTTGACCTGTTCAGTCCAACACCTGGTCCGGAATAGCAAACGTAAATGTCCAGCAGACCATCGCCATTAACATCCGCCATTACTACCCCGGTCTTCCATTTGTTCCGGCCGGTAACACCTGCTTTTTCAGTTATATCTTCGAATTTGAAATCGCCTTTATTGAGGTATAATTTATTAGGCGTCATATTGCCTGTAAAGAAGATATCAGGCAGACCATCATTGTTCAGATCGCCTACGGCAACACCGCCGCCGTTGTATAAATACTCATAAGTGAGAATATTCTGATCCTTGGTTTCCGATATATCGTTTCTGAAGTCAACATTGAAATAGGAAGGCGAAATTTCTGTAAAAACGGTATTGGAACCATGCTTACAGGAAACCAGCAGCACACACAATAAAGCAGGAAATATGCTAAGTAAAGGTTTCATTACATATAAGTCCTCCCAAGCTTATAGATTAAAACACTGATTCACTGCTGTTAATGAAATGTAATTAGGGTTGCATTTTATAAAAATGCTAAGACGAATCTAATTTTTACATACAGGATTATTGGGTTTCGAAAAGGATTTATTTGCGAAACCGGTTGCGTGTTATTATCACACTAACTTTAAAAATCAGCGTGAACTTTTTAAAAAAATCATTAAAGTTTAATGTTATTTTTAATAGATTTATATATCTTGTAATATTTTTGATACCCTATACGGTCTGCATGATCAGCCAAAATAACACTACGATTAAAACCATAGCATCGAAACTTGGCATCTCAAAAGGCACGGTCTCGAAGGCGCTGCAGGATAGTCATGAGATCAGTGTCGCGACTAAAAACAGGGTATTGGAGGCGGCTAGTGAATTACATTATAAACCCAATCACTTTGCCAGCGGATTAAAAAGCAGGAAAAGTAAAGCCATTGCTGTCATCGTTCCTGAAATTGCCGACAGTTTTTTTTCTTTAGCGATCAAAGGAATCGAGACGGTAACACAGAAAAAAGGCTACCATATAAACATTTACATCACCAACGATCAGATCGAAAAAGAGAAAGAGATTTTCAGGCTTTTGTCTGACGGTAGGGTTGATGGGGTTTTAATTTCCATCTGCCGTGATGCCACAGGCAGCGACCATATAAAAGAACTGATGGACACCGGGATGCCGCTGGTTTTCTTTGACAGGGCCGTAGAGGATATTGAAACAGGAAAAGTAGTAACTGATGATTTTACAAGCGGGTACAATGCTGCCCTGCATCTGATTGAACAGGGATGTAAACGGGTTTGTTTCTTTTCCATTTCTGAAAATCTTTCGATCCTGCAAAAAAGAGTGGAAGGCTTTAAACGCGCATTATCACAACACCATGTCTCGGATGCCTGTAATAACGTATACCAGATATCAACCGACCAGAATAAATGTTTTGAAGCGATTACTTCCCTGCTTTCAGATCCGGATTTGCGGCCAGACGGCATAGTGATATCAGTTGAATTGTTGACTATTCCAATTTACATGGTCTGCAAGGCACTTAACATCAATATACCTGAAGATTTAAAAGTGATATGCTTTTCTAATCTTCAGTACGCAGCACTTTTATCGCCCCCACTGACTACCATTACACAACCCGCATTTGAGATTGGCGAACAGGCAGCAAGCTTGATTTGCAGTGCGATCCTCAATAACCGTTCCCTGGTGAATGAAAAAATTATCTGCCCGTCCCGGCTGGACGTAAGAGACTCCTCGCTGGTTGCGGTAATCTGATCAGGTTCGTATCAATTTTAGTTAACATAATCATTCGTTTGAAATAACAATTGCAAACAATCCTAAAAACAGGAGCACCGGTTGTAACCGATGCTTCTGTTCAGCATCCTGGCTCTGACTTGATTAATGTTTAAACAGCGACTCAAGCCATTTAATAAATCCTTCAATTTTTTGAGCTAAGGCGTCGCCCGGGTTAAATGGATTGCCATTAAAATCGGTTATGCTGGTACCAACGCCTTCAGGCGGGCGATGGTTTACATCAATGGAATACCTCCAGTATTCCGCATGATGTTGCCATTCATCCTGGTTTACCAGCTCAGGCGATCCCGCCCATAAATTCCAAAGTAAAATATTGCCTGGCTGTAGCAGGTTACCGGATCCCAAATTGAAGAGTTCCATGAGCATGAGGTTAAAGATGTCAACTTGCGGGTGTAAGGTCAAGTCGATATTTCCGATCTTCACCCCCAGGTTGGCAACTGACCATGCGTAATCACGCCAATGCCGGGCTTGTTCGGGGAAGGGCCAATCTGCATGCTCACCCATCCGCACCTGGATTGCATCACTGGATCCATCACCGTTAGTAGCATTTAGTCTTATCCCTTTTGCTTTGCTTAATGGTAGCTTGTTCCCCCATTGGTGGTCTAAGTTCAGCAACGTGGTCCACAAGGGCAGTTCAGGACTGTCCGGACTAAGCCAGATGGTAGGCTTGATCGTTAAGTCTGCTGCAAATAATTCATCATATAGTGGCGCATTCTCGTTAATCCAACCCCTGTTTCCCGTAACAGTAACTTCGACGTTCAATGTGATTCCCAGGGGTTGAAGGTAGACACCTTGTTGAGGACATATAATGGACCAAACTCTTCCGGTATCGTCATACCCGAGCCTGGAAATATCCGGCGCGAACATCTGATACATTCTTGTGCTGCTATCCCCTTTAGTTACCTCCCAGCTAAATTCCGGCCATTTGGCTCTTAGCATGCGGGTAATATTGGGAATGTGATCCAGATTTTTTTCAAAAGGGAGTGATGAAAGAAGTTCCGCGTCCGGATAGGGCGTTGGCGGTGTGTGAGAAAAGCCGCCAATCCATCCCGCTGGAATGAATGATGGTTGTTTTCTCTCGTCCAAAATTAGATTTCGTTCCATTGTTGATTCGGTTAGAGATTTGAAAAAAATTAATTAATTGCATGAAGTCCGGGCCGGTAAAATGGCCTCTTTCTTTTTTCTATTTTTTTAATGAATAAGCACCTAAAAGCACCACGCTACTTTATTGATTGCCGTCAAACTTGTTCAAGCTGTTACCCGGTGGTTACATAGCCAAAACATGTTTGTTTGATAGCTTAAAATTAATTGGAAGTCAGGGGTATCAATAGCAAAGAAGGAGTGCCTGCCGATCGGACAAGCAAGATAAATGTACAGGTTGCACTATGAAAAATCAACCCGTGAAATCACCCGAAATAGCACCGCGTTTTCACGGGTTAGGATATTGATGAATGCTCCGTTTCTTTCGAAATTGTCTGATTGATAGCGTAATGTATCCAGCCTGGTCAAGCTATCTACGGCATCAATGTCTGAAGGCTCAGTATCAAGAAACGTGTTATATACGAAAGAAACATGATGAGTAAGCGCACAGGAAGCGTCAGTGTTAAACCTGTTTATTTTCGATAACGTTCTCGCTGATTTATTCCCTAATGTTCAATATATGGGCCTCGTTTTTAATTAGTTTTACCTCAGGCAGGCACAAATTACGGAGGCAAATAGCTCATCAGGTATTGATATGAATAACACGATAACCACTTATAATTTCAAAAATATCGTTGCAAACTTTAGAATAACTCCCGGAGATTTTGATGTTAAACCATTTGGATCAGGGCATATTAACGATACATTTTTACTGACACCCGAATCCGGATCTGAAGATGCTTACCTGCTTCAAAAAATCAATCATTTCGTCTTTAAAAATATTGATGGCTTGATGACCAACATGCTTCATGTGATCAATCATTTAAAAAGAAAAGCAGAAACAAACGGTCACCCAGAGAAAGAGACCCTTACGTTGGTACAGTGCAAAAACGATAAATACTATTGCCGGGATGACCAGGGGAATTACTGGCGCATGACTTACTTCCTGAAAGACACCCAAAGTTATGACCTAGTTACAACCGTTAAGCAAGCCTACCAGGGAGGATCTGCTTTTGGTAACTTCCATTGGTTATTATGTGACCTCGATCCCGCTTTGCTGGTGGATACTATTCCCGATTTTTTAAATATAGAAAAAAGACTTGATAGTCTGAACCGGGCGATAAAAAAAGACAGTGCGGGAGTTGTAAAAGCGGTGCTTCCGGAATTGGATTACCTGTTTGAATATTCAAGCAGCATGGGTGAGATATTGCAGTTAGGGAGAGCAGGAATATTGCCGCTCCGCATCACCCATAACGATACTAAATTCAATAATATCCTACTCAATCAGCATGATGAAGTTCAATGCGTAATTGACCTTGATACGGTGATGCCTGGCTACGTTGCCTATGATTTTGGTGATGCCATCCGTTCCATTATCAATACTGCCGCCGAAGATGAGAAGGACCTTGATGCTATACAATTAAATATGCCGCTTTTTGAAGCATTTGCAAAAGGATACCTAAGCAAAACGGTCTCCTTTCTCACCGAGCAGGAATTAAAATCGCTTGTGAAGGGCGTATTGTTGCTTCCTTATATGCAGGCTGCCAGGTTTTTGACAGATTACCTGGAGGGAGATGTTTATTACAAAACTTACTTTCCGGGGCATAATCTGCAACGGGCAAGGGCCCAGATGCAATTGTTTAAAATGCTTGAATCGAGAAAAGGCGAACTAAACGATGACCTGCAGAAGCAATGGCTGCTATTAAAAGGTGACGTAAAAATTCTGGAAGCTTAAATTGATCAAATAGTATATAAAAAACCATTTAACAGGTTGCCGACAATCCACTAAGACCTATACACAAAGCATGCGACGTTTGAATCTTTTGGAGGAAACGAGATATGAAAAAATACCTGTTTCAGTTTTTCCGGATGCGCTGACTGCTTCAAAAGAAGTGGCTAAACGTATTGAAGCTTTAATAAGACAAAAAGCAGCCGAAGGGAAAGACGCTGTACTGGGTTTGGCTACCGGCGTAACGCCCATAATGGTTTACAAGGAGTTAGTCCGTCTGCATAAGGAAGAAGGACTGAGTTTTAAGAATGTGGTCACCTTCAACCTCGATGAGTATTTTCCAATAGAAGCGTCGTCAACTCAGAGTTACAAAGTGTTTATGCAAAAACACCTGTTTGATCATGTAGACATCGATATTAATAATGTTCATATACCGGATGCCGCCATTAAAAAAGAAGATGTTGCATCATTTTCTATTGATTATGAACGAAAAATAATAGCCAGCGGAGGTCTCGACCTTCAGATATTGGGCATAGGACGTACCGGGCATATTGGATTTAATGAGCCGGGATCGGCTCCTAATTCAGGCACTCGCCTGGTTTCATTGGATGGCCTTACACGACGTGACGCGGCACGTGACTTTGGTGGTACAGCAAATGTACCATTGAAAGCGATTACCATGGGCATTGGGACAATATTATCAGCCCGCAAAATAATTTTAATGGCCTGGAGCGAAAGAAAAGCCGAAATAGTCAAAAAAGCCATCGAAGGCGAACTGTCTGCCGAAATACCCGCAACTTACCTTCAGCTTTCAAATGATGTTGAATTTGTGCTGGATAACGATGCGGCGTCCCTGCTAACCCGCTACAACACGCCCTGGCTTGTAAAAGACTGCAACTGGGATGAGCAACTGATAAGGAAAGCGGTAATATGGTTGGCACAATCGCTCAATAAACCGATATTAAAACTAACCGAAGACGACTATAATACTCATGGCATGGCACAACTGGCCACCGCTAAGGGCCCGGTATATGATATCAACATCCAGGTTTTTAATAAGCTGCAGCATACCATAACGGGATGGCCGGGTGGTAAGCCGGGCGCGGATGACAGTAACCGGCCGGAACGGTCATTCCCGGACAAAAAAAGGGCAATCATTTTCTCGCCTCACCCGGATGATGATGTGATTTCGATGGGAGGCACATTTATACGATTGGCCGATCAAAATCATGATGTACGTGTAGCTTATCAAACATCCGGCAATACGGCTGTTTGGGATGACGATACTTTACGCTATATGGAGTTTGCTATCGATCTTGTTAAAAGCCAGGGCCTCGGTACAACTCAGCTCGAAGTGCTTTATGAGAAAATGTGGCACTTTTTCCAAACAAAACAACCCAATCAGGCTGATTTGGCTGAAATACGGACGATAAAAGGATTAATTAGAAAAGGCGAAGCGACAGCCGGCGCAAGGTTTGTTGGCTTGCCGGAGTTCTGTATCGAATTTATGAACCTTCCGTTCTACGATAGGGCAAAAAATCAAAAGCTTGTAAGTTATGAAGATGATATTTTACAAACGATGGAACTGTTGCAATCAATTAAACCCCACCAGGTATTTGCTGCCGGTGATTTTGCCGACCCGCATGGCGCCCATAAAATCTGTTTCGATATTATTCTACAAGCGTTGATCCGTTTAAAAAACACCGAAGAGTGGGTGAAAAATTGTTGGCTATGGCTATACCGAGGAGCATGGCATGAGTTTGAAATTCACGAAATCGAAATGGCGGTCCCGCTCTCGCCTGATGAGGTGATGCGAAAGCGCCTGGCAATTTTTAAACATCAATCACAAAAAGATATCCCGGTTTTCCCGGGAGACGATGCCCGGGAATTTTGGGCGAGGGCAGAACATCGTACCGCCGAAACTGCTAAAAAATATAACCAATTGGGCCTTGCGGAATACGAGGCAATAGAAGCTTTTGTAAGATTTAAATTTTGATAAAAAAGCAAATATGAAAAGAAGATCATTTATCACTCAAAGTGCAGTTGCCGCTGCAGGTATTGCCATGCTACCCTCCGGCAGTTTATTTGCTTCTACCGCCAAAAAAGTAAGATTAGGATATATTGGAGTCGGGGTGCGTGGAATGAGCCATATCACTGAAGGGCTGCTTCGGGATGATGTAGAAATTGTGGCTATATGTGATACGCAAGAAAGTTCGTTAAAAATTTGCCGGGAATTTATTGCTAAAAACGGCCATCCTAAAGTAAAGGAATATACCGGTGGCCTCGATGCTTATAAGCGTTTGCTTGACCACGAAGATATCGATGCTGTAATTATTGCTACCCCATGGCAGTTCCATCACCAACAATCAATTGACGCCATGAAAGCGGGTAAATATGTTGGTTGCGAAGTAATAGCCGGATTAACGGTTGAAGAGCACTGGGATATTGTGAAAACATCGGAGTCAACAGGTATGCCTTATATGACGCTTGAAAACGTGTGCTATCGACGCGATGTTATGGCGGCGCTAAATATGGTAAGGCAGGGGCTTTTTGGCGAATTGGTTCACTTAGAGGGGGGCTACCAGCATAACTTGAGACAGGTGCTGTTTAATAATGGTAAGCAATTTCACGGCGGCGGTGTTGAATTCGGTACCAATGCCATAAGTGAAGCGCAATGGCGCACCCAGTTTAACATTGATGTGGACGGCGATATTTATCCAACGCATGGCGCCGGGCCGTGTATGCATTATGCAAATATCAATGCGGGTAACCGCTTTACCAATTTGGTATCGTTCAGCTCTAAGTCACGCGGTTTGGCGGCCTATGTAGAGGAGTTATCGCCCGGGCACAAAAACTCGAAGATCAATTATAAAAACGGTGACGTAACAACAACGATGATCAATTGCGCCAACGGTGAAACGGTACTGTTAAGTCACGATACGCATCTGCCCAGGCCTTATTCTCTAGGTTTCCGCGTTCAGGGTACAAAAGGAATTTGGATGGACGTGGCAAACGGTGTATACATTGATCACCAGGCAAAAGAAGATGATGTATGGGACCCGGCGAAATTATGGTTCGACAAATACGATCACCCGCTCTGGAAGAAGTTTGAAAAACTAGCCGAAGGTGCCGGTCATGGGGGTATGGATTGGTTTGTATTTAATGCATTTATAGAATCTGTTAAACACAAGAAACAAACCCCGATAGATGTTTATGATTCTGTTACAATGAGTGTGATAGCCCCGCTATCTGTAAATTCATTAAAGTCAGGAAGCTCATTACAGGATTTTCCAGATTTTACAAAAGGTAAATGGAAAGAGCGTAAAAATAACTTTGCGCTGGACGACAGTGGGTTTTGACGGGTGCCATCATAAATTATTACAACTGATACTTGCGTGCGGGGAAAGCCTCCCCGCATTTTGTTTTATTACCGAGTTATAAACGCCTGATATTATAGTATTTACTAGCCTTAAAATAACCTGCACCCGGATATGTCGTTTTCGATAACGTTCTCGCTGATTTATTCGGCCAAACCCTCTCCACGTGACCCGCTTTTTGTTAGTTTTACTTCAGGCACGTGTTAAGACAGTATTAAATAATGCAAGGCCTGGCAACTATAAAACCAACGGGCAGCCATTTTTGAGGATTATAAAAACGGCAATAGCTTAATATAAGTACAAACTATTTTAAAGCTTTTTCAACTGTAATACATAGCTAATACATGAAAAATAACCGAAGAGATTTTATAAAGTATTCCGGCATTGCTGCCACTGCGTTGGTGGGCGCGGCGTTGCCCCGATTAGCCGTTGCCGATGATAGTAATAGCAAACCTTTTAACGCGATTAAGACTAGTCAGGGGTTTAACATGCATGGCTATGCTGCTCCAAAAATCGATAAAGTGAGGATTGGATATATAGGGTTGGGAAGCAGGGGATCAGAAGCTGTTCCGCGTATACTTAATATTGAAGGAGTAGAGGTTAGAGCCCTGTGCGATACGAAGCCGAAACAGGTAGAATTAGCAAAGGAAGCTCTTAAGGGAACATCCAATAACCCCGCGTTATATTCAGGTACGGATCACGAATGGAAAAAGCTATGTGAACGCAGCGATATTGACCTGGTTTACATCTGCACTCCGTGGAACTGGCATGCGCAAATGGCTATTTATGCCATGGAGCATGGTAAGCATGTTGCCGTTGAAGTTCCGGCGGCGCAAACCATCGACGAATGCTGGCAGATGGTGGAAACATCGGAAAAGACTAAGCTGCATTGCGTAATGCTGGAAAACGAATGCTATGATTTTTTTGAGTTGCTGACTCTTAATATGGCTCGCCAGGGTTTTTTCGGAGAAGTACTTCATGGTGAAGGTGCTTATATTCACAGTATCGGAAGGTCGCTTTTTGACCCGGTACAGCGCCCTGGTTTATGGCGACTGGACGAGAACGCCCACCGCAATGGTAACCTTTATCCAACGCATGGCCTAGGGCCAATTTGCCAGATCATGAACGTCAATTGCGGCGATAAGTTGGACTTTCTAACCTCTGTAAGCAGCAATGATTTTACTTTACACAATATAGCCGTTGAACTGGCTGCCAAAGACCCTGCGTATACTAAGTATGTCGACAAACATTTCAGGGGTAATATGAATACATCCATCATACGCACGAATAAGGGAAGAACAATTATGCTGCAGCATGATACTTCTTCGCCGCGGCCTAAGTCGTCCAGGTATCTCATTAGCGGCACTAAAGCGACTATTCAGTGCGATGCCGGACCGGCCAAAATCTCAACCAGTCATGAAGGTTGGGTTTCACCGGAGGTTTATGCTGAACTGGAGGCCAAATACACGCTTCCATCTATCTCCAAAGTGACTGAATTGGCCAAAAAAGTTGGCGGGCATGGCGGGATGGACTTTTTAACAGACTGGCGGCTAATTGATTGTTTACGCAACGGCCTTCCGCTTGACCATGATGTTTACGACGCTGCTGTTTGGAGTTCGATAGCCCCTTTGAGCGAGTGGTCAGTAGCAAATGGTTCAAAACCGATAGAGGTTCCGGATTTTACACGAGGAGCATGGCAGTCTAATAAACCTTTCGACATTTCGTAAACCAATCGAAATGTGGGGTAACTAAAACAGCATTGATATCATCACCAATAAAGCAGGTTAAAAACCAGGCTACGGGCCGGGTTATGTAAAATAGTTTATAAATAAAAATACGAATCACCTTTATGAGAGTTTACATCGAAAAAAATGCACAGGATTTAGGCGTTATTGCTGGCGATGCAGCTGCACAACACATCCGGGAAGCAATAGCCGGAAATGGCACAGCCAACGTCATCCTGGCAACAGGCACAAGTCAATTCGAGACATTAAAGCAATTGATCAAGGCTCCGGGAATTGAATGGGATAAGGTGGTTATGTTTCATTTAGATGAGTATATCAACATTCCAATTTCTCATAAGGCAAGCTTTCGGAAATACCTGACGGAGCTGTTCCTTGATAAATTACCTCCATTGAAAGCTGCGTACCTGATTGACGGCGAAGTAGATCCAAAAGTTGAGTGCGACCGCCTGAATAAGCTGATTGATCAGCATCCAATAGATGTTGCCTTAATTGGGATAGGTGAAAACTGTCATTTAGCATTTAACGACCCTCCGGCGGATTTTGAAACTACTGACCCTTATATCATTATTGAGCAACTGGACGAGGACTGCAAACAACAACAAATGAATGAAGGCTGGTTCTCTTCCCTGGATGAAGTTCCAACGCAGGCCATCAGTATGTCGGTCCGGCAAATCATGAAATCAAAACATATTATTTGTTCTGTCCCGGATTTGCGAAAAGCAAAGGCGGTTAAAAATTGCCTTGAAGAAGAGATAAGCAATTTATACCCGGCCACTATTTTGTCGTCGCACCAAAGTTGCGATTTGTTCCTGGAAACGCAATCTGCTTCTTTGCTGTCAAATGATGCGTCTCATTATACAATGATTGCAAATCACGAAGCTTAATATTTCAGAATAAGAATTGTAACCAAAATAAGATGATCTACAAAGTAAAACATATCCGCCACTTAATGATATTGACATTGTCAGTATTGTTGTGTTCCGTATGCGTCGCGCAGGATATCAACACTTTCGATCATTACTTTAAGCTTTTGCCGCGCCCTCAAAATGTTCAATCATTAAATGGAGAAGGGTTATCATCTAACGACATTCATGGCATTTGTTTTAATAACGCCGGTACTGATTTGGTTATTCCAGGTTTGTTAAACAAACTTCCGCGCTTAACTACGGCGGCAAAGGGATCTCTTTCGCTGACACTTAAAAAAGAACTGACGCTACCATCAGACGAAGGCTACATTCTTTCAGTAAGAAACAAAAGGGTTGTTATTGAAGCAAAAAGCAAAAGCGGACTCTTTTACGGCATGCAGACCTTAAATCAATTGTTAGAGGATGCTCGCGATCAAAACGTCGCTATACCGGCCTGCAGGATAACGGACTATCCATCTATCCCGGTGAGAGCTGTCCATATCGACCTGAAAAACCATATGGATGTGCACAGCTACTACTATAAAACCATAGACCGTTTAGCGGCAATCAAGGTTAACAACATCATTTTTGAATTTGAAGACAAGCTGAAATACAAGAAGGCGAAAGAAGTTGGCGCAGCCGATGCAATCTCTGTCGAAGAATTTGCCGCACTGAGCAAATATGCAAAAGATCGTTTTATTGAAATAAGTCCGCTTGTTCAGGGGCTGGGGCATGCATCTTT
>Ga0105240_10007293_pt1 | contig 16097 bp, 10 predicted proteins | sample KBSC54metaG_FD_80426 | JGI IMG/M metagenome (GOLD analysis project Ga0105240, IMG submission 80426) | Corn rhizosphere microbial communities from Kellogg Biological Station, Michigan, USA - KBS C5-4 metaG | ecosystem: Host-associated > Plants > Roots > Rhizosphere > Soil | place: Michigan, USA... | reverse complement strand
ATAGCCTCCCTCCCACGCACCCCGCAGCGTAAGACAAGGCGGCGGGGGAATCTGCTGCTCCTTAGGCTCATACTGCGTGTCCTGCGATGGCACTGAAACACTCGATGTCATTACAGACAACACAAGCCCTGCAGCCCACACCAGCGTCGCGCAGATCCGCTTCATCTCCATGCACCTTCACCTTGATCGGTCAGGAGCATTGTAACCAGCGCACCGCGCCGGCACGCTCTTCATCACCAACAAAGAGGGCGCCGGACTGACCCAGCGCCCTCGATCCAACGGCATACTCGGCTATTGAGGCCGATTATGACCGATGAACTTATCCGCCCATTCGATGAAGTACTTCATGTTCGGTGCATCAGTGTGCCCGCCATCGTGCTGTCGCCACGCAAGCTGCCCGTCCAGCAATCCTGTATTCATCGGCGGCATCTGCGATGTCTTATAGTCGCCTCCCACATCCAGTCCCTTCTCACCCAGCAGTTTCCACACGCGGTTGGCATCAACCGTCGCCATCCAGCTTCCTTGCTGGTCCAGCCACTTCGCATCGCCTTTCGCCGGAATTCCATAACTGATAAAAGTTAGTCTCGGCGCACACAATGCAATCAGCTCGTTCGAGTCGACCGGAATATCACCCGGCGTCATGCTCCCGAACTTCGCCTCGGAGGCTCCATACTTCATGAAATTTCCGGCCATCCAGTAGTACTCGCCGCCCGTCAGCTCTCCACCGCCTCGCCGAAATTCCTTCGCAGCAGCGTCGCTCCACCCTTGCCCGACGATCCGACCAGCACCATCGCAAACCGCTCGTCGAATGCCATCGTCACCAGAGCCGCCTTTCCGTACCGCGACACTCCTTCAATGCCCACATGCTTCGCATCGACCGCGGAATCCTTCTCCAGATAATCCAGCGCTCTCCCCGCTTCCCACGCCCATGCACGAAGCGCACCCCAATCCTCGGGCTTTCGCGGCTGTCCCTTGTTCACCAGCCCAACAATCCCGCGCGTGATCCCCGCCCCATCGTCAGCCTGTACGCTCGTCGGATCCAGAAGCACGAATCCCCATCCCGCCGCCGCCAGCTGCCAAGTGTTGGGCAGACCTCCATCTTCGTTTAGCTCCGGCCGCTGAAAAAACGGGGGCTCCTTAATCGGCTCCCACGCCGGATGCCGTTCGAACACCTCCTTCAGCGAGGGGTCCTCTTTCAGCAGCAGAGCTTTGTACGCTGAATTCACCCGCGCCAGTTCCTCGCCTCGAGGTTCGTTAGGACTTGGAAACCGAGCGGGTCCAAACATAATCAGCACCGGCACTGGCCCCTTCGCCCTGGCCGGCAGCACCTCGATCATGTGAACGTGTACGCTAATCGAGGGATATGCTGAGTTGTCCACCACTCCCTCAACATCCTTCGCAGTGACCGGGGTGAACCCGAGCATCTCGTGATCCACGGTGTTCACGTTCCAATTCACCGCAGGCACATTCTTCGGCACCCACCCGTACACATATTTTGAGAACATCTCCAGCAACTCCGGCCGCCGCTTCTCTCGCCACATCTCCGCCGACGTCACCTTCTGCCCGTCGTTCATGGTCAGCGGATCAGGCAAACTCGGAAACGGATTCGCCTTCGACTCGTCGTAGTTGGCATGGTTGGGCGCACTCTCATTCCCGCTCGGCCCCGGCCGCAGCGCCTTGATCCCCAACTGATCCATCATGTTCTGGTGATCCTGTTCTGTGGTGAATGTCACAGGTGTCGGGCTTTGCGCGCTCATGCGCCCGCTACCCGCGAGAAACAACAAGGACACACAACTCAGAACAGAGATTCGCAAGAAAGAGGTCACGGCACGCTCCTCAGTGATATGCTTTCCTTCGCTTCGCAAAGCGATTTACTCGGCGGTCCATCTTAAATCCAGCAATATGTCGCGCGCACTCAAATTCGCCCTCCTGCTCGCTTCGATCGCACCTGCATTTTTCGCGCAGTCTCATTCCGCACCCGCTCCATTGACTTGGGTCTCTTCCTGGGGAAGTTCGCAACAAATTCCCGAGCCCTACAACGCACTTCCTCCTGAAGACCTCACAGACGCGACCCTGCGTCAGATCGTCCACCTCTCCCTCGGTGGACCCGCCATCCGTGTCCACCTCTCAAACGCCTTCGGAACGGAAGCTCTGCACTTCACTTCTGTCCACATCGCGCGGCCACTATCAACGTCATCTCCAACTATCGATCCCACCAGCGATCGCGCCCTCACCTTTGCCGGTCGTCCATCCGCCGACATCCCGCCCGGTGCCGAGCTCCTCTCCGACCCACTTGCTTACCCCGTCGCGCCGCTCTCCGACGTCGCCATATCCTTCCACCTGCAATCACCACCGGCCCGAGAGACCGGCCACCCGGGCTCCCGCGCCACCTCCTGGTACGTTCACGGAAATCAAGTCAGCGCACCCACTCTCGCTGAACCTAAGCACGTTGACCACTGGTACCAACTCACCGAGATCGACGTACAAGCCTCGGCCGGCGCCGCCACCATCGTTGCTCTGGGCGACTCCATCACCGATGGCCACGGCGCTACCACCAATGGAAACGATCGCTGGACCGACGTTCTCGCCGCACGCCTTCAGGCCTCACCGTCCATCCGCAACATCGGCGTCTCTAACCAGGGCATCGGCGGCAACCACCTCCTCATTGACGGCCTAGGCCCCAGCGCACTCGCGCGCTTCGATCGCGACGTCCTCGCGCCCGCAGGCGTTCGGTGGCTGATCGTTTTCGAAGGAGTCAATGATCTCGGCGGCCTCGCACGCGATGCCGAAGTCTCACCTGCGGACCATGCGGCCTTTGTCCAGCGTGTCATCGCCGCCTACCAGCAGATCATCGCTCGCGCACATGCTCACGGCTTACGCGTGTACGGCGCAACAATCACGCCCTACGTCGGTTCCGCTTATTACCATCCCGGCCCGCTCAGCGAAGCCGATCGAAAGTTCGTCAACAAATGGATTCGCACCCCCGGCAACTTCGACGCGGTCATAGACTTCGATACTGTTATTCGCGACCCGCAACACCCCGACCAACTCCTCCCCGCCTACGACTGCGGCGACCACCTGCACCCTTCCCCCGCCGGATTCAAAGCCATGGCCGATTCCATTCCCCTTTCGCTCTTCTCCACTTCGAACTGAGCGCCTGAGCGAAAATGGTCTTATCTCCCGTGGGAGCATCTCCCACTGAAGCATTCTTTGCTGGACAGGATAGGGTATGCGCACGCGCAAAATTATCCACGTCGACATGGATGCGTTCTACGCGTCTGTCGAGCAGCGTGATGATCCGCAATTGCGTGGTAAGCCCGTCGTCGTAGCCTGGCGCGGCAAACGCTCCGTCGTCTGCGCTGCCTCTTATGAGGCGCGCAGATTCGGTGTCAGGTCCGCCATGCCCGCCGTTCAGGCAGAGCGCCTCTGTCCCGACGCCATCTTTATCCCGCCTGACTTCACGCGCTACCGTGCAGTCTCTCGCGGCGTCCGCGAGATCTTCCTTCGCCACACTGACCTAGTCGAACCCCTCTCCCTTGACGAGGCCTACCTCGATGTCACAGAGAACAAAACCAATCTGCCGACCGCCACCGAAGTTGCGCAAGCTATCCGCCAGCAGATCCGCGCCGAACAGAATCTCACTGCCTCGGCCGGCGTCGCCCCCAATAAATTTCTCGCTAAAATCGCGTCCGACTGGCGCAAGCCCGACGGACTCTTCGTTATCAAGCCCGCGGAAATTCTTGACTTCCTCACCGCGCTTCCCGTCGATCGAATTCCCGGCGTTGGCAAAGTCACCGCCCGTCGCCTCGGCGAAATTAAAATCCGCGCGGTAGGCGATCTCCGTACTCTAGACCTTGTCGAACTCCAGCAACGATTCGGCCGATACGGCATGCGTCTCTACGAACTCGCCCGCGGCATCGACAACAACCGCGTCGAGCCCAACCGGCCCACCCAATCGATTTCTGCCGAAGATACCTTTGAAACCGACGTACTTCTCCGTGAAACCGAACCTGTGATCCGCCGTCTCGCCGAGAAAGTCTGGAACGCCTCCCGCAAAGAAGCCCGCATTCCTCGCACTGTTGTCCTGAAACTCAAAACTGCGCAGTTCGCAATCCTCACCCGCAGCCTCACGCCTCCTGCTGCACCTTCCTCCTGCGAAGAACTCACCAAGACCGCACTCGCTCTCCTCAGAAAAGTGGACCTCGATCCCAATCAGAAGTACCGCCTCGTCGGCGTAGGCTTCTCCAACTTCCGCGACCCTGCGCAAGCCCCCGAGCCTCTACTCTTCGATGAACTCACCTGATGAGCATCAAACGGTACACTGCGATCTGGCGCAACTGGTTGTCATACTGCTCGGCGCAGAATACCGCTCACCTCACAGGAGCAACGCACTCTGCTCTCGCACACTCTCATCTGGACCATTTCCGCGCTGAGCATAATGCTCATGCTTCTTCGTCCTTTCCGATTGCCCGAGGTTGTCTGGGTCGGATCCGGAGCCGCTCTCCTCTGCGCCCTCCGACTCATTCCTCTGAATCTCGCTGGTAGGGCCATCGCCGAAGGCCTCGATGTCTATCTCTTCCTGACAGGCATGATGCTTCTTTCTGAGCTCGCTCGCGATCACGGCGTGTTCGACTGGCTGGCTAACATCGCCGTCACTCGCGCCAACAGCTCCTCTCGCCGGCTCTTCACGCTCATTTACCTCGTTGGAACTGTGGTCACAGTCTTCATGTCCAACGACGCCACCGCTGTCGTGCTCACTCCCGCCGTCCTCACTGCTGTCAAGCGTGCAAAGGCAAAACCCATGCCGTACCTTCTTGCCTGCGCGCTCATTGCCAATGCTGCCAGCTTCGTTCTCCCAATCTCTAATCCCGCCAACCTGGTCGTATTTCACGCCAACATGCCGCCACTTTCGCGATGGCTGGCGATGTTTACGCTCCCCTCTGTCGCGTCCATTGTCATCACTTACTTCCTTCTTCGCTGGCTTTCACGCGGCGAACTCGAGCCCGCCTGCACCAATGCGGTCACAAACATCCCGCTCTCCCCAGTCGGACGGACCTGTCTCGCCGGAATCGTCATCACCGCCGCGATCCTGATCACCGCCTCCGCACTGCGATTCGATCTCGGCCTCCCAACTTGTCTCGCAGCCATTACCGTCGCAATCGCCGCGGCTGTCCAGAGCCGCTCAAACCCTCTTAAGCTCGTTCGTGAGGTTAGTTGGAGCGTTCTTCCACTTGTCGCCGCTCTCTTTGTCATCGTTGAAGCAGTCAACACCGCTGGGGCAACCGAGATGCTTCGTGCTTCGCTGGAGCGAATGATGCAACTTCCTCGACCTCAGGCCGCGTTGGGAGTCGGCACTGCTGTCGCATTCGGAACCGACATCTTCAATAACCTCCCTCTCGGGCTCATCACTGGTTCGACTCTCCGCACCATCCCCTTTCAACCGCTGTTCGCGAAGATTGTGCTCATCGCGATCGATCTTGGTCCCAACCTGTCCATCACCGGCTCTCTAGCCACGATTCTGTGGCTCATCGCCATTCGCCGCGAGGGCCTCCACGTCAGCGGGTGGCAATTCTTCCGCATCGGCATGCTCATCATGCCCATCTCGCTCATCTTCGCCATTGCCGCTGCGCTGCTCATCTAGTTCGGCGGGCAAATCGCATAAACATCCCTTGCTGTTCTGCTTGCATCCAAATGACTTACGCCGACGTGCGTCCCCATTCCCCTTACTGAAATCATTGAAAACAGGAAATAATGCCTCGAGTCCCCCACTCCACCTATCGTCTGCAACTGCACGCCGGCTTTACATTCGACGACGCCATCAAGGTCGCTCCGTACCTCAAATCTCTTGGCGTCTCGCATGTCTATTGCTCGCCTTACTTGCAGGCAGCTCCGGGCAGCATGCACGGATACGACGTTGTCGATCATCAATGCATCAACACTGAACTCGGCGGCGAAGAGGCTCATCAGCGCTTTTGTGCACGTCTTGCTGAACTCGGCCTGGGCCAAGTCCTCGACATTGTCCCCAACCACATGGCCATTGGCCCGCAAAACAAATACTGGTGGGACGTCTTGGAGAACGGCCCTTCCAGCCGCTTCGCTATGTGGTTCGATATCGACTGGCACTCCTCCGAAGTCCGTCTCCAGAACAAGGTCCTCATCCCCGTCCTCGGCGACCAATACGGCAGGATCCTTGTCGCCGGCCAGATTCAAATCGAACGCGATAACGAGCACCTTCGTGTTCGATACGCAGACAACATCTATCCGCTTGCGCCGCGATCCGTGCCCATGATCCTGGAGCGTGCAGGTAAAGCCGTGAACAGCCCAACCCTTGGCTTCTTCGCAGACAGCCTCTCCCGTCTTCCTTTGCCGGACGCTACCGATGTCGAAGGCATGCAGATTCGGCATCGCGACAAGGAAGTCATCTTCGGGCTTCTCCATCGTTTCTGCGATGAGCATCCCAAAGCCTCAGCCGCCATCGACGAGGTGATCGCTGAACTCAACACAGACCACGACAGCCTCGACGAGCTTCTCAATCAGCAGCACTATCGTCTCGCATATTGGCGCACCGCCGATCAGGAACTCGGCTACCGTCGCTTCTTCGACATCAACACCCTCGTTGGCGTCCGTATCGAGCGCCCCCACGTCTTCAATGCCACTCACCGTCGCATCCTCGAGTGGCTCAATAAGGGTGTTCTGGACGGCGTCCGTGTTGACCACCCCGACGGTCTGCGCGATCCGCTGCAATACTTCCATCGCCTGCGGGAGCACGCACCTGAGGCCTGGATCATCGGCGAAAAGATTCTCGAGCCCGGCGAATTCCTCCGCCCCAATTGGCCTATTGAAGGCACGAGCGGCTATGACTTTCTCAATGTCTGCAATGGCCTTTTCATGCAGCCGGAAGGCCTCCGCGAACTCACCGGCATATATCGCGATTTCACGCGGGAATCCACAGACTTCAACGCTATCGCCCACGACAAGAAACTCACTGTAGAGCAGGAAGCGCTAGGCAGCGATGTGAATCGGCTCGCCGATCTTTTCCTGCGCATCTGCGAGAATAACCGCGACCGCCGCGACTACACTCGTGCCGAAATCCGCCGCGCCATTCGCGAGACCGCCGCCTGCTTCCACGTATACCGTTCGTATGTTGTTCCCGATCGCAATGAGATCACAGATGAAGACCGTCACGAAGTGCTCGAAGCGGTCAAATGCGCCAACGAGCGTCGCACAGACATAGACTCCGGCCTCTTCGACTTCATCGGCGAGGTTCTGCTTCTTCGCACTCGCGGTCCTCTCGAAACAGAGTTCGTCCATCGCTTCCAGCAGTTCACTTCGCCCGTGATGGCAAAGGGCGTCGAAGACACCGCCTTCTACTGCTACAACCGCATGATCGGCCTCAATGAAGTCGGCAGTGCTCCCGGCCACGATGGCCTCACGGTTTCGCAATTCCATGAGTACTGCCAGACTATGCAGGGCTCACGCCCGGCAACGATGACCACACTCTCCACCCATGACACCAAGCGCTCCGACGATGTGCGCGCGCGCCTCGCTGTCATCACCGAAGCTCCCGCCGAATGGCGAAGGTTTCTGCGCCGTTGGACTCGTCAGAATGCGCAGCTCAAAACCAACGGCTTTCCCGATCGCAACACTGAATACTTCCTCTACCAGACCGTCATTGGCGCATGGCCTCTTGAGCCCGACCGCCTCCATGCCTACATGGAAAAGGCTGTCCGAGAAGCTAAGCAACACACCACGTGGACGCAGCAGAACAAGGAATTCGAAGATGCTCTCCGCAGTTTCATCGATCGGCTCTACCAGATCCCTGAATTCATTGCCTCTGTCGAAGATTTTGTGGGCTCCCTCATCACGCCCGGACGGATCAACAGCCTTGGGCAAACGTTGCTCAACTGTACCGGCCCCGGCGTCCCGGACACATACCAGGGCAGCGAACTCTGGGCTCTCCACCTGGTCGATCCGGACAATCGAGGCCCCGTTGACTACGAGACCAGAACTGCCCTGCTCTCCAAAATCGAATCGGGATTGTCCGCCGAACAGATGCTGGAGCGCATGGATTCCGGAATCCCAAAGCTCTGGGTTCTTCATCGAGCCTTAAACCTGCGCCGCGAACACCCTGAATACTTCGGGCTCGGTGGTGACTATACTCCGCTCATGGTTAATGGCCGCCGATCAGATCACGTCATCGCATTTCTTCGAGCTGCTCGAATAGCAGCGGTCGTCCCACGCTGGAATTTAAAACTCGCAAACAACTGGTCGGGTACCTCCATTCATCTTCCAAACGGACGCTGGAAGAATCTGCTCACCCACGATCTGCTGAACGGTGGTTCCATCCCGATGCAGACGGTGCTGCAGCGATTCCCAGTCGCACTTCTCCATTTAGAAGAGGCCTGATTCAAATGCATCGCTTCGAAGTTTGGGCGCCGCTCGCGAAATCCGTGTCCGTGCAAGTCAGCGGCAACGCCATCCCGATGAGTGGCCCAGACAGCCAGGGCTGGTGGCGCGTGAAAGTCGACTCCGCCACCCCCGGCACGGACTACGGCTATCTCATCGACGACGATCCCACACCGTACCCCGACCCCCGCTCGCAATGGCAGCCTAACGGAGTCCACGCCCTCTCGCGCGTCTACAACCAATCCACATACCAATGGAACGATCACCACTTTCAGCAGGCCCCTCTCGCCAGTGCCATTATCTACGAACTTCATATCGGCACGTTCACCCCTGAAGGCACTCTCGATTCCGCAATTGCTCGCCTCGATCACCTCGTCGAGCTTGGCATCACCCACGTCGAGCTCATGCCGGTCAATGCATTCTCCGGCAATCAGGGCTGGGGCTACGATGGCGTCGATCTCTTCGCAGTGCACGAGCCCTACGGCGGCCCCGACGCACTCAAGCGCTTCGTTGACGCCGCACACCAGCGCGGCCTCGCCGTTCTCCTCGACGTGGTCTACAACCACTTCGGTCCCGTCGGCAATTACACCGGCAAGTTCGGCCCCTATCTCACAGACGCCCACAGGACTCCGTGGGGCAGTGCCGTCAATCTTGAAGAGGCCGGCTCGCATCAGGTCCGACGCTTCTTCTGTGATAACGCCCTGATGTGGATGCGCGACTACCACATCGACGGCCTTCGTCTCGATGCCGTACATGCGTTCGTGGATCGTTCCGCTATTCATCTTCTTGAACAGCTCTCAGCAGAAACGGAAACTCTCGCTGCCATGATCGCGCGCCGCAAGGTCCTCATTGTCGAAAGCGATCTCAACGACCCACAATTCGTTATGCCTCGCTTCGGCGGCGGATTGGGTATGGACGCGCAATGGAACGACGACTTCCATCACGCTCTGTTCACGGTGCTCGTTAATGAAGATCTCGGCGGCTACTACTGCGATTTCAACTCGTTTGAATACCTCGCCAAGTCGCTCAAAGAGACATTCGTTTACGACGGCATGTACTCGCAATATCGCAACCGCCACCACGGTCGTCCTGTGGGCAATCTCTCGCAGCATCGCTTCATCGGGTTTATACAGAATCACGATCAGGTAGGTAATCGCGCCGTTGGTGACCGCCTCTGCGAAGCCGTCGGCGTCAACCGCGCAAAAATCGCAGCTGCCCTCGTACTCCTCGCCCCATTCACTCCGCTGCTATTCATGGGAGAAGAGTGGGGCGCATCAACTCCCTTCCAGTATTTTGCCGATCACGAGGACAAGGAACTCGCCCGCCTTGTCTCCGAAGGCAGAAGGCGTGAGTTTGCGGCCTTTGGCTGGGATCCTGCCAAAATTCCTGACCCGGAGAAGCCGGAAACCTTTCAGCATTCGAAGTTGAACTGGGATGAGCTCTCGCAATCGATGCACGCTGAAATGCTCGCCTGGTATCGCGACCTCATCCGCCTTCGCCGCTGCACGCCCTCGCTCAACAATGGCGAGCCCGGCAATACCTCTGCCAGTTTCAACGAAAAAGAGAGGTGGCTCTGCATGCGCAGAGGATCCGTTGTGGTCGCGTGCAACTTCTCAGACGAGGAACGCTCCACCCCAGGGTACCCACAGATGAACCTTCTGCTCGCCTCTCGCGATGGCGTAAGACTGCAAGAGAAGTCTGTCAAACTCCCGCCCGCGTCCGTCGCCATCATCTCTCTCCCGGAACCCGACTAATCTCCGCGCGGGCCTCCCGGCCCCACTGTAGAGAAAGAGTTAAAAGCTTGCGGCTATGAGCTAACAACTACTTTCTAGAAATGCCGGATCGTCTCATGCCGGATCGGCTCGACCGGCTTCGGCACGACCTCTGGCGGCGGAACTCGCTCTGGCCGCGGCTCTGTGCGCCCCTCGAGTGATCTGCTTACGAGGTCGCGCGAGCCCAGACCGACGGCCAGAGCAAGCGTAAGCACGATTCCGCCGAAGAGAATCCCAAATGCCAGCTCAACAATCTTTCCGCCGACTTCCAGATGATCCAGCACCATTGCTGCGGTAAGCACCAGTACCAGCCACTTCACGCCGAGTGACAGAAACCGCGCATATTGCAATTGCGCATTCACCGCGCCGATCAACACTGACCGCGCGAGGAAACGCGCAATCACCGTTCCAGCAATCATCACGAGGATTGCGCCTACCATATGCGTCAGGTAAGGCAGTAGTGAAATCGGCAGCGGCGTTCCCGTCGAATACGAAGCATCGAATGCCGATACACCGATCACCAATCCGAGCAACACGCAACCCCAGAACGCACCTCTGGCAATGAGCATGGTCGGCGAACTCGAAGGTGTCCACTCTGGGTTGCCCCGGTTCAGCCGCTCATCGAACCTCACAAAAGCCAACCCACGGCGCAGCAGCAGCGACAGTCCCATACCGATCAGCGTGAACAGCGTGAGCGCGACAAACACCGCCAGAATGCCCGGCAGAACAGCAATGAACAGCGACAATACCCGGTACACAGATTGCTGCAGGGCATCAGAAATATGCGTCCACAGCGGAACACTATTGTTCGTAATCGGAGGTGGCGGATTATAGTTCTGCACCGTCTGCAGCATCATTCCGATCAATCTCTCCATCACACTCTCTCCTTCGGCAACTTCACCAGCGGTCCCGCAGAATCAACAGATGAACGCTCGAGGACCTTCTTAAGAATTGAACCGGTCAGGCCAGCGCCACCGCGAAACGATGTACTGCTTTTCAGCCTCAAACGCTGCAGCCACGGCCTCCACGTGAACCTCCGCATCGGTTCCCGAACTGACCACGTTGAGGTGCCCGGCAACCCACGCCAGATACAGCGGGATCAGCGCTCCCAGCAGGTGTCCGCGATTGATTGTGCGCAACCGGTACGCCACCAGAAAGTCAAAAACGACTCTCGCCCACAATGTCTCCGGCATCCGAAACGCCGCCGGATCCACTACCGACAATCTTTTCAACCCCAGCAGGGAATTCGGAGCCAGGACTAGTCCCCAGATCTCCTGCAAGTTCGTGAATGCCAGCCGGAATGCCTCTACCATCGGCCCTATATCGACCGCACCGTCAACTGCAGGCATCGGAGAGAACGAACGATGTTCCGGCAAGAGCCTCCTCGGCCTCTGCCAAAACGCTGCCTTCGCCTCGATGTCCGCAAAGAGAGACCCCGTTACCAGCGATAGAATCGCATTGATGTTCGGCTCAGCCGGCTGAGGCAACTCGCGTGTTCCCACATCGATTTCATCGATGCTCAGCCCTGCCACCATAGCCTCGCTCACCGGCCAGACGATCGCATCCGGCTGATTCTGGTTTACAAACTTCTGTGCCGTACTCCCAAGCCGTTCCGCCATTCGCGACGACAACGCCATGTCTATCGATAGCGGGTATCGTACCCGCGACGCAAACAGTGCGCGCGTCAGCGGATAGATAATCGCCGAATTAACCAGGCCAGCATTCACCGGCAGCGAATAATGAGGAACCGCCAGGTCGGACTTTGATTCGGCCACGCTATTCACGAGCCCGCGAAGCGCGGCCGGACTCAACGAGTCAGCGCCCGGCCCAAGCACCAGCACAGCTTTCGCCTCGTTCTCCCTTGCCACATGCAACGCATTTACAAAGTCGACCGCGGCGATAGGCCATACCGTGTTTGTTGCTTGCACCGGCAGAACCCGGATCTCTGGATGCGCAGTTCCCGCAGGATCATTGGCTGTGGCGACAAGCAGCTCATCGCCGCGGAACTCAGCCGCAAGGCTGCCCAGGATGCTTTCCAGCTGTTCCGGAGGCATTGGCGCAATAAAAATCACCAGGTCTGCGCGCACAGCAGTCGCCGTTGCCTGATCATTCGAGATTGTGTTCGCTGTTGCCATGTGCTGATCCGGGGAGCTAACCAAAGCGGGGAAGCAATCTTCGGCCGATCGTCAATTAGGACAAATACTTGCAAGCCCTCACAAAGATAGGATACCTGCAATTGGGATGTGCAGCCACGTGGGCCGGTTGTTCAACTCATACAAAAGCTCGTACAGCGCCTTCTCCAGGAGATACGCATCCAGCAGCTTCTGTGTCTCAACAGTCCCCGGTAGCAACTCCGGCCTCGCGGCAATTGTCTCACGATATGAGCTGAGGAATTCACTCGCCGCCGCATTCTGCCAGGCCCTTGCCCATAGTTGCATCCGCTCCGGCAACATATCCGCATGCTCTTCCGCATGCTTCTTTAATGCTGCAAACGCTGCATACGAGAACGATCGCAGCATTCCCGCTACATCTTTCAACGCCGATTGCTTCCTGCGCCTCTCCACAAGCGTTCGCGCCGGCTCTCCCTCGAAGTCGAGCAGCACGAAGTCGCCGTCATATTCCACCTCGTCACCTGGCCCCGCTTTCACTCGCAACGTCTGTCCTAGGTGGTAGTCTCCGTGGATTCTGATCCGTTCGCCAGCCGCCTCAATCTTTGTGATCTCCCGGCTGCGCGCCAAGAGCTTCGCTCTCTGGGATAACAAATATGCAGCAGTATCCGCGGTGGCATCGTCCAGAGTCGCAAATTTGCTCTTCAACGCATCCAGCGCCGACTTGATTTGCGTCTCCACCTGCCTTGCGACGATTTCCAGGTCTTCTCTCGTGGTACTCTCCGCCGCAAACGCAAGGTCGCTCTTCGAACTGCTCAGCGCTAAATGCATCTCAGCTGTGCGTCGCCCCAGCAGCGCAGCCGCATCCATCGCGGGTCCAGCCAATGCCCTAAAGCTTTCCGGCGTTTTTTTGGAATCTGCAAATGTGAATGGTGCGATCTCCGGCGGCGCCTCTCGATCCGCAGTCTCTCCATAGAACCTGCTCAACTCCTGCAAGAACCATGCCCATCCATCTCCTTCGTTCGCAACCAGACCCTGCAGCATTGCAACCGTCGTCTTCTCGCCCGTACTCGACGTTATTGAGATCTCTCCCAGGAACGGAGCGATTCGCTCGAAATGCGCGACCTCGGTCAGGAAGCGCCCAATCTCGACGTCCGGATTCTCCCCCGCCTGCAATCTTCTGAACAATTTGAGAATCAGCTTGTCGCCGTACAGGATCGAGGTGTTCGACTGCTCCGCCGATCCCACTCGCGACTCCAGTCCGTGCGGCACTCTCATTTCTCTGAACGCCGCCGAAGCACGAGCTGCCAGCACTCCTCCAGCAGCTCTCGCTGCATCTGCAGCGGGGGACTCCCGAGGCTGAATCGTCTGCCCGCTCGTCGACCCAGATCCCGCATCTGAACTCGCCTGCGTGGCGGCCTCGCCCGGCTGCACGTGGAGTGGTAATGGCGGCGGCGGAGCCACAGTGCTCGCGTCCGCTCTCAGTGCCAGTGTCCGGGTTCGATCCGATAGCTCATTTGGGGAGCCCATTTCCTCGCTGGCAATCTGGACCACCTGCTCAGACCCCGACGCCACTATCTGATTCAGTGGCACCGATCCGCTCAGTTCAATCATCTCCAGCTCGTATCGCCTGAAATCCTCTCGCGCCGAGGCATCGTGGAGAATCGCAATGCCCGTTGCCGACGCGAGCGATGTCAGCACGCTGTCTGGCCGGCTCGTCGTCACCTCATCCGCCTCGCTCCCCATACTGATCGCCAGAGGGATCTGGTAGGCATCCGACGCGCCTTCGAAGTAACCAATCTCCACGACGAACACCGCTGGCGGGATTAAGCGCGGTTCGAGCCTGCTATCTTTCTTCCCGTTCGGAGCCAGGCTGCCCCAACTCAGCACGCGAACGGCCTGAATCCTCCTGCTCTTCGCGCCAAACCATCGTTGTCTCGGCAACCACGCCGGTAGTGCTGCCTCAATCTGCTGCAAACCATTAGCCGCCAGCAACCCGGACCACCCGGCTGTCAACAGGTCAATAGCCTGCACCTCCGCGCCGTGAGTGTCCTCAACCGCCATCAACTGCGGCTCCGGTACCGAACGCGCCTCCTCTGTCGCCGCCTGTAGCTCGAGCCAGATAAACGAGTACGGAGCCAGCGTCAGGTGATACATTCCCTCGCCGATGGTCGGAAACGGCACGTACCCCAGCATCTCCACTGGCTCCATGCCCGCGTATGCTGTCAAATCCAGCGACACTGGCTGTGCGAACCGGCTCAGGTTTGCGACGCACAAAACAGTCTGGTGCGTACCGTCCTCAAGCTCCAGATCGCGCAGATACGCCAGGATCTTCCGGTTTGTCGGATTCAGAAAACTCAAGCTTCCGCGCCCGAACACCTGGAACAGCTTCCGCAGCGCGATCATGTTCCGCGTCCACTGCAGCAGGCTCGACTGATCCGCCTGCTGTGCTTCCACGTTCACCACCTGGTATCCATAGATCGGATCCATGATCACGGGAAAATACAGCCGCGCCGGATCGCACCGCGAGAAACCCGCATTCCTGTCCGACGTCCACTGCATCGGGGTCCGCACGCCATTCCGGTCGCCGAGATAGATGTTGTCTCCCATCCCGATCTCATCGCCGTAATAAAGAATGGGCGTACCCGGAAAACTCAGCAGCAGGGAATTCAGGAGCTCGATTCGTCGCCGGTTGTTGTCAACAAGGGGCGCCAGCCTTCGCCGAATGCCGACATTAATCCTCATCCGCGGGTCGGCCGAGTACGCGAAGTACATGTAATCGCGCTCATCGTCGGTCACCATCTCGAGCGTCAGCTCGTCATGGTTGCGCAGGAACAATCCCCACTGGCAGCTGTCCGGAATCGGCGGCGTCTGCGCCATAATGTCCGTTATTGGTAGTCGATCCTCCTGACGCAGCGCCATATAAATACGCGGCATCAGCGGGAAGTGAAATGCCATATGGCACTCATCGCCATCGCCGAAATACGGCCGCACATCCGCCGGCCACTGATTCGCTTCCGCCAGAATCAGCCGGTTCGCATAACCCCTATCGATTTCCGCGCGAAGCTGCTTAATGATCGCGTGTGTCTCCGGCAGATTCTCGCAATTCGTTCCATCCCGCTCTATGAGATACGGAATCGCGTCCAGACGTATTCCGTCCGCTCCCATATCCAGCCAGAAGCGCATCGCCTTCAGCACTTCTTCCATCACCAGCGGGCTTTCCCAATTCAAGTCCGGCTGATGCGAGAAGAACCTGTGCCAGTAGTAGGCTTTCGCTGTCTCATCCCAGGTCCAGTTCGACTTCTCCGTGTCCGTGAAGATAATCCGGGCATCTTTGAATACCTGGTCCGTGTCAGACCACACGTACATATCGCGCTGCGGCGAATTCGGCGACGCAAGCCGTGCAGCCTTGAACCAAGGATGCTGGTCGCTGGTGTGATTGATCACCAGCTCGATCATTACCTGCATGTTGCGCTGATGCGCCGCATCCAGAAACTGTTTGAAGTCGCTTAGAGTTCCGTACGATGGATTGACATCCACATAATTCGCGATGTCGTATCCATCGTCGCGAAGGGGGGAAGGGAAGAAAGGCAGTAGCCACAGGCACGTGACGCCTAGATCCTGCAGATAATCCAGCTTTGACATCAAGCCTTGGAAGTCGCCAATTCCATCGTTGTTCGAATCGGCGAAGGCACGCACGTGAATCTCGTAAATGACCGCGTCCTTAAACCAGAGCGGATCAGTTGCGCTTGCAATCTTCTTCACTCAAAGGGCTCCAAGCTGTTTGGATGCGAGTTGCCGATTACCGTTT
>Ga0105240_10007286_pt1 | contig 16104 bp, 11 predicted proteins | sample KBSC54metaG_FD_80426 | JGI IMG/M metagenome (GOLD analysis project Ga0105240, IMG submission 80426) | Corn rhizosphere microbial communities from Kellogg Biological Station, Michigan, USA - KBS C5-4 metaG | ecosystem: Host-associated > Plants > Roots > Rhizosphere > Soil | place: Michigan, USA... | reverse complement strand
GCCGCTGCCATTGCGCTCACCGTGGGAGTCGCAGCGAACGGAGAGACGAGCGTGACCAACAACGTTACCGTCTCTGGCGGAGGCGAAGCGAACACTGCCAACAACTCCTTCCAGCTTGTGTCCAGCGTCCAATCCCAGATCTCTGCTCTACCCGATCTCACCGTCTCGAAGACAGCGTCTCCGACGACCTTTGTCCAGGGTGGGCAGGCCAGTTACACGGTCACGGTGAACAATATCGGGAATGCGTCCAGTTCCGGGACAATCACCGTGAGTGACACCCTGGGCGCGAACCTGACGTTCGTCAGTGCTGCGGGCACCAACTGGAATTGCACTTCGGCCGGCCAGGCCGTGACTTGCACCTCCGCCAGTCCGGTTGCCGCCGGAGGGACGGCGCCTGCCATTACGCTAACCGTGGGAGTCGCAGCAAACGGAGAGACTAGCGTGACCAACAACGTTAGGGTCTCTGGCGGGGGCGAAGCGAACACTGCCAACAACTCCTTCCAGCTTGTGTCCGGCGTCCAATCCCAGATCTCTGCTTTACCCGATCTCACCGTCTCCAAGCTGGTGTCTTCGACGACTTTGGTCCCGGGGGAGCAGGGCAGCTACACCATCACGGTAAAGAATATCGGCGAGGCTGCGACCTTCGGGACGATCACCCTCAGTGACACCTTGGACCCGAATCTGAGCTTCCTCAGTGCTGCGGGAACTAACTGGAACTGTACTTCGATTTTCCATGTGGTGACTTGCACGTTTGCTCGTTCGGTTGCCGACGGAGAGACCGCGCCTCCCGTTACGATCACGGTGGGAGTATTAGTAAACGGAGAGACAACAGTGACGAACAGCGCTACCGTGTTTGGCGGCGGCGAAGTTAATACTTTGAACAACAACTTGCAGCTTGCGACTTCTGTTGCCTACCCGCCCATTACCCTTTCCGTTCTATTGCCGCCTGGCATTGTGAGTGTCGCATACGCCGGTCTCATTCAAGCTTCCGGCGGCAACAAGACATACACGTTTGCTATCGAGAATGGCACTCTTCCCCCGGGACTCTCAATGGCGCCGGGCGGAGCGATTACGGGCATACCCTCCAACTCCGGGACCTATTCGTTTGCCGTCAGGGTGCGGGACTCAGTCGGGACGTCCGCAACTGGTTCCTACTCAATCACCATTAATCCCGCACTGGCCGTCACACCTCAAGTACTAGCTCCTGGTACGGTGGGGGTTTCCTACTCCGGCTCACTCGGCGGGGTTGGTGGCGTTGCGCCCTATCGTTTTACCGCAACCGGTCTCCCGCCCGGTCTGAGCATCACGCCAGCCGGCCAGATCCTGGGGACGCCCGCAGCCAAAGGCGACTACACCATCAGCGCTACTATCACCGACAAAAACGATCTGACCGCATCCGCCTCCGTAGCAATCACCATCAAGCCGGCACCTTTGGTGATCACTACTCCCCCAGGAACAACCGTTGGAGTGCCGGTGGAAGGCGGAATTCCCGTGACGGGAGGCACACCGCCGTACTCCTGCTCGCTAGTGAGCGGATCGTTGCCAGTTGGCCTTACTCTGAATCCGAACTGCACGTTCAGCGGGACCCCGACCATACCGGGTACTTATATCCTCACCATCGAAGTGAAGGACACAGCAGGCTCGACGGCAATCCAAACTGTCACCATAACTGTAGTCGGGCCGAAGCTCGTGATCACCGTTTCGACGCTTCCGGCCGGAATCGTTGGTACGCCCTACACGCAAATACTCGCAGCGACCGGTGGAGTCGGTCCGTTAACCTGGAGTTCAGATGCCGGGCTGCCGCTCGGCCTCACGCTCCAAGCCGACGGCTCACTTTCGGGCAAAGTACTTCTTCCCGGAAGTTTCTCGTTTACCGCTACCGTGCGGGACCAGTTTGGTGCGTCGGCATCCACCACCCTAACGGTCACATTCAGTCTCCCTCCCATGCCGGGAGTAACGTTCAGCGGGTTTGACGGCTCGCTGCCGCCCGCGACTCAGCCGACCTTTAACTTCGTGCTCTCGACCCCTTACCCAATTACCATCAACGGATCGCTCGTTCTAACGTTCAAAGGTGATGACGGATCGGATGATCCCGCGATCCAGTTCTCCACCGCAGGACGGACCCTGCCGTTCACGATTCCTGCGAACACCACCGTTCCCGTGTTCTCGATATCAGGCATAGCACTGGCCACGGGCACCACGGCTGGACTGATTACCCTGACAGCGCACTTCCAGGCGGCGGGAGACGACATCACCGCCAACCCGGCACCGACGCAGAGGGTCATAATCCCACCATCGGCTCCGGCCATTACCGATCTAAAAGCAACGCGGTCCGGCAACACGATAACTGTAGTCGTCACAGGATTCGCGTCTGCCAAGCAGGTGCTTTCGGCGACATTCACCTTTGCTCCGGCAACCGGCGCGAACTTCCAAACGACCGTAATCACGCAGCAAATGGATCAGATCTTTAAGGCATATTACGGAGCTGCAGCTTCAAGTGGGTTCGGATCGCAGTTTACGTATACCCAGACGTTCACCGTTTCTGGAGATCCAGCCGCTATTGGTTCTGTGACAGTAGTGTTACTCAACTCGATCGGGAGTAGCCCGTCAGTGAAGGTTACGATCCAGTAACCGAGTGCCGGCCTGCTTTGTCTGCCAGGCTACTTCTTCACTGCCGGCGCCGCAGTGGTTGCAGGCGCCTGCTTCCGCACGAGCTCGATATACGACTCGACGTAGTTTTGCAGCGCTTCGGGGATTTCGTCGCGCGAGATCTGCGCGCCACCCTGCGTGTGCTGCGCGCCTCGCTGCACATACTGGGTGCGCAACGTCTGGCTGGTGGACTGCACTTCGACCGTGGCTTCGCCGGTGATGTTGGCGGACCGCTTGCCGAACAGTTCGCTGATCTTGCCCATAGCGGCTAACTGCTCCGCCTGCTTGATGGTCTTATCGCCGTCCTGGCTGCCGATGCCGCTGCCGGGCTGCTTGCTGGCCTGCTTCGAATCGCTCTTCCCCGTTCCTTTGCCCTGAGGATCCTGCTGATTCTTGGCTTCCTCGCCGTTCTGTCCGTCCTGCGCATCGCCGGGCTGTTCACCGTTCTGCTGGCCGTTCTTGGCGGACTGTTGCTGCTTCCCGTTCTGCTGGCCTTGTCCCTGTTGCTTGTTGGCCTGATCGTTCTGGCCCTGCTGCTGATTCTGGTTGCCCTGCTGCGGCTTCATGCGCGACATCAGATTCTGCGCCGCGTCCTTTACCTTGCTCCACAGACTGGGACTGTCGTTGGAACTGCCGGAATCGCTCTTAGGATTATTCTGCGCCTGCTCGCTCTTGCTGCCCTGCTGCCCGTTTTTGTTGGGATCGCCGTCGGCATTCGGCGAATCGGAAGCCTTCTCAGCCTGCGCGTCCTCGTCGCCGGAATTTTTCTGGTCGCCTTTATCGCCCTGCTTGCCGCCGTCCTTCTGTCCGGAGCCGTTCTTGTCGGCGGATTCCTGACCGTTCTCGGCCGAATCCTGATTTTGCTGGCCGTCCTGCTTCTGATCTTGGCCTTGTTTGTCCTGCTCCGACGCGTTGCCGTCATCTGATTGCGTCTCGGGAACGGGCGGGGTGCGGCGCGTGTTCTTCGCGGTCTCGGTCTTCGGGGTCCAACCGAACTGCTGCATCACCATGCTGGCCAGCGGCGCCTTCAAATCGAGGCGGCGGCTCAAGCCGTAGCGCAACGCGAAAAGGCTGGACGCTACCAGCACCAAAGCGGCCGCGAGATAGATGGTGCGCGGGAGTGTGTACGGGATCGCCTGGCGGACGTCGACCGATCGCGCGACGGCTTCGGCCTTTTCGGCTTGCGATTGGCGGACATCCTGCGCAGCGCGGTTGCCCGGGTCGCTGCTAAAAAAGAATGCGGTGGAGAGCGTGTCGGCGAGCCCAAGGCGATGATCGATCACCTGCGCGACACGGTACAACGAGGGCATCCGCTTGCGCGTGCGGTACAAGCCGACGGCGAGTGCGACGATCGGAATCAGCAGGAACCACTGCCAGTTGAGAAGCTGTGCGCCCAGGAGAAGAAGAAGAATAAAAGCGATTAATGCGGCGCTGCAGGCGTTGGCTCCCTGGCTAAGGAGTTCGTTCCGCAGGAGACGCGACCGGGCCTGACGAACTAGGGCTAGCACAAACCTCCCTCGTGAGATCCCGCACATGTGGCGCGGTCCCTGTCTATTCGACGTCTCTCATGCACAATTAGTTCTAATACTAGCATTTTCACGCCGATTCACAGGTTGTCCGGCCCGGGACCGCACAGTTCTCCTTGCAAGCAACCAGCCGAATTTTTCAACAGCAGCGTAAAATAAGACTAGTGGCCCTTTGGAAGGAACTCACCCTTTGAATCAAACCTTAAAAGTTCTGATCGTGGACGATGAAGCAAGCCAGCGGAGCGGCTTGGCAGGAATGGTTACCGCCTGGGGAATGATCCCGGAAACAGCCGCCGATGGCAATGAAGCCCTGGCGAAATTATCCGAGTTCCCGGCGGACGTGATCCTCACCGATCTCAATATGCCGGGCCTGGACGGCTTCGGGTTTTTGCAGCGCCTTCGCGATGCCGGCGATATGCCGCCCGCCATCGTTCTGACTGCGTATGGAAGTGTAGAAACCGCGGTAAAGACTGTCCGGGAATTGGGGGCCTTTTGGTTCCTCGAAAAACCGATCGCCCCCGGCAGCCTGGAAGTGCTGATTCGCCGTGCCGGAAGTCACGCCGGATTGACGGCGGAGAAGCGCAACCTCGAGCGGCAACTTAGTTATAAAGGCTCGCTCGGTGAACTGGTAGGCTCCTCGCCGCGCATGCTGGAAATATTTACGCTGCTGCAGCAAGCAGGACCGAGCAAGGCCTGTGTGCTGGTCACCGGCGAAAGCGGAACCGGAAAAGAAGTGGTGGCGCGCACGCTGCACGCGCTGAGTCCGCGCCGGCAGGGTCCGTTCGTTGCTATCAACTGCGCCGCACTGCCGGAGAGCCTGATCGAAAGCGAACTGTTCGGTCACGAGAAGGGCTCGTTTACAGGTGCTTCGGAAAGGCGTGCCGGCTGCTTCGAAGTGGCGCAGCACGGGACGCTGATGCTGGACGAAATCGGCGAGATGCCGATGCAGACCCAGGCGAAGCTGCTGCGCATCCTGGAGGATTCCAAAGTCCGCCGGCTCGGCGGCAAGACGGAGTTCGAGGTGGACGTGCGCCTGGTCGCGGCGACCAACAAGGTGCCCGAGGAAGCAGTTCGCGGCGGCCATCTGCGCGAGGATCTTTATTACCGCCTGAACGTATTCCATATTCACCTGCCTCCACTGCGCGAACGCCTCGGCGATATCAAGCCCATCGCGGAAGCACTGCTGGTGGACCTGAATCGCAAGCACGAATGCCGGGTGTCGGATGTCGCTCCGGAAGTCTTACAGTCCATGCAGCGGTACAACTGGCCGGGCAATGTGCGCGAACTGCGGAACGTGCTGGAGCGTGCCGTCATTCTGGCGGGCGAAGGCACAATCGAGACCAAGCACCTGCCGTCGTTCCTGCAGGACCGGCCGGTGATGGCGCCAGTTACGGTGTCCGCGGCTGCCGTAGCCACCACCGCCGCTACTCCGGCCGCGCCGCCGCCTGCCACCGAAGACAAGGACGCACTTCGCATCCAGATCGGCACGACTGTGGAAGAGGCGGAGAAGGGTCTGATCTTGCGGACCCTGGAGCACACGAAGAACAACAAGACGCGCGCCGCCGAGATCCTCGGAATCAGTCTGAAGACACTTCATAACAAGCTGAAAGAATACGGCGCGACCGGCAGAGAAGACGCGATGGGCGCCTAAGCGCCCTACCGTCCAGTGTGCAGGTTGTTGTGGATGGCGTAGAGCGCCAATTCCAGGCGATCGGAGACGCCGAGCTTGTCGAAGATGTTGTGCAGATGGTTCTTGACCGTCTGCTCGCTGATGAACATCTTCTCGGCCATTTCCTTATTCTTGAACCCCTGCGCTACCAGGGCCACGATCTCGCGCTCGCGCTGGCTCAGGGGCGAACGTTCGCGGTCGCGAGGCGCGGCTTGCGGCGGCGCGGCCGGTTGCTCGTCGTTGGCCACGAACTGCCGGATGACGGCGGCGGTGGTATGGGAGTCCAACCAAATCTCGCCGGCATGCACCTTGCGAATACTCTTGATGAGTAATTCGGTGGCTGTCTGCTTCAGAACGATACCGGACGTGCCAAGCTTCATAGCCTGAACAAATTCGTTCTTATCATCGGAGGCAGTCAGGACGATAACCCGTGTCTTATTCTTTGCTACCTGGAGGCGTTGCAGTGTAGCCAAGCCATCCAGTCCGGGCATTTTGAGATCGAGTAGAAGAATGTCTGGTTCGTGCTGCTGCAGCACGTCCAGCACCTGCCGCCCGTCCTGCGCTTGCGCTACCACTTCGAAGTCTTCTTCGAGCGCCAGCAGCTTGCACAGACCGTCTCTGAAGATCGGGTGGTCATCCGCCACCACGATCCGGATCTTAGAACGCGTGGGGATTCCCGCCCCGGACGTGGGGCCATTAATTGCGGTGTTGTTATCGGACATACACTTTCCGCTCGGCTTAATTGTATAGTTCTAATAGTACCAAGTCAAATGGAACGCCCAAGGTGTTGGGTAGTCCATTTTAACCCGGTTCCCGCTTTACCTGCAGGCTTTGCTAAGGTGAAAAGAATATGAGCGAAGAATTGGCCGAAGTTGATTTCCAACGGTTCTGGCGGCGGCTGCAGCAACTTGGCCTCAATGCTTATGAGTCGCGATCTTACCTGGTTTTGCTGGGGCATCCCAGGTTCAAAGCGCTGGAGTTGGCGGCCCGGGCTCACGTACCCCGACAAAAGATCTATGAGGTACTCGACAGCCTGGTGGAAAAGGGCTTCGCGCAGGTAGTACAGGAGAAGACGAAGCTCTTCTCGGCCGTCGAGCCTAGCCTGGCGATTCCCGGGTATCTGGCGCGCAAACGGCAGGTCCTCGAACAGGAACTGATGGACAACGGCCGGGCCGGGTCGGGGCTGATCGACGACCTGAAATCGCTCTACTCGGAGGGCCAGGGCGGACGGGGCACGCTGGACTTCCTGCGCATCGTGACGGAACCGGCGCAGACGGCGGCGGAATACCGTCGGATGCTGACCGAGGTAAAAAGCGAATACCTGGAGTTCTCTCGGCCTCCCTACGCCGTGGATCCCCTGGACGAGAAGATGGTCAAACAGGCAGCCACCAACGGCGTAGCGTGCCGGATCCTGCTGGAATCGTCGGCCTTGGATGACGACCACCGGCACCACCTGGCCGACTACGTTTCGTCGGGCGTGGAAGTCCGCATCGCCGACGCCCTGCCCATGAAACTGGCACTGTTCGACGGGCAGAACGGCATGATCGCTCTGCTGGATCCGGTGATCACGCGGCCCATGTGGACGGCCGTGGTGTTCCAGCACGAGGGCATGGGCGAAGCCATGAAGGGGCTATTCGAAGAGCGCTGGCGCCGGGGAACCAACCTGTAAACTGCCGGCTACCTGGTTCCGCCGGCCACGTTGCGCTGCTTGCGCGTGAGGATCTCGCGGACGGCGTAAATCCGGCGATCCTGACTCTCGAAGTAGGTGCGCATCATCATCTCGCCGATCAGCCCGGTGCTGAACATCATGAGGCCGCCGAGCAGCATCAAGCCTCCGGCCATCATCAGCGGACCGTGCTCCATGACGATCTCGTAACCCATGACCTTCTGAACCGAAAGGTACAGAAGGATCGCGCCGCCGAATCCGGTCCCGGCGAGGCCGAGCGAACCGAAGAAGTGCATGGGGCGAGTCATGTACTTCAGCATGAACTTGATGGTGATGATGTCGAAGAGCACGCGGAAGGTGCGACCGATCCCGTAGTGGGAATCGCCGGCCGCTCGCGGCGTGTTGCGGATCGGTACCTCGGCCACGCGAGCGCCGTAGAAGCTGGCCAGCGCAGGGATAAAGCGGTGCAGTTCGCCATACAGGTTCACGTCTTTGAGGACCTCTGCGCGGTACGCCTTGAAGGTGGTCCCGAAATCCTTCAACTCGACTCCCGAAGCCTTGGCCATGAGCCAGTTGGCAATGCGCGACGGGATCTTGCGCATGATAGCGTTGTCGACCCGGTGCTTGCGCCAGCCGCTGGCGATGTCGAAGCCCTCGTCGATCTTCTGGAGCAGCGCCGGGATGTCCTCCGGGGCATGCTGCAGGTCGCCGTCCATGGCGATGATGACGTCGCCTTTGGCCTCGTGAAAGCCCGCCGATAGCGCGGCGGTCTGGCCGAAGTTGCGCCGCAGCCGGATCACCTTGAGGTGACCGTCGGTTTCGACCAGGTTGGCCAGCAACTCAAAGCTGCGGTCCGTGGAAGCGTCGTCTACGAAAAGGATCTCGTAAGGACGCTGCACTTGCTCCAGGACAGCGGTCAGACGGTCGTACAGCGGGAGGATGGAGTGCTCCTCATTGTGAATCGGGATTACGATTGACAACATGGAAGGATGTGAATAGTTTACCATTCCTTGTTGGACAGAATTCCCTTTAAAGCCACCCACGCCGGGGCGCAGTACGAGCGGATCGCCGTGCTGCCGGTATCGATCCTGCTCGATAACGTACGGAGCATGTACAACGTAGGTGCGTTTTTCCGCACCGGGGACGCGGCCCGGATCGAAAAGCTGTGCCTCTGCGGCATCACCAGCCACCCGCCGCAACGTGCGATTTCGAAGACCGCGCTGGGCGCCGAAGACACCGTGGCGTGGGAGCACTCGTGGGAGGCGGCGCCGCTGCTGACCGCAATGCGGGACCGCGGGTACGAGATCGCGGCCGTGGAGACCACGATCCACGCGGTCGACCTGTTCGACTGGAAGCCCCGTTTCCCGCTCTGCGTGGTCTTTGGCCACGAGGTAGACGGCATCCGTCCGGAGGTTTCCGCGATGTGCGATACACATGTGCGCATCCCGATGCTGGGTACCAAACACTCGCTGAACGTGGCCACGGCCGGCGGAGTGGTCATCTATGAACTCCTGCGCAAATACCGGTTGCTGGCTGCGGTAGGATGAAATTTGTCCCAACCACTGCCCCGGTTGCGTCTGAATCTCGACTTCATGCCGTCCCCCTCCCCGGATCATCCGGGGTTGTTCATTCGCGATCCTTACAAGTATTCCGATGCCATGCTGATCGTTCCGCCGGTGCTGGTGGAATGCCTGCAGTGCTTCGACGGACGGCAGACGGATCTCGATCTGCGGGCGGTGCTGGTGCGGCTGACCAACGACCTGGAAGTCGGCGGCATCGAACAGAACCTGATCGACACGCTGAGTAACGCCGGGTTCCTGGAGAACGAGGCGTTCGAGCAGATGAAGACGGAGCGCCGCCGCGAGTTCGCCGAGCAACCCGTGCGCGAGCCTGCACATGCGGGGGCGGCGTATCCCGGCGATCCCGAGGAATTGCGCGGCACCATGGCCGGATACATGGACGGGGCTTCGGCCGCGCCGGAATCCGATCGCAAACTGCTCGGTATCGCCGCGCCGCATGTGAGCCCCGAGGGCGGCTGGCAGTCGTACCGCGCCGCGTACGGTCAGCTCAAGCCGGAGTATGCGGACCGGACCTTCGTGATTCTCGCCACGTCGCATTACGGTGAGCCGGAACGGTTCGGCCTCACGCGCAAGAATTACCTGACGCCGATGGGCGAATCGACCACGGATCGCCGGCTGGTCGACTGGCTGGAGCAGCGCGGCGGAGCGGGCGTTTCGATGGACGACTACTGCCACTCCTTCGAACACACGGTGGAGTTGCAGGTGATCTTCCTGCAGCATATGCTGGGAGCGAACGTGAAGATCCTGCCCATTCTGGTGGGATCGTACGCGCAGAGCCTGTATCGCGGCGGCGATCCGGAAGACGACGATAAGGTGAAGGCATTCATCGAGGCGCTGGGCGAACTGCGCGAACGTGAAGGCGACAAGCTATTCTGGGTCCTCGGCGTGGACATGGCGCACATGGGCGCGCGGTATCAGGACGAGTTCGCGGCCATCGCGGGCGACGGCCTTATGCAAGAGGTCGGCGCGCGCGACCAGCAGCGGATCGCGCGAATCAATCAGTGCGACGCGGCGGGGTTCTGGGACCTCGTGCGGGAGAATCAGGACGACCTGAAGTGGTGCGGGTCGTCGCCGTTCTATACGTTTCTCAAGTCGGCTCCCAAGATGCGGGGCGAACTGCTGAATTACGAGCAGTGGAACATCGACGAGCGAAGCGTGGTCAGCTTCGCGGGGATGAAGTTCGAGAGAGAGTAGGCAGGAACGTGTCCAGTACGCGACGACCCCTCGTACGACGTGACACACGGCAACGCTCCCCCTCACGGTCGCGGCTCCGATCGGAGCGCCGCAACACGGCCGAGCTGGCGCTCGGCAACCGGCGACAAAGATCGCTGGTGTTACCGAGGGGCTCACGCAAGTTCCAAACTCCAGGCGCGCCTGCGGCGCGTTCGCAGGCCGGAGGTCTACGCTACGGCAACCGAGTCTAGCCTACGGTGGCGAGGATGTCGCCGGCGGCGACGGTGGCGCCTTCGCGGGCAGTTAGGGTGAGGACGGTGCCGGGGTTGCGGGCCTTCATTTCGTTCTGCATCTTCATGGCTTCGACGACGACGATGCCCTGGCCGGCTTCGACGGGGTCGCCGACGGCGACGAGGACTCGGACCACTTTGCCGGGCATGGGCGCGGTGATGGATTGGACGCCTTCGGCGCCTCGGCCGTCGTGGCGGCGGGACATGCGGCGGGGATCGCGGACGTCCACCTCGAAGCGGAAGCCGTCGATCACGACGACGACGGCGGTTGGGGTCTCCTCGACGCGGGCCTCGTAGCTGCGGCCGTCCATCAGGACGGAATAGACGCCGGGTTCGGGGTCTTCGACGTTGGCGGCGCGTTCGGGCTGTCCGTCGAAGACGAAACGGCAGGCGGGGCGCGGGCTCAGAATCTCAATGTGAGAGGACTTGCCGTCGATGGTGAGATCGAATTTCATCGCAGCAACTCACCTCGTCCGGACGACAGCCAGGCGCTGGCGGCGGACTTCGATGCCGGGGCCGACTGGGGCGCGCGCGACATGGCGTGGAGTGCAGCGGCTAACGCGGCGACGGCGGTAAGCTCGGCCGGGGCACGAGGGCCTTCGTGGCGCGCGAAGAATTCCTCGATGAAACCGGTGTGCAGATTGGCGGCGCGAAACTCCGCGTCTTCGAGGATCTGGCGAAAGAAACCGAGATTGGTGCGGATGCCGCCGACATCGTACTCGCGGAGCGCGCGGACCATGCGCTCGGTGGCGTCCTCGCGGGTGGCGGCCCAGACGGCCAGTTTGGCGAGCAGCGGATCGTACTCCATGGGGACGGTCCAGCCGTCGTAGACGCAGCCATCGAGACGAATGCCGGGACCGAGCGGCCGCGTCAGGCGCGTGAGTTTGCCGGGGTACGGGAGGAAGTCGTTGTACGGGTCCTCGGCGTAGATGCGGCATTCGATGGCGGCGCCGCGCAAGACGACGTCCTGCTGGCGAATGGCTAGCGGCAAGCCGGCGGCGATCTCCACCTGCATCTTCACCATGTCCAGGCCGGTGACGAGTTCCGTGACGGGATGCTCGACCTGGAGGCGCGTGTTCATTTCGAGGAAATAGAAGCGGCGGTCCCGATCGACCAGGAACTCGACCGTACCGGCGTTGTAATACCCGGCGGCGCGGGCCGCGCGAATGGCGGCCTCGCCCATGGCGTCGCGCATTTCGGGATGCAGCGCGACCAGCGGCGAGGGACACTCCTCCATCACCTTTTGGTGACGGCGCTGGATGGAGCATTCGCGCTCGCCGAGATGCACCATGTTGCCGTGCTTGTCGCCCATGAGTTGGATTTCGATGTGGCGGGGCTTCTCGATGAGCTTCTCGACGTAGACCTCGGCATTGCGGAAGGAGCGTTCGGCCTCGCTGGATGCGTTGCGAAGCGCCGAGGCCAGTTCGGCTTCGGAATCGACGCGGCGCATGCCTTTGCCGCCACCGCCGGCGACCGCCTTAAGCAGGATGGGATAGCCGTTTGCACGCGCGAATTCGGCGGCCTCTTCGACCGTGACACCGTGTTCGGTGCCGGGCACGACCGGCGCGCCGCCCGCGATGGCCACCTGGCGAGCCGCGGTTTTGAAGCCCATGGCGCGGATGGCCGCGGCGGAGGGTCCGATGAAAACCAGTCCGGCGTCTTCGCACGCAGCGGCGAATTCGGCATTCTCGCTGAGGAAGCCGTAGCCGGGATGAATGGCTTCGGCGCCGTGCTTTTTGGCGGCATCGAGAATGCGATCGATGCGCAGGTAGCTCTCCGCCGACGGCGAGGGTCCGACGTACTCGGCCTCCTCGGCCATGCGGACGTGCAGCGACGTACGGTCGACGTCGGAATAGACGGCCACCGCGCCGATCCCCATCTCGCGCAGGGTGCGCATGATGCGAACGGCGATCTCGCCGCGGTTGGCAATCAGGACCTTACGAAACATGCAAGGAGGATTGTAACAGGCAGTGTTCGACGAAGCGGAGGACGACGCGGGTGCCGCCGGCCGATTCGCGATGCAGAGTGCCGTCCAATTGTTTGACCAGAATGTCGACGATGCGGAGGCCGAGCGACTGGCGGCCGGGGGAAGGGATGCAACCCACGCCGTTGTCCTCGACCGCAAGTTCGAGGACGCCGGGCTCGGACTCGCGGAATACGATCCGCACCTTGCCGGCGCGGCCGCCGGGGAATGCATGCTTGAAGGCATTCATCACCAATTCGTTGAGAATGAGGGCGCAGGGCATGGCGCGGTGTACGCCAACGGCGATGGGCTCCGCCTCGACGGTCACGGACACGAGCGAGCCGGCCGGGAAAAACATGCCCTGAAGTTCCTGCACGAGGCGGTGCGCGTATTCGGAAAACTCGATGCGATCGAGGTGCTCGCTGCCGTAGAGATATTCGTGAATCAGGGCGATGGAGCGGACGCGCTGCTGGCTATCTTCGAGCGCGAGGCGGACGTCGGGAATCACGGCGGCGTCGGCGCGCATGCTGAGGAGGCTGGAGATGACCGCGAGGTTGTTCTTGACCCGGTGGTGAATCTCTTTCAGGAGGACGGTTTTTTCGAAAAGGGCCTTTTCGAGTTCGCGTAGGATTTCCTGGAGGGACTCTTCGGCCTGCTTGCGGACGGTGATGTCCTGGACGCACAGGAGCACCTTAGGGCCGTTCAGGTTTACGGGCGCGGTGGAGACGAGTAGGAATCGCGCGTTGGGCTGGCCGGCGGGCAGCCAGACTTCCATGGCGCGATGACAGACGCCGTGGCGGAGAGTGTCGAGCACGGCCTGGCGGAGTGCGCAGGGAGCGCATGCGGTCCGGTGCGAGCAGTTGTCGGGATTTTCGCAGGCATTGGAGCAGCCGAGCGCGGCGCCGGGGAAGAGTCCTTCGAGCACTTCGGTGCGGGCTTGCGAGGCCATGCGGGCGGCGGCGCGGTTGGCCTTCTGCACGCGGAGGTTCTCGCCGATCAAGAGATGAGCAACCGGAGAATTCTCATGAATGGCGGCCAGTTCTGCCGCGGACGCGCCGAGACGAGCCTCGGCGCGGCGTAGCTGCAGGAACAGAATCGTTCCTGCAGAGGAGACAAGAAAGAGCGCGAGGTAAATCACTGGGAATTCCTCAGCGCTTCGGCGAATTGCGGCAGCATCTGCATGAGGCGCCGCCGGAGTTCCAGGACGGGGAACGGCTTGGGCAGGACGTTGGCGGCGGGCACCGAATCGTGCACGTAGCCGGCAAGGTACAGGGCGGGCACGTCGAGGTGAGCGGCGAACGGTTCGGCGCCGGCGGGCAAGATCGCGGCGTCGATGCGGAAGCCGTGGATGGGGACGATCTCGGAGGCGTGCTGGATGGTTTTGGTTTCGAGGAAGCGGTAGCCTTCGCGCTCCAGGCAGGTGCAGATCTGGCGGCGGAGCGCATCTTCTTCTTCGACGACGAGAATGCTGGGGGCCGGGTCGGGAAAATGGCGCATCATTTCGAGCGCGTCCTCATGGGTGCCGATGCAGGGCCAGAGAATTTCGAAGCTGAGGCCCGTGGGTCCGCTGCGGACGGTGATGTGTCCGCCGGCCTGGACGATCACGTTGTGGGCGATGGCGGCATCGAAAAGGCCTTCGCCGGCATCGGGTGAAAGAACAGGCTCGAAGATGGCGACGGGGTTGCGATCGTCGACAAGAGGTCCGTCGCTGGAAATTTCGAGCCGGACGAACCAGGTCTGGCCGTAGCGGCGAGCCATGAGATCGCCGGGGTTGAAATCGAGAATCGAGGTCGAGATGCGGACGACTCCGTCAGACTGCACCGCGGCGGCGGCGCGTCGGGCGAGCCCGATCACCATGTCCTGGAAACGCGCACGCTCCGCGCGAATGAACCCGGTATTGGGGTTCAGGTCGGTTTGCAGCCGGATGCGGGAGGGGACGCAGAGGCAGGGACTTTGGTGGATTTCCGCGATTGCCTCGTTGACGTCGACGACTCGGTGGGTGGTCGTGATCGGGCGGCCGAGCGATGCCAACCGGGTACACAGTTCGGGGGCGGCGAGATTTCGCGAAGCGATCTGCTCGGCGAGGGTCGTAATGGCGTCCATGCGCTGCGATTGAATGTTGCGGCTGTCGGATTCCTGGCGGGCGCGGATGTCGCGGAAGACGACGATGGCGCCGAGGAGATCGACGTCGTCGCGATTGTCGAAGCATGCCACCTCGACGGCGGTGCAGCGGCGGTCCGGGGACACGAGGTTGTAGGCGCGGGTTTCGTCGGGGAGCAAGTCGATGACGGGATTGCAGACGGGCTCGCCGGATTGGTCGCGCAGGTTGAGGACTTCCATGAGAGGACGGCCCTCGGCGTTTGCGGCCGTCCAGCCGGTGAGGGTTACGGCGGCGGTGTTCATGAAGATGATCAGGCCGTCGGGATCGGCTGCGATGATGGCGTCGCCGATGCTGCGGAGGGTAGTGGAGAGCCAGGCTTCGCTGACGCGCACGCGGCGTTCCATCTCGTGCTTGTAGAGCGCGATCTGGATGGTGGTGCGCAGGTTGGCGTCGGCGATGGGCTTGAGGACGTAGCCGAAGGGCTCGGTGAGGGTGGCGCGATTGACGGTGTCGACGTCGGCATGGGCGGTGAGGTAGACGACGGGGAGGCGCAATTCATCTTTGAGGGTGCGGGCGACGGCGATGCCGTCCATTTCGCCTTTCAGGCGGATGTCCATGAGGGCCAGATCGCATGGCAGCGAGCGGGCGAGTCGGAGGGCTTCTTCGCCGGAACTGGCGATGGCGGGAACGGCGTATCCTAGCCGTTCGAGGCGGCGCCGAATGTCATCGGCGATGAGTCCCTCGTCTTCGACGACGAGGATCTGCTTCGTAGTTTGCTGCAGGGTTTGCATGAATACTCCAGGAAGGCGATTAAGGTTTCGATGGGATGAGTTTTCCCCCCGAAAACACAAAGTAGCAGTAGGGTCTAGGGGAGTCTGAAATTCAAACTTGGAAGTCGTTTGGAATCAGCGAAAAATAGTTGAAAATATTTGTCAATGGGAAAAAGACAAAAGCCGCCACGGGGGAAAACGCGGAGAAACCAAGGCACACGCGTGGCGAAAGAGGGGGCTCGGTTGTCAAAGATCAGCAGCGGTTAAGGGGGTGAGGGCCGAGGGTCGGGAGGGCGTCTACTCGTCCAAATCGTCAAAATCCGGTTCGCGGCGGCCGATATCCGAGAGGAATTGGCTTTGTTCCGCCGGGTAGGACCGAGGGGGTATGCAGGCGGAACGCTGCTCTTTGACGCGGGTGGCCTGGAGGCGTTGGAGCTCTTTGGTGATTTGGCGAATCGAAGTTTCGAGGCGATGGATCATGCGACCGACGCGGTCGAGAAGAGTGGACTTCGTTTCGAGGACATTGCCCAGGGAGGCTCCGGCTTGCATGGCATCGTCCCAGATTTGAGCTTCGGCATTCTGGAGACGGTTGAGACGCCAGAGAGTGGTGGTGAGCTGGTCGACGCATTGTTGCTCGGCGGTGTCCTGCGGAGACCAGGTGTCTAATTGGAATTCCTTGAACGCTTCGAATTCCTCGGGATCTTCGCCGGGAATAAT
>Ga0105240_10007285_pt1 | contig 16105 bp, 13 predicted proteins | sample KBSC54metaG_FD_80426 | JGI IMG/M metagenome (GOLD analysis project Ga0105240, IMG submission 80426) | Corn rhizosphere microbial communities from Kellogg Biological Station, Michigan, USA - KBS C5-4 metaG | ecosystem: Host-associated > Plants > Roots > Rhizosphere > Soil | place: Michigan, USA... | reverse complement strand
CCATCTTACTGCAGACAGCCTTTTGGTAGCGCCGACGCCGATGATCGAGCCTGTGATCGTATGTGTGGTGCTGACGGGGATACCCAGCTTTTCAGAGATAAATAACGTGACGGCGCCGGCTGTTTCCGCGCTGACGCCTTCCAGCGGGGTCACTTTTGTGATACGCGTACCCATGGTCTTTACGATCTTCCAGCCACCGCTCATGGTACCCAGGGCAATGGCGGTAAAGCTGGCCAGCGGCACCCACATATTGGCATTGATGAACTGCATGAAGGTCATTGTATGACCCTGTGTCTTTTGGTAGAAGATCATGGCTGCCCCGATGATACCCATTACTTTCTGGGCGTCGTTGCCTCCATGTCCCAGGCTGAGGAGGGCTGAGGATACCAATTGCAGTCTTCTGAACCAATTGTCGGCGCGATAGGGGTTGGCTCTGCGACAGATATTAAGAATGATTATGGTAATGATAAAGGCGACGATCATGCCTAAGAAGGGCGCCAGGAAAATGAATAAGAAGGTGGGGATGACCTTTGCATAGTTGATGACATCGACCCCGTTCCTGGACAGCGCTCCTGCATGGGCCAGGGCTGCGCCCATAAAGCCTCCTAACAATGTATGGGAGGAGCTGGAGGGAATGCCAAACCACCATGTCAGCAGGTTCCAGCAGATGGCGGCGATCAATCCGGAAAAAATTACCTCCAGGTTGATAAATTCGGCATGGACGGAGCTGGCGATGGTGTTGCCAATTTTGAACTCACCAATAATATAGCGGGATATAAAAAAGGCGGCGAAGTTGAACACGGCCGCCCAGAGTACTGCCTGAAAGGGAGTCAGCACCTTTGTGGAGACGATGGTTGCTATGGAGTTGGCGGCGTCGTGAAAACCGTTGATATAATCGAATATCAGAGCAAGGATGATGATAACTACCAGGAAGCTCATAGCTTAATTAAGCGTATTTAATAATGATGGATTCTATTACGTTGGCCGCATCCTCACATTTATCGGTAACGATCTCCATCACCTGATATATCTCTCTTTTTTTTATCACTTCCTTGGCATCTGGCTCGGTTTCGAACAGACGTTCGATGCTGAGATCAAAAATATCGTCTGCCTGGTTTTCGATGCTATTGACCTTTACCAGCGCGTCTGTGATCTTACGCATGTCCTGCATATTGCGCAATTCCCTTACTGCGATACGGATCTGGGCGGTGCCTTGTTCGATGAGGTCGGCCATTTTCTGAATACCCGAATCGTTGGGATTTACCTTATAAAAGTTGATCTTTTTGGTAGTGGCGTAGATATAGTCGCAGATATCATCCAGCGAACTGGCCAGGTAGTGGATATCTTCCCGATCGAACGGGGTAATAAAATTCCTTCCCAGCTCGGTGAATACCCGGTGTGTAAGGTCATCATTAACATGTTCCTGGTCTTCTACCTGCGAGATAATGGAGGCCCGACGGTCATAGTCCGGCTCGCCCACTACTTCCTTGATCAGTTTGCCCATTCTTCCCACGCCCTCCGCCACTTCTTCGAACAGGGAATAGAAGACACGGTCTTTAGGGGTAAAGAGGTTAACGAAAGAGTTGAAGCCCATGCATAAAATTTGGGGCAAATCTATGGTTATTTACCCTTACCGTCCAAAGCTTTTGTGTTAAGTTATCGTGCATTGACCGGCCGGGAGCCTAATGCCAGCCCCCCTGTTTCCACCGGCCGGGGTAAAATAAGGGGTTTGCCGGGGGGATGGCCTGATCCTGAGGGGTTTCCAAGGAGGGCCGCCATGGTGGAGGCCAGCTGTTTTTGGTATGCCTGACCCCGGCCTTTCAGCTCACCGGCGGGGGCGATGTCCGGGCCCAGCATGGCTATCCAGATGTCTCCCGACCCTTTTGCCCAGAATCCGTGGGTAGTCCATTTATTTGGCTTGTAACCCCGGCCATGATCCGTGGTGATGATAAAGGTGGTGCTGTCCTTATAATAGGAGTCCGTTTGTACGGCATACCATAGCTCGGCTATCATCCTGTCTGCATCGGCGATGTGTTGCAGATAAAGATCATATCTGCCCTGGTGGGCGCTTTCGTCTGTTTGGCCCAGACCCATGAATACGACAGACGGATGATGCTGGCGGATATATTCCCGGGCACTAAGATAGGTGAGCTGGTCGTGGCGTGTGTTTGACGCGGGCATATTGGTTTGCAGGCTATCTATGAGGCCTGCTTCCGCGTCGCCCGTTTCGTTCAATTTCTCGTAGCCGCTGTTGATGGGCAACCCGTTGCGGTTCTCATTTAATATATAAGGAAAGATGCGCCAGGAAGTAAAGACGGCTATTTTCCCGTGATAGGCAGCCGTGGTATTGAGATATTCCAGCACATTAATATTCTTATTGTTGATGGCCAGGTTAGGGCTGGAGAAGGCATCGGTGTGCCCAGTGAAGATCTCGTTATAGCCCGGGTAGGAGATCTTGTAGAAATTCTTCACATTGACCTTGTTGTCGAACGTCCTATTGCCCAGCAGACAGCCTTTGGCGGCGATGGTGGACCAGAAGAAGGGCATGAGCCGGCGCCGGCGCAGCGTTTCAGTGGAGTCCCAGTACATCTCCCGGGTCAGGGACGTGTCCCTTACATATTCTTCGTTGGAGATCAACGCCGGATCGGCGCCTTTATAGATCTCTTCCCACCTGACACCATCGATGGTAATGATGAAGAGGTGTTTTTGGGCGGTGACACCGGAATAGAAGAGGAGCGTGGTCAGAAGGAAGGTGAATAATTTCATTATAATGGGTTTATCAAAGGTAGATACGGCGTGTGACCCTAAATTTACCGGAAGATTAAGTCTATGTTATTGAAGCAATTATTATACCTCTGACAGAACGGACCGGAGGTTCGTTGTCCGAAGGACAGACATTAGACTTTTCTGGAGAACAGGTTACATTTTTAAAGAACCTGTTCTCCAGACATTTTAACCTAAGGATAATTTACAGACAACCGTGGGGTCATATTGGCGGGCGATATTGCTGCTGTAACAATGCGCGGTCCCAAAAACTATCCGTATGAGCTTCTTTGAATGGCTGGATCATATCGACAAATTCCTGTTCACGCTGATACAGCATGACACGGACAATGCCGTACTCGATGTCGTGATGCCAGTCCTCCGCGATCCGTATACCTGGGTGCCTTTCTATGTGTTTATGTTATATTTCTGTCTGCGTAAGGGGCAGCAACATGCATGGATCTTTATTGCTCTCAGCCTGCTGACATTCGCCATCACGGATAGTCTCACTGCACAAATAATGAAACCTCTTTTTGGGAGGCTTCGACCTTGTCATGATCCTGACATGGCGCAGACGATAAGGATGGTAATAGACTGCGGCGGGTTGTATTCCATGCCTTCTTCCCATGCTGCCAATCATTTCGGGCTGGCGGCGTTCTGGTATTATACAATTAGAATTATGACAGGCAAGAAGTGGTGGTGGCTTTACTGGTGGGCGGGCGCTGTATGTTACGCACAGATCTATGTAGGCAAACATTATCCATTCGACATTCTTGCGGGCGCCTGCACAGGGCTGCTGGCAGGATACGGCATGTCCCGTATATTCGCCTATCTGTGGGAAATACGCAGCCATCGCAACCTGGACTTTATCAGATGGTTTAAAAAAGTACCCGGTAACACAAATTGATGCCCGATCTACATACTCCCTGGGAGGCGTGGCTGGACAAGTGGTTTGTCCGTCTGTTGATCCCTGCCATCCTTATCAATGCCAGTGGGCTATTCATTCATGTCATCGAGCCGGATGGCGCTCTTTACGCTACCATCTCACGTACTATTGCCGAGACCGGCGATTTTATCCATCTGCGGGTGGACGGAAAGGACTGGCTTGACAAACCTCATTTTCCTTTCTGGATGGCGGCGCTCAGCATGCGGGTCTTTGGTATCAACAGCTTTGCTTACAAATTGCATGCGTTGCTTTTTTGGGCAGCCGGCGGATGTTATGTATACCGGCTGGGAAAAGATCTGTATGGCCGACCGGCAGCGCGGTTGAGTGTGCTTGTGTATGTGTCTGCGGCGCACCTGGTTATATCCAATAATGATGTGCGCGCCGAACCTTATCTCACGGGGCTCGTCATCGGGGCTGTTTATCATTTCTACCGCGCATCGCGTGGGAGTGTTAATTGGCATCTTGTGGCCGGGTCGTTGCTGACTGCCTGTGCCATGATGACCAAGGGGCCTTTTGTGCTGGTGACGGTCGCAGGTGGATTTTTTGTTGATTGGATAATTGGGAAAGAATGGGAGCAGTTCAGGGTGAGGGGCCAGAGAGCGGGGATGGTGCGCTGGTTGATAGCGCTATTGCTCATCGGCGTCTTTATTATACCGGAGATATACTGTCTCTATGTTCAGTTCGATCTTCATCCGGAGAAAAAGATATTTGGCCGTACGGGCGTATCGGGTATACGATTCTTCTTTTGGGACAGTCAGTTTGGGCGGTTTCTCAACACGGGGCCTATCAAGGGGAATGGCGACCCGTTCTTTTATTTCCATACTTTGCTTTGGGCGTTCTTACCGTGGTCGCTGGTGCTGTATGCTGCGGTGTTTCGGAAGATCAGGGGGCTGGCGCGGCGGACGATACCGGGGGATCTTATATGTCTGGGGGCGGCCGTGCTTAGTTTTATCATGTTCTCGCTGTCCAGGTTCCAATTGCCGTATTATCTGAATATCCTCTTTCCTTTTTTTTCCATATTGACGGCAGGATATCTGCTGGACACCGGGCGGAGGGTGACGATCCGGACTATAGTTATTGCACAGGGGATCATTACTATGTTGTTGCCGCTGCTGGTATTGTTATTGTGTTGGTTTTGTCATTTTTCCGGCTGGCTGTATTGGATGGTGGCTGTGCTGGTGTTGACGTTTTGGGGATTTTATCTTTTTCGGGGTGATACGGTGATGACGGCAGTGGGGCGAAGCTGCTGGGCGGCGCTGGTTGTGTATTTGTTCGTAACCTGTGGGCTTTATCCACCGATGCTGCATTACCAGGCTGGTATGGAGGCGGGGGAATATATGAGGCGGGTGGGGCTAACGCCACAAAGGATATTCTTTTTTGCAGAAGGGCCGGTGAGTTATTCTCTCGAATTTTATGCACCTTGTTCTGTTCAGCGGATAGAGCGGGACAGTCTGGCGGCTGTGGTGAGAAAAGGGCCGGCGCTTGTCTTTGTGTCTGCCAGGGACACGGTTTTGCGGAAGCTGTACCAGGTACAGACTGTCAAATCATTCCCGAATTTTCATGTAAGCCAGCTCACGGGGGAGTTTGTAAATTACCGGACCCGTGCGGGGAGTTTGGAATGGTTCGATCTCGTTTGGGTAAGTGAACCGCATGCGACCAATTGAGGTGGCGGGTCGAAATTGGAGATTTTGATTATTTTACAGCATAGAAGAAATACGAGCTCATTAGTATGGATGAAACTGTAATAATCCCTTACGATAAATTTTATCTTCAGGATCTTGCCCGGCTGGTTACCAACATCCAGCAAAACGAATTTGGCATACCGATCACGCTGGAAGAGCAACCCGATCTTTTAGATATTCCGGGTTTCTTCCTCGTGGGGAGTGGAAATTTTTGGCTGGCGCTCCGGGATGGCGGTGTGGTGGGTTGTATTGCCCTGAAGGACATCGGAAATGGCCGGGGGGCGTTGAGAAAAATGTTTGTGGATGCCCATTACCGAGGCAGACAATATGGGGTTGGTCAGCGTCTGCTCGATACCTTGCTGGTTTGGGCGCGTGAAAAAGGTTTTTTGGAAATATTGCTGGGCACCACAGACAAATTCCTGGCGGCACACCGCTTTTATGAAAAGAATGGTTTTTGTACCGTTCCCAAAAGCAGCCTCCCCCAGGAATTCCCTGTAGCGTCGGTGGATAGTATCTTCTATTCTATGTTGCTTACATAAATTCTCCTTCGTCGGCGCTGGGGCCATAGCTGCCGGGGATAGGCACGTCCAGCAGCCGGAGAAACACTCCGAGCTGAGCCCTGTGATGTACGATCTGACAATAGGCCATGCGCACGATCTCTCCTTTTGTAGATGTCTGGTAGATCTGATCCCCGTTGCGCAGGGTCCAGTCTTGGGACAAGGTCTCTTCGGCTGTCTTTGCCAGGCTTTCCCGTCCTTTGACGAGGTTGTGATCAAAATACTCCAGCAATTCAGATGTATTGGACACTGTCTGAGGGGCGTAGCCATTGTTGGCGAAGTCCAGTTCGTCGGTGGTTACCGCCATGTCGACCCAGCCGGGGAGTTCGGCTACGTGAGTAGCCAGGCGCTGGAGCGTCATGCTCTTTTTATGGGGTTGAAAATCAAATTTATCGGAAGGTATGCGTTCCAGCATTTTACGGGTGGTGAGCGCTTCCTGATCCATTTCTTTCAGTAACATTTCGATGGTTGACATAAAATTGGTTTTTTGGTTGACTTATGGTTGATCGGTGCACCGGGTCTGGTTTGTTCCGAGACCTGTGGTCCGTTTTGTAAAGTAACCACCGGCCAGTGACAGCAGTATGTCAGTAGGAATGACAATTTTTTCGGGGTGGCATACCTGCTTGGTTTTCATGGCATATTGATCAGGAGGCCAATATGGGCGACCGGGTTTCCGGCCGAAAACTTAACATTGGGGGAGTTACTTTAGTATTAATTTTGTGTTATCTAATTATTAACACAAACATTATATCTTATGAGTCAACAGGAGACGGCGACGGAAACTACCCCTAATAAGAAGCAGGTTCGTAAGGAGCTGGCTGAGAAACTGACGGGGGCTTTGGCGGAATATAAACAGGAGCTTGGTGAAAAGAAGTTGGCTACCCGTGTAAAGAAGGTCAGTAAGCTTATCAGCCGTGACCTGGTGAAGAACAGCAAGAAAAATACCAAGAAGAATGCAGCCAAAAAGACCCGCACAAAGGCAAAGGCTGAAAAAGGCGTAAAAGCAAAGGTTGAAAAGAAATAGGTTTATCTTAAAGATTACTTCATCGTCCCGGTAAACCACCGGGACTTTTTGTTTGTTACCCCTTCGTTATAGAAAAGTAACTTTGGGGTACCAAACATTTAATGATGGGAACGGAGCGGGGCTCCGTTTTAGTTGTAGTTTAGTTTAGAAATCTAAAACGAACCTTTATGTCCACCTTCGGAGATTTAAAACCAGACACTTATTACCTGATCCAGGTTGATGATGAGAGCGATATCGAGCTTGTATCAGTCTTAATGTCCACCAAGGAGACAGTGTTGCTGCGTAGCTATCTGCCTCAGGCCGAAGACTTCTTCCAATATAAGGATGAGATGGTCTATAAGCTGGTGGAGGAGTTTGATCAGGAAACTGCTGAACAGTTCCAGGCCCTTTATCAGGAGGAGGCGCAGGAGGAGCAGCAAGAGTACTTCGAATTTGAAGAAGACGAAGAGGAATAAGGAATAACGGGGCTTTAACGTATTTTTTTTCTACCTTAGCGCCGCTATGCGAGCGGGAAGGTACAGTATTATAGTTGGCATACTGGTTCTGATTGCCGGCCTGGTAAAGGGCTCGCATCTTCATGTCCCGCAAGTTCCCCATGTAAATCATTCGGATATCACCGCGCTGAGGGATGCGCGGCATCATCAGCTTCGTGTTGGGCGTTTCGAACCTGTTTTGGTGCAGGGTGAGTCTTCCTCTCCTGCCAAACATAAGGAAAAGCGTCATGGCAAGTCACTGGTGAGTCAGGCCATTGTCGCAGACTGTCCTATCGTGATCCTTCCGGATTTTACCTATTGTCATCGCCATTACTCTCTCTTTCTTCCCGGAGGGTGTACCCGCCAATTCATCGGCAATTTCTCTCTTCGCGGCCCTCCTGCGTGCTAATCGAATCAGTCTTTACAGTTACATCGATTAGTACACTTCACATATTTTAATTTATGTATGAACGTATCTTGAAAAGGATGTGCTTCCTTTTCACACTGGTCCTGCACGGTGTGGTGCAGGGGCAGACACTTCCATTGAACAAAGCGATCTCTCTTACCCTTGCGAACTATCCGTCTATTCATGCCCGGGAAGCGCAGGTGCGTTCGGGTATGGCTTCTGTTGTCGAGACCAGGGACAGGAGGCTGCCGTCCCTAAATCTGTTTGAGCAGGTGGATGCGGGCACCAGCAATAATCTGGGAGCCGCCTATTTTTCGGGGGGCATTGTGCCTTCCGTATCGGGTGTCAGCGCCCGTCCTGAGAACATCGGTACTGTTTCTTCGGGTAATATTGGCGTGGCCTATCTGCAATGGCAGGCCACCAATTTCGGCGGGTATAAGGCCGGGATCCGGGAGGCTTACTCCAGGCTGAGGATCGACAGTATGGATCTGCAGCGGGAGCGATTCTATCTTTCCGGCATTGTTTTGCAATCCTATCTGGATCTCATCAGGAACTATGAGCTAAGTTTTATTCAGCTGGAGAATCTGCGGCGGGCTGATACCATCCGTCTGGCCATCCGGAATTATGTGGTCAGCGGGATGCGTCCGGGTGTCGACAGCAGTCTGGCGGAAGCGGAGTATTCCAAGGCTCGGCTTAATTTTCTCGATATATACAATAACTACAAGCAATCCAAAGTACAATTGTCGTTGCTGACGGGTTTGGACACCATGGCTATTGGTCCGGAGCTAAGCAATGACAGTCTGTTGCTGGGAGCATTGAATTCCCGGAGCTATCAGGACAGCGTGCGTTCCCGGCACCCATTCCTCGATTATTTCCATTCCATCTATGAGAACAGCCAGGCCAGGGAGCAGCTGATCCGCAAGTCTTATATGCCAAAGCTGTATGTGCTGGCAGCGGGATGGGTGAAGGGGTCGAGCATCAACACGGATGGTACGCTGAATAAAGACCTGGGCACGGGGCTGGGTTATTCGCGGTATAACTATCTCTTTGGATTGGGCATTACTTATGACATTTTCGACATCAGGCGACAGAAGGACAGGCTGAATGTTCAGCGGTATCAGACTGAGGCTGCGCTCCATAATTATGAGGAGCAGGAGCAGAGTCTAAAAAATGCCGATCTGCAGGCTTCGGTGAATCTTCGAACCGCTGTCGAGAAGTTTGGAGAGATCCCGATCCAGCTGTCGGCTGCCAGCGACGCCTACCGGCAGCGACTTACGCAGTATAATGCCGGTCTGTCGAACATCATCGATCTTACCAATGCGCTGTATGTGCTGAATCGCGCCCAAACGGACCTGATCAATACAAAGGATGGGGTTTGGAGGGCTATTGTGCAGAAGGCCTATGCGGACAACGGTATAAATCAACTTTTATCTATTCTAAATTAGTTATAGCATGTCATTAGTGTCTTCGGGATTAAAGAAACCGATTGCCGTGATCGTACTCACCCTTGGGGTGTTGTTGTTCTCGGTGATGGCGATCTTTACCATCCCTATTGATATATTTCCCAAACTGAACCTGCCTACCATTTATGTGATCGAGCCCTATGGCGGTATGTCGGCGCAGCAGATGGAAGGGTTCTTTGCCACCCGTATGCAGGATCAGTTCCTGTATGTCAATGGTATCAAGAACATCGAGAGTAAGAATATACAGGGTATCAGTATTATTAAGCTTAGTTTTTATGAAACCACCGATATGGCTGAAGCGTCCGCGCAGGTGGCGTTGCAGGTGAATCGTGCGTCCGCCTTTTTCCCGCCCGGGGCGCTTCCTCCGCAGGTGGTGCGTTTCGATGCTTCCAGTCTGCCTGTGGGCGAGCTAGTGTTCAGCAGTCCGACACGGAACCTGAAGGATATATATGATATGGCGCTCACCCGGGTGCGACCTATGTTCGCCACGGTGCCCGGGCTTTCGGCGCCTCCTCCTTTCGGGAGCAATGCGCGAAGCGTGATCATCAATATAGATCCTGATAAGGTGCGAGGGTATAATCTATCGCCGGACCAGGTAGTGGCGGCCATTGCAAAGAACAATTCTATGAGTCCTTCGGGGAATATAAGGATCAACAACACCATGTATGTGACCACGCTGAATTCCCTGGAACAGAAAGTGGATGCATTCGATAATATTCCTGTGGTAGCGAGTGGGAACAGCACCATTTTCGTCCGGGACATAGGACATGTGTCGGATGCGGCCGATGTCACCGTCGACTATGCGCTTGTGAACGGTCGCCGGTCGGTGTATATCCCCGTGGTAAAGACGGCGGATGCGTCCACCTGGGCTGTTGTGAATGGTTTGAAATCCAAGCTGCCTGAGATCCAGACCTTATTGCCCGAGGATGTGCATGTCTCGTATGAGTTCGACCAGTCCGTCTTTGTGATCAATGCCGTAAAAAGCCTGATGACGGAGGGTGCACTGGGCGCGGTGTTGACGGGGCTGATGGTATTGTTGTTCCTGCAGGACTGGCGAAGCAGCCTGGTGGTGATCATTACAATCCCCGTGTCTGTGCTAAGCGCTGTATTGTTGCTAAAGCTGGCGGGGCAGACAGTGAATATCATGACCCTCAGCGGACTGGCGCTGGCCATCGGTATCCTGGTGGATCAGGCCACGGTGACCATCGAGAATATTCACCAGCATCTGGAGATGGGCAAGCCCAAGCGGCAGGCCATCTATGAAGCCTGTGAAGAGATCTCCTTTCCGCTGCTGTTGATATTATTGTGTATCCTGGCGGTATTTGCTCCTGCCCTTATCATGACAGGGGTACCCAAGGCCATGTTCCTGCCTTTGTCGCTTGCCATCGGTTTTGCCATGATCGCTTCTTACTTTCTTGCACAGACACTTGTACCTATCCTGTCCAACTGGATGCTGAAGGCGGAGAAGTTCATGTACCGGCACGGACATAAGCATGCGCATGCGGGGCTGGCCCTGGATGTGGCGGAGGTCGATGAAGTAGGGCTGCATACCAGCAATGAAAAGAGCGTTCCGGAGAAGAATGACGGATTCCAACGGTTTAAGATGTGGTATACGAGGAGGGTGGAAGGTCTGATGCGACGCCGGGGTGTTACAGTCGCCCTGTATTTTCTTGTAGTGTTTGGAGCGGCTGGGTGGGCTTTTGTTTCCATAGGGAAGGACCTGATGCCAAGGATCAATACCGGTGAGTTTCAATTGCGTATCAAAGAGCCCGATGGAACCCGGCTGGAGGTCACCGAGCGCAAGCTGCATGATGTGCTGGCTATCATCGACAAGCTGGTCGACGGGCATGTAGCCATTACCAGCGCCTTTGTGGGGCCCGTACCCACGAACTTCGGGTCCAGCAACCTATATGTGTTCAACAGCGGGACGCATGAGGGTATTTTGCAGGTGAACCTGGAAGAGCGTTATAAGGTGAATATCGAGGATCTGAAAGATGCCATCCGGAAGAAGATAGCAGAGCAGATGCCGGAAATGAAAGTATCGTTTGAGCCTATCGATCTTACGGAAAAGATCATGAGCCAGGGCGCCTCCACGCCTATCGAAGTGCGGGTAGCCGGACGGGATATCAAACAGATAGGAGGGTATGCGGAGCGACTGGTGGGCGAGCTGCAAAAAGTATCTTTTCTCCGGGATGTGCAGATAGCGCAGCCGTTGAAATTCCCCGTGATCAATATCAGTGTGGATCGATTCAAGGCTGCCCAGATGGGGCTCAACCTTTCGGATGTGGCACGTTCCGTGACTGCGGCAACCAGCTCCAGCAGATATACTCAAAAGAACCTTTGGTTGGATGACAGGACGAGCTATACTTACCAGGTACAGGTGCAGGTGCCGGAATATATTATGCATGAGGTTGGCGATCTGAGGGAGATACCATTGGTGGAGGGGCAGCCGCGACCTGTGCTGGAGGATGTGGCGATCTTTTCTGTGGACAGTCTTCCGGGGGAATATGACAGGGCGGGCCCCCGCCGGTATGTCACTGTCAGTGCCAATATATATAAGAAGGACCTGGCATCTGCTACTGCTGCCGTTCAGAAGGCGATAAAGGACCTGGGCGCTCCGCCGCGTGGTCTCGTGGCGGATATCAAGGGGACATCCAATCTGCTGGTAGAGACATTGGATGGACTACAGAATGGGTTGGCCATTGCCATCGTGGTGATCTTTTTGTTGCTGGCGGCGAACTATCAATCCTTCAAAGTGTCGCTGGCAGTATTGACGACGGTGCCTGCGGTGATACTGGGTTCTCTTATTGCGCTGTTGATCACCGGCAGCACGTTGAATCTACAAAGCTATATGGGGATGATCATGTCCACCGGTGTGTCCGTGGCCAATGCTATCCTTATCGTCACCAATGCGGAGAAGCTAAGGCTGGAGTACAGGGATGCCACGCGGGCGGCGGTCACCAGCGCGTCTATCCGGCTGCGTCCGATTCTGATGACGAGTCTGGCTATGATCGCGGGTATGATCCCCATGGCTTCGGGTATGGGGGAGGCCGGGGACCAGACGGCTCCGCTGGGGCGTGCGGTGATCGGGGGGCTGGTATTTTCCACATTGGCCGCCCTGTTGATCCTGCCGCAGGTATATGCGATGATCCAAAAACGAACAGATTTTTCAAATCCATCACTCCTACCTGAGGAGGTTAAAATATAAATGTATGCGTAAACTAGTCTATTGCATTTTTCTGGTAGTCCTCTGGGCCTGCAACCAGAGTGAGAGTCATCCTATTGCCGACAAGGATAGTACGAGCAAAACAACTGCTGTCCATAGCTCTTATGTTTTTGGGGAGGTGGCGGAAGGAGAGATCGGGTCTACCGTCCATTTGCCGGCGGTGCTCCGGCCTTATGAAATGGTGGATGTCTATCCCAAGGTGAATGGTTTTATCAAGGAGATACCTGTGGATCGCGGATCACGGGTCAGGACGGGGCAGCTTTTGTTAAAGCTGGAGGCGCCGGAGATCGAGCAGCAGTATATGGCGGCGAAGGCAAAGTATCTCCAGGCCTACTCGCTATCGCTGGCCAGCAAGGATGATTATGACCGGCTGATGGTGGCCAATAAGATGCCGGGGACAGTCTCGGCGCATGATCTGGAGCTGGCGAAGGCCAAGATGACGGCGGACAGTGCGACTACCCAGGCGGAGATCGCCAACTACAAGGCGCTGGAGGCGACCCGGGATTATCTCACCGTTACGGCGCCATTCGACGGGGTCATCACGGAAAGGAATGTTCACCCCGGCGCGCTGGTAGGACCCAATCTCAAGGCGGATGACAAACCCATGCTGGTCCTGCAGCAGGAGAGCAGGTTGCGACTGGTGATCGACGTGCCGGAAGTATACAGTAATCAACTGACAGAGCGTACGCTTGTCAGCTTCCGGGTCAGTACGCTGCCGGGGAAGGTCTTTCGTGGGGCCATCAGCCGTGCCGCCGGTTCGCTGAATATGAAATACCGCAGTGAAGCCATCGAGGTGGATGTGAAGAATGACAATGGTCTGCTGAAACCGGGTATGTATGCGGAGGTGGATCTGCCTGTGCAGAGGAGCACTCGCTCGCTGGTAGTGCCGACGTCTTCGGTGGTCGTTTCACAGGAAAAGAAATATATCGTTACGGTGGATGGGGGTAAGGCGCATTGGGTGGATGTGGTTACGGGCAATTCGAAGAATGATAGTACGGAGGTGTTTGGAGAGCTGATGCCGCATGCCCGCATTATTGTCAATGCGAATGATGAGATCAGGGATGGGGCGCCTGTGCGTTAGGCGTACTTAATAATAATGGACTCGATCACGTTGGTCGCGTCCTCGCATTTGTCCGTGGCGATCTCCATTGCCTGGTAAATCTCTCTTTTTTTGATCACCTCTTTGGCGTCGGGTTCGACATCGAACAGTTTGTCGATGCTCATATCGAAGATGTCGTCAGCCTGGTTCTCGATGCTATTGACCTTTACCAGGGCGTCCGTGATCCTGCGCATATTCCTCATATCCCGCAGTTCCCGGACGGCGCTCCGGATCTGTGCCGACCCCTGTTCGATGAGGTCTGCCATCTTTTGGATACCCGTGTCATTGGGGTTGACCTTATAGAAGTTTATCTTTTTGGCGGAGGAGTAGATATAGTCACAGATATCATCCAGGGCGGTGGCTAAGTAGTGGATATCCTCCCTATCAAACGGAGTAATAAAATTCCTGCCCAGCTCCGTATATATCCGATGAGTGAGCTCGTCATTGATGTGTTCCTGGTTCTCCAAAGTGGTGATCAGCTCTTCCCTCCGGTCGAAATCAACTTCCGAAACTACTGCCTTCAGTGTTTTCCCCATGGTGTGTACATTGTCCGCTACTTCTTCAAAGAGAGAATAGAAGACCTGGTCTTTCGGCATGAATAATTTCATGATTGAATTAAAACTCATTTGCACAAAATTTGAATAAAATTACAGGGCATTGCTACCGGGATGTTCAGCAATGGGTTTTAGTAATGATTTCTTAATATCACCTGCCTGTTACTTACCCCTGCTCCTAAATAACTATGTATTTGCATAGTGAGCGATGTAACGGTGTTTTTCCCCATTAATATTTGCAATTAATTGATAGTTAATTATTTAGAAATTAAATCCCAGCATATATAAACGCCTTGTTACACCCGCTTCACAATTTCTTAACATTGGCGTAACCTGCCGGTAACACGCGAAGGGTTCCTTTGCAGCAAATTTTAACTATTCGTTTATGTCGCGTTTCAGACTATTGCTAACCCTTAGCTTGCTACTTCTTGCCACTGGACTTCTTCGTGCGCAGGAAACGACCGCAACGCTCAATGGAACTGTTTATGATTCAAAAGGAGCTCCGGTCCCCGGCGCATCCGTGGTAGTAAAACATGAACCCACCGGATATTCCACGGGGACTCAGACCAACAATAAGGGCATCTTTGTTATCCCCAACCTGAAGGTGGGTGGTCCTTATACAGTCAAGATCTCCTTTACCGGCTATAAGGAAGAGACGATCTCCGACCTGAACCTGGTATTGGGTGAGAACCCCGAAGTGAATGTAGGACTCAAGCTCAATGAGGCTGCTCTTACTGAAGTGGTGGTTGTCGGTGGCAAGAGAACTCAGCCGTCCGGCCTCACTGTAGGCAAGGCACAGTTGACTACGCTGCCTACCCTGGGCAGAAGCCTTTCCGACTTCACCCGTCTGACACCTCAGTCGAACAACAACTCATTTGCGGGAACCAACTTCCGTTATAATAATATTACGCTGGACGGCGCCATGAATAATGACGCTATAGGCTTTAGCAACTCGTTTGGCGGCGTCAGCGGTGGCGGTCAGTCCGGTACAGCCGGCTCCGGCACCCGTACCAACCCGTACAGCCTGGATGTTATTCAGGAAGTACAGGTACAGCTGGCACCTTATGACGTAAAGCTGGGGAATTTCACCGGCGGTACCGTCAACGCAGTCACGAAGAGCGGTACGAACGACCTTCATGGTTCTTTATATGGCTATGGCAGGAACCAGGCCCTGGTGGGTAAGAGCCCGGATGCGGCTAAGAGCTCCATCGGTTCCGACTTTTATGACTATCAGTATGGCGCTACGCTTAGCGGACCCATCGTAAAGAACAAGCTGTTCTTTATCGCCAACGTGGAGATCACCCGTCGCCAGGAACCTACTTTCTATAATGTAGGGGAGATCGGCGCCGCCATGACACAGGCGCAGGCTGACCAGATCACGACCGCCTTCAAGGCTGCCGGATTCGATCCCGGATCCTATGCTCCCGGCAAGATCTTTACCAACAGCGACAAGTATTTTGGACGTCTCGATTACAATATCAGCTCCAAGACCACCCTTACGGTGAGAGGTATCTATACGAAGGGCTGGGGTAACAACCTGGAGCGTACGCCTGCCGTCTATCAGTTCAGCTCTACGGACTTTACCCAATACAGCAAGAACGTAAACATCGCGGCTGAGTTGAAGACCAAGTTTAGCAATGCGGTGAGCAACCAGCTGATCCTGGGTTATATCAATGTGCATGACTATCGCACGTACCCCGGCGCCTTTAATAATGTGACGCCGTATGTGGATATCACCAATGGCTCCTCCAACATCTGGCTGGGTACCTGGCGTGAGGCTTCTATCTATAACCAACGCCAAAAGACCTTTGAATTCACGGACAACGTGACCTGGAACAAAGGAGTAAATAAGTTTACATTCGGTACGCACAATGAGTTCTATAATTTCGACTATGGTTTTGTCAACAGCTGG
>Ga0105240_10007283_pt1 | contig 16106 bp, 17 predicted proteins | sample KBSC54metaG_FD_80426 | JGI IMG/M metagenome (GOLD analysis project Ga0105240, IMG submission 80426) | Corn rhizosphere microbial communities from Kellogg Biological Station, Michigan, USA - KBS C5-4 metaG | ecosystem: Host-associated > Plants > Roots > Rhizosphere > Soil | place: Michigan, USA... | reverse complement strand
GTAAAAACTCGGGAGCGGTACGCGAAATGATGATTTTCGGGTTGCTGTTCATCATATCCACTTTGCTCACTACGGCCTTCACGTTATCACCTTTTTTGAAGTAATCGGCGGGAATTTGCTCTGATTTCGGCAGTAATAATTCGTTGCCTTCATCGTCCAATACCAAAGTTTCTTTCTTCCAAACCTGGTAAACTTCTCCGCTCACAATTTCACCCACGCGGTCTTTATATTTTTTGAAAATTTCGTCTTTTTCCAATTCCAGGATCTTTGAAACCAATGTCTGGCGTGCAGCCAAAATAGCACGGCGGCCAAAGCTTTCCAGGGTGATCTGCTCCACAAATTCATCGCCTACTTCCAGGTCCTCATCATATTTGTGTGCTTCTGCTAATTCAATCTCCAGGTCGTCGTCTTCAGAAAAACCATCTTCCATCACCGTACGTGTACGCCAGATCTCCAAGTCACCGTTATCGGTGTTTACGATCACGTCGCAATTCTCGTCGTTGCCATACTTTTTCCTGATCATGCTTCTGAAAACGTCTTCCAGAACACTCATCATGGTTGGGCGGTCAATGTTTTTGAAGTCTTTAAACTCCTGAAAAGACTCAATTAAATTAATATTGCTCATTTTTCTACTTAAATGATATTAAAACTTTTGTTTCTGTTATCTGTGCCAAAGGGACAGCGCTTTCAACAATTTCAGCCTTTTTCCCTTTTTCTTTTATTGTTTCTTCTATTACCACGGCATCCTCGGTCATCCCGGTAAGCTTGCCTTCTCTTTTACTGCCGTCAGCCATTTTGATGGCCAACTGCCTGCCTACATTTTTTACATACTGGCGGGGCAAAACCAGCGGTGCATCGATACCCGGCGAAGATACTTCCAGGTTGTAGGCATTCTCTATCACATTCTCTTCTTCCAGGTGGAAACCTACGTGCCTGCTGATAGCTGCGCAATCGGCAATACCTATGCCTTTTTCACCATCTACCAGTATCACCAGCTTACCGCTCGAATGCATTTTTACACTCACCAAAAACAGGTCAGGTCGGTCTGCTATCTTCTCCTCAACCAGTTCAGTCACCCTCTTTTCAATATCCATTTATCCGTATTTTTAGGCTGATGATTATACAGGTAAAATAAAAGAGGGGACTACTGCCCCCTCTAATTCTTTTAATTACCGTGCAAATATACGAATTATTATTAAAAATTCAATACCTGAGTGCATTTAATAGCTAAAAACCAAATCTTTATAGCTGATACTTCCAGGTCTTTTCTTTTCTGTAACCAATCGCCAGGCGCTGGTGCCTTCACCATGCCGGAAATACCTTAAAAAATAGGCATGCCCTTTTTTAAAAGCAGTATCGGGGGTAAAGATCACAAGGCTGTCCTTCACCACATATTTTCCCGGCTGGACGTTTTGATAGTCCTTCATATCGGTATCAGCAGGCATTTTGTAAACTGGGAGCAGACTTTGCCAGGCTTCATTATTGGTGTCGCGACCGATGTCGGCAATGATCAACTTATCAAATCCTGTGATTTTTAATGAGCGGTTGCTATCAGTCAGGCTGATCTTTACGTCAATTGGCTTGGGATGATTGGAACATCCAACACAAACAATTACCGCCAAAAACAGGATTGTTAATTTCATTTTCAATAATCGAATATAATTAAAGCACTCATATTATTCTATTAGTTTGGTTTTTTGACGACAAACCGCCATTCATAACTTAAAGTTATGAGAGATCAACTTTTACAATTTGATGCAGGAACTTTTCCAACCCAATTTTGTGCCATCAAAACACAAAGAAAATGGAAGTCGCAAGCATCAAAAATCATATTTTCCCAATTCAATTAAGCGAAAATACTCGTAAGACGATCTTTATTGGCGTATTAGTAGTTTGCCTGTTCCCTGTAATGTCGCCGCCATTGGCTTTATTACTTGGTTTGATAATAGCGCAGGTGATGGACAATCCATATACCCAATTAACGCATAAAGCCACACATTGGCTGTTGCAGGCATCGGTTGTTGGCATCGGGTTCGGGATGAACATTGTGAGCGCGTTACAGGCAGGCAGGGAAGGGATTCTATTTACGATCGTATCAATTATAACTGTACTAACTGTCGGCTTGCTGGCTGGTCGTTTTTTAAAGATCGATAAAGTGACCTCCTTCCTTATTTCAGCAGGAACGGCCATTTGTGGCGGTAGCGCTATTGCAGCATTATCACCCGTAGTTAAGGCTGAGGAAAAGCAAATATCTGTAGCATTGGGTGTCATCTTTATACTCAATTCTATTGCCTTATTTCTTTTCCCGGTTATCGGTCATCACTTACACCTATCGCAAACACAGTTCGGTTTGTGGTGCGCAATAGCTATTCACGATACCAGCTCGGTAGTCGGGGCAGCTTCACATTATGGCGCGCAAGCATTGCAGGTGGCCACAACAGTTAAACTGGCCCGTGCGCTATGGATCATTCCTTTGGCATTTATTAGCACAATTGCTTTCAAAACAGGAAGCAAATCTGTTAAGATTCCATATTTCATAGGGCTGTTTATTCTGGCAATGCTTGTTAACACTTATGTGCCATTTATAAAGCCAATTGTTCCGCACCTTACAAGCCTTGCCAAAATTGGCTTGACACTAACACTGTTTCTGATCGGCTCTGGCTTATCTTTCAAAAAGCTGAGATCAGTAGGTGTTGTTCCGTTATTCCAGGGTGTGATGCTTTGGGTGTTGATCTCAAGCCTTTCTCTTTTTGTAATTTTAAAGATAGCTTGATTGCCCCGCAGGCATAATAATGGTATTTTTAGCGATTATGGAATTGCAAGGAAACGGTTTTATTATCCGCGGATGGAAAAAAGGCGATGAGGCATCGCTTCAAAAAAATGCTAATAATTTAAAGGTCTCTGCATGCCTGATGGACCGTTTTCCGTCACCGTATACTATTGAAGCGGCCATAACCTGGGTTGATGCTTTAATCAATCAAGACCCCCTGATCAACTTTGCCATTACCATTAATGACGAAGTAATTGGCGGCATAGGTATGGAACCCAGGCAGGACGTTTACCGCAAAACTGCGATCATTGGCTACTGGCTAAGCGAAGAACTTTGGGGCAAAGGCATTATGCCCGAAGCCGTGAAGCTAGTGACTGAATATGCATTTACCCAACTCGATTTTATCCGCCTGCAGGCAAGTGTTTACAGCAAAAACCCGGCGTCTATGCGGGTATTGGAAAAAGCAGGATATGTGAAAGAAGGGGTGATGAGAAATGCGGTTATTAAAGGCGGAGAGATTTTAGATGAGCATTTGTATGCGATATTGAAATAAGACTGGCGCAAGGAGCGTGGCGGTTGGCGTTAAAAAAGAACCGAAATCACAATTGTCATGCTGAGGAAAGAAGCATCTGTTGCGAGTTGTATCTTTGAAGGGATTCATTTCAAAATACTGCACACAAAGGAATACCGTCATAGATTCTTCACTATGTTCAGAATGACAAATACTACGTAATCAGTTTATCACCCTTCCACTCAAATCAACAGTCTTCGCAAACGGATTTAAATATTTATTGGTCAATACTGCAAATTCCATACGGGTCACCGGTCGGTTCAGATCAAAAGTGCCTGCCAGCTTAAATTGAGTCACCCATGCTTTTTGCAGGTGAAGTTGCAGGGTTTTAGGATCAGTCAAGGTATAATCGCTGATAAGCGACAGCAGGTTGCCCACAGTAAATTTATCGCCTGGTTTCTCTTTGTTGAACCATAAAAATGCTCGAGTGTAGAGCTCCAATAAAAAGGGTTTTATCTCTTCAGTACTAACTACGTCATCCGGCTCAAAATGTATCTCTGCTTTATCACCATTGGTTTTTTGAACACCTTTCAGCAAACCCGTTGCGCAGATCTGCTGTACGGCCCGCCAATGCGGATCTTTTTGTGGCACATCGGTGATTGGCACTAGATATCCCTTGTAGTCCAGTATTTCACCTTGTATCGTCCGTACATGCAAACGCTTGGTGGTGGTTTTAAAAAATGCGCAGAAAGCGGCAGTCGCACCCACACCTTGGCCCAAAGTCATTTGCACCGATGGATAACTTGTGCCTCCATTTATACCTTCACTTATTGAGATAGCTTTTTCTGTTACCAGTATATTATCCAAATCTTTAACCACAATTGCACCTAAAGGAATAGTGTAGCCAACGTGTGGCATTCTGACTGCAATGGACGATGGTCCGTGAACACTATTTGCTAACATGCGACTGGCTGTCGCGGAGTCTGCAGAAATTTGCGCGTCACTTACAGCGATTGAGGTTCGATAAACTTTTGATTCCCGGTCATACGGTTTTAACACATCGTCATCGATCATTTTTACCGCTCCTTTCACTCGCCGGCTTTCCAGGACTAATGGTGCAGATGGCAGGTTATCCGGTGTCCCAAACTGGCCATCTAAGCCCAGGTTTTTGTAACTCAACTCTGTCTGTAAGTAATAGACTAAACCCAAAGTTCGCAGCTTTGCCTTTTTATAAAGCTCGTCCTTGTTGGTTATAGCTCCAGCACTACTCTTATTGTACCTGTCCCAGTCGATCATGTATTTATCATTGGGGATACTCACAGCCCGCAGCATTTGCTTGATATCATTTCCTTTTAACCAGGAATAAGCCGATGCATCATATCCTTCCGGTTTTGGTATAGTTTTATCAGCATTCCGCCCGAAATCTTTTAGAATAGCTATCCAGGTAATTCGTTCCGTGCCAGCATCTCCTTCAAATTTAGCTCCTGCCTTCGCAGCAACCTCACCTGTTTCTGTGCCATCTATTAATACCTTGGTATCTACTTTTACTGCTTCGCCGTTTACTATAATAGTTACTTCCCAACCTGTGCCATCTTTCTTAACCGTTGTCCATGGGGTTTTCATTTTGACGGTCAGATTTTTAACTGTATCGCATATCTTTTTTAAGATATCGGCACCTGTATAAGGTTCGAAGCGAAGGATGGAATTATGTGTAGTGTCGTAACCCAAACGCGGCCGGTAGTAATCGGTTACCTTTTTGTGAAATTCACCCCATATACCCGATGGCAAATCGCGGTTGGCCTCAAGCACGCACATGCCGCTCATAGTCATGCTGCCACCCAGCCACGGCTCAGGTTCAACCAACAATGTTTTTACTTTACTGCGTGCGCTTTGAATGGCCGCAGCCACTCCGCCGGCTCCCCCGCCGATCACCAAAACATCAGTTTTGATCGTTTCAGCACGGGCAAATGTAAAAGCAAAACACAGCAGAAGTAACAGTAATTTTCTAATCATCGGTTTAAATAAACACAGTGTAAACGCTAAAATATATGAAAGCTTGCATTGTACAAACACAATGCATCGCTAAAATTGCTATTTTTACGCGAATGCCTGTTTCCCCAAAACAGTAATTCGCCACATTCATCAACCACAACCAGTTAAAACTATGACAGACGAAGAGCTAAGATACCCCACCGGCAAGTTTAAACCACCCGTTTCGTATACGCAACACGCTATAAATGGTTGGATAAATGATATCAAAACCCTTCCGGGCAGAATGCGGAACGCCGTGTTGGGACTTACTGAGCAGCAATTAGATACACAATACCGCACCGGCGGGTGGACCATCCGACAGGTAGTGCACCACGTTGCCGATAGCCACATGAATTCCATCATCCGCTTTAAATGGGCACTGACCGAGGAAAACCCAACCATCAAAGCATATGAGGAAGCGGATTGGGCATTGCTGCCTGATTACCGCTTGCCGATCGAGCCATCACTAAAAATGCTTGATGGCATCCATCAACGCATGGTAGCCATGTTTGAAGGCATGACAGAAGAGCAATGGAACCGCACGTTCGTTCATCCTGAATCAGGTGATACAATTTCTTTAAAGCGTAATTTGGCCATGTACTCCTGGCATGGAAAACATCACCTGGCGCACATTACCGAAACCATCAAAAGATTTAAAAATTGAAGGTTGACGGATTGATCTTTGATCTGGATGGCACACTTTGGGATGCCTCTGAATCATGCGTGAGGGCCTGGAACAGCGCTTTGCAAAATAAAGGAATTACTGATTTTGTGATCACGCAGCAACTTGCACACGCCTTCGCCGGTAAATTATTGGACGATATTTTCGCGCAGTATTTTCTCTTTTTGCCCAGGGAAGAATACCAGAATATGGCCAATGCCTACGCCGAACAAGAAAAATTTCATATGCGCGAATATGGCGGCAAGCTTTATCCGGATGTGAGAGAGTTATTGACTGAGCTTGCTGAAAAACTTCCGCTGTTTATTGTAAGCAATTGCCTTTCAGGATATATCGAAAACTTTTTGCAGCAACATCAGCTGGGGTTTTTGTTTAAGGATTTCGAATGTTCAGGCAATACAGGCAGACCGAAAGCTGAAAATATTGGAATGATCATTAGCCGCAATCAATTGAAAAACCCGGTTTATGTAGGTGATACAATGGGTGACTTTGAAGCTGCTAAGAAGAATCAGATACCTTTTATTTATGCGGAATATGGGTTTGGGGAGGCAGAGGGGCATAATTATGCAGCAAGTGATTTTGCACAAATACAGATTGCCGTAGAAGAAATACGTTGAAGACTTACGAAGTTTTGAAAACTTCGTAAGTCTGTTCGCATCGACTCTATCATCTCGGCGTTATCCTCAAATACACCTCAAAACCTACCGGCGCACTCCCATAAAGCGTCTTTAACTCCGATGGCGATACATTTAAAGTAGATTGAATGCCCGCTGTTAAATTGGTCTTTGCTACCGTTGCTAATACCCGGTTAACACCCAGTGTAAACGCATTAATGGCGAAATTTGGATCGAGTGGATAGGCATCCGTCAGGTCCAATTCGTTAGCGTCCTTTTTCACGTATTCATATCTTCCATAAACCGCAGTTTTATGCATCTGCCAGCTGCTTTCCAGCAATACCGATGGCAATGTTTTATGATTATCTGAGAAATGGTTTTGCCCGTAAACTAATGTCGTTGCTATATAGCTATCATCATCCAGCATTTTCGTGTAAATGGCTGATGCGGTAAAACGATCAACATTCTGCTCCGGCTCGGCGCTTTCGGGGCTATGTATCCATCCGTTTGATACCTGTAGTGCCCATTCTTTTGAAGGGTTGTAGGATAAGCGCAAAGAGTAAGAATCAAACCGCATCGCATCAAAATTATAGCGGTATTCATCCGGCTCGCGACCAGTAAAGATCGATCCCTCCAATTTAATATCCTTGTACCGGAAGCCTAAGGTTGAAGTACCAAAAGTAATATGCGTAGCATCCGAATAATGATGACTAAGCGGCGCGTCCGGATCATTCATGGCGGACAAGCGGTGCATAAATACCGGCGGACCTAAAGCCGGTTCGCCCGGATAACCGAATGAAAGCGACACATCGGCATCTTTAGCTACTCTTTGCGTATAGTTAACGCTTAACTCCGCAAACAGATCGTGTGGGTGCTGTATGTCTACCAGCTTTTTCCCTTTGTATGCTTCACCAGTTTGGAACAACAGCGGATAGCCCCCTGGACCAACCAGGAAAGGATCAAAAGAGAACATGGTGTTGATGGAGAATAAGCCATTCTTGCCGACAGGTCTCTGAGTCATTGCCATCAGCCAGTTTGGTGCATCGAACTTTTTGCCGCCGCGACTACCTGAATTGAACAGGTCCTGTTTGTTATATCTCAGGAAGAAGCTTCCATGTATCATGGTCATCCACTTTTTACCGTGGATCATATAGGCATACATCGGTGTTTCGTCGGGCACCCATGATGTTCCGGAACCATCGCGGCTCATGGGAATATCGAGTGAGTACTGGCTATTCATTTTCATGGACATCATCGAGCCGGAGTCCATTTTCATATCGCCCATATCCATGCCTTTCATAGAGGTATCTTTTTTCATGGGTGTTTTCTGGGCGAACGCCTGGCTTAAGAACAGTATTGTAATTATAGATAGGATGATCTTTCTCATAGCAGGTACTAAAAAACATTAAATAAATTATACTCCAACCTGACCAGGTAAATATTCTGACTGAGTCTTGTCATATCGTTATATAAAGGCGTATGAAAAGAAAAATCAACCCGGAAAAAGCTATTAAATATCAACTGAACACCCGGTGCAGCGTCAAGATAACTTTGTCCATAACCTGGGTTTGCCTTTCCTAATAACTCTGCATATACATTAAGGTTTACCTGGTTGTAATTCTCGTATTTTCTCGGGAATAACAGGTATCCCGCCGAAAGAGTATAACTTACGGCATCATGCGCATTTCCGAGCGGGATATCATATCCACCCCGATTGCCAAAAGCATGCAGATAGCTCGCGGAGCTTGAAATCGCCAGTTTATGTATCAGTTTGGTAAAAACCACGCCCGTTTGAAACCCACTGTTGTCTCCCTCAAGAGCTATTTCCTGGTAATGCAATGGATTATTGATATCAGACAATTTTGCAAACACCGCCCCCCTGAAATGGCTCTGGACGGAATCAATGGACAAGAAACGATATTTGGCATATACGCTGCCTCCTTCAAAATGCTGTTGGTTCTGGTAATAATCAGAAGCATATAAACTACCATGCACCATCAGGCTTTTGCTGGCCCCATACATCACTTCAAGGGTAGTACGGTTTTTATATTCCGGGTTGAAATAGCCCTGGTTTTCAAGCCTGATACCCAAAGAATGTGTCGCCATGTTGCTGGCTGGTTCCGTATTTATATACAATTCCTGCGAAAAAGCAGAAAGTGCCATCCCCGAAAGGATGACAGATAATAATATAATCTTCATGATCTGGCAGATTGAAAACTATATCGAAATATGATAAACACGGCCGGCTTCAGCTTTATCGGTTGTGTTGTATTTTTTATATACCGAAGCAGGAGCAAAGCCTTTATCAACAATCGTTACCGCTACAGGACCCGTTAAGGTTTTCCCGGTGCCATTAACTACGCGGTAAGAATCGCCACCATAGCTGAATGCATTATTGTTGATTTTGACATTATCAAAGTTGAAAGTGGCTTTCAGGTTGTTGACAAAGAATCCTGCACCTTCAACTTTTTTGCTGATCTGGTCCAGGTTTACCGGAACATCTTTTTTGAAAGTGATAACAAACACATTGCGGTTCAGATCAGCTTTGATATCGCCAATGAAATTTAGTGTATGCAATGATTTTTCGGTAGCCTTTGAACACATGGAGCAAGTGAGCCCACTTACCTGTAATTCGGCTTTGGTGAATTGGGCTTTTGCAGCGGTTATAGAAGCAATAAATATGATTAAGAATATTTTAAGAGTTTTCATTTGATAAAAATTAAGCGTTAAAAAAGTAGACATATAACCTTGCGGTTATAGCAATAAGGCAGACGATTAATTAAAATCAAATAAGAAAAGTGCAGTATTTTAAAAAGAGAGGAACAGCCGGTACTTTAGGCGGACCACGATCTGTTACGTTGGCAACTACCTGGTCTTGAACGGCTGCATTAAAGATCACAAAAGCAGATACCGGTAATGATGCTATCGGGAAGAATTTGGACCAATGTAAAGGCGAGTTGTTTTGATGCGCATCTTTAACCTTTATCTCGATCTTCTGGTCCTTGCAGCATTTCATTTTGCTGCTTTGCAGCTTAGTGCAGGAGTTAGCCTGTTCATCTATCTTAACCGAAGCCAGCCGGTTAAAGCAATAGTGCATGTTCAGTGCAAAGCCGGATACTGTAGTTAAATACAGCATCGCCAATACAATTATGACCGACCTTTTGAACATAATACAAACTTAGGGTTTTACATTGTCATTACCAATAGTACGGTCATATGGCTGTAATAATTAATATCTTAGCAGCATAAAACCAAAAAAATGAAACGCATTTATTTCTATCTGGCGGCCATGTTGATTGCATGCGCGTCGCAAAACAGCTATGCCCAAAACCTGAAAGTCCCGCAGTTAAGCTCTACTCAAACTATTACACAGGAGCTCGGTTTGGGAAAGATCGACTTAACTTATTCCCGTCCTAATGTACGTGGCCGGAAGATATTCGGAGGACTTGAACCTTATGGTGTAGTATGGCGCACCGGTGCCAATGCCGCTACTATCATCAAATTTTCTGATGACGTAACCATCAACGGCAACAAAGTTCCTGCAGGCGAATACGGATTATTCTCCATTCCAGGCAAGGATGAATGGACTGTAATACTAAACAAAACCGCGCATCAATGGGGCGCTTATACATACAAGCAAGCAGAAGATTTTCTGCGCTTTAAGGTGAAGACCATCAGTCATTCCGAACCAACTGAAACTATGACAGTCCAGTTTAACAACGTGGATCAAACCAAATGCGAACTTGAAGTGAAATGGGAGAATATTTCGTTCTCATTTCCTATCAGCACGGAGGTTGACAGCAAGATCATGTCTAACATCGATGAGATCATGAACCACGATAAAAAGCCATATTTTGAGGCCGCCATGTACTATTATGAAAATAATAAAGATTTAAAAAAGGCATTGGAATGGATAAGTACTGCTGAAAAAATGGAACCAAGTGCGCCATTTTACAAAGTATGGAAAGCACGCATTCAACTAAAAATGGGCGACAAAGCCGGTGCACTTGCCACTGCTCAAGAAGGTGTTAAACTGGCTAAAGAACAAAAAGATGAAGAATACCAACGACTGAACCAGGCCGTTGTTGATCAGTCAAAATATATTATTTTGACTTTTTTCTGCCATTGCAAATAAAAAATAATGCCCAAAAACGGGCTCTATTATTTGCAATGGCAGTTTTTATATCGTTTTCTGGTCAACCCTTCCCAAGTGCCTGATGATGAGGGCAATTTATCCAAAAAAGACACGTTCATATTAAGTAATAATTAATCAGAATGCTTTCCATTAAAGCAAAAAAAAATAGTCAAGCCTCGCGCTCAACTATTTTCCCTAATTAATTTAATGCTATTATTTAACTAAAGGTAAATAAAAAAACGATTAGATTAGTCGTGTAACCAGAATGTTACAATAAGTCTTTTATTGCCCTAAAACATAGTGACTTATCTTATTGTATATCAAGCGGAAATTTTTGGCTGATTTCCAACGTCTCCTTTGATCGCAGGGTTGATCAGGCAGGCTATGATGATCACCAGGAAACATCCGATAGCGTTCAACCATAAATAAGCGATCACCTCGTAAAAGCCCATTATACAAATAATGATCTCGGTTATTATTGCCGCAATAAATACCGCTGTCCCTTTTATCTTCTTGAGGTAGAAAGCCACCACGAAAACGCCCAATATGGTACCATAAATAAACGACCCAAGTTTATTAACTGCTTCCAGCAAATTGCCCAGTTTAGCGGCATATAAAGCCATTACAATACATACCAGTCCCCAGAAAACTGTAGCCAGGCGCGAAGCATTGAGATAGGTTTTATCAGACGCATTTGGCTTGATGACCCGTTTATAAATATCAACCACGCTAGTAGATGCAAGTGAGTTAAGTGCGCTCGCAGTTGATCCCATGGAGGCCAAAAATACTATCGCAATCAGCAAGCCGATCAATCCCTTCGGCAAAAAATGGGTCACAAAATTCAGGAAAACGTAATTAGTATCGTCTGTATCGGCCTTCTTGTTGTTTTTCTTCATCAGGCCGATTGCACTTTTGCGGATAGCCAATTCTGATGCATCCGCCTGTTTCAGGTTACTGCTCGCCTTACTTATCTGTTCTGCACTCTTGCTTTCCAGAGCCTTTGATAATTCATCAGCGCTGATCTTTTTCTGTTGAAAGGCGGCAGAGTATTGCTCTTCCAGATCATTGTATTGTCCGGCGTACTGCCCCGATTTAACCTGCTTTACCTCGTATTGATTAAAAAACAAAGGCGGCTGGTGAAACTGGTAAAACGCAAATACCAAAACACCGATCAGCAGGATCAGGAATTGCATCGGTATTTTGATCAACCCGTTCATGATCAAACCCATGCGGCTTTGGCCTATAGAGCTACCCGTTAAGTAACGGCCTACCTGGCTTTGGTCAGTTCCGAAATAAGATAGCTGCAGAAAGAAGCCGCCTATCAAACCACTCCAAACATTATATCGATTAGCAGGATCAAACTTCCAGTCGATCACATTCATCCTTCCTAGTTTTCCCGCCAAGTGGAGGGCTTTGGTAAACCCGACACCATCTGGCAATAGGTTCACCACCATCACTCCAGCCACGAACATCCCTAAAAATATGATGCTCATTTGCAGCAGTTGGGTATAGCTTACCGCTTTTGTACCGCCGTAAACGGTGTAGAATATTACCAATCCACCGATAAAGAGCGTAGTATAAACTGTGTTGATCCCTAATATGGTCGACAATATTATAGAGGGCGCATAAATGGTTATTCCAGTAGATAATCCCCTTTGAATCAAAAACAGCATTGCTGTAAGTGCACGAGTTTTCAGATCGAAACGGTTTTCCAGGAACTCGTAGGCAGTATAAACCTTCAATCGGCTGAACATCGGCACAAAAGTGATACACAGCACGATCATGGCCAGCGGCAGACCGAAATAGAACTGCACAAAGCGCATCCCGTCGGAATAAGCCTGGCCGGGTGCTGATAAAAAGGTGATTGCGCTGGCCTGCGTGGCTATTACCGACAGACCCACGGTATACCAGGGCATAGAGCGATCGCCTACAAGAAATTGATCTATATTTTGATTGCGTCCGCTTTTCCAAAGCCCATAGGCGACGATGGCAAAAAGGGTAAGCGCTAAAACAATCCAGTCAATCAGGCTCATTTAAAGAGGATGGTAATGAGCCAAAATACGAAAATTAAAAAAACCAGCCATACGATAACGATACCGTAAAACTGGTTCCAGTTTTTTATGAATGAAGGTAATTCAGGATCAGCGTTGTTCACGGCCTCTTACAAATACCGCAACGTACAAAAGAGCTGTCAATAAACCTAATACACCACCAACAATAATCCATTTTATACCTACTTCTAATACCGCGCCGGTCATCAGACCAAATACCAGTCCAACCAGGTAATATAAATTGGTTACGTTAAATTCTTTTTTCTCTTCTTGATGATGATGTGCCATGATATGCTTATTTACAACAGTGCAAAAGTAATTGTTTCTGTAATGATTGCAATAGTTTTTTTGTGTTATCGTACTCATTGTCATTGCGAGGAGCAAGGCGGGTGGCGGTGGCGGGCGACGAAGCAATCGCGAACTTTACAGGGCGAAGATGCATAGCCGCTCTGTATAGCATGCGATTGCCGCGTTATCGCTCGCAATGACAAGCTTTTTAAGGATTCGCCTTTGGCTTATTGATCATATTAATAAACAACTTATACGCACCCGGAACACCTGCCGGCAATTGCCTGAAAAATGCCAGTGAGGTGTAAACAAATCGACCTTTGCCGTATTGGGTAGTTATCACTGCACCATCTTTTGGTGATTCACCGGGATCAGCCATTTGGAGTACTTTTTGGTATTGAGGATCGGAATCTTTGGTGAAATATAGGCCCCGTTCCTGTACCCAGCCGTCAAAATCAGCAGGGGTTATTTTGTTTGGATAGTTTAATACCGGGTTATTTTGGTCGAGGATGGTGATCTTCGCATTTTCGTCTGTTACGCGTTCGTTTACTACTTTGAATGGGTACGGCCCAATATTTTTTGTTACCAGGCCCTGGCTGTTATTATATTGTACCAGCAGGTTGCCCCCGTTTTTCACATATTCCATTAGCTTAGGCTGTTCGATAATTAAACGCTGATCAACATTATAAGCGCGTACGCCTACTATAATAGCGTCATAACCAGAAAGGTCGCCATTCAAAATCTCATTTTCCGAAAGTGGGTGAACCTCATAACCAACTTGCTTCAAGGCTTCAGGCACCAAGTCGCCGGCCCCATTGATATAGCCGATCTTTTTTCCGGCAATCTTCAGATCAAGCTGGACCAATTTAGCTTGCGCGGGAGGGAAAAGTGTAATATTTGGAACGTGATTATAATGAATAGATAATATCCCATCTTTATAAGTCGCATTGTCACGATCATGTGTTATTGTAGCTTCCAGCACACCGGTTTGTGATTTGTTGCCTGATGGCGTGACGGTAAAACTCTGCTCCCACTCATCGCCTTTATTTTTATTAGTGAACTGAACCCTTTCCGGACTGATCTTCCACCCCGGGGGAGCGTCTAGCGAAATACTTCCTGAGCCTATCTTCTCAAAAGCTTCCAGGTTTACCTGCACAGTTTGTGGCTGCTGCGAATTAAAAATATATACCTTATCGCGAATATTGGCAGTTACAGGAGGGGCAATCTGCACAGGCTGATAGATTTCACCCTTTGCAGGGTCGGTATATTTATACACCAATTGGCGCTCAAACTGTATCGGCGTACCCTCAACAATAAATTCAAATTTTACTTTTGGCATATCCGGGTTTTCGGGATTACCAACCTTACGGTCATCAGCAATGGCATATGAACCTATGCCATGTGGTTGCTCCAGCCAATAAGGCTGTGTGATCTTATCGGCATAGATCTTACTGCTGAAAGTCTGCACCTCGTTTGCAGGTATTATTTTCCCACCGTCAAAATGCTGACCGTCGGCCTGTGTTATTTTCACTTTATCGTTATACCTGTCCAGCACCTGCGAGCGTATTTCAATGCTGTCATGTAAGCCATAGGTCTGTTCAGCTGCATAGCTTTCAAACCACAATCCCGAACAAGCCGCAATCAGCTCACTTAGCTCTTTCGTCTTTTGTTCGCGCCAATAAGTATCATCTATTTTCTGAACACGGTCATATACTTTAACCAATGCCGGAACCGATTTATCAGGATGATTAGCGTCAAATTCTTTGGTTATTTTTTCAATATCAGCCCCGATTGCATCGCCGCCTTTTATGCGTCCCCAGCTCGTATTTACGCCATCCATCAGATCGTTTTTGGGTGCATCGCCTAGTATGGTTTTGAAATATTCGTAAGCGTCGCCCCGCTGTCTTGCCGAGCCAAAACCTTGTGTTTTGTGGTTCGATCGGCTTTCGGCAGCCATTTCACCGTAGCCTTTCCCAAGCAACGGATTATAAACGCCTACATTCACTTTAAACTGATCGGGAGCGATGGTATTGGTATTGCCAAAATTGAAGGTGTTCCACATGATGCGCTTTGGCTGCCAGGTTTGCACATATTTTAACTGCTCCGGGAAACGTTTTGGGTCAGCGGCTGCGGTAAACGCCTCTTGCGCCAGGATAGCCGAAGCTGTATGATTACCATGACCGCCTTCACCGGTAGTAGGGAAGCGGCAGATGATCACATCCGGTCTGAACTTACGCACCACCCAAACTACATCGCTCAATATTTTTTCCTTGTTCCAGAAATTCAAAGTCTCCTCTGGCCCTTTCGAGAAGCCAAAATCAAGTGCACGGGTAAAGAATTGTTCCGCGCCATCAACTTTCCTTGCAGCTAACAGTTCCTGGGTGCGGATCAATCCCAACAGCTCGCCCTGTTCATTTCCGATCAGGTTCTGACCACCGTCTCCGCGAGTCATCGACAAATAGCCGGTGCGATAATGCTTTTCCTGCGCCAGGTAGGCCAGAAGGCGGGTATTCTCGTCGTCCGGGTGGGCGGCAACATATAGTACACTACCTGCAACATCCAGTTTTTTCAGATTTTGTTCGATAGTAACGATATCAGCAGGCGGGGCAGTTTGTGCGAAAGCAACACTTGTTATCAGTAAAAATACAGGCAGAAAAAGAATACGTTTCATAAGAAAAAAACAAGTCGAAAGATAGATGGATATTTTGAATACTTCAAATGTAACACAAAACTGTTACGTGGCTAAATTGTTAAAAGCTAATCAGTTGATTGGATTTTTAGCCCCTATTAATCAAATGATTACATTAAGATAACAAACCCTCCTTGACATAATCAATCGATTGATTAATTTTGTGCCGTTGAAAGAAATGGATAAAGATAAGATCGATAAAAAAGAACACATCCTTGACGTTGCTGAAAAGGTTTTTTCAGAACTCGGATTTGACGGCGCTTCTACCCGGACAATTTCGGGCGAAGCCGGAGTGAATATGGCGATGCTGAATTATTATTTCGGTTCAAAAGAAGGTT
>Ga0105240_10007281_pt1 | contig 16108 bp, 13 predicted proteins | sample KBSC54metaG_FD_80426 | JGI IMG/M metagenome (GOLD analysis project Ga0105240, IMG submission 80426) | Corn rhizosphere microbial communities from Kellogg Biological Station, Michigan, USA - KBS C5-4 metaG | ecosystem: Host-associated > Plants > Roots > Rhizosphere > Soil | place: Michigan, USA... | reverse complement strand
TACGCGATGCCGCTGCCGAGATAGCCGCTGTAGCCGGCGGCGAAGCCGATTTCGCAGGTGAGCTTCGGCATCGACGTGCCGGTGAGCATGATTGCCGGCTTGTCGATCGCATCGATCAGCTCGCGGCATGCGGCAAGCCCGTAGTTGACGATCGGAAAGCCGTTGAGGAGTGATCGGCCAAGGCGCTCGGATTCGTCGACGCCTTTCTGCGCGGCGGCAAACTGCTCGTTTCGCGTGTAGCTGTCGGTCGTCGTCGGCACGATGTCGGCCATGCCGTCGCGGTCGAGCGCGATCATCAGCGCCTTCTGCATCTCGACGGTCGCGAAGCCGCCGCGCGGCTGCGTAAGGCAGCGGCGCTCGCGATGCGCGCGCCGCATCGCGTCGGCCAATCGCTTGTGTGGCGGCAACGCCCTGTGGCGCGCGATGGCCGTTTCGAAATCGATGTCGCGGCCCGTGGGCCAGCGCGCGAGATTCGCCTTGCGCGCGTGGAGGAACTCGTTTGCGGGTATCGGCTGTTCCGACAGCTTTGCCTGCGGCGCTTGCGAAGTCGATGAATCGTTCATCGTGTTCGTGCCGACGCAAGGATCGATGCCGGTGGCGCGCATGCCGGATCGAGAAGGCGCAAGTGATTGCGCGCGCAGTCGAAGGCGGCGACGGGATCGACCTGGGCGAGCAGGCCTGCCGCGTACAGCAGGTAATCGGCATCGACGGCGAGTCGCGGTGCGCGAGGCCGCAGCGACCCTGGATCGCGCGTATCGGTGCACGCGACCGCCAGGATCGACGCGGGATCGCGCGCGTGCACGATCGCCCCACCGGTGCCGATCACCCAGCCGACGGCGGAAAGATCCTTGCCGCGCTGTACCTGCACGGGACCCTGAGCGGTGTAGACGGTTTCGACCGTACCGGCGTGGCGCTTCATCGCAATGTCGACCGCTGCGCGCACGAGCGCCCCGTCCATTTGCCGTTCGATGTCCGTCGCCGGTAGCATCTCGACGCTCGCCTCGACGCGGGACAGCGCGCCACCGGCCTCCTCGATCCCGAGTCCGGCATTGGCAGCGAGCGTATCGAGCCCGACGGCGGCAACGATCGCCGCGACGTTGTGCCGCATGCCGAGATCGCCTTCCACCGTACGCTTTGCATGCGGCTCCGGCAAGCCGTAGCGGATGACGCCGGGCTCGGAAGGTTCTCCGGCACCGATCGAATGCACGTCGGTCGTGGCGCCGCCGGGGTCGACGACGACGAGCGGCCCCAGGCCTTCACGGCCTTCGACGCCGTCGGCAAGAATGCGGGCGCCTTCGAGCACGGCCGCCGGTGTCGGCATCAGCACGTGATCGATGCGTGCGCTCGCGCGATCGATGCCCTTCGCAGACACGATCCGGCGCATGAACACGTCGCGTATCGCGATGCGCGCGGGCTCGATGTCGAGCGTGTCGAGTGCGGGCAGGACGTTGGCGGTGGGCATGACGAGACGCCTGCCCTCCGACAGCATCGCGACGATTTCGTCGGTCACTTCGCGATTGCCGGCGACGACAACCGGGCACCGGATCGCGCTTCGCGCCAGCGCCTGCGCGTTGTGCAGGATTGCGTCGCGGTTGCCGCCGTCCGTGCCGCCGCACAGCAACACGATGTCCGGCGCACGTGCTTCCACCTCTCGCACATCCGCGGCGGTCAGGCGGTACGCGAAGCTGCCGCAGAGCTTGGCGCCGGCGCCGAGCGCCGCTTGCCGCGCCGCCTCGGCGGTAAGCTCGCGCACGAGGCCGATCGTCACCATCCGCAACCCGCCCGCGGCGCTGCTCGATGCCAGTCGATACGCGAACGGCGGCAGGCCGCCGAGCGCATCGCCGAGGCGGGCGAGCGCTTCGTCGAGGCCGAGGTTGATGTCGGAGGCGACCGTCGACGGGCCCTGCGCCGTCGCCATCAAGGTGCGCGAATCGAGATCGAGCGCACGCAGCTTCGTCCACGTGCTGCCGAAATCGATCAACAATGCGACGCTCACGAAACGACCCCCACGCTTGCGGCTCGCGCCGCTGCGCTGCCCCCAAAGGGGGAGCAGTTCGCGTCTTGGGGCGGCCCGGCGACGCTCATCGGTTCTCGCGCGCTGCGAAATCGTCAGCGAGCGCTGTCAGCGCAGTCTCGACGCGCGTGCCCGGTGGAAACACGCGGTCGAAACCCATGTCGAGAAAGCGGCGCTCTACGGCTTCCCACGGCTGCTTGCCGACGACGAGGTTGCCGCCGACATAGAGCAGGATGTCCTCGAGGCCCGCTTCGACGCAAAGATCGCGAAACCCGCGGCAATCGAGCTCGCCCTGGCCGTACAGCGACGAGACGAGGATCGCATCGGCCGCGGTTTCGACCGCGGCCTTGATGAAGTCGCCGGCGGGGGTCAGCGCGCCGAGCGACACGACGCGATAGCCGGCATCCTCGAGCGCCATCGACAGGATGCGGTTGCCGACGATGTGTGTGTCGGCGCCGATTACGCCGGTGACGAGGGTGCGTGGCATCCGATGCGTTCGATGTGGAAGGTCCCGGTGGCGCGCGCATACCGCGCCAGCGCCTGCGCGTCGAGCGCGCGCGGCGCGGCGTCGAGGACAATGGCACCGTCGTCGAAGACGAGTGGGCTGGTGAAGAGCATCCGCCGCGCTTTGAGGAATCCGTTCATCTCGCCGGCGTTGTCGATTTGGCGCGCAGCGACGCACGCTTCCATCCAGCACGAAAGATCGCAGGCGACGCCGTTGCCGAGCACGGGTGTCATGCCGAGCACGCGGATACGCTCGATCGCTGCGACCAGCGCATCGATGCCGACGAACTTCATCAGCTTCACCTTGATGAAGCGGCACGCTTCCTCGCGTGCGGCGCGCTCGATGTCCACGAGGCCGTAGATCGACTCGTCGAGCATCAATGGCAAACCGGTTTTTGCCGCGGCGTTGACGGCACTGCGGTGTGCGTCCCAATCGCCGGCCGCGCACGGCTGCTCGAAGAGCTCGATCCCGGCCGGATCGACGGCGGCGATGAATGCGATCGCCTCCGCCCCCGAATAGCCCTGATTGGCGTCGACGCGAATCGGCACGCGGCCACCGATGATCGACTGGATCGTCGCGAGCGCCGCGATATCGGTCGCCACGTCGAAGCCGACTTTGACCTTCACCGTTCGATAGCCGTCGGCGAGGAGGCGCGCGAAATTGTCGCGCAGTTCGGCGCGATCGCCACCCTGCAGCAATCCGAGAATCGGCACGCGCGTTCCCGCCGCCGGCGACAGCAGTGGATGCCCAAGCGCCATGTCGAGCGCCGTGCGGAATGCCGTCGCGATGAAAGGCGCTTCTTCGCCGATCGATGTGAACCGGGCGCACGCCGCGGCACTGTCGACGCCCGGCAGCTGTCGCGCGATGTCGCTCGCAAGCGCATACCCGGCATCGATCGTCTCGCCGGTGTAGCCGGTGAGCAGCGTCGCCTCGCCGTATCCGATCTCGCCGTCGCCCCCGGCAAGCGTGACGACAACGGTGTCGTAGTGCGTGACGGGGCCGAACGCGAGGCGATACGGCCGCTCGAGGGGAATCTCGAGGCGGTGGACGTCGGCGCGCTCGATTCGCATCGTGGAGGGATGGTGCATCTAGGAATGCGCGAGGGCCAGGCGGCGTCGCCGGCGCACGCCGCGAAACAGCGGATAAAACAGCGCGATCGCTGTCAGCGCCATCACCGCGGCGCTCACCGGACGGGTGAAAAAGACGGTCCAGTCGTTGCGATAGCTGATCATCGTCGTCAGGAACGACGTCTCGGCCACCGGTCCGAGGATGCAGCCGAGCACCATTGGCGCGATCGGAAAGCGCCAGCGCTCGAACAGGTAGCCGACGATTCCGAAGACGACGATCATCCACAGGTCGCTGATGTTGTTGTGCTCGGAGTAAGCGCCGATCAGGCAGAACAGCACGACGAACACCGACACGATCGCCTCGGGAAGATACAGCACCTTGATGAGCGGCCGGATCGCGAAATAGCCGAGCAACCCCATGCCGATCACGCCGAGGAACACCGACGCGAAGATCGCGTAGACCAGCGCGGATTGGGTCTGGAAGATCTGCGGTCCCGGCTGCACGCCGTGCAGCAGGAACGCGCCGAGGATGACCGCGGTGGCGCCGCTGCCCGGGATGCCGAGCGTCAGGAGCGGCACCATGTGGCCACCAACCGATGCGGTCGACGCGACCTGCGGCGCGACGATGCCTTCGGCGATGCCGCTGCCCAGTTGCGCGCGGCGCTTCCCGTATTGGCCTTCGACGCCGTACGCGACGAACGATGCGATCGTCGCGCCGGCGCCCGGCACGATGCCGCACAGCACGCCGACGAAGGACGCGCGCGCGAACGTGCCGCGCAGCTTCCACGCTTCGGCGAGCCGGGGAATCCGCGTCGCGATCTTTCCGTCCCCCGACAGCGGCGGCGACGCGAATCCCTGCTCGAGCCGCACGAGCACTTCGCCGAGTCCGTATGCGCCGACCATTACCGGTAGATAGCCGATGCCGTCGCGAAGGACTTCACTGCCGAAGGTGAACCGGTCGACGCCGTAGATTTCGTCGACGCCGACTGTCGACACCAGCATGCCGAAGAAGAGGCTGATGAACGCGTTCCCGAGCGATCCGCCGCCGAGCGCGACCACGCTCGTGAACCCGAACAGCACGACGGCAAAATATTCTGGCGAGTCGAACGTCAGCGCGACTTTCGCGAACGGCACGGCGAGCGCCACCATGATCGTCGCGGTGATGAGGCCGCCGGTCAGCGCCGCGAAGAGCGTCCAGCCGAGCGCCTGCGCGGGGTCCCCCGCGCGCGCCATCGCGAATCCGTCCCACAGCAGCGGAACGTCCATCGGCTCGCCGGGAATGCGAAAGAGGATCGACGTGATCGCGCCGCCGTACGTGCCGGAAACGTACATCGCCGTCAGCAGGATGATCGACGGCGTGATCGACATGCCGTACGTGAACGGCAGCGCGAGCACGACGCCCATCACGAGCGTCAGGCCCGGCAGCACCGCGACGAGCATCCCGACGATCAGCCCCACGGCGAGCGCCATGAAATTCACTGGCGCCAGGACGTGGACGAAACCGCCGGCGAGATGCTGGAGAACCTCGAGCATTACCGGATGCCGAGCAGGCGCATCAGCGCGAGCGAAATCGCCTCGAATGGCGGCGTGCCGATCGGCAGCGAAAGGTAGACGACCTTCATGAACACGAACATGAATGCGAGCGCGCCAGCGAACGCGACGGCGACGATCACCGGCCAGCGACGATAGCGGCCGGTGCGGATCAGCGCCGCGATGTAGAGCACGGTGTCGCAGAAGAAGCCGAGCGTGCCGAGCAGCGCGACGTAGGCGATGGTGAGTGCAACGCCGGTAACGAGCAGGAGCGGGAATCGCTTCACCGGCGCGGCATCGCGCTCGGCGTCGGGCAGCGCATCGCCGATGACGCTGTCCAGCACGCCGTCGGTGTCGTCCGGACCCTTGAGCGACAACGATACGATGCGTACGACGCAGGCGACGATCATCAGCGCCAGGATCGCACGCGGCCAGACGTCGGGGCCGGGACGATCGCCCCGCGGCGTGTAGCCGAAGTGCATCGCCTTGTAGCTCAGCACCGCCGCCGCGGCGAGCACCAGCAGATACGGCAGCAAGGCGCGAAGGCGCGGATTCACGTGCAGGTCGCGCTTGCGCGCATGCGCTGCCACCGCGCCGACATCACGACGCGCCGCCGCCCGCGAACCGTTACACGCAAACTATTTCTTCGGAATCGACGCGATGATCTTTCGCGCGTCCTCGAGCCAGCCCTGCATGTACTTGATCGATTCGCCGGCCGGCACGAAGCTCGCCTCGTCGGCGTACTGATCCTTGAGGTACGTCTTGAACTCGCTGGACTCTGCTGCTTTCGCGAGTGCATCCGCGATGAGCTTGACGCGCGCCGGATCCGTGCCCGCCTTCATCAGCACGACGCGAAACTGCGGCAGCGTGATGTCGTAGCCGAGCGCCTTGGAGATCGGCACGTTCGAGAAATCGCCAACCTTGCTGCCGTAGAAGAAGATGACCGGGCGGATCTGCTTCGTGTCGACGAAGTTGCGCACGTCGCCGGCCTGCTCGTACAGCAGGTCCGCGTGGCCGCCGAGAATCGACGTGTAGCGCTCGCCGGGCTTCGCGTACGGGACCGAATCGAGCTTCAGGCCCTTGGCGCCGAAATAATTGACGGTGATGTCATCGGGGCTGCCGAAGCCGGTGACGGCGACCTTGAGCGGGCGCTCTTTCGCGGCCTTCTCCACGTCGGCCCACGTCTTGAACGGGCTGTTCTGCGCGACGAAAAATCCGGACGCCTGCTGGATGACGACGCCGAGCGGAATGATGTCGGCGAGCTTGAGCTTCGCGTTCGGATCGGCGAGAAGCGCGAAGGTGTCGCCCGTCATCACTTCGATCGTATAGCCGTCCGCGTTCGCGGCGAGGAGCTTCGCGTGTCCGGTCTGGCCGGTGGCGCCGGCCACGTTGATCACCGGCAGCGACACCTTGAGCTGCGGCTCGAGCAGCTGGCCGAGTTTGCGCGCGACCTGGTCGGCGCCGCCGCCGGGACCCCAGGGCACGATGAATTCGATCGGCCGCGACGGGTAGCGATCCTCCGCGAGCGCGACACCGGCGAAAGCCGTGCACGCGACAACGCACAACATCGGCGCAAGGCGCGTCCAGAAAGCAAAAACTCGCATGGATCTCCTCCGGGTCTCAGCGCCGCGCGATTCTTCGATCGCATGCAGCGCGATTGTTTCGAATAGGTCCCCCGCCTGTGCCGTTCCGGCCGATCATCCTGAACCTGGGTTCAAGATCGGTCGCCTGCCGGGACCATCAGGCGCTTCCGCGTAGGAGCGCACACCGGTCCGCATTGGCGCGGCAACCTCGCTACGAGAGCATTGGTTCAAAGAACGTATGGCCGGATCGAACACCGCAGGGGATGGAACCATGACACGCAAACGGAACATGCGTTCCGCAACGAACCGCGGCGAGCGCTAGAACAGCTTCTCCTGTCCCGCGAGCGTCCGGTCGATCGCCGCTTGCATCGCCTCGATTCTACGCTGGACCGCCTCGCCGTCAATCGTCGCGCCCGTCGGTGGAATGTGCGCCGTCGCGCCGCCTGCAGCGGTCGATGCGCGCCGCTCGCGCAGCAAGTCGTGCGCGATGTTGAGCGCCGCCATCACGGCGATGCGATCGGTGCCGCTCACCTTGCCGCCATCGCGGATCTCGCGCATGCGGCGGTCGAGCATCGCGACGGCTTCCGTCAATTCGTCGCGCTCGTTTTCCTTGCAGGCGAACTTGAACTCGCGGCCGAGGATCATCACGTCGAGCGTGATCGTACGCACGGTATTCGCGCTCATCGGCCGCTCACGCTCAAGTCGTCTCACGCTTCATTCGGCGGGAATCCGCGAAATCAGCGCATCGAGGCGGGCGCCCGCCTGCGCGACGCGCGCGGAAAGGTCGCGGTTGCGTTCCTGCGACGCGAGCAGCTCGTGGCGCAGCAGCTCGTTCGCGGAACGCAGCTCGCGCGCATATCCGATCAGCAGTTCAACGCGTTCTTCCAGCGCGGCGAGTTCGATGTCCATCGAGGTCGGGTAACAGACTGACCGCACTATAGAAGGCGCGCAATCGACGCGTCAACCCAATGTCGGCGCGGGACGGGTTGCGCCTGACGAACGGATCAGCCTGGCGCGGGATCGGTGTCGAGCGCAACGTAGCGAACGGCGACGACGTCGAGCTCCTCGATGCCGCCCGGCGTTCGCACGGTGACGCTGTCGCCTTCGCGCGCCTTCAGCAGTGCGCGCGCCATCGGCGAAATCCAGCTTATGTAGCCTCGCTCGGTGTCGATCTCGTCGATGCCCACGATGCTGATCGTGCGCTCGTCACCCGCGCCGTTCGCCACGGTGACCGTTGCCCCGAAAAACGCGCGCGACTCGCCATCCTCGTCGCGCGGCATGGCGGGATCGACGACTTCGGCGTTGTCGAGTCGACGGACCAGGAAGCGGATGCGCCGATCGATCTCGCGCAATCGCTTCTTGCCATAGATGTAGTCGCCGTTCTCGGATCGATCGCCGTTGCCCGCGGCCCACGCCACGGTGGCGACGAGCTCGGGACGCTCCTGCGACACCAGCGCATCCAGCTCGCGCCGCAGCCGCGCAAACCCGCCCGGCGTCATGTAATTGCGTGCGCCTGCGGGGAGCGGGGCGGCTTCCGGGACGTCCGTCTCGTCGTCCGCCGACGTATCGTCACTTACGAAAGCCTTGCTCATTTCATGCTGCTGTCTGCTGCTCGAGGAACATTATAGGCGTCCGCCGCCATCGCCCGCCGCGCATCCGCAAGCGTCCCGCAGAGTTGCGCGATGCCGTCGACGAACCGCGGCCCGGGACGATGCAGCAGGTTCGCATCGACGACGAACAGCGCGTGGTGGCGCGCGGCATCGAGTGCCGGCCATCGCGACCAGTCGTCGAGCCAGGCGGGTCGGCGGGCATCGTCGGTGCCGGCAATGATCACCTGCGGGTTGGCTGCGAGCACCGCTTCGACGCTGACCTGCGGCGCCGGAATCGTAAGGCCCGCAAAGACGTTTTCGCCGCCGCAGCGGGCGATCGCCTGGCTCACGAGATGCCGCCCGCCGAGCGTGAACATTGGCACGCCGGAAACCTGGTAGAAGACGCGCAACGGGGCGCCGTCCCGGCCATCGCGCGCGAGCTGCGCGACGCGCGTGCGAAATTGCAAGGCGGCCGCGCGCGCGGCCGCATCGGTTCCGCTCAGCGCGCCGATGCGCTCGATGTCGGTCGCGATGCCGTCGATCGTATGCGCATCCGCCTCGAATACGGCGACGCCACGCGCGCGCAGCCATGCGACCTGCGCCGGCGTCGTCCACGGCCACGTGACGATGAGGTCGGGCGCGAGCATGACGATTTTCTCGAGATCGAGCGCCGCCACGTCGCCGATGACCGGCAGTTCGGCTACCGCGGGCGGGTAGTCGCTGCCCTTCATGACGCCGACGACGCTCGCGCCCGCGCCGGCGGCGTAGACGAGCTCCGCCGCGTGCGGCGCGAGCGTGATGATTCTCGTGGCCGGCGCAGCGAGTGCGACGGACGCGCCGGTGTCGTCGACGACACGGACTGCCGCGTGCGCCGGCATCGCGACCAGCAGCGCGCTCAGCAGCAACGGCGTCGTCAAAGTTGCCATCGAACGCCGCCGAACACGCGGGTGCCGCCCGTCGCAAAATCCGCCGCGAGCTCGTAGTCGTGATCGAGCACGTTGTCCGCGCGGATGAAGAACGTCGTCGACGGCGCGACCGTCCACTCGATGGCGAGATTGACGAGGCCATAGCCGCCCATCCGCCGCCGATTCTCCGCGTCGTCGAAACGCGCCGAAGAGCCGACGAGCTCCGCCGTCACGCGCATGCGCCCTATCGTCTGCGACAGCGAGACAACACCGTGCCGGCGCGCGCGCCGTGGCAGGAGCAGCCCGCTTGCCGCATCCGTCGGCGACTGCAGATCGACCGACGCGTGCAGGGTGGTTGCGCGCCATTGCGCATCAGCGACCAGCGTGACGCCCTCGAGCGTCGCGTCGGCAACGTTGTTCGGCGCACAGACGAAGTTCGCATCGCACTCGAACACGATGAGATCGTCGACGCGGTTGTGGAACACGATGGCGTGCGCCTGCCAGGCGATTTCGCCGGCATGCGACATCCCGTGCACCCCGGCTTCGAAATTGCGCGACGTCTCGGGATGCAGGTTCGGATTCGCGAAGCCGGGGAAATAGAGATCGTTGAACGTGGGCACCCGAAACGCGGTGCCGGCGCTTGCCGTCACGCGCCATGCCGCGTCGAGGCGATAGCCCCACGCGAGCGCGCCGGTGGTCTTCCCCCCGAACTGGCTCGAATCGTCGTGACGCACATTCGCCTGCAACGCAGCGGCACCCGCATCGAGCCGGTAAACCGCCGTAACGGCATTCGTGTCGCGCGACGTCACCGCGAATCCGGCGTCCGACAGCACGCGCTCCTCGCGCCGCTCGAGCGCAACGGTCAACGCGCCCGCCGGCAGCGTCACGTCGTTCTGCCACGCGTATTGCCGCTGGTGCGTCTCGAACGGGAAATCACCCGCACCGGTCTTCGAGACCGAGCGATCGCTCCCGTCGCCCAACGAAAGCCGGGAAGTCCAGTTCGTCGCCAGCCGGTTGGTCGAAGCGGCCTGCCACATCGTCAGCGTCGTGATCGTCCGATCGTCGAAGCTGTCGCCGGCGTCGAACTGGCTGTCGAGGCGGCTCCTGAAATACTGCAACGACAGCGCCTGATCGGGCGCGAATTCGAGCGCGCCCTGCGCGCTGACGCTTGCGTTCCGGTAACCATCGCGGTCGGGGTCGTAACTGAAGTTTGCGGGATTCACGATCGCATTGAAGCCGTCGCTGCGCCGGCCCGCGATCTGCACGCTGCCCCGTGCGGGGCCGGCGCCTCCGGAGATTCCCGCAGACCCGGCCCACGTATCCGAGTTTCCATACCCGACCGACGCATCGGCGTGGACACCCTGCGCGCCCCGGCGCGTGAACACCTGGATCACGCCGCCGATCGCATCCGCGCCGTACAGGCTCGATGCGGGACCGCGCAGAATCTCGATGCGCTCGATCTGCTCGATGGGAATGGCCTCGAGCGCCGTCGCGCCGCTCGACGCCGACGCGACGCGCATGCCGTCGATCAGCACCAGCGTCTGCGTCGTATTCGCGCCGCGCAGGAAAACGCCGGATGTCGAGCCGGGCCCGCCGTTCTGGATGATTTCGACGCCGGGTTGTCGCTGGAGCAGCGCGACGACGCCTTGCGCGCCGCTTTGCGCGATCGCCTGCGCGTCGATCACCGTTACGTCGGCGACGAGATCGAGCAGCCGCTGCGGCGTTCGCGACGCGGTCACGACGATCGGGTCGAGCACCGCCGGGGCGGGCGGCGACTGCGCAGCCGCATCGGCAACGAGCAGTGCAACGACAGGCACGAGCAAGCGCGCGCGCAGCAGCGCTGTGCGCGAGGCAATGGCAAGGGACATGATCGACCGTCCGCGTCATGCCGTGGGGACCCCGCACGGCCGTTGATCGGCGACGAATGCCGAATCACGCATGGCACTCGCTTGCAGGCCGGTCTCCGGGCTTGCCGGCTGCGGATCCACCGGCCTACCGTTGCGGGGGCAGCCGCGGCATTGCGCCTGCCGGCGCGCACCGCGTTCCCGTTTCACCCGCCGGACAGCGAAATGCGACCGTTCGGCGGACACCTGCGCTGCAGATTCTACCTCGCTTTGCTATACTTCTGACCCTTTTCGAAACGCCGCCAGTGGCACGCAAGCTCTTCATTCGCACGTTCGGCTGCCAGATGAACGAGTACGACTCGGACCGCATGGCCGACGTGCTCGCCTCTCAAGGTTTCACGTCGACCGATCGCGCCGACGACGCCGACCTCATCCTGTTCAATACCTGCTCGGTGCGAGAGAAGGCACAGGAGCGCGTCTTCCACGATCTCGGCCGAGTGCGCGGGATCAAGCTGGCGCGTCCTGACGTGCTGATCGGCGTCGGCGGCTGCGTTGCGTCGCAGGAAGGCGCTGCGATCGTCGATCGCGCGCCCTATGTCGACCTGGTGTTCGGTCCGCAGACGCTGCATCGCCTGCCTGCGATGATTCGTGCGCGCCGTGCGTCGGGCGTCCCGCAGGTCGACATTTCGTTCCCGGAAATCGAGAAGTTCGATCATCTGCCGCCGCCGCGCGTCGAGCGCGCGACCGCATTCGTGTCGATCATGGAGGGCTGCAGCAAGTACTGCTCGTTCTGCGTCGTTCCGTACACGCGCGGTGAGGAAGTGTCGCGGCCTTTCGACGACGTGCTGACCGAGCTCGCCGACCTCGCCGATCAGGGCGTCAGGGAAGTGACGCTGCTCGGCCAGAACGTGAACGCGTATCGCGGGCCGATGGAATCGAAGGATCGAACCGCCGATCTCGCACTGCTGCTCGAATACGCGGCCGAGATCCCGGGCCTCGAGCGGCTGCGCTACACGACGTCGCATCCGAAGGAGATGAGCGCGCGCCTGATCGACGCCTACGCCTCGGTTGAAAAGCTCGTCTCGCACCTTCACCTGCCGGTGCAGTCGGGATCGGATCGCATACTCGCCGCGATGAAACGCGGGTACACGACGCTCGAGTACAAATCGATCGTCCGCAAGCTTCGCGCGCACCGGCCCGATCTGGCGCTCACGTCCGATTTCATCGTCGGGTTCCCGGGCGAAACGGACGACGATTTCGAGCGTACGCTGCGGCTCGTGGCCGACGTGCGCTTCGACGGCGCGTTCAGCTTCGCGTACAGCGCCCGCCCCGGCACGCCGGCCGCCGAATTGGCGGACCAGGTTCCGGCCGACGTGAAGCAGCAGCGGCTGCTGCGATTGCAGGCGCTGCTCGACAGCCAGTACCGCGCCTATAGCAAGCGGATGGTCGGCACGCGCCAGCGCGTGCTCGTCACCGGTCCGGCAAGCAGGAATCCGCGCGAGCTGGCCGCGCGCACCGACAACAACCGCGTCGTCAATTTCGCGGGCGACAGGGCGTCGATCGACCGTTACGTCGACGTCGACATTACGGCGGCGCTGCCGCACTCGTTGCGCGGCGAACTTTCGCCCGCGTGACCGGTCTTCGGCACGTCGCCCTTGCGGCGGTCCGGAAGACCCCCCTTGCCCGATTCAGGAGACATCTCGTTCATGTTGGATCTTCGTCCTACCCGCACGGCGCTCCTGCTTGGTGCGTTCGCCTCGCTCGTGATGTCCGGCTGCGCGAGCCTTCGACCCGCCGATGACGGAAGGCCTGCGGAGACCGCCGCGATCGCCGCAGCCGCCGCCACTGCCGCTACCGATGAAGCGCAACACGCCAACGCCCCCGCCGACGTCGCGCCGGGTGCCCGGCACTCGAATGCCGCAGCAGCCGCGGCCGCGGCGGCGGCCGCCGCGCAAGCCGCGGAGTTCGCGAAGCCCTTCGCGGTGGTCGTGAAGGGCGCGCAGGAGTCGCAAGGACTCTTCAACCTCTGGCACAAGGATGACAAGGTCTGGCTCGAGCTCGCGCCCGAGCAGTTCGATCATCCGTACTTCTTCAAGTCGGGCGTGAACCAGGGCATCGGCGAAAACCGCATTTTCGGCGGCGCGATGAACTATCCGATCGGCGTCGCGCAGATCGTCGTGTTCCACAAGCATGGGCAAACGGTCCAGTTGATCGCGAAGAACGTGAAATACACGGCAAAGACCGGCACGCCCGAGGCGCGCGCCGTCGCCGCCGGCTTTTCGGACAGCCTCCTTGCCGTCGCGCCGATTTCGTCGCAGGCGCATCCCGAGCGCAAATCGGTGCTGATCGACGCGAACGCGTTGCTCCTGTCCGACATCCCGGCCGGCGCCTCGCTGCTCGATCGCGTCTATCACCAGCCCTACGGCTTCGATGCGCGCAACTCGTCGATCGGCACGACGCACGCGGAAGCCGACGACGTCACGCTCGAAGTTTCCGCGCATTACGCGCTGTCGCACGTCATGGTGCCGACACCCGGCTCGAAGTCGCCCACACAACCGTCGACGCCGGTCACCCTCCCCGACGTGCGCAGCCTGTTCATCGGCTACCACTACACGTTCGCGAAGCTCCCCGACGTGCCGATGCATCCGCGCCTCGCCGACGAGCGCATCGGCTACTTCACCACCGAGGTGCTCGACTTCACGTCCGACGTTCCGCGCGTGCCGGTCGAACGGTACGCGAATCACTGGCGCCTCGAAAAGAAGGACCCGGCCGCCGCGCTGTCCGAGCCGAAGAAGCCGATCGTCTACTGGCTCGACCGCAACATCCCCGTCCGCTATCGCGAGCCGATCAGGGAAGGCATCCTCGAGTGGAACAAGGCGTTCGAGCGCATCGGCTTCAAGGACGCGATCCATGTCGAGGTCCAGCCGGACAACGCCGATTTCGACACCGCCGACATCCGCCATGCGTCCGTGCGCTGGCAGACGGTCGCGAAGACGTCCTATGGCGCGATCGGACCCTCGATCGTCGATCCGCGGACCGGCGAAATTCTCGACGCCGACATCGGCATCGATGCCAACAACATCCGCGTCGTGCGCAACCTCCGGCACGAGTACCTGCCGCCGCGCAAGGATGCGTTCGCCGCGTTTGCCGAAGCGGCCAGCGGCAACGCGCCCGCGCTCTCGGACGCGCAAAGCTGCGATTACGACGACGCCGCGACGCAGGAAAGCGCGTTCGGCCTGTCGCTGCTGGAAGCGCGCGGCGATCTCGCTCCCGATGGCCCCGACATCGACAGGTTCGTCGACATGTATCTCAAGAGCGTGGTGATGCACGAGGTCGGCCATACGCTCGGGCTGCGGCACAACTTCCGCGCGTCGACGGTGTACACCGAGGCGGAGCTGTCCGACCCGGCGTTCACGGCCAAGCATGGCATTTCGGGGTCGGTAATGGAATACAACCCCTGGAACCTCGCCGTGACGGGGGAGAGGCAGGGTGAATACACGATGTCCACCCTCGGCCCGTACGACTACTGGGCGATCGAATATGCGTACAAGCCGATCGCGTCCGGCAAGGAAGCAGCTGAGCTCGAGAAGATCGCAGCGCGATCGAGCGAGCCGTGGCTTGCCTACTCGACCGACGAAGACGTCGCCTACTTCGCCGTCGATCCGGCCGTGAACGAGCTCGATCTCGGCAGCGATCCGCTCGCGTATGCGAAGAAGCGCCTGGCGCTCGTTCACGAGCTGTGGCAACGCACCGAGCATCTCGATCTCGCGCCCGGTGAAAGCTACTCGGTCCTGCGGCGCAATTTCACGCGCGGCCTGAACGAGGCCGGCCAGGGCGCGCTCTACGCGTCAAAGTACATCGGCGGGCTGACGACGCTGCGCGACCACGCCGGGAGCGGGCGCCAGCCGTTCACGCCGATCGATGCCGTCAAGCAACGCGCCGCGCTCGACCTGCTGACCCGCGAGGTATTGTCCGCCGACAGTTTCAGGTTTTCGCCGTCCTTCCTGCGCAAGATGACGATCTCGACGTTCGACATCGAGGATGCGCAGGAGCTCGGCCGTCCCGCACCTCCGCTCGACCTGTCGATCGACCAGCAGGTGCTCGGCCTGCAGCGGGGCGTTCTCGACACGCTGATGAGCCCGCCGATTGCACAGCGCCTGTTGAACAACGCGGCAAAGGTCGACAACCCGCGTAGCGCGCTGAAGCTGTCCGATCTCTATGCGACGCTGCACAGCGCCGTGTGGAGCGAGCTCAAGAGCGGCAACGACATCACGCTCTTTCGCCGCAACCTGCAGCGCGAATATGCCCTGCGCGTCGCCAATGCGCTCGTGCGCCCGTCCGACTCGATGCCGGCCGACGCGCGCGCGCTGCTTCGCGTCGATGCCACGCGACTGCGCGCCGAGCTCCTCGCGGCACCGACGCGGCGCATGTCGGCGGAAGCGAAAGCGCACGTTTCGGAGATGGCGACGATGCTGGACGAAGCGCAAAAAGCGCCGCTCGTCCGTCAGGCGGTTTGACGGCGCCCGCGCGGCGCGCGCCGGCTCACGGGCGCGCCGCCGCCGACCGCAGATCAGTGGCGTCGGAGGACCAGCGCGTCACCGGAACGCTCACGCTCGCGCCGATCGACAATCGCGCGCTCGCCAACCTGTGCGGGGCGCTCGACGCGAACGTGCGCCAGATCGAAGCGGCGCTCGACGTGACGATCGCGCGGCGCGGCGCCGTGTTCAACGTCACGGGCGCGCCGGCACAGGTCGAGCACGGCGAGCGCGCGCTGCAGCGGTTCTACGCGGAAGCGGAAAAGCCGCTGTCGGTCGACGATATCCAGCTCGGGCTCGTGGAAATCGCGGCACTCGCCCCTGATTCCGCTCGCGGGGAACGACGGCGAGACGCGCAGCATCGAACAGGTGAGGGACAGGCGTTCGTCGAAGGCGGTCCACTGCTGCGCACGCGGCGCGCCGACCTTCACGGGCGAACCCCGAACCAGGTCGCCTATCTCGAAGCGATCCTGTCGCACGACATCAGTTTCGGCATCGGTCCGGCGGGCACCGGCAAGACGTATCTCGCCGTCGCG
>Ga0105240_10007277_pt1 | contig 16112 bp, 14 predicted proteins | sample KBSC54metaG_FD_80426 | JGI IMG/M metagenome (GOLD analysis project Ga0105240, IMG submission 80426) | Corn rhizosphere microbial communities from Kellogg Biological Station, Michigan, USA - KBS C5-4 metaG | ecosystem: Host-associated > Plants > Roots > Rhizosphere > Soil | place: Michigan, USA... | reverse complement strand
TTCACGCCTTCGAGCAGCCACTGGTCGTTGGAAAAGCCGTCGCGCCTGACGATGACCATCGCCCCGAGATGCGCGTTACGAAGCGGTGGCCAATATTCGGTGCACGGCATGCCGGTCAGCGTGATTACGCGAGCGCCCACCGGCATCTCATCGATCGCTTTCAGCTTGGCGGTCTGATCCATCGCAGCCATTCCCAGGCTGTATGTATTCGCCGCCGTCCGCGTCGCGAAGAACAAGAGGCCGAGCACAGCCATGACCTGGGCCGTTTTGCCATTTAGCGCGCCGCGAAACCGTATCGCGAGCAGCGCTACTGCCATCAGGTATGGCACCAGCCGCATGTCGGCATAAGCCGAGCCGAAGATGATCCGCGGAAGGATCGCGAACGAAATGGCAAGCACGATTGCCGAGAAGGCGAGGTTGCGCGACATGGTCAGGCTGCGACCGAAAATCCGGTTCCCGATCGCGTAGAGAAAGACGAGCGCGGGAACGATCAGCGAGCCCATATCGAACCATTTCCAGCGGTCGCGAAGCGCCGAATAGATCCAGATCCACTTGACCTTCCAGTCGAACCAATCGGCCGTTTGCCCGCCGTGCGTCTCGGTTCGCCAGATCAGCATCGCGAGGATCGGCAGCCCCATGACGGAAGTGTGAAGCGCGGCTTCGATACCCGCCCGCCACCACGGCTTCCCACGATCATGAAGCCGCACGGCGTCGGCCGAGAAACACATCAGGCCGAGCAGGCCCCAGCCGTATGTGTGCGCGAAGAAGACGACGAGCGAGATCGGAACGAACAACAAGCCGCGAAGCGCCGTCCGTTCGAGCCTGCCGAGCCTCAGCCAAAGTCCGAACGCCAGGAAGGCCAGCGCTACCGAAAGAGCGAAGTTCGCGAACCCGAAAAGGAACGGGAAACCGTAGATGAACGGCAAAGCGAAAAACGCGGTCGGCGGGACTCGCCCGTGCACTTCCCTGGCAACCCACAGGAAACCTGCCGCGGTCAACGGCGGGATCGCGATGACGATCAGCTTCACTGCCAGCTCGAGTCCGAACAGCTTGCCGAGCGGGATGATCAAAAGGTCGACGCCGAGGTTACCGATCGCGGCCCAGTGATAGTCGTAATATTGCTGGAGAAACGGCGATTGGTTGAGGTCGAGCTCCACTCGATAGCGGCCCATGTGACCGAACAGGTCCACCAGCGGCGGGATCGGCGGATAGAGGAGCGGGACCATCGTGGCGAGGACGACCAGCGCGAGACACAGCCGTGACTCCCACCACGGGCGCACGCTTTCCGCCACCTCCGGCACGAATTTCCCCTCAACCCCCATGAGTCACACGTCTGTAACCGTTCCTCCGCGCGCTCCTAGCGGCGCGGGGTCAATTGTCCATGAGGGAGAAGGGTGATTACAACTTCTTAAGGAGGTCAGGCGGTCGCTAGGGTCGGCGCTACGGCGGCTGGACGGTCGAGCCAATCGGCAAGCCATCCCGAGGCCTTCCACAGCGCAATGGTCGACGCTGCAGCCACGAGGCCGTCCACGGCATAATGCCAGCCAAGGTGGATCGACCCGATCCAGATAAACACTGCATAAGCGCCGAACAGCCAGCCGGCCGGGCGATTGAGCTTCGACGCCCCAAGCGCGAAGAGGACCGCCAGGCCGTTATGCACCGATGGCAATGCGGATATGCCGCCACCGATTACGAGCCCATCGAGACTGCGGACCTTCAGGAGCATGTGCTGATCAACCAGCGCCTGGAAGTCCGTGCCCGCTGCGAGTTGCTGCGCCTGCAGCTGCGCCATCAGCGCCTGGTAGGGCGACGCCGGGTCGACCAGGTCGGCGTAGAAACACGGACCGGCGCTCGGCATTGCGAAGGCCATGATGCTCCCGAGCACGATCCACACGCCGATGTAGGTGAAGCAATATTGCGTACGGAGGCGATAGCTCGTCGCGGGCATCCAGGCGCAGATAATCAGCCCAAGCACCATCGGTGCGAACCAGCCGTGATAGAGGCGGTCGATGACCAAGGTCGCCGTTGGCGAAGTGAGCAGCGCGTGCGTGACCCGCCACGGGTCATGTCCGAAGAATAAGGCGCGGTCGACGTGCACGAGCGTCGGATCGAGCGAGTAGCCGGCGAGCGGAAGGACCTTCTGCTTGAACGCGTTGAAGGGCGCGAGAAGGAAAACGAACAGCAGCGGAGGCCACAGCAAGGACACGAGCCAATCCTGCTGCCAGCGATCGCGCACATAGTCTGAAAGTACCGCGAATGGACTTGGACCAACGCCGCCGACAGGCCGCCGTCGATAAAGCAGCAGCATCACGCAGGCGACGCCTACCGCCAGCCACAGGCTGAACGCCACACCGACATAGGCCCAAAGCAGCTCAGCGAATGACGCCAGCGGGATCCGCCCGGTGGCAAGCACGGCGGCGAGATAGGTCGCGAGAATAGCGCAACCGACCGCCGCAGCCCTCAACTCACGCGTTTGCACTCTGGACCTCCCGATCTCAGCCGAGAGGTAACCAAGCACGGTTAACGAAGAGTATCGTCTGGGAAGGAGCTGAGAGGACGGTTGCAGCCGCTAGCGCCTAGAAGTTCACGGATTGTTCAATCGCTGGAAAGCATTTCGCTCTTAGCTACTCCTCGCCGATCCTGAGGAGGTTTGAGGAAAATGAACAAGATTCTGCTTGGCGGCGCTGCGGCGGCCGCCCTTTTGGCTGGCGGCGTTGCGCTTGCGCAGGCGGCTCCGCCGGCGCCGGCTGCTCAGCCCGCCCGCCATTCGCACATGATGCACATGTCGACGCGCGCGGACGTCCTGGCGCATGTCGCGAAAATGTTCGGAAAGCTCGACACTAACCACGACGGGTTCATCACGCAGGACGAACTCAACGCAAGCGAAGCCCGGCATGAGCAGAAGGCCGAGCAGCGCGCCGCGCGCTTCGATCCGTCGAAGATGTTCGACAAGCTCGATCTCAATCACGATGGGCAGGTCACGATGGCCGAGGCGGAAGCCGCCCATAGCCAGCACGCACAGGCGGACGGCGCACAGCCTGCCAGGCATCATCGCGCCGGTTTCGCGCGTATGTTTGCCCGCGCCGACACGAACAAGGACGGCGTGGTCTCACGCGCCGAGTTCGACGCCGCCGGTCAGCAAATGAAGGCGCATATGGAGCATGCGGGAATGGCTCGCGGCGGCATGGCCGGTCACATGTTCGAGATGGCGGATTCGAACAAGGACGGGCGCGTGTCACTCGCCGAGGCGCAAGCCGCCGCTCTGGCCCATTTCGACAAGATGGACCTCAACCACGACGGGACCATCAGCCCGGATGAGCGCAAGCAAGCGCGGGCGATGTTCAAGGCAGAGCATCACCATCAGAGCTGAACCTTAGGAACGCCTAAAATGAAGGCCCGGCCGTTCGTGCGGCCGGGCCCTTCTATTTGGCGAATTCGGGAGCGTCCGCCTTTCGGCGCTTCGCCGTTCGCTTCTCGGCCGCGGGCTCGGCGACGATCTTGCGATATCGCGCCTCGGTCTCGGCGATATAGTCGCGCGTGATCGGGAGCGCGGTCCGCTCGCGGATGTACTGGACCTGGTAATTGCAGGCGGCCCCGTTCTCGAACATCACAATTCCGCCGGCGAGATAATATTCCCACATCCGGAAGAAGCGATCGTCGTACATCGCCTCGATCTGCTGGCGCGTCCTGGTCGCGCGCTCGAGCCAATGCTCCAGTGTATAGGCGTAGTGCAGGCGCAAATTCTCGACATCGCTGGCGATCAAGCGGACCTTTTGGCTGGCCCCCAGCATCTCGCTTAGCGAGGGCAGGTGATAGCCCGGGAAAATATATTTGTCGGTGAACGGATCGGGCCCGTCCGACACATCGCCGAGCTTGCCGATCGTGTGCAGCAGCATCACGCCGTCAGGCTTCAGAAGCTGCCGGCACTTGGCGAAGAATTCGTCATAATGTCGCGCGCCCACATGCTCGAACATGCCGACCGACACGATCCGGTCGAACTTCTCGTCGAGCAGGCGATAGTCACGAAGCTCGAACTTGACGTGGTCCGAGACGCCCGCCGCCGCCGCGCGTTCGCGGGCGATCCTCAATTGATGTTCCGACAGCGTGACGCCGAGGACGTCGACCCCCGCGACTTTGTGCAGGAACAGCGCCATCCCGCCCCAGCCGCAGCCGATATCGAGCACGCGTTGACCGGGCTCGAGCGCGAGCTTCGCGGCGATATGTGCTTTCTTGTCGAGCTGCGCCTGATCGAGCGTCTCGTGCTCCGGATCGGTCCAGTAAGCGCAGCTGTATTGCTTGTCCTCGTCGAGGAAGAGTTCGTAGAGCTCGTCGCTGAGATCGTAATGGTGCGCGACATTCTTCCGCGCACGTTTGAGATTGTTGGGTGAAAGCAATCGCTTGAGCGCCTTGCTCGCCTTGCCCTTGGACAACGCCTTACGGCCTTCGCCCCAATCTTCCCAGCGGTTCGCCCCGACGATCAGCCGCATGAGGTCGAGCATCGTCCCGTCCTCGATCACCAGCCGGCCGTCCATATAGGCCTCGCCGAACCCAAGGCGCGGGTTGCGCATGATGTCGAACGCCACCTTTCGGTCGTTGAAGCGCACCGTCAGATGCTTGCCCCCACCCGGGCCATAAGTGTGCGGCGGCTTGCCCGGCTCGTGGAGCGTAACGCTGCCCTTGGTGAGCAACTTTCCGACGAGCTTTCCGATCAATGACATAACGCGTGCGTCTCCGAATTCCGCGCAATTTAGCCCGAGTGAAGCAAGAGCGTCCATGCCCCGGCTAGCGGGCGAAAGAAATGAGGTGGATCAAGGCCCAGTGCATCCTCGCGGGCGCAACCGAACCTTGCTACAGCTATCTCTATGCGTGGGGGAGCGTCCGACAGATGAAACGTTCGTATGAGAGCCGAAAGCGCATTCTCGTCACCGGGGGCGCCGGTTTCCTCGGATCGCATCTATGCGACCGGTTGATCGGCGAAGGTCATGAGGTCGTGTGCGTCGACAATTTCTTCACCGGCACCAAGCGCAACATCGCTCACCTGCTCGGCAACCCGTCGTTCGAGCTGATCCGGCACGACGTGACCTTCCCGCTCTACCTGGAGGTCGACGAGATCTACAATCTCGCCTGCCCGGCCTCGCCGATCCACTATCAGCATGACCCGGTGCAGACGACGAAGACCTCCGTTCACGGTGCAATCAACATGCTCGGCCTTGCCAAGCGGCTGAAGGCGAAGATCCTCCAGGCTTCGACGAGCGAAGTTTACGGCGACCCATCGGTCCATCCGCAGACCGAGGATTATTGGGGCCACGTCAACCCGATCGGGCCGCGCAGTTGCTACGACGAAGGCAAGCGCTGCGCCGAGACCTTGTTCTTCGATTATCACCGCCAGCTCGGCCTCGGGATCAAGGTCGCGCGGATCTTCAACACTTATGGGCCACGGATGCACCCGGCGGACGGCCGCGTCGTCTCGAACTTCATCGTGCAGGCGATCAAGGGCGAACCGATCACTATCTATGGTGACGGCTCGCAGACGCGGAGCTTCTGCTACGTCGACGACCTGATCGACGGTTTGATCCGGATGATGGACAGCGCGGACGACGTCACCGGCCCGATCAACATCGGCAATCCTTCGGAATTCTCGATGAAACAGCTTGCCGAACTCGTCGTTCGGAAGGTCGGCGGTCCATCCGAGATATCCTACGAGCCGCTGCCGGCCGACGATCCGCGCCAGCGCCAGCCGGACATCAGCCGTGCGAAAGCGACGTTGGGCTGGGAGCCCAGCGTGCCCCTCGACCAGGGCCTCGACCGCACGATCGCCTATTTCCGTGAGCTCCTGGCCAGCTGACAGCGGGCCTAGGTATCGCCGTTATCACGTGATATTAACTGGTTAACGGCAATGAAGCGCACCCACGAGGAGGAGCGCGGGTGAACCAGTTTTCAGCGACGACACTGAAGCCCGGCGCCACAGCGACGGAAAGCAAGGGTGCGTCGCGCGATTTCGGCTGGCTCCGGGTTCGTCTCTACGGACTGCTCTTTGCGGTCGACGCTGCTGCAATGGCGGCCTCCTTCCTGCTCGCGAATCAATTGCGTTTCGGAGCGCTCACCGGAAGCTTCGGGCTCAATACGTTTCTGCTCCTTTTCCCGCTCTACGTCGCTCTCGGATTCAGCCGCGGGGCCTGGTCGATCGATGCATTGTCGAGTCCGCGGCGGAGCGCCGGCCTTGCCGTCAAATCGCTTCTCTTCGCGATCGCCGTAGCGGCGATCCTGCTCTTCTCCCTGAAAATCGGCGAGGACTTTTCCCGCCTCGTGTTCGGCATCGGCGCGGCAATGTCGGTGCTCGCGATCGCGCTCGGCCGGCTGACGCTCGGGCGGCGCATCGGCGAGCGGAATGGATGGAATTTCCGCAAGGAAGTGTTGCTCATCGACGAGGTCGCAACAGCGGGCGACGGGAAACAGATCGTGATTGACGCTGCGGCGCTAGGCCTCGAGCCGGCAATCGACGATCCGCTGATGCTCGACCGCCTCGCCCAAATTCTCGACGCCTGCGAACGAGTCATCGTTTCCTGCCCGGAGGAGCGGCGCGGCGCCTGGGCGCGGGTTCTCGCCGGCGCGAACGTCGATGCGGAAATGCTCGTCCCCGAGCTGGACGCGGTTGGCGCGATCGGCCTTCGCCGCCATGGCGGGCACAGCACGCTCCTGGTCGGTTGCGGCCCCTTGCGGCTTCGCGATCGGGTGACCAAGCGGCTGTTCGACATCGGATTTTCCGCGACGGTTCTTGTCGTCTTGCTCCCGGTCTTCGCAGCAATTGCCCTCGCAATCCGCATCGAATCGCCGGGGCCAATCCTCTTCCGGCAGCAGCGGCTGGGCCGCTCGAACCGCCTGTTCAGCATCCTCAAATTCCGAAGCATGCGGACCGAGCTCGGCGATGAATCCGGCAGCCGTTCAGCGAGCCGCGATGACGATCGCGTGACCGGCGTAGGACGCTTCCTCCGCCGCACCAGCCTCGACGAGCTGCCCCAGCTTCTGAACGTGCTGGCGGGCGAAATGAGTGTCGTCGGCCCGCGTCCGCACCCGCTCGGCTGCCGCGCCGATGACGAACTCTTCTGGGACATCGACGACCATTATTTCGACCGCCATTCGATCAAGCCCGGGATCACCGGCCTCGCCCAGGTCCGCGGCTTCCGCGGAGCGACCGAGAAGAAAACGGACGTCACCGACCGCCTTCGCGCCGACCTCGAATATCTCGACGGCTGGCACATCGGCCGCGACGTCGCCATCGTCGCCAGGACGATCGGCGTCGTGGTTCATTCGAACGCGTTCTAGCCCTTAAATGACTTGATCGTCCCTGCGGGTGAGCGTGAGCCAGATCGCGTGCGGCGACGTGGTCGCGTAGCGCCACAGCAACGTCGGGGTCGTAACCGCGCGGAACAGCCATTCGAGATGGCTGTCCTGCATCCAGCGTGGCGCTCGGCGGTAATGGCCGGTGATATAATTGAAGCAGCCGCCGCACGTGATCGCCCACGCGGCGCGAAGCCGATCCCGGTTACGGACCGCAAAGAGCTGCTCCCGAGGCTTGCCTAGTCCAATCCAAAGCACGTCCGGCGCGGCGGCGTTGATGTCGTCGACGATCGCAGCTTCTTCTTCCGGTCGAAAATAGCCGTGGCGCCGTCCCGCGATAATCATCCCCGGATACATCTGCTCCAGGCGTTCGGCGCACGACGCGTTCACCTCTTCCGTCGAGCCCAGCAGGTAGTGCCGAATCCTGTGCTCGACGCCAGCCGAGGCAAGGTCGTGGATCATATCGGTCGTCGCGGACCGCTCGGCGATCCTGGCGCCCGAGAGCAAGCCCGAGGCGAGCACAATCCAGCCACCGTCGGCGTGCACGACATCGGCAGCCTCGAGCGCTCTGCGATAATCGGCATTCCGCGCGGCGAGCGAGATCCCGTGGCCGTTGGTGTCGAACAGCAGGCGCGGAGGCGCGGCGGGCGAGTTCCCGCGTTCGAGGCAATCCTCGATAATCCTCCTTGTAAGCTCGACGCGCGAAGCCGTAGCGGCCCTCACGCCCCCCACGAATACATGCTCGAAGCGGTTCATCCTCGGACGGAATGCGGCGCCCGGCGCGATGCGATGATCCCGGCACAGGCCGCGAAGATGCTCAGCGGGAGAATGTGGTACATCGCCGCATCGACCATCGACAAGGCGACCAGGCCCAGCATTGCCAGCAGGGGGCCCAACAGTTCGCCCTGGTCCGCCCGCACTGTCGGAATCGCCCAGCGCAAAAACCATAGTCCCAGCGCGATCGAACAAAGAAGGCCGACGGCGCCCCACGCCAATAATAGCTGCAGAATGAGATTGTGCGGCTGACCCAGGCCGTAGAATGGCGCTACCGCGGGCATCTGTCCCTCGCCATATCCGAACACGGGCCGCTGCCCGATCGCGTGAATCACACCACGCCACATTTGTCCTCGTCCGGTGCCGATATCATTGCTCTCGGTGGTTGCCGTCACGGTGCGAACCACACCCATATTCGAAGCAGGCACCGGCAACATCGCGACCAGGGCCGCAGCAAGGACGAGAGCGAGTAACGCTCCTCCCCACGCCTTGGGTCGCCGCATCGCGGGAACGATCATGGCCAGGACTGCTGCAGCCGCGAGCGCGGCGACCGGGCCGCGCGAGCCCGTCCAGAGTGTGATGGCGAGGCCAGCAAACGTGACTGCTGACGCCGCCCACCATTTCGCTCCGGTCCGCGTCGCCATCCAGCCGATGCACAAACCGATGATCGGGGTGGCGTAGATTCCAACGTGGCGGATGTGGATCATCGCCGGCAGGTCCCACGTCCAGTTCATCGGCCGGTGCAGGGACGTCGCCGCGAAGACGATGAACGCCAGCGCAAAAGCGCAAAAGCCCGCGACATAGGCATTTACGAGATCGGCACGCTCGAAAATCCTGCCGCACAGGAAGGCGATCGAAAAGCCGAAGAGCAAATGGACGATCCAATATGCTGTACGGAAGGCCGCCGATGCCCCAGCTGGAGCCACGAAAGAGGCGGTCGCGATGGCTACAATCAGCAGGACGGCAAGCGCGGCCAGCGCGATCCAGTCGAGGCGATCCGGCTGAGCGCGCTTCCACGATGAGAACATCCCCTCGCGAAAAGCAACGGCGATGGTGACCAGCTCGGCGAGCAGCTCCGTGAAGGAGAACTCGCGCATCATGAGCGTCCAATATTGGTGTGCTGGAACGTTCCAGGTCAGCAGGAACAGCAGCACCGGCGCGAAGCCGATCACCGTCGGTATGAAGTACCGCTCAACTTTCCCCCCCATGGGAGGAGCATAGCCGGAGCCGAATCGCGCGCAAGCCCGCCGCTTGTCAGGACTCGGGTGTGAGATAGGATGCATCCAATGGTCCCACGCTTCAGCGTCGTCATTCCGGTCTACAACCGGGCAAAAAGCGTCGGACCGACTCTGGAGTCGGTGCGCGATCAGACGTTCCGGGACTTCGAATGCATCGTGGTCGACGACGGCTCCGCGGACGGCGAGGAGCTTCACGGGGCGGTAGAAGCGCTGCACGATCCTCGCTTCCGCTACGTCAGACGGGAGAACGGCGGTGGAGGCGCGGCGCGCAACACCGGCATCGATGAAGCCAAGGGGGAGTTCATCGCCTTCCTCGACAGCGACGACCGGTGGCTGCCGGAGAAGCTGGCGCGCGATGCGGATGCGTGCGCGGAGAATGGCGTAGTTTTTTCTCCGGTGCTGGTCGAGCGAGACGGGAGCATCGTCGGGCGGCGGCCCCGTCGTGCACCCCACAAAACCGAGCCCATCGGTGACTATCTGGCGCGAGGCCAAGGTTTCATCCCAACGTCAACCATTGCCCTTCCACTTCAGCTGGCTCGGGCGGTCAGGTTCGATGAAACCATCAACTTCGGACAGGACGCCGACTTCGCCATCCGACTCGACGCGTCGGGCGTCGAATTTCATATGATCAAATCATCCGTGATCATGCTTGATGATGAGACGGGAGACCGTGTTTCTCGCTCCATCGACTGGCAAACCGCGCTCGCTTGGGCCGATCGCGTTCGCCCCCTCATATCCGATCGAGCTTATCAAGCTTTGCTAGGATGGCACGTGGCCCGCCTCGCGGCGCATTCCGCGCACTATGGAACGGCCCTCGGCATGTATTTCGGCGCGCTTGTTCGCGGCGCCCTTCCGCCTAGACTTGCTGCCAAGGCATTGGGACAAATTCTTCTCCCGCGATCCGCGTATAAGCGACTTGCACGGCCATGATTGTCGAGGCGGAGAGGCCGCTTGTTCTCGATTTTGGCATGCACCGAGGCGAGGATACGGAGTTCTATCTGGCATGCGGCGCGAATGTCCTCGCCTTCGAAGCCAACAGAGACTTGGTCGAGCAAAACAAGCTCCGCTTTGCCGCACCGATCGCGGCAAGACGACTGGAGATTATCGCGGGCGCGATCGTTCCTCCCGACTTCGCGGGGGAAGAGGTAACTTTTTACGTGGACAACAGGAGGAGCGTCTGGGGCACGACGGATTCGACTTGGGCGGAGCGGAATGCGGGTCTTGGCACCGGAGTTACGGCCGTGACTGCTCAAGCGGTCGACCTGGAAGCCATTTTAGATCGATGTAAGCGCATTTTGTACGCTAAGGTCGACATTGAAGGTGCCGACCGCTTCGTCCTCGATACGCTGCGGGTCAGTCGGACGCGCCCCGATTACATCTCGATCGAAAGCGACAAAGTGCAGCTCCAGGCTGTGATCGACGAGATAGAGACGCTCCAGGGTTTGGGTTATTCCCGCTTCGCCGCGGTACAGCAGGCGACGATCCCGGGTTCATCCGTTCATGGCAAACGTCTCGACGGCGGCCCACTCGACTTTCGGTTCAAAAAGCACGCTTCGGGACCCTTTGGGCCGTTTCTCAAGCAAGACTACAAATCCGCCGGCGAGGTCATTGACCAATACCGCTCGATCTTTCGCGCTTACGCGCGATTTGGAGATACATCATGGCTCATGAAAGCCGCGCCACTCCGCCTAGCAACGCGAGCGATCAACCTTGCGCTCGTGAAGACCATTAGTCGGCCGCTCTGTGGTTGGTACGACACTCACGCCGCGCGGTAGCGTCTTGCAGTGCCATTGAGCGATGATAGGCATCTGCCATGAGCATTAAGGCAGCTATCCGATCCATGCCGCTCATCGGACCGTTCGCCCGATCCATTGCCCGTCCGTTCAGCCGGCACGGCAGCGTCGGCTATTCGATCGCAACGCTCAGGAAGCTGCGCGGCGTGCACGCACGGACATGTACGGTCTGCAATTATCATGGGAAGTTTCGCGCGTTCGGCGATCCGCCGCGCTGGGATGCGAGATGCCCGTCTTGCGGGTCGCTCGAACGGCATCGGCTGTTTGCGCTTTTGCTCAAACAGCGGCCCGGCCTGGTCCGCGGCCGGCTGATCCATTTTGCCCCCGAGCCGAATATCGCCGCGTTGGTGAAGCCGCTGGCGGATCAGTACCAATCAGCGGACCTGTTCATGTCCGGATGCGACCTGGCGCTGAACCTGGAGCAGATCGATCTCGCCGACGGAGGCGTGGACGTGTTCCTGGCCTCCCACGTGCTTGAACATGTGAACGACCACAAAGCGCTTCCCGAGCTCCGACGTTGCCTTCGCGCCGGCGGCCTTGCGATCATCATGGTCCCGATCGTCGAAGGATGGACCGAGTCTTATGAGAATGACGAGGTGACCACGGAGCGCGACCGCGAGCTTCATTTCGGGCAGTTCGATCACGTTCGTTACTATGGGCGGGATATCAGGGATCGAATCACGGATGCGGGGTTTGACCTGGAGGAATTCACAGCGTCACCAGCCGAGTGCATCGAATTTGGGCTGGCGCGGGGAGAGACGGTGTTCCTTGCGACGCGACCGGCCTAGGGCTTCCGGCCGAATTCCGCTTCCAGCGCGGCAATCATCCGATCGTTGCCGCCTCCCTCATTGCTTTCCCACACCGATGGTCTCTGAGACCCCGGCCACATGGCCAGGTGCATCTTGCCGCCAACCTTCTTGTAGAGTGTGCCGGCCATTCGCGCGCACCAGTAAAACCACAGATCGTCGCCATCGGGACAGAGTTGCTGAAACTTCGCGTTGTCTATCGCCTGCGAGCCAAGGCTTCGTGGCGGATACAGGGCGCCTGCTCCACTCGTCGCCAGAATGTCCGTTGACGGCCGGCGAGCCGCTGCGTCCTGAACGTCAAAGTCCCATTCAAGATAGGGCGCCATATTCCCAGCAGTGGTGCGCTTAATGCGGTGTGCGCGATGGCAGGCGATCACGCCATCTTCGGTCCCGTTGACCAGCGTTTCGAGCCAGTTTCGTGAGTAATAAAGGTCGTCGTCGTCAGTGGCGATGAACGCCTCGGGAAACGCCTGGAGGGCGGGAACGAGCTTCTTGAAAGAGCGGAGATCATCGCATGCTCGAATCTCCAACCCACGCCTTTCCATCTCGCGCACGCTCGATGGCAGCGCGGCAATATCCCGGCGCGCGATCCAGAGGCTCGTCCGGTCTGCCTTGACCGTTTGGTCGAGCAGGCACGCCAAGGTCAGATGCAGCGTATCGAATCGCGCCGGATAGGAAGTTAGGGAGACGATCAGCTCACCGGCAAGGCCGTGCGGTCGTCCGCTGCCGCTGGCTGACAGTCGCCGTCGTGCTTGCCAGGCGAACGAATGGCTAATTGCTAGAATTCGCAATCCCCGCAGCCCGAAATGCATTAGGCCGCACTCCGACGCCGCAGATAATAAACCATCAGCCAATTCGACAGTGCGAGCAGGAACTGGCCGATCATATATCCGGCAACAGCGCCGGTGAGCCCGTAAGCCCAGCCTCCCGTGATCGCCGCCAGAATCGCAAGGGTAAGTCCGATCAATCCGGCCGTCAGTCGGTGCTCCTGAAAGTCCGCCCCGCTTAATACATCGCCCGCGAGATTCTGGAGCGCGGCCGCGACTGGCAACAGGGCCATGAGGAGTAAGAAGGGTTTTGCTACGGCGAAAGCGGGACCGAACAATGCCGGCAGGACGTAGGCGACCAGGGCGATCCCAATTGAAGAAGCCAGGCTGATCCCAACCACAGGAGGCAGAACGCGGCGCGCAAAGGCGATCGCGGGGCAAAGGCCACTTGCGCCTTCAGCGAAAAAGACCGGATAGGTGATGCGGGTGACAGCTACTGCTGGTAGCGTCCCAAGCTGGGAAATCCGGCTAGCGACGCCGAAGCTGCCCACCGTACCTCCCGGTGCGAGCCATCCAACGGCGAATTTGTCCATCGAAAACTGAACAGCCCGAACGATCTGCATCAGGGTGAACATGAGACCGATGTGGAAGTCTGAGCCAAACGGCGCGCGAAGATCAGGCGACCCGAAACGCCGTGAGGTAATCGCGAGACAACCGACGGCGCAGATTGTCGCTGAGACGGCAGCAAATGGTGCCCATTGCGCGGCGGTTGAAACCCCGGCGAACAGCACCGCGATGCAGATCACTCCGAAGCGGATCGCCGTTGCGAAGATTCGATTGGCGTTGGCCGCATGTGTCTTGTGTTGAGCAATCGCAATCTGCTCGGTCATAAAGACTATTCGCGCAGCGGCGATCTCACTGGCGACGAGTATCAGGAGCACGGCGAATGATGCGCTGGAGCGAAACCAAACGGCTGCCACTGCGGCGGCAAGGACACTTGCCGGCACGAAGCTAATAGCGGTCAATCGAAGAGCGCGACCGAACGCACTTCGATGAGCCGAGGGTTCGCGACTGACTTCGCGAATTAGAAGGTCCCCCGCTCCAAAGCCGACGAATTCGGAAGCAATCGCCGCAACCGCGCTTGCCGCGACGATCACTGCATATTCGGCTGGGCCAAGCGTTCGCGCGAAAATGAGCAGGCCGACCGCCTGCATGACCGCGTTGATAGCAATCGTCGCTAGAGACGACAGCCAGCGGCTAGCGATGCTGCGACGGTTCAAAAATGTAGAAGTCCGCAAAGGACGTATTGTCCGGGTCGCTCACATCGAGCGGATATGCATTCGGAACATGCGACTGAAGTCGAAAGTCTGGACATTTGCTTGCGATCCAGTCGGTAAAGCGGCGATGCCGGACGTGCGGCGCTGAAGCGCCCGAATCATCGTTGCTCGAATAAATGATCACGAAACGACTGGCCGCATTGAACAAGGTGCGCATGTAGGCGTCGAAAACTTCGTCCTCGACCAAATGATAAATGACGTCGAGAGACAGCGCGAGATCCGCCCTGGTTCCCTCCGGAAATTCCGTTGATTCGTAGAAACGCTTGGAACTGTCGCCCGCAAATCGTGATCGCGTGGCAGCAACCGCGGTTTTCGAGACATCAACACCAATGTAGTGGGGGTATCGCGCGAGTTCGAGCTGGGCTCCATCGCCGGACCCGAACTCGACTACCGACCGGATTCCATTCATTTCGACGAAATCATTCAGGAACGCCGCCTTGAACTCTGCCAACCGCTTATACGATCCGGCTCCTGAATTCCCGCCACCGGTGTAGCGGTCCTCCCAATAATTCGCCGATCCATCGAAGCGATTTCGCCGGAACGGCCGAGCCATAGCGACCACTAGCGGCCCGATTACCGGCATGGCTCTGACTGCGGATCGAAACGACATAGCGGCAGCTTAACAGAGCAAGGTTTGCTGAAAAGCGAAGTTTACGCTTCGGAGTTCGCCTGCAGGAGACGTCACCCGTACGCGCGAATGAAGAAAGTGATCGTCGTCGCCGCCGTCACAAGCAGTGTCCACGCGCGGACGGCGCGGTGGGGCAGGCGCTTGCCCACCTTGGCCCCGAGCCAGCCGCCGATGACGGCTCCGGCAAGCATCGGAAGGCACGCCGCCCATCGTACCAGCCCGGCCGCAATGAACACGATTGCCGCTGCGAAATTGGCGATCGAGAGCACCCAGGTGCGGATCGAGAAGAGTGAACGCGGGTGCGCGCCGGCGAGGAGCCCGTACGTTGCGGTAAGCATCAGGCCGACTCCGCCGCCGAAATAGCCGCCGTAGATGGACAGCAGCGACTGGGCGACGACGAGCGTCGGAAGGCCGATCGTCACCCGCTCGTGAAGCCAACTCGACGCGCTCTTGCCGAACAGCATTACGATGAAGCCCACCAGGAGCAGCCAGGGAATGATGAAGTCGAACGCGCGGGTCGGAGTGACGACGAGCAGGAGGCTCCCGACGATTCCTCCGGCGAAGGTGATTGCGGAGAGCCAGCGGATAGGTAGGTCGCCGACGGGCTCCAGTTCATTGCGGTATTCCGCGGCGCTCGCTGCGGCTCCGGGCAGGAGTGCAACATTGGAAGTGGCGTTGGCGACGTTGGCGGGCAGACCGAGCGCGATCAGCGCGGGAAGGGTCGCGAATGTACCACCGCCGGCAAGCGCGTTCATCGCGCCACCGACACAACCCGCGCCGACGGCCAGGGCTATTGCCGGGAGGTCAGGCTGCAGCGTGGCTGCGGCGCTTGCGCTCCGCCGCGGTCTTCAACTGGCCGCAAGCGGCGTCGATGTCGCGGCCCCTCGGGGTGCGGACGGGGGCCGAGATGCCGTTTTCGAAGATGATGTTGCTGAATGATTTGATCCGCTCGGGCTCGGAGCATTCGTACGGCGCTCCGGGCCAGGGATTGAAGGGAATGAGGTTCACCTTCGCGGGAAGCTTATACTTGCGGATCAGGCGGACGAGCTCGCGCGCATGCTCGTCGCTGTCGTTCTTGTCCTTCAACATCACATATTCGAACGTGATTCGCCGCGCGTTGTTCGCGCCGGGATAGGCCGCGCAGGCTTCGAGCAGCTGCTCGATCCCATATTTGCGGTTCAAGGGTACGATCTCGTCGCGGATTTCCTTGGTCACGGCGTGCAGGCTCACGGCGAGATTGACCCCGATCTCATCGCCGGCGCGCTCCATCATCGGAACGACCCCGCTGGTCGACAGCGTGATCCGCCGGCGCGACAGGCCAAGTCCATCGCCGTCCATCACGATCTTCAACGCGTCGCGGACATTGTCGAAATTGTAGAGCGGCTCGCCCATCCCCATCATCACGATGTTGGTGAGCATCCGCCCCTCGGG
>Ga0105240_10007271_pt1 | contig 16116 bp, 15 predicted proteins | sample KBSC54metaG_FD_80426 | JGI IMG/M metagenome (GOLD analysis project Ga0105240, IMG submission 80426) | Corn rhizosphere microbial communities from Kellogg Biological Station, Michigan, USA - KBS C5-4 metaG | ecosystem: Host-associated > Plants > Roots > Rhizosphere > Soil | place: Michigan, USA... | reverse complement strand
GCATTGTGACACCCCATGGATGATTGAGAACTTTCTGAGGCGCTCATCGATGAGCACACCTGTCGCACCGACCGCTCCCAGCGAACGCATTCCCACGCTCGACGCCGTGCGCGGATTTGCGCTGCTCGGCATCTTCGTCATGAATATGGAGAGCTTCAGCGCGTCACTGTTCGCGAATTACGGTGGTGTCGAGCGCAACACTGGCGGGCTGGATTTCATCGCGGAAAACATCCGCTATGTGTTGTTCGCCGGCAAGTTCAATTCCATGTTCAGCCTGCTGTTCGCGGTGGGCTTTACCATTCAGTTTGCGCGATTTCTAGAACGCGACCCGCAGCGGGGGCCGACACTTTATCTGCGCCGCATCTTCTGGTTGTTCGTGTTCGGCGTGCTCCACGCGTGCTTGTTCTGGGTCGGCGATGTGCTCCACGTGTACGCGCTCTTCGGGCTCATCCTGCTCGCATTGAGACGAGTATCGGACCGCGTGCTCATCGGCATCGTCATGGTGAGCCTACTGTACCCCGCGGCAATTGGCCTGCTGCGCGCCATGACGACGTCACCGCAAGAGCTGCAGTTCTTCTCGACATACATGAAGACCCTCGTAACGTCAGCCGATCCCGCGTACGCGCAGGGCGCATTCCTGCAAGCGGTGCGCGAAAACGCGCACATGATGGGTCAGATTTACAGCCCGCTGCTGTTCCCCAAGTTCTATCTGAATGTGTATGTCACCTTCCTGACGACCATGGTTCTTGGGCTGCTGCTCGGTCGTCACCGTTTTTTTCAGAATGTGTCCGGCTACCTGCCGCTCATTCGCCGCGTGCAATGGTGGGCGCTAGGCGCCGGCCTGGTGACCGGCGGCATCTTTGCTGCCTGGCTCACGACGTCCAAAAATCCGCTCGAGCCTTCCGCCTTCAAGCTGCTCGCGAGCACGTCATTCGGCGTGAGCCGCGTGGCCATCATGATCTTCTACGTCAGCGTCATCATTCGTGGCATGCACAACGTCCGATGGCGTCCGCGTTTGGAGCCATTGGTGCTCGCCGGCCGCATGCCGCTCACGAACTATCTTCTGCAGACCGTGATCGCCACTTTTATCTTCTACGGCTGGGGACTGGGCTTTTACGAAAAGACCGGCGCTGTGGTGGAGTTGGTCCTCGCTCTGGTTGTCTTCTTCGCCATTCAGGTGCCACTAAGCGGCTTCTGGCTGCGGCGCTTCTCAAATGGGCCAATGGAGTATCTCTGGCGCGTGCTGACGTACGGACGAGCCGCCGTTAGCGCCGCTTCGGATACTCAGCAAAAAACGGCTACGGATCGCTTGTAGTTAACGCCTATGCCGCATTGTCCAAGTATACAAGACGACGTACGAACGGCGCCGGACAGCTCAGGTTGAGACGCGACAGCTGACGAGCCGATATACTCGCAGCCATGCCGTCACTGCTTCAATCCCTTCACGTGCTGTTGATGATGTACGCTGGGTGGTCAACCGCCATCAGTTGGATGTGATTGCCTACCTCCAGGAAGATAATCGCTTGCTCAAGGAGCGCCTGGGCGGACGCCCGTTGTGTCCAAAAACAGAAGCGACGTTGCTCAGGCGGCAGCGCGATAGTAGTAGTTGAGCAATCCACCTAGTCGTTGTCGTTGGCGCACTGGCTGAGATGGCACGACGGCAGGGGAAGGCTGCACAAGACGGTTCTTGAGGCCCTGGTGATTTCGCTCAGTGTGATAGTGCGCCATGAATTGCGAGACAGCGTGCTGAAGAGATGCCCGTCCGAAGAAAATCATTCGGTTCAGGCACTCAGATTTGGCCGAGCGGACGAAGCGCTCGGCGAAAGCGTTCAAATTAGGTGATCTTGGCGGCAAGCGAACAACATTCGTGCCCGCGCGGGTGATAAGTCCCCGGAAAGCGTCCGAGTATTTTGTGTCCCGATCCATGATGAGGTACCGCGCATCTCGAAGAAAGCCATCATGGATATCGGTGACATTGCGTGCGATCTGTGTCATCCAAGCGTTGTCAGGATGTGGGGTAATACCTGCGACGTGGACCTCTCGCGACGCGATATCGATGAAGAAGAGGAGGTAGTACGTGATCAACCCCTTGAGCGTGAAGACCTCCACACTCAGGAAGTCGGTCGCCGTCAGGCACTCCCAGTGGGCTTTCAGAAACGTTGACCATCGGGTGTGCGCGTCGCGCGCCGGGGGCCTTCAAACTCAGCCCCATTGAGGTCGGTATTGACTCGCAGACACGCCTATCCCGCGCCACTCGAAAAGGGGAAATCCTCTGCGCCTCGATGCACGGAGACTACCGGTACGATGAGCTTAAGAACACCCCGGAAGAGTTGCAGAAACAGGAGGCGGCGCTTCGCGCCGCTCTCATTCACGAGATGGCGGATACTTCGCTGATCGTATGCGGCTATAGCGGGCGCGATGAGTCTGTCATGGAGGCTCTTCGCACCTGCTATCAGCAGCCGGGAAGCGGCGTTTTGTATTGGTGCGGTTTCGCAAACAACGACATGACCCGCGAGGTTCTCGACCTGATCGCAGAGACGCGAGCCCAGGGCCGTCAGGCATTCTATGTGCCGACGCTGGGCTTCGATGATTTGATGACAAGACTCGCGCTTCATTGCCTGGAAGGCGATGCCCGCAAGGCTGCCGCGCAACTCCTGGAGGAATTCGCACCTAAGGACAAGCTGGCACGCGAACCTTTCAGGGTTGCCAAATTCAATGCCACCACATTGATCAAGAGCAACGCATTTCCACTCGAATGCCCTTCGGAGATGCTCCAGTTCGATTTGCAGGCGTGGCCGGCAGAAAAAGTCTGGACCTATGTTCGCGAGCGTATCAAAGATAGACCTATTGTCGCCGCTCCGCTGAAGGGCAAGGTCTTCGCACTCGGAACGATTGATGACATCAAAGCCGCGTTCGCAGACAACATCAAAGGCGTCATCGAGCGCGTGCCTGTTGCTGCGAAGGATCTCACTTATGAAGACGGCGCGATTGTCTCGCTGATGCGGGGACACGGAGCAGCGCACAGATCTATCGCCGGGGCATATGCGCTCGCGACACGCGACCAGCGGCGCTCCACTGGCGATGTGCGCGCTCAAGTGCGCGCAGGCCCTCCGGCCGCAAGCGCACTTTGCCCTTACTCGTCGTGATCGTGTTGTGCCGCTCCAGCTCCCTGAGCACAGCGACCGGAGTGACATCACCGCCGTGCTTTTTGACAAGCGCTGCGAAGGAGGCGCGGGCACCACCGCGCAAGTGCAATTCCGCAGGCCGGCCCTTGCCATTGTAGAAGACCGGGTCGGTGCGCCACCCACGTAGCACCCGGGCCGCGGGGTTTCCCTTCAGGGACTCGGGTTGCCGCTTCGGTTTCAGGTAGGCGGAGATCTCGCGGCGCGGTATGCCCGTCGCAACTGACAGCCGGGAGATGTTGGTCCGCGACGGCTTTGGGAAAAGCTCGTCTATCGCAACCTCTATGAACACGTGTTTCGCTGTTCGGACCAGCGCATCGAAGCCCACTCCGCCCCGAATCATGCGCCGGATGGTTGGCAGGAGCGGTTCCGATAATGGATCCCCTGAAGTCCCGTTCCTACGCCCCATTGCTAGCCCCCGTCCCCGTGATCCCCGTCCTGATGCGAGCCTCCACCCGTCTTGGCCTTCAATCGTGAGAGATATTGCTTTGGCTCCGGCATAGCTGATCATCTCCTTATGGTCATCTTGCGGGTACGGATCTGACGCCGGCATCGAAGACCAAGCGGCATGTTTGGCATACCCAGGCTGCCGGCCTGGCTTCCTCACGCTGGCGCGCGACGTCCGAGCGGTCGGTCTCAATCTCCAGCGTTCGGAGAGCGCGGCTTTCCGATGGGCGAATTGCGGTGCTTTCACCCGCTCATATTGCAGTGACGCCGATGCCGACGTGCATATAATCACCGCATCTCAGGTATAGCTTAGCTCGAAAACAGAGGACATCATTGCGAGCATGGCGGGCGAGTCGCCATCGCAGCCGTCCTCAGCGGCGCCGTGCGTCGCCGCTAAGATTTTTGCCATAGAATACCGTCAGCGCCTCGACGGCTTGATCGACATATTCGGGCTTGTCGTACATATCGACATGGCTCGCGCCGTGGATGACGAGCAGGTCCTTCTCGCATGTCACCTTGTCGTACAGCCGATGTCCCTCGGCATGGGACCCGAAGCTTCCGGTGCGGTCGCCGACAATGATCAGCAGAGGCTGGGTGAGGAGCTCATCGACGAGGTGGAAGGCGTCGAAGGCCATAATCGATCCCACGCTGGTGAAGCGAAGCTGGTTGTTCGAGTTTGGATGATGGGCTCTCGGCGTCCGATAATATTCCACAGCCTCCAGAACGTCGCCGGTGATGCCGGCCCTGGTGGCCTCCTCGAGGCTATTGGGAACCCACGTTTTCATTAGCGGCGCTTCGCCGCGCGCCTCTTTCGTCCGTTGCTTGCCGACTTCCTCGAGCGTGCGGATGGCGAAGCCTTCCGATCCGTCGCCTGTGCGGCGTGCGCGACCGATATTGATGGGGACGACGGTCCCAACGGCCCGGATGCGATGATCGGTCATCGCCGCATTCACCGAATAGCCGCCTCCCGCGCAAACACCGAGGACGCCGATACGATGCTCGTCGACGAAGGGCAGCGTCGTCAGAAAATCGACGGCGCAACGGATGTCCTCCACACGCGCCGCCGGCTCCTCGATTGAGCGCGGCTCTCCACCGCTCGCGCCCTGGTAAGAAGCATCGAACGCCAGCGTGACATAGCCTGTTGCGGCCATCTTGCGGGCGTAGAGGCCTGAAGACTGTTCCTTGACGGCGCTCCCCGGATGAACACATGCAAGCGCGGCATATTGCTTCGTTTCGTCAAAGCCTCGTGGGAAATACAGCGTGCCGGCGACGTCGACGGCTTTGTTCTTGAACGTTATAGACTTCATATTCATGGATCACCTCAGTCAACGGCGGGGAAGTGCGAGATCGAGGCCTTTCATCCCGTCGCCGCGCTGGCCTGGGCTTGAGAACAAGCAGATATTAAAATGTTGAAAAAGCTTCCACCATCATCATAGCGTCAAGCCAGGCTCGCGGTTCCGGAACGCGCTAACCCGGTCCTTGGCTGAAGCAACCGGCTTGCCGACCGATAGCCGCCACGAAATTTGGAAGACCACGTCGGGCAAGAAAGGCGAGCACGGAGACTTTTTATACCATGCTCATGACTCCATCCAGGTCTATCTCCGCAGAGTGGGAGATGTTCAGTATCTCGTGCTGATGCCGTCCATTAGGGTATTCGATGTCAATGGTACAGAAGCTCCGCGCGAGATCGCCAAGCCGGTTAAGCAGGGCATTCTCGGCTGGCAGCATAACGACAAATTCAATGATGCCGTGAATGCCTGGCGCGATCTCCTGTTTCCGAAGGGGCAAATAACGTCATTCGAGTTTCCGCGAAACTGCGGCTCGACGTTCAAATTCAAGATGAATCGCAATCCGGTGTTCGGCGAAATCGGTTTGCCTGAGGGCGGCAGACGGACAATGCTCAGCGATAAGGTTCGCAGCGTTATCAAGTACCGCGGTATCCATATCGCAGAACCCGAACTCCTGTTTTCTAACAAGGAGGGCACCGGTTTGATCAGTTCTCCACACCCCATCCGCGGAATTGCTGAAAACTACCCGTATGACTACGCCCTCACTGCGCGTGGCTTTCTCGGCGGTTTGAGGCTAGGTATCATTTGCCCGGCTAATGAAGCAAGGAACCTTCGACGCTATTTGCATAATATTGAAAGGGTGCATCAGCCAACACGGAATGAACGAGACTATCTGGTTGATTACACCGGCTTTCAATCGGCCTATGGCGTCTCCATGCAAATTCCCGAGGTCGGACAGTCTGGGTGGTTTATCTGTCCGGACCCGTCATCCTCCGATCCCCAAATCGCAGCACGGGAGCTTGCGGGCCATATCAATCGCGGCATCGAGAGCCTCCATTCGTCCTACGCACCGCACGTCGTTCTGATCTTCTATCCGGAGCGTTGGGCCGGATTCCACGGATATCGAACGGAGTCGGAGAGCTTTGATGTTCATGATTTCGTCAAAGCCTTCTGCGTACAGCGCGGCATCGCCAGTCAGTTCCTGACTGAAGACACGCTGCTCGATCAGTATCAATGCCGGGTGTGGTGGTGGCTTTCACTGGCGCTCTATGTGAAGGGCATGAGAACGCCCTGGGTACTGAAAAGCCTCGCAGAAGATGCGGCGTTTGTCGGATTGGGATTCAGCGTCGATCCTGCGTGAGCATTCCGGTAACCCCGTCATTTGAGCCGAGCGCCGGTACTGTTCCCGCGAGGACAAAAGTTACGCCGTGGCGATCAGTGCTCGATTAGACCCGCGCCCGCGGGATGCGGGCCATGATGAGGGACGGACGCGCGGTCAGTTGGCCGCAGCAGAACGCAGTGCCGCTTCCCTTTGCTTTCTGCGCTCGTCCAGGACGGGCTTCACGTTCCACGGCAGCAAGGCTTCCAGGGCCTCCATGGTCGTCGCCGTAGGCAGATGTTCAAAGATGTAGCTGAAGTACTCGAAGCGGTCCACGTCGTTCGCGCGGCACGTCAGGGCCAGTGAGAACAGATTGGCGCTGGCCTGAGCGCCGACCTTGTCATAGCAAAAAAACCAACATTTCCTTCCGGTCGCGTAATGTTTTATCTCTTGTTCTACGCTGTTGTAGTGGCATGGCACATCCGCATAATCAACGTATCTTGATAACTTTTCCCACTGCCGATGCGTGTAGCCGAGTGCTTTGCCCAGGGCGCTGTTGGGAGGCGTGCCGGGCAGGAGCTCATCGACCCATGTCTTGAACTTCTCCAGCACGGGCTTGGCCTCGTTCTGGCGCAGCGTGTGGATGACTTCCAGAGGCAGGCTCTCGCCCCGACCCTCATACTCGCTGCGCAGCTTGCCGATGCGCGTCTCGACCGCGAAGATCTGTCGGATATGATCTTCAATAGCAGCATTCGCCAGCGTCCGGCTGCTGGGAAGCTGACTCACCTTGCGCGCCTTGAAATACATCGCCCTCGCATGTTGCATACACCCGAAGTGCAGCAACTTCAGCTCCGCGCAGATCTCGTCGTAGCGTTCCAGCCCATCGGTGAGCAACTTGCCCCGATACGGCGTACCGTCCGAGTCGATCAACAACCGCTTCAACCCTTCCTTGGTGCGGGAGGGGATGTAGTCGTAGAGGATGATGCGCTTGCCCGGAGGACCTGCGGCACGCACGACCATGAAGTGGTCCGAGCTGGGCGCCTTGTCACTCTTGAGCAGTTGCAACGGACTCTCGTCCATGTGCCACAAAGACTCGATGAACATCCCGGCATTCAACAGCTTGATCAGTGGGACGACTTTCTCCCCGCCCACTGTATTGACCCAGGTCCCTGCGGTGCCGGGACTCAGATCCATGCCTGAGCGCTCCAGTTGCCGGCATGCACGGTGCAGCGGGATGTTGTCCTCGAACTTGGCCGTCACCAGGTGCGCCAGCAACGAGGGGCTCGCCATGGTCTTGGGCAACAGTGTCGGCGGGTTGGGTGCAGTGATCACATGCTCATGCGTTCGGGTGCACGCATAAGTCCAGCGAATGTGCTCTTCAACGCTGATCTTCGGGGCTTCATATCGATAGCATTCCCGCAGCTCGTGCCCGATGCGCTCCAGCGGATGCGGTGTGGGGCACTTCCTGCACATCTTCTGCTCCTCGGGCAGATCGTGCTCGATGGGAATGCGTGGAAAGTGCTTCGGGATCGCCTTGCGTCCCCCGGTATGTTTTTTCTCGTGCGCTTTGACCTGCGTGGTGCGCTGCTGATGAGCCTCATCCGCCGCGGCAATCGCGGCCAACACCTCGGCCTCGTTGAACAGCATCGGCTGATTGGGGTCAACCGTGGCGGCGTCTTGCTTCTGGGAGACCGAGCCGAAGTACTGAGACTTGATCCAGATCAGCTCCTCCTCCAGCAACACCACCCGCTCGCAGTAGCGCGTGCGCTCGGCCCTGACTTGTTCGAGCTCCTGTTTGAGAGCCTGATTTTCCGTCAGCCGCTGAGCGGCAATGCTCTCGGCGAGCTTCAACCGAGCGTTCAGCTCAGCATTCTCACCGAGGATCTGTTGCGCAGAGGTGGGGCGGGTGGGCACGGAGTACTATTGTACTGTGCCCACCGCGCATTTCAACACGCACTCAACTCACGTGCGTGAACGTCACCGATTTATGCGGGCGCGACCACACATCGTAACCGTCCATCAGCCAGCACAATTGCTCACCGCTCATCTCGACCACTTCTTCCTGGAATAGGCGCGGCCAGTGGAACCTCTCCCGGCTCTCAATCACCTTGTGGTAAAGGCCAAATCCATTGATGTCCCAGACCAACAGCTTGATCGCATCGAATCTCTTGTTGGTGAAGATAAAGAATGCCGGCTGAAAGGGGTCTTGCTGTATGACCTCCCGAACAAGGCTCGCCAGCCGGTTACGACCCGCACGCATGTCGATGGGCGCGCGATGCAGGTACGCCTTGAGGTCAGGCGAGTTAGGTCGCAGCATGAGTCCCTCCGGCCAACACCGCTGCCATCCAGGAGGCCGGCGGCAATCCGCCGCACTCGAACACCCAGCCGCTCGGATGTACCAGCCGACACGCCATCGGCGGGCCGCCCGCCGCCGCTCCTGAGGGCACCACCCGCACGGGCAGGAACGCGCTCGATTTATCCCTGCGTGGCTCGGGGTCCGGCCGGCGCGCCGGTCCGAGCGCACCCTTGCGCACCAGTGGCTTTCTCATTTGGTACAGATGCTGAACGTCCAGCCCCATCCTCGCGGCGTACTCTTTCAGCGTGATTCCCAGCTCCTGGGCCTTGCTCATATGCTCCAGCGCTTGCTGCTCGCCCTCGGTCAGGGCCTCCGTAATCGCCATGGCTCGCCTCCACGATCGCGGCACGTCGCCGCCGGAGACAGCCTGGGCGATCAGATCACGCTCGAAAAGACGGGGTTATCGGAGTGGTCACGATCCTGTCGCGGAGCGCGGGAAACACGTCATCCTGGGATGCAGCCATATCTACAACAGCAACGGGGAAGGTCTCCAGTATCGACTTACGAAGATTGAAAACCCGGTCTTCCATGGCAAGAGCCCGTATATGTCGAAAGACGACGCCCGTCGCACCGGCGAAACTATCAGGCAGCTTTTCTTTGATGCCCGTTCAAAACTGCCCGAGCGGGTCGTGCTTCACAAGAGGACGAACTTCACAAAGGACGAACGCGACGGTTTGGCCGATGGCCTGAGCGGAGTGAAGTCTATCGACATGCTCGAAATCCAAGTCGATAGCGCCTTGCGCTATGTTGCATCTATCCCGCAAGCAGACGGAACATTCGCCCATGACGGCTATCCCGTCCGCCGCGGCACGGCAATGAAACTGGACGATTTCAGTGCATTGGTATGGGTGCATGGCGCAACAACAGCTGTTCATCCGCAGCGGTGGAAGTATTTTCAGGGGAAGCGGCGAATTCCGGCTCCTCTGACAATTCGGCGCTATGCCGGGCAGACGGACCTGCAGCAGCTCGCAGAAGAAATTCTGGGCTTGTCCAAGATGAATTGGAACACATTCGATCTGTACACGAAGATGCCGGCAACGCTTCATTCATCGACAGAAATTGCCAGGATCGGTGCGCTGCTTCAGCGATTTGGAGCGGCGTCCTACGATTACCGGCTTTTCATGTGAGATTTTCAAACTGCGTTGGCGCTAGGGATGCGAGCGGCTCGCCTTAGGTATTGACCGAGCGCGAGCAGCAGGGCCTGGAGCACATGCGCAAGGCGCAGGAACTGGGCGTGACGCTGAAGGAGTACGCGGCGAGGATCCCTATCAATGATGGCACCGTGGATATGGCGGACTATAACGATGATGGCTGTACGGATGTCCTGGGCTCCTCGTACTTGTACATATCTCCCTGCGAGGGCTCCGTAGGGACAACGATCCAACTACCCGGCACGCCAGTGGCTGGAATCGATTGGGACAGCGACGGGCGACGGGATATTCTCGTGGCCAATGGCAGCGCGTTGGAGGTTTTCAAATCTATCGGAACTGGCTTTGCACTCACTCCCATCGCGACCTCGATTCCATCTGCGGAAAGTGGCTATATCACTCTCCACAACCCGACAGGCGACGGCCAGGATGGCCTGCTGTTCTGGAATACTTCGATTCAGTACTACTTGCACAATGGCGCCGGGCAGCCACCCGATCTGCTCTCCAACGTCACTGATGGTTACGGCAACTCGGTCAGCCCGACTTATGTGTCGATTGCGCAAGGTGTGGGTAGCAATTATTTCAAACAGGCAGCCCCCCAGTATCCTTACGCGGCATACCTGGGCCCGCTCTACGTCGTCAAGGCGGACACAGACAGCGATCCCAGCAGCACGACGGGCGGAACCTATTCGAGGTCGCATTATTACGCGGGCGCCCAGATAAATCTGCAAGGCCGGGGTTTTGCCGGCTTCCATGCGCACCAGATTCAGGATTCCCGCAACAACGTCTATGAGACGCTCGAATATAACCCTACCTTTCCTTATACCGGTATGCTGGAGGCAGACTATAAAACCGAGAATAACATCTCGACTGAATGGATCGGTGCGGTTTCCAATACATTGGCCTGTACCGTACTCAGTGAAACCGCGACCTGTACGCCGCCCACTGGTCCGACGAGTCAGCGATATTTTCCGTACGTCTCCAACTCGACCACATACGCGTACGAGCTCGGAACCACCGGTTCTCCGGCGACCCGCCTGGTCAGCACCGCTGCCACGACTTACACCTACGACACTTACGGAAATCCGCTCACCGTCGCGACTACGGTAACGGACAATGATTCAGGTTCGCCCTATTACAACGACACGTGGACCACGACAACGACGAACGTTCCGAATACCGGCAGCGGAGTCGGATGCACATCACTGCTCAGCAGCACGCAAGTCGTCTACAGCTCCCCTGTCGAGAGCCCGTCCGTTACCATAAACAAATCCTTTACGGATGATCTCACCAACTGCGACTACACCCAGATTGTCACGCAGCCGAATAATCCCACCTACCAGGTAACCGAGACCCTGGGTTACGATGCCTACGGAAACGTCGACAGCGATACCATTACAGGCGTCAACATGTCGGCGCGCGTGACCAGCACGAACTGGGGAACGACCACTGGGCAATTCCCGATGTCCCGCACCGACCCGACGGGTGCAGTTACGCAGTACAACTACAACTTCAGCTTGGGTCTGATTAGCACTGTACAGGATCCCAATGGACTGACGACGAGCTGGGGTTATGACGGTTTTGGCCGCAAGACTCTGGAAACCCGCCCTGACAGCACCTATACCCAATGGACATACAACGACTGCTCCAGTAGTGGTGGCTGTGCAGTCGGTAGCCACACCTTGGCGCTGACCGGTACGGTGTACAACACGGATGGCTCGGTGGAGAACGACGGAACCACGTGGTTCGATCCGCTCCGGCGAGAGGTGGTGTCGACGATGCGGCTCCTGGCCAGTGGCGGTTATTCCCGCCGCGAGCAGCACTACGACAGCCTGGGGCGGCTATACCAACGCGGGGTGCCATGCGTCTTCAGTGCGGTGACTACCCAGTGTCCGTACATGACGACCTTGGCCTACGACGTTATGAATCGCGTCACGAGTGCGACGCGGCCGATCAGCGCGTCTAATTCAGGCCCGGATCCCACCAATTTCTCCCATGCGGGTGATACCAGCACAACGACTGACTCGCAGGGTAAGCAGACGACAAAGATCAGCACGCCCGTCGGCGATCTGATGCGAACGCAGGACGACAGTGGGTACTTCATCAATTTCAGTCATGATGCCTATGGAAGTGTGACGGCGGCACACGATAGCGCGGGAGTCATGTTGGCAACAATGACGTATGACTACGGGCAAGGCGCATTCAGACGCACGCTCAACGATGCCGACCTGGGCAATCGCTCGTACACGGTTGATGCGCTGGGAGAGGTGACGAGCTGGACGGATGCCAACCAGAACAGCTTTACGCAGACTTACGATACGTTGTCTCGCCCCTTGACGCGAACGGAACCTGACTTGACTACGGTTTGGACGTGGGGCAGTTCTGCGGCGAATCACAATATAGGCAAATTGCAAAGCCTTACGGCCAACGGCTGGACGGACGCCTACACGTACGACTCGAAGGCCCGGCTGCAGGATCGGACGATTACGATTCCCTCTGACACGTCTTACTCGTACGACTACACTTATAGCGCTACTACGGGCTTTCTGGACACGATGACGTATCCGACGAGCACCTCGTCGTACCGTCTGAAGCTTCAATATGCCTATCAGAACGGCCTCCTGCACGCCATTTCCGATTACAACGCGCCGACGACGGTTTTCTGGACGGCCAATGCGACCAATGCTCGTGGGGAGCTGACACAGGAGACCCTGGGGAACGGCGTCGTGGTGAATCGTAGCCTGGATGACGTGACCGGGCTGATTGCAAGTATCCATTCTGGTATCGGCGGCGGGACGGGAATACAGAACCAATCCTATTTGTGGGACTACGTGGGCAATCTAATCCAGCGACAGGACAACAATCAGGGTCTGACGGAGAGCTTTCAATACGATGATCTCTATCGCATCCGGCAGTCGACGCTAGGCACTACGACCAACCTGTCGATGACCTATAACTCGATGGGTAACAACTTGACTGTCCAGGCTGAAGGTGGACCCGCGAACACTCTGGACTATACGACGCAGCAAACGGGCTGCTCCTATTACGCCAATTCACAACCGCATGCGCCGTGCTCTATCAGCAACGGCACTAACGGCACTATTTCCTACTGCTATGACAGAAACGGCAATGGGATCTCGCAATTGAGCGGTGGAGTGGCCATCGGCACTTCGCAGTGGACCAGCTATAATCAGCCCTACCTGATGTCCGACGCCTACGGCAACTCGAGCCAGTTTTACTACGATGGTAATCATCAACGATGGAAGCAGGTGGCCACCAACGCGGACGGCACATCGCAAACGACGAGCTATGTAGGCGGGCTTCTGGAGAAGGTGCTGTTGCCTGGTGGTACGACGCAATACCGGCATTACATCCAGGCTGGAAGCAGCACTGCGTTGTACACCCGGACATTATCGGGCAATTCGATCTATTACATCACCAAGGATTACCTCGGCAGCCCCAATTTTACGACCGGCTCCACAGGGGCGGTCGTGCTGGCCGAGAACTTTGCGGCCCTCGGTTACCGCCGCGGGTCGAATTGGACAGGCGGCCCGACGGACTCGGACTACACTGAGATCCAGAATACGACGCAGCTGGGGTTTACCGGGCAGGAGATGATGGATAATCTGGCCTCCATTGACATGAACGGACGTGTATACAACGCCCTGGGCCAGTTTTATTCGCCGGATCCTTTTGTTCAGGACCCAACGAATACCCAGTCCTTCAACCGCTATGCATACGTCTTTAATAATCCGCTTACTTTCACCGACCCGAGCGGGTTTTGCGGGGTCGACAATAGCGGTGGTATGAGTGAAGTTGTTGTCTGTGCACCAGTGGCCGGGAGGGGATCGCTCCAGATATACGGGGGCAGCAGCGCGCACGACCCAGATAGCAGGTTTGATACGGGATCGGAACCAAAAAACCATCCGCCCGAAGTACAATGTACTGATGCTTCGTGTACCCAAACGGTGCACGGGACTCGCCCATTGATGCCTTACGTCTCGTTGGGTATTCGCTTGCTCGGAGTTTATTCCGGAAACAACAGCGGGCCGCCGGAGGAGGGTCAGCCGACTGTCGAAGTGAAGATCACAGCAAATCGAATGGTTCCTTGCGACCAACTGAAGATTGCAAACGACACGTTTCCGCCACTACTTGAGGCCGCCGAAAAGGCGTACTCCGAGTATCCGGCGCGCCCCATGGATTTTGTTTGGCCATTTAGCGTGTTGCGAGGCACTCGCATACACAGCTTTTTTGCCGGAGAGGTGCGGGGGCTCGGTGCTCCGTACAGCGCCGAGGTTTCTTACAAGAACGGTGTCGTGGTTCCATACGGGACTGCTGGCTCGATACGCGCCGACGCGGTAGTCGGTCCTATTGGGGCTCCTTTGTATGCGGTAGAGCTAAAATCAGGCGGCGCTCTTCCTACGCCGGCCGAGACCGCGGCATATGATGCGAATTTGCCGCCAGGTACTGGGAAGTGTTCGATTGTGGAGCTACCAGTGTTTTGAACAAGAAGGCAGTTGCTAAGGTGCTATCGAGGCTTCCAGGATTTAGAAAGCTTGGATCGTTCTACATCGGCACGTGCAATCAAGAGGTGATATCTGGGTACGCGTTAGATGCTCCTCCTGGAGGGGTTTACGTCTCGAGTTTTATTTTGCCCGCTTACGATAAAATTGACTTCTTGCACATGAGCCTGGGAGAGCGAATCGCACAGTACCCTGGGAACGGACCTGCTTCGGACTCGGCTGATCTCGACTTTTTACTGAAGAACGACTGGCAAGACTTCTCAAGCGCACGTGATTGCCGATCTCTCATGGCCTATTTGGATCGAGAGCGGGTCGTGGGGGACTACTGCCAATGGGTCAAATATCTAACTTACGTGAGAATGGGTGATCTCGAGTTCGCGGATCGCTTGGAGTCGCAATGGCAATCTTCCCACGGGCCGCCAAGATTGCAATTAGTCGCCCAGAATATGCACGCGGTTCTAGAGGTCAAACGGCGCTCCGGATGGCGTGGTGTGCAAGAGTTACTCACAAAGTGGTCTGAGCACACTGTCACGAAATTCTGTCAGTAGCAGGATCGAGCCGGAAAGGGGGCAGGCCAGTTGGCCCGCAAGTGGTTACCCCATGCATCTATCGGCGATTGGACTCGCGGCGTGAAACAAGCCTGTACGGAGCTGTGACGGATGTGGAAAGAAATTATCCTGTTGATCCTCGCTGGACTATTTGTCACAGGGTGCTCGTTTACTCCTCGCCAGTTGAACACGAATCCAATGCGTTACAATGGGAGAACGGTTGTCGTGCGAGGCTTTGTTAAGCTTGCTCCCGAGGTGCACGTTCTGTACGAATCACAGGCAATCTATAGCGAAGCCCACAGAGGGTCGGAGTCGAGCAACCGTGGCTTCGACGTGACAAAGTACGAGAAGTATTGCGTGACAATCGCGAACCCGGAGCTGCTCTACAAGAACAGTGCTACTGTAAACGCGAAGACGATCACCTTCCAAGGAAAGTTCATTGACAATTATCAAATCGGGAAGACTGTTGATGTCGGTGGGTGCCCTCTTCCGACTGCCATCGTAATCGACAGCGCCGCTCTGGCGCGGCGATATCCGTCGCTTTTCCCGCAACAGTAAACGCGAGCTACTGCCACCCGGGAGCCAGGGAAATCACTAGATCGTCAATCAACTCGTAACTGGAACTGACTCACCAAAATGATGACATGGGTGAGAGCTAGGCAGCCCGTGCTGGCGTTGTGTCCAGAAACAGAATCGACGCACCGTTGACCGACCAGGAGCGGCAGGCGCTCGAGCAGATGCGCCAAGCTCAGGCGCAGGGAAAGACGCTGAAGGAGCTGGCCGCAACCCTCGGACAGGATGTGGAGCATCTGCATCAGCTCAGAAGGGCGTTTGGTACGCAAGGGAGCGTTCGGTCCACTCCCGAGACACAAACCTAGGAAGGCGCGCAAGACCGACGCATTCGTGCCGGTGCGGATCGTGTCCGCGGCGCCGACGCCCAAAAGTACTTCGGTCACGTGCCGACTCGTGCATCCGACCGGTTGGGTACTGGAGTGCGATGGATTACCGCCGGCTGCGTGGATCTCAGCGGTGTTGGCAGGAGAAGCTCATGCTGCGACCTAGCGCACCGGAGCTGATGGTCTATCTACATCGCGCTCCGATTGACATGCGGGACGTAACAGCGCGGCGTCATCAGGCCGTAGAGCCTCCTTCGGAGGCCGAAAAATAGATCAGCCATGATTGCGACACGTTGCCAAGGCGCTCGGCGCAAATCCCGCCCGATCCCGTCCATACAGTTCAAGCGTGTCCACTCCGGCAACCCCGTCTGTTCCTGCATGATCTGAGTCGCTCAAGCTTCCCGTCCTC
>Ga0105240_10007266_pt1 | contig 16120 bp, 8 predicted proteins | sample KBSC54metaG_FD_80426 | JGI IMG/M metagenome (GOLD analysis project Ga0105240, IMG submission 80426) | Corn rhizosphere microbial communities from Kellogg Biological Station, Michigan, USA - KBS C5-4 metaG | ecosystem: Host-associated > Plants > Roots > Rhizosphere > Soil | place: Michigan, USA... | reverse complement strand
GGCGATCTTGAACGGCAACTGCCGCAGCGGCACCAGCAGCGACGGTGACGGCGGGCCGCCGGGCGCGTCGAGGTTGACCGGGCCGCTGACGCCGACGATCGTCACGGTGGTGTCCTCCGCGCCACGCGGGTCGAGCCGGAACTGCCTGCCGATGATCGACTCGCCGTCGCCGAAGCGCTCGGCGAAACGCCGGTCGGCGACCGCGACCAGCGCGCTGCCGGCCGTGTCGCCGCTGTTGAAGAAGCGGCCTTCCTGCAAGGGCACGCCATAGGCGGCGAGGAAGTGATCATCCACCGAGCCCAGGTAAGCCGTCGGCAACTCGCCCTCGCCCACGCTCGCACCGGCCGGCAGCACGTCGCGAACCCAGTTGTAATAGGTGCCCGGCAACGCGGTGCCGACGCTGGCGTCGACCACGCCGGGGTCCGCGCGCAGGCGCTCGCCAATGCGATCGTACAGGCGCAACTGGTCGGCCGCGGTCGGAAACGCGCGCGTCGGCAGCAGCACGCGCGCGGTCAGCAGATGATCGGTGTCGATGCCCAGATCACTGCCGTGCAGCGCGGCGATGCCGCGCACCAGCGTGCCGACGCAGATGACCAGGGCGCACGACAGCGCGACCTCGCCGACGACGAGCACGCGGCTGACGCGGGCAAAGCGCGTGCTGCCGAGGCTGCGCGAATTGCCGTCCTGCAGCCCGGCCGAAGGGGTTACTTTCGCAGCGTGCAGCGCCGGCAGCAGGCCGCTGATCACGGCGGTCGCCAGCGCGGCAGCGAACGCCAGCAGCGCCACCCGCGCATCGACGTCGAAATGCAGCCAGGCAAGCGTGAATTCCGACTCGCGCAGCAGCGCCTGCTGCCAGCGCAGTCCGGCCTGCGCAAAGGCCAGCGCGATCACCGTCGCGGCCAGGCTCAACAGCAGGCTCTGCGCCAGCAGCTGCACGATCAGCCGGCCTCGGCTGGCGCCGAGTGCCACGCGCACGGCCAATTCCTGGCGCCGGCCGAGCGTGCGCGTCAGCAGCAGATTCGCCGCATTCGCGCAGGCAATCAGCAGCACCATCAGTACGGCCGCGAGCATCATGCCGAGCATCGAGCGCGCGGTGCGGTCCATGGCCATGTTCTTGAGCGGCTCGACCCGCCAGTGCTGGCCGCGGAAGCGCTCCGGATCGGCATGCGCGGCATCGTCGAACCAGGTGTCGAATGCCGCATCGAGCTGGGCCGCGCCGACGCCGGCGTGGCGACGCAGCACGAGCCAGTACGCGTATTCGTCCCGCTTGGCCGCCTGCGCCAGCGTTGCCGCAACCCAGACCGCCTCGCGGCGCGGAAACGAAAAATCCTTTGGCATCACGCCGATCACGGTCGCCGGCTGCGCGTCGACGCGGATCGCGCGACCGACCACGCCGGGGTCACCGCCATAGCGGTTCTGCCACAGTTCGTACGACAGCATCGCCACGACCGGCGCGCCGGGTTGCGTGTCGGCATCGTTGAAGTCGCGGCCGAGCAGCGGCACAACACCGAGCAGGCCGAACAGGTTGCCGCTGACATGGCCACCGTTGAAGCGTTCGGGGCGATCCAGATCGCTCAGGTTGATCGTCGACCGCGCGACTCCGGCGACGTCCGCCACCGCGGCGAGATGGCGGCGGCTGCTGATCAGGTCCTGGTCGCTCATCGGGAAGATGTCGCCGAGGCCGCCGTCACCGAGCAGGCCGGCCTGGTACAGCTCGTCAGGCGCGGCGAACGGCAGTGGCCGCAGCACGAAACCGTCGAGCAGCCCGAGCATGAACACGACGCAGGCCAGGCCCGCGGCGAGCACGCCGACCACGAGCGCGGAGAAACCCGGACGCGTGAGGATCGCTCGCAGCGCCTGGCGAAGCTCGTGCAAGAGCGCGCTCACGGCGCGCGCGTCCCACGGCGATTCATTGCTCGCACGGCGCCATCACTCATAGCGCAGGGCCTCGGTTGGATCGATGCGCAGGGCGCGCCGCGCCGGCACGATGATCGCGATCGTCGCGGCGCCGATCAGGATGGCCAGCACCGCCAGCGGCGTCGCCAGGTCGTTGTCGCCGAGGCTGTGCAGCGTACCGGTCAGCAGGCGTGCCAGCGGCATGCCGATCAACAGCCCGGCGGCGAGGCCGAGGCCCAGTTGCCAGCCGGTGCGCGCGAACAGGCTGCGCAGCACGCCGGCAGCCGGTGCGCCCAGTGCGCGGCGAACGCCGATTTCGCGCGTGCGCTGGCCGACGCTGAACGCCATGATGCCGTACAGGCCGGCCCCGGCGAGCACCAGCGCGATCATGCCGAACACGCCGAACATCTGCGCGACCATGTGCTCGCCGAACGTCGCCTCGGCAATCACCGCGTGGAAATCGCGCACCCAGTACAGCGGCGTATCGGCATCGACCTCGCGCATGATCGCGTTGAGGCGCGGCGCGAACGCGTTCGGCTCGCCGCGCAACTGCACGACCAGGCTGACGAAGCGCGCCGGATCCTGGCGCAGCGGCGCCAGCAGCACCGGCTGCGGTACGTCACCCGGCGCATCGAGCTTGAGCGGCGCGATCACGCCGACGACCGTGACGGTCGGTCCGTCGGTGCTGCGCGGATCCAGACGGAAGCGCCGGCCGACCACGTCGCCGTCGCCGGCATAGCGCGCAGCGAACGCGGCGTCGACGACCGCCACGCGTTCGGCCTCGACCGTGTCGCGCTGATCGAAAAAACGCCCACGCAACAGGCGCAACCCGTAGGTTGCGAGAAAATGATCGTCGACCGCGCCATAGCGCGCCTTCGGCAACGCGTTGTCGCCTTCGGCGGCAACGCCCGCGGGCAGCAGGTCGCGGTTGCTGCCCAGGCGCAGCGGCAGTGTCGTCGCGACGCTGGCCTCGACGACCTGTGCGTCGCCGCGCAGGCGCTCGGTCAGCTTTTCGAACAGGCGCACCTGGTCGGCGCCGGTCGGGTAGGTGTTCGTGAACAGGCCGATGCGGGCACTCAGCAGGTGCGACGGATCGAAACCCAGATCGAGCCGGTCCAGCGCAACGATGCCGCGGATCATCGTGCCGACGACGATCAGCAGCGCGCAGGACAGCGCGACTTCGCCGATCACCAGTGCGCGGCTCAGGCGCACGAAGCGGCCGCCCGGGCTGCCGCGCGAACCGTCACGCAGCGTCGCCGACACGCTGTCGCGCGCGGCGCGCAGGGCGGGCAGCAGGCCGGTCGCGAGCGCCGTCAGCAGCGCGGCGGCAACGGCCATCGCGACCACGTTCCAGTCGAGGTCGAAGCGCAGCCATTCGGCCACGCCGTTCGGCGACGAGCGCAGCAGGTCGCCTTCCCGATGCATCGCCAGCGTGGCGAGCGGCAGCGCGATCGCGGTGGCAATGATCGCGAGCAGCAGCGACTGCGCCAGCAGGTGCAGCGCGATGCGGCTGCGGCTGGCACCGAGCGCGACGCGCACGGCCAGTTCCTGGCGCCGGCTCAGCGTGCGCAGCAACAACAGATTGGCGGCGTTGGCGCAGGCGACCAGCAGCACGAACACGACCGCGGCCAGCATGATGCCGAGCACGGTGCGTGTCTGCCGGTTGATCGTGTAGAGCGACAGCGATTCGACCCCGGCGCGCACGCCGCGGAAGCGCTCCGGATCGACGCGCATCGCATCGTCGCGCCAGGCGTCGAGCGCGGTCGCGACCGCGGCCTGGTCGACCCCGTCGCGCAGGCGCAGCGCGACCACGTAGCTGTTCTCGGCGTCGGCTACGTCTTCGCGCAACGTCGCCGGAATCCACACGACTTCGCGAAACGGGTAGCTCATGCCCGGCGGCATGATGCCGACCACGGTCGCCGGACGCGTGTTGACGCGGATCTGCCGCCCGACGATTGCCGGGTCGCCGCCGTAGCGGCTGTGCCACAGCGTGTCCGACAGCAGCACGACCGATGGCGCACCGGGCTGCTCGTCGCTTTCGGTGAAATCGCGCCCGAGCACCGGCGTGGCGCCGAGCACGCGCCCGAGGTTGGCGCTGATCATCGCGCCGTCGAAGCGCTCCGGCCGATCCAGATCACTCAGGTTGATCGTGGCGGACTCGTAGCCGGCGACATCGGCCTGCGCGGCCAGCCGGCGACGCAGCTCGAGCAGATCGCGCGCGCTGACATTGTCGAGGCGGCCGTCGTTGCTGCCGTCGGTCACGCCGGCATGCAGCAGCCGCTCGGGCTGCGGGAACGGCATCGGCCGCAGCACCAGGCCATTGATCATGACCAGCATGAAGATCACGCAGGCCAGGCCCGAGGCGAGCACGCCGACCACCAGCGCCGAAAAGGCCGGACGGCCCATCACCGCCCGCAACGCCTGGTGCAGTTCGTAAAGGATCGCCTTCATTGCCGTTCCCCTCCGCAGGTTTGATCGGGTGAAGTGTCATTCATGGCGCAGCGCTTCGATCGGATCGACGCGCGACGCGCGGCGCGCCGGCAACCAGCAGGCGACGAACGCCGTGACGGCGAGCAGCGCGACAACCCCGACCAGCGTCGGCGGGTCGACCGCGTCGACGCCGAACAGCTGCGTCTTGATCAGCTGCGACAGCGCAAGCGATCCGACCAGGCCGATGCCCAGGCCGATGCCGGCCAGGCGTGCCCCGTCCACCAGCACGAGCCGCACGATGTCGGCGCGCTGCGCGCCGATCGACATGCGCACGCCGAGCTCGCCGGTACGGCTGGCGACCGAGAACGCGAGCACGCCGTAGATGCCGATCGCCGACAATGCCAGCGCGAGCGCGGCGAACAGGCCGAGCAGCAGCATCGGCGTGCGCCGGTCGTCGAGCGACGTGCGGATGCGCTCGCTCATCGTCTGCACGTCATAGATCGGCTGTTCCGGATCGATCCGCTGCAGCGCCGTGCGCAGCGGCGCGACCAGCGTGTCCGGGTCGATCGCGGTCTTGAGCGCGATCGTCGACGAGCGGTCGGGCTGCTGCCGGTAATAGTAGTAGTAGGTCTCCTTGTTGGTCAGCTCGTACAGCTTGTTGCGTTTCACGGTGCCGACGACGCCGACGATCGTGTACCACGGGCCGTTCTGCCGGTCGTCCCGCGTGATGCGGCGACCGAGCGCCCTGGAGGCGTCGCCGAAATACTTCTTCGCCAGCAGGTCGTCGATCACGACCACCTTGCCGGCCTCGGCCGAATCGGCGCTGGTGAAGCCGCGGCCCTGCAGCATCGGGATCCGCATCGTCCTGAAGAAATCCTCGTCGACCACCTGCACGAAGCCGTGCGGCGCGGATTCGCCGGCGGCCAGTTCGTGTCCCTCGATGTAATAGGAAGCCTGCGAGTTGTTGCTGGTGAACGGCATCGAGCTGACGATGCCGGCCGAACTCACGCCGGGCAGGGCACGCACCGCTGCGAGCGCGCGTTCGTAGAATTGCGCGACGGCGCTGTCGTCCTTGTAGCGGTTGTCCGGCAGGTCCACGCGCACGCTCAGCACGCTCTGCGTGTCGAACCCGGGACTGGCTTCCTGCAGGTGCATGAAGCTGCGCACGAGCAGCCCCGCGCCGGCGAGCAGCGTGACCGCGAGCGCCATCTGCACGATCACCAGCACACGCCGCGTGGCACGCGCCGAGCGGCTGCCGCCGCTGCCGCGGCCGCCTTCCTTGAGTACCTCGTAAGCACGTTCGCGCCACAATGCCACGGCCGGAAACAGACCGAACAGGACGCCGGTCAGCAGCGCCAGCGCGAGCGTGAAGGCAATGACGCTGCCGTCGAGGCCGACGACGAATCCGTGCGCCGCGTCGTCCAGCCCGAGCAGGCGGATCAGCTGCAGGCACCATTGCGCAACGACCAGGCCGGCGACGCCGCCGGCGAGCGCAAGCAGCAGGCTCTCGACCAGCAGCTGGCGCGCGAGCCGGCCGCGGCCGGCGCCGAGCGCGGTGCGCACCGACAGTTCCTTCTGGCGTGCCGAGATGCGCGTGAGCATGAGGTTGGCGACGTTGGCGCAGGCGATCAGCAGCACGAACGCAACCACGGCCTGCAGCATCAGCAGCACCGGCGCCAGCTCGCCGACCAGGTACTGGTGCAGGTTCTTGCTGCGTCCGGTGAAGCCGGAGCTGTCCATGAACTTCTTGAAGCCGAGCCCGTCCTTCGTGCCGGAGGCGGCGATGCGGTCCACGTTGGCGCGCGTGATCGCATCGAGCTGCGCGTCGAGTTCGGCCAGCGTGGCGCCCGGCTTGAGCCGGCCGATCGAGTCGGAAAACTCGTGGCCGCGTTCGTCGTCGCTCTTCTGCTTCGGCGTGAACGCGAACGGCACCCACAATTGCGCCTTCCGGTCCGGGAAGGCGAAGGCATCGTCCATGACGCCGACGACGCGATAGCTCTCGCCGTTCAGGCGAATGTCGCGGCCGACGACGGCGCGGTCGGCATTGAACTGGTTGCGCCAGAGCGCCGCGCTGAGGACCACGACGTGATCCTGCCCGATTTCGCCCGCGTCGGTACCGAACACGCGTCCGATCCTGGCATCGACTTTGAGCGTCGTGAACAACGACGGCGTCGCGACGTAGCCGATCAGCCGTTGCGGCGCGCCCTGGTCGGCGAGGTTGAAGCTCTGGCCGTGATACATGGCGATGTCCTGCAGCGCCGCGGCATTCTCGCGCCGGTCGAGATAGTCCGGAATCGACGTGCCGGCGATCTCCAGGTTCATCTTTGGATAGGTGTTGTAGACGTACACCAGCCGCTCGCTGTCCGCGTACGGCAGCGGCCGCAGCAGCATGCCGTTGATGACGCTGAAGATCGCGCTGTTCGCGCCGATGCCGAGCGCAAGCGTCAGCACGGCGGCGATCGTGAAGCCCGGCTTGGCGCGCAGCACGCGCAGGCCGTAGCGCAGGTCTTGCAGCAGATGGGTCAGCATGGCCGGTACTCCCGATTCATTCGTGACGATTCATTCGTAACGCAACGCTTCGATCGGGCTGACACGCGCGGCGCGGCGCGCGGGCAGCCAGCAGGCGAGGAGCGCGGTCGTGGCGATCACGGCGGTCACGAGCGCGAGCGTCAGCGGATCCAGCACGCCGACACCGAAGAGCTGAGCGCGCATCGCGATCGCAATCGCGATCGCGCCGGCGAGGCCGAGGCCCAGACCGAGTGCGGTCAGGCGTCCACCATCGCGTAGCACCAGCCGCAGGATGTCGCGGCGCTGTGCGCCGAGCGACAGGCGCACGCCGATCTCGCCGGTGCGCAGCGCCACGGCGAACGCGAGGACGCCGTAGATACCGACCGCGGACAGCGCCAGCGCGACCGCCGCAAACAGCATCAGCAGCAGCATCGGCGTACGCCGGTCGTCGAGCGACAGCGCGATGCGCTCGCTCATCGAGCGGATGTCGAACGCCGGCTGCTCGGGATCGACGCGCAGCAGCGCGGCGCGCAGCGGCGCAACCAGGGTCGCTGGCGGCTGCTCGGTGCGAACTGCCAGCGTAGCCTGGTTGAATGGCTGCTGGCGGTAGTAGATGTAGATCGTCTCCTTGGTCGTCTGCTCGGACAGCTTGTCGTGCTTGATCGTCGGCGCGATGCCGACAATCGTCATCCATTTTGTCTTGCCCGGATCGACCTTGTCGTAGTCGAACGCGATGCGCTTGCCGATCGCGTCCTGGCCGTTGAAGTACTTCCGCGCGAGCAGCTGGTCAACGACCGCGACCAGGGGGGCCTCCCTTGCGTCGCCGCGGGTGAAGGCGCGGCCTTGCAGCAGCGGAATCTTCAGTGCCTTGAAGAAGTCCTCGTCGATCATCTGCACGTAGCCGTGCGGCGTCGTCGCATCCTTGTCGATGCCTTCGAAGATGTAGCTCGACGAGCCGTCGTTGCCGCTGAACGGCACGCTGCTGACGAGTCCGGCCGACTTCACGCCGGGCAGCGCGCGCACCTCGTCGAGCAGACGGTCGAAAAACTGCGCCTGGCTCGCCTCCTCCTTGTAGCGCGTGGCCGGCAGGTCGATCGTCGCGCTCAGCACGTTGTCGGCTGAGAAGCCCGGATCCTGCCGTTGCACTTCGACGTAGCTGCGGATCAGCAAGCCGGCGACGCCGAGCAGCGCGACAGCCATCGCCGTCTGCACGACGACCAGCGTGTTGCGCAGCGAGCGCGCGGCCGGGCCGGCGCTGTTGCCGCGCCCGCCTTCCTTGAGCGCAGCGAGCGCGCGGCCGCGCGCCAGCGACAGCACCGGGAACAAGCCGAACAACAGGCCGGTCGCGACGGCGAGCGAGAACGCGAACGTCAGGACGCGCACGTTGATGCCGATCGTGAAACTGTCGCTCATGCCGAGCCCGAGCCCGAGGATCAGCGTGATGCCGGCGTAGGCGAAGCCGACGCCGACAGCACCGCCGGCGAGTCCCAGCAGCAGGCTCTCGACGAGCAGCTGGCGCGAGATGCGGCCGCGGCCGGCGCCGAGCGCGCTGCGTACCGACAATTCCTTCTGCCGCGCCGACACGCGCGTCAGCATGAGGTTGGCCACGTTCGCGCAGGCGATCAGCAGCACGCAGGCGACCAGTGCCTGCAGCAGCCACAGCGTCGGTCGCAGGTCGCCGATCCACATGTCGCGCAGCGAGCGCGAGCGGCCGGTGAAGCCGGAGGTCTCGACGAAGTGCTTCCAGCCGCGCCCGCGCTCGGTGCCGGACACGCGCTCGACGTTGCGCTTCACGATCGCGTCCATCTGCGCGTCGAGCTGGGCGATCGTCGCGCCGGGTTTGAGCCGGCCGACCATGTCCGAGAATTCGTTGCCGCGTTCGTCATCGCTGCGCTGCTTGTCGGTGAACGTGAACGGCGTCCAGAGCTGGGCAAGGCGGTTCGGGAAAAAGAAGCCCTCGGGCATGACGCCGACGATGCGATAGTTGACGCCGTTCAGGCGCACCTCGCGGCCGACGACGCCGGCGTCGCCGGCGAACTGGTTCTTCCACAGCGCATGGCTGATCACGGCGACGTGATCGTTGCCGTCCTTTGCATCGTCGTTGACGAGGGCGCGGCCGAGACTCGGCGCGACGCCGAGCGTCGAGAACAGGCTCGGCGTCGCCTTGATCCCGTTCAGGCGCTGCGGTGCGCCCTCGACCGCCAGGTTGTAGCTGTTGACCGTGAACAGCGCGGCGTCGGCGAGCGCGGCGGCCTGCTCGCGCCGGTCGAGATAGTCCGGAATCGCATCGCCGGCATTGAGCAGGTCATTCTGCGGATACGAGTTGTGGATTTCGACGAGCTGGTCGCTGTCCGGATACGGCAGCGACTTCAGCAACAGCGCGTCGACGACGCTGAACACGGCGGTGTTCGCGCCAATGCCGAGTGCAAGCGTGAGTACGGCGGCCAGCGTGAAGCCCGGCTTGGCCAGCAGCATGCGTGCGGCGTAACGCAGGTCCTGCAACAGATGGGTCAGCATGGTGCGCACTCCGGGGTCATTCGTGACGCAACGCAACGATCGGATCGAGCCGCGCGGCGCGCCGCGCCGGCAGCCAGCACGCAACCAGCGCCGTGACGATCAGCACGAGCGCTACGCCGGCCAGACTCGGCAGGTCGATCGGCCCGACGTCGAACAGACGGTTGCGCAACAGGTAGCCGCTGGCGATCGCGCCGATCAATCCGGCGCCAACACCGGCGCCGACCAGGCGCGCGCCGTCGCCAAGGATGGTGCGGCGCACGTGGCTCGCATCGGCGCCGACGGCCATGCGCAGGCCGATTTCGCCGGTGCGCTGCTCGACACTGAACGCGAGCACGCTGTAGATGCCGATCGCCGCCAGCAGCAGTGCGCCGGCGGCGAACAGGCCGAGCAATTGCAGCGGCACGCGTCGGCCGGTCAAGGACGAAGCGATTCGCTCGTCGAGCGTGCTGACGTTGAACAGCGGCTGCTCCGGATCGACCGAGCGCACGGCCGCGCGCAGTGCGTCGACCAGCGTCGCCGGCGCGACCGCCGTGCGCAGCGCGAGAAAGGCGCTGTCGCCGCCGCGGGCGCCGAAATTGAAATAGAACGTCGGCTTTTCGGCCGGCTGGGTCAGATCGAAGTGCTTGACGCTGCCGACGACGCCGATGATCGTCCAGGCATCGCCGCCGGGCTGGCTGCCGAGCGTGATGCGCTTGCCGATGGCATCTTGGTCGGGAAAGTAGCGGCGCTGGAAAGACGCATCGACGACGATGTTCCTGTCCTGTGCGTTCCAGTCTGCTGCGGCGAACGCGCGTCCGCGCAAAACCGGTATGCCGAGCGCCGCGAAGAAATTCTCGTCGACACTGCGCCAGGCGGCGTGCGGCAGTGCCGTTGCTTCATCGCGGCCTTCGACGCGGAACACGATGCCGGCGTTCTCGCCGGAAAACGGCAGCTTTGTCGTCACGCCAGCCGCTTGCACTCCCGGCAACGAGCGTATCGCGTCAAGCATGCGCTGCGTCGCGCGTGCTTGCGCGGCGGCGTCGGCATACTTCGCGGCCGGAAGCGTCAGGTGCGCAGTCAGCACGTTGCGGCTCGCGAATCCCGGGCTCTGGGCCGCCGCGTTGGCGAAACTGCGCAACAGCAAGCCGGCGCCCGACAGCAATGCAATCGCCAACGCGATCTGCACCACGACCAACGTCGCGCGAACGCGCCGCGCCGCGCGACTGCCGCCCGCCACGCGACTCGACTCGCGCAACGTCGACTGCGGCGCCGCGGTCGCGAGCACGGGCGCGAGGCCGAACAAGAGGCTGACAAGCGCCGTGACCGCGAGCGTGAAGGCCAGCGTGCGGTAGTCGAGGCTGAACGTCCCCCACGCCGGCAGCAACCCGGAGGCCGCCACGATGCGGATGCCGAGCCACGCGCCACCGAGCCCGACGGCGGCGCCGATGAGCGCGAGCAGCGCCGACTCGGTCAGCAACTGCCGTGCAATGGCGCTGCGGCGCGCGCCGAGCGCAGTGCGCGTGGCGAATTCCATGCGCCGTGCCGACAGGCGCGTCAGCAGCAGGTTGGCGACGTTCGCCAGCGCAATCAGCAGGACCAGCACAACCGCGACCTGCAGCACGATCAGTTCGCGTGCATTGCTGCCCGACAACTGTTCACGCAGCGGCCGCGCGCCAAAACGAAAGCCGACGTCGGTAACCCAGCGCGCGTAGTTTTCACCATTGCCGCTGCTGGCGGCACGCTCCACGTTGCGCCGGACCAGCGCCGCCGTTTGCGTATCGAGCTGCGCCGGCGTTGCCCCGGGTGCGAGCCGCGCGACGATCGCGGAGTAGTTGACGCCGCGTTGATCCTCGCCGACGTCCGTCGGCGAGAAGGCGAACGGCACATACACGGCAACATCGACGCGCGGGAACATGAAGCGCGACGGCAGCACGCCGACGACGCGATAGTCCTGGCCATCCAGGCGCAAGCTGCGGCCGAGCACTTGCGGATTGGCGTTGAAGCGGTTGCGCCACAACGCATCGCTCAGCACGACCACATGGTCGCGGCCCGGCGTCGCTTCTTCTTCGCTGAACACGCGACCCAGCGCGGCGTCGACGCCGAGCGTCGAAAAAAGGGACGGTGTCGCGCGCAGGCCGGCGAGCCGTTCCGCGTTTCCGCCATCGATGAAATTGAAGCTGGCATCGGCGTACAACGCGCTGTCGGCCAGTGCCGGAACGCCGGCATGCACGTCGACGTAGTCCGGAATCGACACGGCATCGACACCACCGCCGAATTGCGTCGAACTGGTGTAGACGTCGACCAGTTCAGCGGCGTCGCGATACGGCAGTTCGCCGAAATAGACGCCGTCGATCAGCGTGAATACCAGCGTGTTTGCGCCGATGCCGAGCGCGAGCGTCAGCACCGCGACGAGCGTAAAGGCGGGTTTCGCCGCGAAGCTGCGCGCGGCGTGGCGCAAGTCCTGGAACAGTGTGGACATGGACAGGCTCCGCTCGCCGTGCCGGCGTTGTCAGTGGCGCGCGATCGCCGCGCGCACGCGTTCGTCTTCCTCGTTGCGCAGGCGATGCAGCGTCGCTTCGTCGACGACGCGGCCGTCGAACATGAACACCTTGCGGTCGGCGAACTCGGCGTAGCGGGATCGTGCGTGACCATGCAGATCGAGGCGCCGCCCTTGTGCAGCTCGTCGAGCAGTTCCATGACCGCCTCGCCGTTCTTCGAATCGAGGTTGCCGGTCGGCTCGTCGGCGAGCAGGATCGACGGCTTGCCGACCAGCGCGCGCGCGACCGCGACGCGCTGCTGCTGGCCGCCGGACAACTGCGCCGGATAGTGCTTGAGGCGATGCGCCATGCCGACGCGCTCGAGCGCCTCGAGCACGCGTTCGCGCCGCTCGCCCTTGCCCATGCCGTCGCGGTAGGTCAGCGGCAGCTCGACGTTTTCGAACACCGACAGGTCGCCGATCAGGTTGAACGCCTGGAAGATGAAGCCGATCTCGCGGTTGCGGATGCGTGCCCGTTCGTTCGCGCCGATGTCCTCGACCGCGACGCCGTTGAGCTGGTACTTGCCTTCGGTCGGACTGTCGAGCAGGCCGAGGATCGACAGCAGCGTGGACTTGCCGCAGCCGGACGGGCCCGAGATCGACACGTACTCGCCGGGAAAAATGGAAAAGTGGACGCCGGCCAGGGCGTGCGTCTCGACCTCGTCGGTGAAGAACACCTTCTTGATCGCGTCCATCGAGATCAGGGCCTGGGTTTGCGTCGTCATGTCGTTCATTCGTTTCCCCGCTGGGTGCCGGTTGATGCCGTCATTCCCGCGCACGCGGGAATGACGACGATTGTTTTCCGCCGTGGTTCGTTGATCGGACGTAAGCGCGTATCGGATGCCTCTCGAACAGGGTGGATCACGACAAAATCAGTTGAGACGGATGCGGTCGTAGGCGTCCCATGCCGACGTGTCGGACAGCACGACCTGGTCGCCCGGGTTCAGGCCCTTGGTGATCTCGATCAGGTTGACCGAGCTGCGGCCGAGGTGAACCGGCACGCGCTCGGCGATGCCGTCCGACGCATTGAGCTTGAACAGGCGCACGTCGGAATTCGGCTGGCCGAAGGCCGGCCGGCCGACGTAGACGACATTGGCGAGGCGCTCGATCTGGATCGTGCCTTCGACCGAAAGATCCGGCCGCGCGCCCGGCGGCAGCGGACCTTCCAGGTCGACGTCGACCTGCACGGTGCCGTTCTGCACGGCCGGATCGATGCGCTCGACCTTGCCCTCGACGATGCCGTTGCGCGCGTCGACCTTGACGCCCTGGCCGATCAGCACGTCCTTGGCCTGCGTTTCGGCGATATGCAGTTCGGCGCGCAGCACGTCCGGGCGCGCGACGCGCGCGAGATTGGTGCCGGCCGCAACCTGCTGGCCTTCCTGCACCGGCACCTGCTGCAGCACGCCGGCGATGCCGGCCTTGAGCTTGAGCGCGTCGGCCTGGCGCTGGCGCAGCGTGAGCGTGGTTTCGAGTTGCTGCAGGCGCGCGTTGTCCGCATCGACCTGCGCGTGCACGGTCTCGCCGAATTTCTTGATCCGCTCGGTCTCGATCTCCAGCCGCACCTTGCGCTGCTCGGCGGTCAGTTCGATCTGGCGGTACTGGATCGTCGGGATGACGCCCTTCGCGGCGAGTTCCTTCTTCGCCTCGGCTTCCAGGCGCGCCGACTCGTAGTCCGACTGCACCTGCGCGAAGTTCGCCTTCTGGTCGAGCACCTGGTTTTCCAGCGACATCTTTTTCGCCGCATTGTCGGCGCGCGCCGCCGACACGGCAGCCTGCGCGCTCGACAATTGTTCCTGCACTTCGGGGTTGGACAGTTCGAGCAGCACCGTGTCGGCCTGCACCTGCGCGCCGGGCTTGACCACGATGCGCTCGACGTGCGCGCTGGTCTCGGCGGTGATCCAGCGGATTTCCTTCGGCACCAGCGTGCCGGGTCCGCGCACCTCGCGCAGCATCTCGCCGCGCTTGACCGTGTCGAGCCACACGCTGGAGCGCTCGACTTGCGGCGCGGCCGGCTTCAGGCGCGCCACGCCGACCGAGGCGGCCAGCAGCGCCAGCCCGACACCCGCACCGATCAGCAGCTGGCGCCGGCGCTTCTTTACTTTGAGATCTTCGCGACGAATGTCCATGTGGCTGCCAGAGCACGCTGCATGCCAAGGCCGCCACGTTTTACAACTGCTTGTTTGACCTTCAGTATTTTGCGTTTGGTGGAACGCAACGGCAGCGGACTGTTCGTTTTCGGACAGTCGAATTTCCGAAAGCGCACGCCCTGCCGCACGCTCGGACACGCGTTGCGCTGCGCCGGCGGGCGACGCGGCCCGTGCAGCGCCCGGCCGCGCGTCACACGACTACAACAGCTGCGCGTCGAGCGTGATCTGGGCCTTGAACAACTTCGACACCGGACAATTGGTCTCGGCCGTGTGCGCGAGTTCCTGGAACTTCGCATTGTCGATGTTCGGGATCTTCGCGCGCAGCGTCAGCGCCGCCTTCGTGATCGAAAATCCGTCGCCGACCTGTTCCAGCGTGATCACCGAGCTCGTATCCATGCGCTCGGCCTTGAAGCCGGCCTTCTCCAGGATCAGCGACAGAGCCATCGTGAAACAGCCGGCGTGACCGGCACCGATCAGTTCTTCCGGATTCGTGCCCTTGCCGCTTTCGAAGCGGCTGCCGAACCCATACGGATGTTCCTTCAGCGCGCCGCTCTGCGTCGAGATCGTCCCGCCGCCGTCCTTGAGGCCGCCCATCCAGGCTGCCGATCCGGTGCGATTGATTTTCATGAGGCTCTCCTTGGTGGTTCGATGACGGGATTGGAATGGATGCCGCGCGCCGTCACGCTCGCGCGACCGGTCGTGCCAGCATAGTCGTCAGGACCTTAGCAATTGGTCAAGCCGCCGTTTTCGACCGGCGCACGCGAGCGGGCGTCCAGGCGCAGGCGGCAAGCCTCCTACATCGCCGCGTGCTTCCACTTGATCGAGCAGCCGATGCTCGGACTCTGCCCGGCCGGTGCGGCGGCGCCGGAGGCGATCGCCCGCATCGCGTCGAACAGTTCGCGCACGGCGTCGGGTCTGGCTTCCTTGCCGGAGCTGTCGAGTCGACCGCGGTAGCGCAGTTTCAGGCCCGCGTCGTAGCCGAAGAAGTCCGGCGTGCAGACCGCACCGTAGGCGCGCGCGACCTGCTGTGATTCATCGTACAGGTACGGAAACGGCAGCTGCCATTCGTGCGCAATGCGGCGCATGTTGTCGAACGAATCTTCCGGATAGGAAACGGCATCGTTGCTGCTGATGGCAACGACGCCGACATCGAGCGCCTGCAGATCCTGCGCATCGCGCACCAGGCGCGCGCGGATCGCCTTGACGTACGGGCAATGGTTGCAGATGAACGCGACCAGCAGGCCGTTCGGCCCGCGCAGGTCGGCCAAGGCGTAATCGCGCCCGTCCGTCGAGGGCAGCCGGAAATCCGGCGCGATGGATCCGAGTTCGCCTGCGGGTGCGATGGTCGCCATGTCACGCGTTCCCGTGCTGCCATGTCCGGCTGGCTGTCGCTGTCATGTTCGCCGAATCGTCATGAACGGCAGCGAACGCCGCCCGCGCGTTGGTCGTTGCGGATGTATTGCGCGTGCCAGTGGAACAGCTGCTGCATGTCGACCAGGCCACGCTGCAGCGGCGCGCCGGCAAGCACTTCGGCCGCGTGGCCCGGCTCGCCGAGCTCGCGCAGCACACTGAGTGCGCCGGCAAAATTCTGGTCGCGCGTGTAGTCGTTGGCCGTGATGATGGTCGGAATTGCGCAGGCGCGTGCTGCGCGCAGTCCGGCGGCGGAATCCTCGAAAGCGAAGCACTCGCTGGAATCGACAGCCAGTGTCTGCAATACCACCCGGTAGACCTGCGGATCGGGCTTCTTCTGCGGCGCATCTTCGGCCGCCCCGATCACGGCGAACCAGTCGGACGCGCCAGCCGGCAATGCATGTTGCAGCAGTGCATCGACATTCGCGCGCGATGTGGTGGTGGCGAGCGCCAGCATCGTACCTGACCGATGCGCCTCGGCCAGCAGGCGCGCGACGCCGGGCCGCAGGCGTACCGCGCCTTCGTCGACCATGCGCAGGTAGTGCTCGGTCTTGCGCACATGCAGTTGCCGCGTCAGCGCGTCGCGCCGGTCTGGCGGAATCCCCGTGGCACAGGTCTCGATGAAATGCGCGATGCGCTCCCGGCCGCCCGCGACGCGCAGCAGTTCGCCATAGCGCTCGACGCTCCAGTGCCAGTC
>Ga0105240_10007262_pt1 | contig 16127 bp, 21 predicted proteins | sample KBSC54metaG_FD_80426 | JGI IMG/M metagenome (GOLD analysis project Ga0105240, IMG submission 80426) | Corn rhizosphere microbial communities from Kellogg Biological Station, Michigan, USA - KBS C5-4 metaG | ecosystem: Host-associated > Plants > Roots > Rhizosphere > Soil | place: Michigan, USA... | reverse complement strand
TCCGGTCTTGCCAATCCGCCGGCAAACAAACAGAATGCGCAGCCCACGGCGCCGGCCAACTCGGAAGTCCCGCAGGCCACCGTGCCCGCAGCGACCACTCCGGCGGCCACCGCCCCGGCAGCAAACCATAGCGACGTTCCGGCTCCGCAGCCGGCCGCGAAGAACGATGTCCCAGCTCCGGCCCCGGACAACAAAAAGTAAGTAACGCAAGACACCTGCCCAGGTGGCGGAATTGGTAGACGCACTACCTTGAGGTGGTAGCGACGCAAGTCGTAGGGGTTCGAGTCCCCTCTTGGGCACCATTATTGAATCTGTTCGGCCTTTGGCCTGGATGGTTGAGCTAAAAGAAAAACCCGCGCATGTCGCGGGTTTTTTGTTATCCGGATTCTGCCGCCAGTGACCTTGCCCTGTGAGTTCGCGATCCGCTGGCTAACCTGCAAGTGTCATCCCTGAAACGATGTCATTTCAGCAAACTTCGGTAAGGTCGAGCCGGCTTTACATCTATCCATCATGTATTGGCGCACACTGCCATTCAGATGAAAATCCCACTGCGCATTCAAATAAAAACCCGGCTGGATCTTCAGGACCGCCTGGATACCATCGATGCTTCAGCAAAAGCGATGATGTCCACGGCTCATGGCCTGGATGCGCTGGAAAGCGAGATGCTGCGGCTTCTAAGTGGGCCTGGAGTGGCTACGGTTGACCGTCAGTGGCTGCGTGATCAGCTCTGCCGTGTGTGTGTCCGGCAAAGTCTACCGTTCAATATGCTCTGAAAGGTCGGAGCGGCCTGGCGGATTCAACCCGCACCCATGGTGACGCCAGCCACCTTTGAAGGCTCGATCTCCGTCACGGAATCAGCCGCTTCGAGCAGCTTGATCCGAATGATCCGTTGCGCCTCAAGATGCTCGATCTCACGTTGACGACTTTCGACAACGAATTGGGCAAAACTGTCGTCGAGTTGGCGGTCTTGCACGCGCCTTAAGTGATCAAATTCAAGTTCGAGAAGCTCTTTCGCATGCGCGATGCGCTTTTCGATTTCGGCGAGGATATGGCTCATTGCGAGTCCTGGACAGCCACGGCTGGGCAGAGGCTAAGACTGTGACCATCTGCGCGAAAGTGCCTGTATACATTGAATTGGCCCGGTTTGGAGATTGACAGGCCTTCGAGGCTGCGGAGACGATTCAAGTGGGGACACTGGATGCCCTTTCATTGCGGGGGCAATGGAGATATTAGTGGACACAATGAGGTCGAGGATCGAGCTGCAGGATGAGCTGGACATGCTGGAGGCGGCTGCTTCCGGCATTCGGTACCCCGGGCCGGGCAGCAGTGCATTGCTTCAGGCCATTACCGACTTATCAGATCATCCGCTGGTGCGTGAGAGGGACAGGACTTGGCTAAATGCCCAGCTCGACAAGCTTCGAGCCAGGCATGGGTTGCCGACGAGTGAAGATCCCCCCGCCATGCAGTCGGAACCATGGGGCTTTTAGGTCAACCCCAAAGCGGGGTCAGAGTAGGCTTTCCAGCTCTGTGTCGCTTCAGTGCAACCCGAAAAGGCACTCTAACCCCGGTTTTGATCAGGTCTTGGGGCCCATGGCATGGAATTCGACGAGGATGCCCAGGTCGTCCAGCGTGGGCGCCAGGAAAGCATCGCCGAATGGGCTTTTGTAGCGGGGGAAGTGTCGGTTGAACACTTCGTATCCTCGTTCGACTCTTCGCTGGGCCTGATCCAGGTCGGATACGCCGATACTGACGCCGAGTATCTGGGTGCCACCCTTTTTCAATGCATCGGCGGCCACGCCTGCGCTATCGGGCTCAAGTACCAGCAGGCGGGTAGGCCCGACCTTGACGGCATAGCCTCGGGCAGCGATCTGCGGCAGGCGTACCGGCACGGCCTCGGCGAAGCCCATGCGCGCCAGCTGCTTCAGGTCCGTCTCGACCTGATTCGACAGTAGCCAGATGGAGGACAGTTCCCGAGCGCCGTTGGGGTGTTCGCGCGACAGACGATCATCCAGGACGCTGCCAGGGTCTTTGCGACCGGGCGCATAGTCGATGAAGAACAGATGGCTGGCCAGCGGGGAGCTATCGAAGGCGAATAGCCGCCAGCGTGGCGGGGTGCCGGGCCCGGTCCCGTCCGGGTCGTCAGCGGCAGCGCTGAAAACCGGCGTTACCGCAAAGCCGCGCTGCTTCAACAAGGCCTGGGCCGCATCGAGCGCAGACGTATGGATGCCGAAGCTGCGAGCGCCCGGTTCGCCCCGGAGTTCCTTATGATCCGCGCGCGAGCCCGGATCCATTTTTGCCTCAGCTACGTCCGGCTGGGCGATTCCTAGCAGCTCGATAAAGCTGGTATCGGGCAGGCGTATGTAGCGATTGGCCACGCCATCAGGTGCCCGACCGGGTCGCACCTGGAAGCCAAGCTTGGCGGCCATGACCGCGGTGACCTGGTCGATATTGCGACCCCAAAGCAGGATATGGTCGAGGCGATCACCGGGCGGGGCGTTCTCAGCCGCGAAGGCCGCGGATTGGCCGAGTGTCAGTAACAGGAAAAATGCCGTGAGCAGTTTGAAGACTCGCATGCGATATCGGATCCTTGAGGGGAAAGATATGGGGACGTTATTTGCAGGAACTTCAGACAGTACGCAAGAGCCGGTACGCCTTCTCGGCGTTCCGTTGGGGATTCTATAGAAAATTTGGCGCACTCCCATCCGTTGAACGAGCATAATCGGCTGATTCGGGATACAAACGGATGCTTTTCTTGCCCGCGCGGGAAGTCGAAAGCTGGGCAGGGCAGCGAGGTATTCTGAGCCTATTTTGAAGTATTGCTGGAGCGCATCGATGTTGGTCAGTGCAAAGTCTTGCCAAAAGAATGGAGGCCGCTATTGGACCTTCGCGTGCCTCGCATTGGCATGGGCCATTTTCTCGCCCATGGTGATCGCGAAGAAAGATGATCGCGCGCAGCAATTAGGTTATGTCGCCAAGACTGCGGAGTTGATCGATGCACCCAACTCGGTCAGTACGCTCACCGGACACGTGAGAATTACCCAGGGCACACTGCTGATCACAGGAGATCTGGCCAAGCTTTATTTGGATGGTGATCAACATATTTCGCGCGTCGTCATCACCGGGAAGCCTGCACACATTCAGCAACTGGATGAGAGCAATACCTTGATGCAAGGCGAAGCGGCGACGCTCGACTATGACAACATCAAAGGCATTGCGGTACTCACCACCAAGGCCATGGCTAAGCAGCAAGGGCGCGGCGAATTTCATGGTGACAAACTGACCTACAACACCGAGACGGGTGCCATTGTTGGTGAATCAGTGGGCGATAACCTAGTGACTGGCGTGCTCTTGCCTAAACAAAAAAGCGGTACGTCTGATCAGATTGCACCCGCGCCGGTTTCGTCGGAAAAACACGGCCAGAGCAGGTGACATTCGGCGCTGTTCAGCGTCTGGCGACCATACCAAAATGGTACGGGCAGCAAGCTTGTACATCGACGAGCGCGATATCCACAAAGCCTGCTTCGTGCAGCCAATGCCGACACTGCTCAGGTGTCGGTCGGATAGCCAAAGATGGCCCTCTTGGCGTGGCGATGTCGCTGCGCCAATGAATGATCGAGACATGTCCGCCTGTCTGCAACACGCGGTGGACTTCCTGCAGAAGCGCGACAGGTTGTTCAAGGTGCAACAAGTTGAAAACCATGGCATGGCTTTGCGTACCTGATCCCAACCCGGTTCCATGGGCAACGAAATCCCGGGTGTTAGCACGCACGTTCGGTAGCCCGAGCTTTTCAGCTTTATTCCGCACATGGGCAACCATTTCCGGATCGATATCCAGCGCAGCTACGAGCCCCTGTGTGCGGGATGCGGCCGGAAAAGTGAACGTGCCATAGCCGCACCCGAATTCGACCAGATCGCCAGCCACACCCTCCGCGCCAAGCAATACGTCCAAAGCCGCCTCGGGGTCGAAGAAGCCAGCCCAGTCGGCTTCATCAGGCATGCCGCTTTCACGACCTTTCATGGTTGCTCCGTTGGTGCAGGCAAGGGAGCAACGATGCCACGGATTGCCGCCCAATAGGTCTTGCCTTTGGATGCTGGAGACAATGGATATTGGAAAAGCCTCGATTCCTAGGCCATTCGCATTCCATGAGACATGCGCATTTTAGACTTTCTCGGGCCAGAACACATAGGTGGCACTGGCATGAATGAGCTATATCCCATTGTTTATAAAAGGAGGTTACAAAAATGAGTGATATCTCGATTGATGACTTTGGTGGCGACCCGTCAGGCGTAAACGATTCGGCCGCTGCATTCAATGCTGCTGTTGCTTCTATTGGGAGCAATGGACGTATTAGATTTAGCGCAGGTACCTATAAGTTTCTATCCGCCATCACGTGCACATTGCCATCTAATACGCCCGCTGCAATTTTACTGGATGGCCAGGGCCCCAGCGGCACGGTGCTTTATTGGCCAAGTACTAATGGCTTGGTTTTTAACTGCAGCAATCAGGCCCAGACTGTAAATGTCCGGGGCATGGCTTTCACCTGCGGTGGCGTGAATACGCAGACGGCAATTGTGGTGAACCAGTCATCGCCACTTGGAACATTTGAAACGAGCGTATTTTTCAACCTGACGTTCCGTGGCCAGACTAATAATAGTGAGACGTACTGGGGGACAGGGGCGGTCATCAACAACTATTCTTCGACATCCTGGGATGGTGTCACTTTTCTCGGCGGAGGCGCTGGCACTGGCATTACGTTTCAAGGAACAGGCGTTGGAGGTGTCGGTGGGCCTAATTTTTCCATCTATCACAATATAGCCAAAAGCATATTTAACTCCCTCGGTACCGGTCTGTTCTACAATGGGTACTCTCAAGGTATCACTGTAACGCAGTGTAATTTCCAGAATACTCAGGTAGGTATTTTTTCGCCGTCGTCAACGGAAAGTGCCGGGCAGTCGCAATTGAACGTTGATAATAATCAATTTAACTGCTTCAATACGGCCATATTGCTACAGTCTGGCGTTAGCAACGTCTCTATATCGGGAAACGACATCATCGTAAACGATACGGAAAATACAAACGCCATCAGTGTTACCGGAAGTCCATACGGTACTATCTATGGTAATAACATCAATGCCTTAGGTAGCAATTCAACATTTGGTGTGGTACTTGATAACTGCACAAGTTGGAACATTTCATCGAATGTCATTGATGGTTTTGGTCAGGGAATTCTCTTGCTTGGTAATACGGGGAATTCGATCATCATAGCCAATACTTACAATGTCTGTGTCGTCAAAGCGACAGATTTAAGTTCTTCGGTAAGCAATCAGATATTTTTTGATAACCAGGCTCCCGTCGCCAATTTATCGGTTGGTGTTTCTCCGTGGATATATACGGCAGGATCATCCCCTGAAATGGTTTATCTTTTTGGCGGCGCGGTAAGCAACGTCTCAAAGAATGGCGTTTTTGTTGCGACGGCTACGAATGCCTCAGTCCATCTGAAGCCCCACGAGTCGATGGTAGTAACCTACTCAGCGAAACCCAGCGCGAGTTCCGAAAAGTTGTAGTCAACTTCTCCGGAACCTTGAGCCATTGGTTATTGATATTCCCATCATCGCGTAGCCGCGAACATGGTTGATCGGATAGCGCGCGTCCGGCATGCCCGCCACCTTCAGGCATGAACTTAGCATCGGAAGTCCAGATGGATGAAGACGCAATTGAACCGATGACGGGCGCGCCCGCGAGCCATCACCAAGAAAACCACTCAGTCTTTTGTAAGGGCCACTTCAGCCGCGACAAGCGGTAACGTAACAGCGAGTCGCAGCTGAAGCGTTCCTACAAAGATCGAATCTTTACCATCCGAGTTGCCAGAATGACTCAGGTTTCGTCAGCCGTAGCCGCAGTTGGCGCATAGTTCTTTGTCGCTTCAATACCGTGATCGCGCGCAGCATGGGATGAGTATATTTCGCTGGTACCGATCGGCTCGCCGTTGGCCGCTTTCAATACGAAATATGGGCCGCCGTTGCTGGCCACCTTGTGCTCGTATCGCTGATCGTGTGGGGCATTGGTCTTGACTGACTCTATGCCATTCTCGGCGCCTTGTTTACTGACATAGCGCTCGCTGGTGATAAGTACTTCGTGGTTACCGCTGGCCTGCAATACAAAATAGAACTGCGTGCCTGACCGCTTCAGAACGAATTTACCTGCCATGGTCGTCTCCTTTTCACGGGTGCGGAGCCGCTTCGCCCATCGAGGACGGCAGCGCCTTGGCAACCTAGCAGGTCGGTTTGGGCGGGTCAGGTCGGCTATTAGGGGGACTAAGCGGGCAGTATCTTGAACGAATATGTCGTAGCGTTATGAATCAAGTAGATTTTTTAAGAGGCGTGCCAAAGGACGGCACAATGCGAATGTGCCGAAGAAGCACAAGCCTGAGGCTGACGCAGGTCGCCTAGTGATGGATAAGCGTCTTATATCCCAATACGGCAAACCCGATGATCAGCATCAGGATATAAGCCAGTGCGCGTATCCTTTGAGCGATACGTAAATGCTTGGCCGCTTTGGACGTCATGGAAAGACTCCCCCGAGATTGGCGGAGATCATGCTACACAACCTCCCGGAAAACCACTTCTCACCGGATACCAATCGATTGATTTGTATGATTTAACCTGGCGGTATAGGTGATTTGTAACGCGGCCCATCCCAACCCTCAAGCCAAGGCACTAAGCTACCGATAACAAGGCCAGGGCCAGCCATGGAGAAGGGGTAGCGTGGAGCACCAGGGGGTTCAACGGTACCAGCAGACGCTGCTGGACCTCGAAGAACAGGAGCGGATCTCTGCCGAGACGCAGAGGGCGTTGCGTCGCCTTGTCTCCCGTTTGGCAGTGTTTGGTGCTGGCCGGCATCCGGCAGCCGACGTGCTGCTGGAGCGTATCGGTCACGAAATGCGTCGCGAGCCGACCATGGATACGCTCGATACCCTGCTTAGCGACATGGTCGATGCCATTGCGCGCCTGGACGAGGCGACGGCGGCGAGCCCGCCCGCTTCCGGACATCGAGCCCTGACCGTTGCGCTCGACGGTATCGAGCTCGATCCCTCGCTGGGCAGCTCTGCCGAGACACTCAAGATCAGTCTCCAGGATACCGCGACCGACGTCCTGTCCAAGGCACGCGAGTTGGCCCATCTGGTCAATCGCCATGGCCGGTTGCTCAAGGACGATATCGAGATCATGCAAGGTGTACTGCATTCGGTGGGAAGTCGCCTGGAAGACATCCGTCGTTATATCGATGTCGAGGTCACCGAGCAGGGAAACAACAGCAACGAAGGCCACGCGTGGGACGCGCTTGTGCGTGAAGAAATGCGTGAGCTTGGCGAGCGTAGCCGGCAAGCGATGGATGTGGTCAGCTTGCGTGCGCAGGTAACCGCACGCCTGGAGACCATTGGCCAACACTTTCGTTCCTATCGCGCGAGTGAGGACGCGCGCTTCGCATCTTACCTGCAGCGTGCGGACCAGATGCGCCAGCGCGTCGAAGAACTGGAGACGCAGACCGCCACGCTCAAGGACTCGCTCAAACGCGAGCACGAGCGTGCATCTACCGATCAGTTGACGGGTATTCCCAACCGGTTCGCCTACGAGACGCATATCGAGGCGGCGTGGCGACAATGCACGCTCGATGGCTCGCCGCTATGCGTAGCGGCATTGGATATCGATCACTTCAAGCGCATCAACGATAGCCTGGGGCATGCTGCGGGTGACGCCGTGCTACGCATCGTCGGCCGGACACTGCATAGCCAGGCCGACGACCGTCTGTTCGTCTGTCGCTATGGTGGCGAGGAGTTCGTACTGGTATTTGCTCGGACCGGCCTGGACGAAGCCTTGCGCCGTGGCGATGCGTTGCGCATCCTGGTCGAGCAGCTCGCCTTTCGCGCGAACGGCAAGGCTGTGCCGGTCACTCTTTCCGGTGGGCTTGCCATCTTCAGGCCGGAAGACACCCCCGAAGAGGCCATGCAGCGTGCCGATCGTGCCTTGTATGCGGCCAAGGATGCCGGAAGAAATCGTCTGGTGAGTTAGATAGGGCGTCCACGCTCCACATGTTGGCCGGCATTCAACTGTCGTGAAATGATGCGAAAACATAGTCGAATTTCTGCATTTTCCGGGATTAACTCCGATTGTCCGGATAAAACGTGTCCACTCAGGCGCGTAAGCGCAAGAAACCGTGTTTGAATTGCCTGTAACGGTTTGCGTCATCACTGTTTCGTGATGAATACCCCGCGTTTGCATAACGGTTCCATGTGCTCTGATGGCTCTTGAGGCCGCTCCGGCCTGGCTACTCAGCGGAGGACGCATCGCCATGACACCCCTGGACAAGCCGTTACGTCGCGCCATCGTTATCGATGGTACCGAATACACCTTGCTGATCGACCCCGATGGTCTACGCCTGACCCAGAAGGGACGCCGCAATGGCGTATCCGTCGGCTGGAAAGATCTGGTCAGCGGCGATGCCGCCCTTGCAAAGGCGTTGCAGGCCTCGGTAGGGGACGAGCCTGGCTAGCCAACACCGTTCGGTATATCCCATAGCAGGACAACAGGCACTCTATCGGGCAGCGCATCCATGTTAGATATGCGCTGCCCGATAAGAGGACTGCGCGATGCTTGATCTTGCCGCCGCTATAGCCCATCACTTGTTGATCTTCGGCTTGTTCGGTGTACTCGCCGCTGAGCTTGTGCTGGTCAAACAAGGCATCGACCAGGCCGGTGTTCGGCGTGTCGCCGCGATTGATACCTGGTACGGCATGCTGGCCGTGCTCATTGTGGTAGTTGGCTTCAGCCGGGCCATCTATGCCGCCAAAGGCTGGCCGTACTATTCGCACAACGGGTTTTTCTGGGCGAAGATCGCAACCTTTGCCCTGATCGGCCTGTTGTCCGCGCCACCTACCATAGCCTTTGCGCGCTGGCGCAAAGCCGGGAGCGCGCCCAGCCAGACGCAGGTCGCTTCCGTACGCTATTTTCTTTGGGCCGAAGTCGCGCTGTTTCCGTTGTTGCTGGTCTTTGCCGCGGCCATGGCGCGCGGATACGGAGTCATTGCCTCCGGTTGATTCTTTCTAGGGCGGGTTTCTGGTTATCCTTAAGCTGCCATCTCAATCAAGAAACGACCATGCTCATCCGACAGGGGACTTCGCGGACTGACGCCACAGATCGCCGTTTGGCCTGTACGTTGGCGGCGGTTGCCGGCGCACTTAATACCGCTGCTTTTTATGCCGTGGGTTTTTTCTCGGCCAATATGACCGGCAACGTTTCATCGTTGTCCGATCATGCGGCACGCGGCGACTGGCTGACCGGCGTTTTCTATCTGCTGATCGTAGTGGTCTTCGTACTGGGCGCTTCCAGCTCGACGTTGTTGATCAACGCCGGTCGGCGCCGACAGGTCCAGAGCATCTATGCTGTGACCATTCTTATTGAAGGCGTATTGCTCATTGCGTTGGGGTGCATCGAATGGTGGATTCCTTCCTTACAGAAAGGCCCCGTGTTGATCCTTGGTCTGAGCTTTTTGATGGGCCTGCAAAACGCGGTCGTTACCCAGATATCCAATGCACGCGTTCGAACGACGCACGTCTCCGGCATGTCCACCGATATCGGCATCGAGTTGAGCATGCTTTTCGATATCGCCAGGGGAAAAGAAGAGCCGTCCGAGGCCATGCAATACAAATCGCGGCTTCGGTTGCACACGCAAACGGTGCTGTCGTTCCTGGCGGGCGGGGTCGTCGGTGTGTTGCTTTACCAGGTCATTGGTGACCGCTTGCTTTTTGTGACCGGCGCTGTGCTCATGAGTATTTCTGCGCTGGCCATTATGCGTGCGAAGAACACTTTGACCAGAATGGGGCAAATATTGCGATGACTTCGACGCCTTGGGGACAACTGCTCGCGTTTACACCACTGCTGCCATGGTCATTGGCTTGTACGGCGGCCATGGGCGCCGAATACAAAACTGGGTCTACCGTGCGATGGGTTGATCGACGCTTGAACCTGATGGCTGGCGCCTGGGTTCTGCTGGCCACCGTTTTTTGCCAGGTCTTGCTGATGGTGTTGTTCGCCCTGGTTCATAAGGTGGTTCATCCCGGTTATTTCCCCATCATGTTGGACCGCGGATATCCCGGTGCGATGGTGGTGGGTGCCGTGTTATGGCTCGGGCTTTACGATGCGGCTTATTACGTGTTTCATCGGGCACAACACCGGTTTGCGTGGCTGTGGCGTTTTCATGCTGTCCACCATTCCGACACTGCCATGAATGCAACGACCTACGTGCGGCAACATGTTCTGGAAAGCGTGTTTCAGTCGGTGCTGATTATTTTCCCCATGCTGCTCCTGTTCCGCTTGTCGGCGGCTACGGCGTTGATGGTGGGGTCGATATCGGCGATGCTCCAGTTTTGGATTCACGCGGATGTGCGTGTCCATTACGGGCGGTGGTCAGCCGTCCTGGTCAGCCCACTGCAGCATCGTTGGCACCACAATCGAGATCAGCAGCAGAGAGAAGTGAATTTCGCTGGGGTTTTTCCGTGGATCGATGTGCTCCTGGGTACGTATCGCGCACCTGATCCGCATACGCGGATCGACACCGGTCTTTTCGATGGGACCACCTGGAGCGACATGCTGGGGCTATTGACGGCCGATCCGGCAGCACGGAGGGTGGTTGAAACTCCAGTGACCGAGGCTCACGAAATGCCAGGGCTTGGTGAGGCACTTAGCGTCGATCAGTGAACTGGCGGCCTTTTGTGGAAGTGGTTCGAACCGCTGCCCCGGTTGCATCACGGCTTGTCGCGACTGAAGTCACTCTTGCAAAAACTTGGAAGCCTTACGCAATCCCTATCGACTCAAAACTACCGCCGACACAAATGTAAAGGCCCAGAGCGCCAGCTGTACTACGAGTGTAGGTAAGATCCTGCTGACCGCATGGCGTCTCATGGCTACAAACCAGAACATGATTGGCACCTGTCCAAACATCAGGATGATGGCAAGGTGGTCGGGAGTGCCTTCATCGTGATGAGGCGCATGCAGGCCATGTTTGACGAGTTCGGCGGCGATCATCAACAGCACAATGGCAGACATGAGGATGGGCATGGCGCCGTCCCACTGCTTGATGGGGTTGTCACTTGTCGGGTCTAAACGGGGGTGCTTCGGGGACATCGCGGTACCCTCTAGACGGCTCCGTGAAATATCGCTGCCTTTTGTGGCAAAAGGATGGCGACGAGCTGCTTCTTCGTGGCGCCAAAGGCCATGCTTGTCATGGACAAGGCAATGCACCCCGCTTTCATGGGATGAAGTTACATGACTAAGTGGGTTTGAGTGGTTTACCTTTCCGAAGACCTCCAAGGATGATGCCGAGCCATGAATCTCACCGCAGTCGAAATCAAGGCATTTGTCCCTGCCGTTGACCTGGAATTGTCCAAGCAGTTCTATCTTGCCCTTGGATTCGAGGTGCCGTGGTCATCGGAAGATCTCGCCTATATCCGCCATGGCGAGACAAGCTTTCTGCTCCAGGCTTTCAACCATTCGGATTTCATCAAGAGTTTTCAGATGCACCTACTGGTCGAGAACGTTGACGACTGGTATGCCCAAGTTCAAGCCACGGGTGTTGCCGACCGTTTCGGCGTCAGGCTGGACGCGCCTCAGGATCAGCCTTGGGGAATGCGAGACTTCCCACTCTTCGATCCGAGCGGTGTTTTGTGGCGGATCGCTCAAAACATCGGCCCTGCAGCCTAGCGGAAAAAGCCGCCTGGCTTAGGTCCTGATCTGTAGGTCATTGCGCTCAAACTATTTTCAACGATAGGTGCTCCGTGAAATTGCATGTAGCACTGCTGGTTGTGGTGGCGTCGCTTTCAACGAGATCGTGGGTATGTGGCTCGAGCGATTATCGGACGAACGTCCAATACTCGAATTTTCCGCCCGGAACATACCAGCAAGCTCTACAAATTGAAGCTCGAATTAATGCTGCTATTTCAGATGGAACAGTGCAGAAATTCTTTATCCACAAGTAAGCAAAGGGAGCTGTAATGGGAAGGATTATCCTTGCAGGATTGTTGCTTTTTCTTACCGAAGTTGCTTTTGCTAGCCCGCCAGGAGGGTACTGAATCCTCAAAGGGCACCAAGACCATTTTGCAGCGAGAGCATTGCCGCGAGGTCCGCTTTGGGTCGGAAGCGGACGTTATCGGTGCCCATAACTTCGCCACCAGAGGAAGACCGCCCCCGACGTGCCGAGGGCAAAACATATACCCAACATATAGCCCAAAGGATTTGTTAGCCCGATAGCGTCGGCTAAGAAGATCAGCGCAGCGGCGATCACGATCATAGCTATCCAAGCCAGCCGCGCTCTCTGCAAAGCTTGCACGGCAGTTAGCTTTCTGAAGCGGATCAGCAACAGCCAGGATGGCCCAAGTAGTACGCTCAAAAGGAATCCGACCAAGATAGTTGCGAACACCCGTGTCCCCCATCGTCAGCGTTTATCAAATGCCCGCAATGGGCGAAAAGCGGGCATCCAACACGCAAGAATTTTCATCGCCTCCTCGCCTTACTAAGGATGGCGCTTGATTCACTTTACCCTTCAAGTCGCCGGAAAAACCACCTCGCCGATGAAAGCAATGCATCCGGTCAAGGGCATGGCAATGAGCATAAAACGATAGTCATCCACAACCAGAGGTTCGAACAAATGCTGCGCAATGGCAGTAACAACCATCGCTGCCGCGCTTGCAAGCACGTCAATCGTGAGATACGCGGGCAGCGACGATCAGCGATTTCGACGGGCAATCTTGCAGAGCGGATACATGAAGGCAGCGATCGCCACGAAGGAACCATAGTTGCAGCAATGGCAGTGACGATTCCCACGTAAAACATGACTGACCAAGCATCATGCTTGCCATGAGCAATGCCAGCTAAGTACTCGCGCCGATAGGCGCTGCGTCTTTCCTGTGGGCTTGGCTTTGCTGATCGCGAGATTGGTGAGTGGCATTGGTGGCAACTGTGAATGGTGACATCCGTGCTGTCCCCTGATCTTGCCCCCGGATTTCAAGACAAAGAAAAAGGCCGGAACCCTTGCTGTTGCTTGGGGTTCCGGCCTTCTTGAAACGTCCGTGGACGTTGAGTTGGTGGAGGTGGCGGGAGTCGAACCCGCGTCCGAAAGCGTTCAACGCCCAGTTCTACATGCTTAGCTCACCGTTGAATCTCGGTCGCCGACAGTACGGTGTGCTAAACGCACCGACGACCTATCCTGTTTTATCTAGCTCGTGACCGACAGGCGGCAATCGCGGGCGATCTCATGATAATGACCCTACACCGACGAGCATGAGCACAAGATCGGTTCGGGCGCGGGCCCTTAGCGGGCCAGAGGCTTTTTAGGCAGCAATCGCCATGGCGAAGTTGCTGTCGTTCGAAGCCACGCGGGGCAAGTTGTTTTTGGCAACTATAGGTTTTGCGACTGGTTTAACGAGGAAAGTCACCCCCTCGGCATGCACCAAGCTATCTCACTGCCCCCGTCGAAGCCATGACACCCCCGGGGAAAAGATTTCTCGTACACGACAGTATATGTAGCTGTTCGGTCATACATCAAGGCTGCGCAGGCGCTGTGTTACGGCTATTGTCATCATTGTGAGCGCCACAAGGGGAAAGTCATGGCACGGATTCACCTGGCCGAGCAGGGCGACGCGGGCTTGTTGACCGAGTTGCGCTGTGCGTTTCTCGAAGAAATGGGGCAGCAGCTGCCCGATGGGTTCGCCGACCGGTTGCGCTACTGGATCGAGGATGCCCTCGGTGACGGCCGCCTGCTCGCCTGGCTGGCCGAAGTTGAGGGCAGGGCGGTGGGTAGCGCGGCGGTCAATCCGTATCCGCACATGCCCTCGCAGGCCTATCCGAACGGGCTCGGCTGGTACGTGCTGAATGTCTATGTGCGGCCGGGACACCGCAAGAAGGGTGTCGGCGATGCGTTACTGACCACCGTGGCTTCAGCGGCACGGGAACGCGGCGTGGATATGATCAACCTGCACGCTACAGCGAGCGCACGTGCCTTGTACGAGCGGCATGGCTTTGCCGTTTCGGTCGATGCCATGAGCATGCTGTTGGAGTGAAACGTACCGGGCGGAAATCCGGAAAAACCTGGTTTTTGTGGGAGCGGCTTCAGCCGCGACCTACGGTTGCGTTACGGCTGGTCGCGACGGAAGTCGCTCCTACAGGGATTGCATCGCACGGAAAGGTAAAGCTTCGAAGCGGTGATCATGTATTGATCAGCGCGTGGTAAGTGCTTGTCGGCAAAGCGGTGGATGGTGGTTGTCCACAGGCTTATACGAGATGCATCCACAACAGCTGTGGAAAACTTCTCAGGCGTGCTTGTTATGCGAGCGCATCGTGCGCTGCTTTTCGCGCTGCCAGTCGCGATCCTTGTCTGCTTCGCGCTTGTCGTGTGCCTGCTTGCCGCGTGCGAGGCCGATTTCGACTTTGACCTTGTTGCCTTTCCAGTACATGGCGATCGGCACCATGGTGTAACCCTTGCGCTCGACGGCACCGACCAGTTGGTCGATCTCTTCCTTGTGCAGCAGCAGCTTGCGCGTGCGGCGATCATTGGCGACAACGTGGGTCGACGCACTGATCAGCGGCGGGATCGACGCACCGAACAGGAAGATTTCGCCGTGGTTGACGATGGCGTAGCTGTCGCCGAAATTGATCCGGCCGGCACGCAACGACTTCACTTCCCAGCCTTGCAGGGCGACACCTGCCTCGAAACGGCGGTCGATATGGTATTCGTGGCGCGCGCGTTTGTTCAGCGCGATGGTGCCGCCGGTTTTTTCTTTGTCCTTAGCCTTGGCCATGTCCGTTAAACTTCGGGCTTATCTTGCCCTGTTGTGGTTCGTCCCCACTGATATGGGGACGAACACGATGAGATTCATGTGAGGCTGACGTGATCGAAATTCGCCGCAGCGCCCTGGTGAAATATTCACCGTCGCAGATGTTCAACCTGGTCAACGATGTTGAAGCATACCCAAAGCGGTTCTCCTGGTGTGCGGGCTCGGAGGTATTGGAGCGTAGCGACAATATGCTGGTGGCACGCCTGGACCTGACTTTTGCCGGCCTGCGCCACAGCTTTACCACACGCAACACCGTCGATCCGCCGCATCGCCTGCATATGGCCCTGGTCGAGGGCCCATTTCGTAGCCTCGATGGCGTGTGGGAATTCACTGCGTTGGGCGACGACGGCTGCAAGATCGCCTTTACGCTGGATTTCGACTACGCCGGCCGCATGGGCGGCATGGCATTGAAGCTTGGTTTTCAGGGCCTGGCCAGCCGCATGGTGGACGATTTCTGCCGCGAGGCGGAACGTACCTATGGCTGAGCCGATCCAGGTCGAGGTGATCTATGCCACGGCGGATCACCAGGAGTTGCGCCGCCTGACTGTGCCGCTCGGTACCACGGTCATGCAGGCCATCATGGCTTCGGGGATCGCCTCGGATCTGCCGGCAGAAGCGATCGCCGCCGAACGCCTGGGGATATTTTCCCGTCGGGCGGCACCGGACGATGTGCTGGCCGATGGCGACCGGGTGGAAATCTACCGTCCGTTGACCCTGGATCCCAAGGAAGCGCGCCGGCGGCGCGCTTCAGGGAACCGTTGACTACAGATTGTTGACTGCAGAGCGCCGGGCGGGAATCAGTTCCCGTTGTCGCCGCTGTCCTTCTTCTCTTCCTCAGGCGTCTTGGTCTTGTCGCCCTTGGTTTCGTCGACCGGGTAGCTGGCGTGGTACTTCTTGCTGTCGTTGACCAACTGCTGGGCATCTTCGGCGAAGAAGTCGCCTTCCGTACGCACCAGGGTGTCGTTATTGAAGGTGAGGCTCAGCGTGCGGACCTTGATCGGGCCGCCGCGGTGCTGCTGGGTGGAAACGTAGTCCCAGCGGTCGTGGGCGAATGGGCTGCTTACCGACGGCGAACCCATCAGCACCAACACTTGACGCTTGGTCAGGCCGGGCTGTAGCTGAGCTACGTTTTTCTTGTCCAGCAGGTTGCCTTGCTGCACGTCGGGGGTATAAATGAGGCGACAGCTGGCCAGGGAAAGGGCCAGCATGGCGAAACCCAGCGTGCGAATCAGCTTATGCATGCGT
>Ga0105240_10007261_pt1 | contig 16128 bp, 16 predicted proteins | sample KBSC54metaG_FD_80426 | JGI IMG/M metagenome (GOLD analysis project Ga0105240, IMG submission 80426) | Corn rhizosphere microbial communities from Kellogg Biological Station, Michigan, USA - KBS C5-4 metaG | ecosystem: Host-associated > Plants > Roots > Rhizosphere > Soil | place: Michigan, USA... | reverse complement strand
CCTTGCGCGAGCTGTGTGACAGCGACGCTGTATGTACCATTTACCGCTCCGGCACCTGCGGTCGCCGTGAATACGGTCTGGTCGCTGCTGTTGGCCGTCTCCGAGTTGAAGGCTGACGGCGTGGCGAGCGAAGCCAACGCTGACTGAAATGAAGACAGCGCTCCTTTGAGCGTGCCTATTGCGGAAATCTGGGTCGTGACCGCCGTGGTCTGCGCCGTAATGATGGCTTCCTGGGGCGCTTGGGTGGCGGCGACGAGCTGCGAAACGAGCGAGCTTACGTCGATGACTGAGCCGCCTGCTGCTCCTGCGCTACTGCTGCTCGCGATCGAGACCGGGGTCGTGCTCGAGCTCATCTACGTTCACTCCATTAGAGTCGTGTTTCGTTGCGCCGCAGGACGGTGCAAAAGGGACAGGGCGGGCGCCTTGCGGCGCCCGCCCTCCTTTCGATTACGAGTGTGTTAGACCCGTTGTGCATCAAGTTACGGCAGCTTCTGCAGCAGGGTCAGAATGTTCTGCGGGATGGTGTTGGCTTGCGCAACCATCGCCGTAGAGGCCTGCTGGAGAATCTGCGCCTTCGACAGGGCCGACGTGGCCGACGCATAGTCCGTATCCTGGATCTGGCTACGGGCGCTCGTCAGGTTGGTCGAATCCGTGTTCAGGCCCGTGACAGCGGCCTGGAAGCGGTTCTGATACGCACCGAGCTGGGCTCCCGTGGTGGCGAGCTGCTGCAGGGCCGCATCAACCTGGGTCAACACCTGGTTAGCATCGTCAACCGTCTTCACGTCCGCAGTATCGACCGTGCTGGACGGAGTAGCCGTCGCGGTGATGGGCGTCGCGCCGGCCGCGCCCGTGAAGCCGAAGCTCGCCGCGGTCTCCGTGCCAGCATGGTTGGTCCCGTTTGTCATCGTGACTGTGACGGTCTGGCTGGTCAAGCTGTGGAGGTCGATGGAGCCGTTCGAATCCACAGACGCCGTGACGCCAACGGCACCAGCAGCGGCGCTGATCGCAGCCGCGATGTTCTGCAGGTCCGTAGTCTGGTTGCCTGTCAGGGTAACGGCCGATGTGGTGTAGTTCGTGGCGCCTACCTTCACGGTGAAGGTCGGGTTATCCAGAGCATTCGAGGTGAACGTGGTGCTGAGGCCGAGCACAGCAGCGGCCTCGGTACCAGTGACGTTGGCATAGTTGATTGTCGGTGTCGTTCCACTCGACGAAGTCAATGTGATGCCGTTGTTTGCGTTCAGCGTCGCCGTGACACCCGTGGTCGATGTCTTCGCGTTAATTGCGGTTATGGCGCTGTTGACGTCGGTGGCGACGGTGCCAGTGTAGCCTAGGGTGATGGCAGTGCCGTTGATGGTGAGGGTGGCCGAATCACCGGTCGTGTCGGTGCCCGTCGGCGCAGCGCCGGCGGCAGTGTATCCCGCAGCCGGGATGCCCAACGCGTTGTAGGTGGTGGCGCTGACCGCCGTGCCCGTCGCCTGGAACCCGCCCGTGATGTTGTACGAGTTCAGCCCGAATGTAGCGGCTGTCTCAGAGCCTGTGCCGGCGGTGTAGCTCACTTGGAACGCCTGGGCCGTCGTGCTGCTGAGGTTGATGCCCTTACCGTTCGAACTCACCGTAGCCACGACGCCGCCGGTCGAGCCGGTGGCTTGGTTGATCGCCGCAGCGATGGTTTTCAGATCGGTCGCCTGATTGCCCGTGAGGGTAACCTGGCTTGTCGTGTATGTCTGGCCACCGGCGGTGATCGAGAACGTGCCCGTGTCGCCCTTGGCTACGGCGGTGCCGCTGGCGAGGCCGGTGCTCGTGTAGGCGGCCGGGGCAGCGGCCGTCGACGTGTAGAGCTGGCCGAGGTTGTTCGAGGCGGCGCTGGAGATTGAGGACATGGTGATCGACTGGCCAGCGTTGGCGCCGACCTGGAAGGTCGCACCCTGGAACGAGCCGTCGAGCAAGTTCACTCCGTTGAACTGCGTCTGCGAGGCGACGCTGTTGATGTCGGCCTTGAGCTGCTGGAACTGCGCATCGAGATCAGCGCGGTCCGAGGCGCTGTTCGTCGCGTTCAGCGACTGCACAGCGAGGTCACGCATCGTCTGCAGGTCGTTGGTGATTTCGGTCAATGCGCCCGAGGCGGTCTGGGAGAGCGACACACCGTCATTCGCGTTGTGGGCGGCCTGGTTGATACCGTTGATCTGCGAGGTCATGCCCTGCACGATCGCGTATCCGGCGGCATCGTCCGCGGCGGTGTTGATGCGAAGGCCCGAAGACAACTGCTGCAACGAATTGGCTAACTGGGAGCCCGAGGACGTCAGACTGTTCTGAGCGACCATCGAGCTGATGTTTGTGTTAAGGACTAGTGACATTGCCTGTGACTCCTGATGATTCTTTCAGGCGCCGGACACCAGTCCGTTGCGCTCTGACGGCACTTGGCCGTTCAAGCCATGTATCGGTGCAACCGCGGCGAACTTGAACCGGGGGCGCCAAAATCCACGGAACTGCCGACTACATCACAGACGTCGCGCTCAGGCGACATAATGAGCCGCCGGCCGCCGGTCGATACCGCGAACTGGGTCGTCGCGACGCTTACCCGAATGAGACTTTGGCCCATGTGCTTCACGACAAGAACTGGAATAGCGACATCTTGCCGACCGACGCATACGACTCTTCGGCGGCCTGCAGGGCGAGCTCTTCGCTGCTCAGCTGCGTGGTCGCGGAGACGTAGTCGACGCTCGTAATGTTGCTGATATTGGTCTTCAGACTTGTCTGAATGGTCTGGGCCGCCGACTGGGCGGTGGTGATCGCGTTCAGACGTGAGCCCGCCGAGGCCGATACATTGCTGAAATTGGTGATTGAGTTGTTGATCTGCTGCACGGCCGAGCCGATTGCGGTGGCGAGCTGACCCTGGTTCAAGGCGCCCGAATTCAGTGTCGTAATCAAATTCGAGATCGCGCTGAAGGCGCTGGTGGTACCGGCTGGAGCCACCGTGAATTGATCGCCGGCAGCTGGTGTGCCGTTGAGCGTGATTTGTGCGCCGTTGAACGAGAGAGTGTTGCCGCTCGTGTAGGTACCCGAGCTCACCACATTGCCGCTGCTGTCAGTGATCTGGTAGTCGCTCGGGTCCGTAAAGGAGATGGTGTACGTGCCAGGGACCCACTGGTTGAGATTCTGCAGCGTACTGGCGCTGATCGAGGCGCTTCCCGTGTTGGTCGAAGCCGCGGCCACCGTGAAAGTGCCGTTGCCCGTGGGAATGTTCATGAACGCCGTGCTGCCGGTATCGCCGTTCGAGATGCTCTGGCTCTCGCTGATCTGCACCTGGGTGACGGCGCTTGCGCCGTTGTAGCTTACCGAGTTGCCGCTCATTGTGAACGGCTGGGTGGTGTTGGCGTAGCCGCCGAAAAGGTAGTTGCCGTTGCTGTCGGTGCGATTGCCGATAGAGACGAGGGTCTCGAGATCCTGCTGCAGCTCGGTGGCGATATTCGAGCGTTGCGAAGCCGATAGCGCTGAGTTATTCGCCTGGACCGCCAGGCTGTTGGCGTTCTGTAGGACGTTCGAGGCATCCGAAAGCGCTTGCTCCTCGAGCTGCAGATTCGTCTGCACGGCGTTGCTGTTGGTCACGTACTGCGCCGACGCCGAGATCTCGACGTTCATCTGGTTGACCCGTGACATGCCGGTCGGGTCGTCGGCCGCGCTCTGCAGTTTGAGCCCCGTAGAGAGCTGCTGCTGCGTCTTGGCCAGCTCGGCTTGCAGAGTGTCCATCTGCGCGACGGCGTCATTGTGAAACGTGGTGGTAGCGATTCTCATGATCAACCGTGGGTGATAGCGGTGATGAGGGCGTTGAACGTGGTCTGCGATGTCTGGATCATTTGGGCGCAAGCTTGATAAGCCTGCTGGAATTGCAGCATCTTGGCTGCCTCCTCATCCAGGTTGACGCCGGAGAGATTGTTGCGCGTGTCGGTCGCCGACTGGTTCACCGACTGTTGCGCCGAAGCGTTGGCCTGCGCTTGCTGAGTGAGCACGCCAATTGCACTGACTAGATTGTTTGCGGCAGCGTTGAGCGAAGTCGTGTTACCGTCGAGTACCGACGAGGACATGGCAGCGGCCATGGCGAGAACGTTCGTGTTATCGCCGCTGTTGGCTGGGTTGTTGGGCCCCACCGTGAAGGTATCGCCCAGAGCCGGTGCACCGCTGATGGCTATCTGTTCGCCGTTGAAACTGATCGGGCTGCCGGCAGTGTAAGTGCCGGAGGTCACCGGGTTGCCGCTGCTGTCGGTGACCTGATATTGAGTAGCGGACGTGAACGAGAGGGTGTACGTGCCGGAGGTCCACGCACTCGGATTTGTAATCGTGGGGCTCGATATAGTGCCCGTGCCGGTGTTGCTGGTGCCGGCCGAAGAGGCCCCGAGGGCGGCGGCGGCAATCTGCGCCGGACTCGAGATGAGCACCGACATTCCGGCCACGGCGTTCGCGGTGGGCTGGATCACGTAGTTGTCGCCGTCGGCGGGTGTCCCACTCACCACTATAGACAGGCCCGCAGCCTGGAATGGGCTCGCGCTCGTCCCGCTGCCCGTCATGGTGACCGCCTGGTTTGTGGTGGTGTCCTCGAGCTGCCAGGTGCCGCCTGAGTACGTTAGCTTATAGTCATCGACGGTAAGTTGGCTCAGATTGGTAATGGTGGCTGCCACGGTGCCGCTGCCCGTATTGGCAATATTCGGCGCCACGTTTACCGGTCCCACGGAAAATAAGGGTTTCCCCTGAGCGCCGGTCAGGTCCATACCGGACTGCTGCTGTTGATTCATGACCGTCGCGATGCCTACGGCGATCTGGCCGAGGGCGTTCTGCGTCGGAACGAGTACTTGCGAGCGCGTCGCGAGTAGACCACCCAACGACCCGCCCGTGATCTCCGATGTGACGTCGCTGACGTTACTCGCGCCGCTCTTCATTCCGATGTCCAGCTCGGAGGCATCATTCGGGTTGGGTGTTGCCACTAGCTGCTGTGCCGAGCTGGAGACGACGAGGGCCTGTCCAGTGCCGATGTAGACGTTCATCTGTCCGTCGCTTCCAGTAACGGCATTGACGCTTACGTACTGGCTCAACTGATCTACAAGGCTGTCTCGCTGGTCGAGAAGCTGATTTGGCATCACGCCGGTAGCGCCTTCGGCAGCCGCAATTTGTGCATTCAGCGAGGCGATGTTGCCGGCGAGCGTGTTGATCTGGCTCACTGTGTTGCCGACCTGCTGCTCGAGGTCCTGGCTCTGCTGAGAAAGCTGCCCTTGATAGGTCTGCAACTGCTGGGTGAGCGCCTGGGCCCGGCTGATCAGCACCTGGCGGTCCGCGGTCGAGGCGGGCGCGGTACTCAGACTTTGCAGGGCATTGACGAAGCTTTGTAGAGTCGCCGTAAGCCCTGTATTCGAGTCGCTCAGCATGTTGTCAATCTGAGCGGCCTGGGTTGCCAGCGTGTTGAAGCTCTGATAACTGGCGTTCGAGGAGCGCACCTGACCGGCGAGGATTTCGTCATACGCGCGGGTGACGCTTTGCACGTTCACGCCGTTGCCGAAGTAGCCGCTGGTGGTGCCGGAGCCGGGCTGCTCCGCGAGATTGATCCTCTCGACGCTATAGCCCGGGGTGGCCGAGTTCGAGACGTTGTTGCTGGTAACGTCCAGGGCCCGCTGGAAGGCAAGCAGGCCGGAGATGCTGGTTGAAAGAATATCGCTCATCCGCTGCGTCTCAGAAGAGGCCTGTCTCGGCGTTTATCGGCAGCGCGCTCGCTGACTTGAGCGGCTGTGTAAGTGCTGCGGCTTGCGAGCGCACGCCTGCGGCTACGGAAGTGATCTTGGCCGCGTAATTCGGGTCGGTCGCATAGCCGCCCCGTTGCAGTGCGCTGGCGAACGCAGCGACGTTGGTGCCGGTGTTGAGCGCTCCGGCATAACGCGGACTGTTGCGCAGCAGGGCTACATAATCCTGGAAGCTCTGTGCATGACTGTCATAAGCCCGGAACTGTCCGGTGGTGCTGACGGCCGAACCGTTCTGATATTCCTGGGTACCCGCGGTCACTGCGGCGCCGGTCCATTGACTCCCGGCCTTCATTCCGAACAGATTGTTGCTCGAGCGGCCGTCCGCATCGCGCGGTACGCGAGTGCCCCAATTTGTTTCCAGCGCCGCCTGAGCGATCAGATTGCGGGGGTCCACACCGAGCTGCTGTCCGGCTTCTTGGGCTGCAGGCCAAAGCTCGTTGATGAAGTTAGTCTGCGCTTGCGGCGAGGCCACCGCGGAGGTTGATTCCGCGCTGGATGAATGATCCGATGGGCTGCGTCCGTGATACATCCTCAGGGGGGCCTGCGTGCCCTCGGGCGATGAAACGTTTGCGCCGCCCGCACCGATCTTGTGCGCGGCGTCGCTGGAGTTTTCTGAGCCGTCCGTCTTGGCCCCGCCGGTCAGCTTCTGCATTTGTCTGACGAGCATGTCGGCCAGGCCAAGACCGTGACCCTTGGTTATTTCGAGTGACAGTTGATTGTCGTACATTTCCTGATAAGTCTGGCCTTCGTCGCTGCCGAAGATCGGATCTTTGCCGACCGCATCCCGCATGCTCTTGATCATCATGCGCGCGAACAAACTCTCGTACTGCTTCGCGACCGCGCGTAGCGCTTCTGGATCGTTGGTGCGCGCACTTCTCTTCAGGGCTGCAAGCCCCGACAGATCGGTGTAAACGTCCGCGCTGTTGAGAGCCGCAGGTGTGGTAAGCGGCGCTGTCATATGACTATCAACTGCGCACGCAAAGCGCCGGCCTGTTGCAGCGCTTCGAGAATGGCCACGAGGTCACCTGGAGCGGCACCAACCTGATTCACGGCACGCACAATCTCGTCGAGATTGACACCCGCCTGGAACACGAACATGCGCGCATCTCCTTCCTTCACGTTGATCGTGCTTCGCGGTGTGACCGTTGCGGATTGCACTTGCGTGAATGGGTTGGGTTGGCTCACTTGGTCGCGCTCCGTGATAGTCACGGACAACGAGCCGTGTGCGACGGCCGCAGCCATGACGCGGACATGCGAGCTGATTACGACGGTTCCGGTACGCGAGTTAATGATTACGCGAGCCGGCGGATCGCCCGGGTCCACCTCGATGGCTTCGAGGGTTGCAAGATAGGCGGTGCGCTGGTTGGGATCGACAGGCGCGGCGACGCGTACTGAGACTGCATCGAGTGAATCTGCGGTTCCAGCACCAAGCATCTTGTTGATGGCATTGACGATGCGCGCCGAGGTCGTGAAGTCGGGCGTGTGCAGGTTGAATACCAGGTGGCCGTCACCGCCGAACTTCACCGGCACTTCACGCTCTACAGTCGCGCCGTTTGGAATACGGCCTGCGCTGGGGACGTTGACGGAGATTTTCGAGCCGTCCTTACCTTGAACACCGAAACCACTCACAACCATGCTGCCTTGAGCAAAGGCATAGACCTGTCCGTCAACACCGCGAAGCGGTGTCATCAGCAGACTTCCACCACGCAAGCTCGAGGCGTTGCCGATGGAGGAGACGGTAACGTCAATAGGCTGCCCTGGTTTTGTAAATGGCGGCAATTCCGCCGTAACCGTCACTGCCGCAACGTTCTTTAGCTGCGCATTAGAGGCGGCAGAGGCGGGTATAGGTACCCCAAACTGCGCCAGCATGTTGCTGATGCTTTGGATTGTGAAAGGAGTCTGACTGGTCTGGTCGCCGGTGCCATCAAGACCCACGACCAATCCGTAGCCGATGAGCTGGTTGGTACGTACGCCTGCTACTGTCGCGAGGTCTTTGATGCGTTCGGCGTGCGCGCCGTTCGGAGCGCCCAGCAGAGCGGCGAATACGAACAGGATTGCGGTAAATGTGCGCATCAGAATGGCGTCCACGGGGAGTTAAAGAAGCGCGCCAGCCAGCCTTGCGCATTCACGTCGTTGAGCGCGCCTTTGCCGCCATAGGAGATTCTCGCGCTAGCAACCTTCGAGGACGGAATCGAATTGTCGGGGGCGAGGTCGATAGGGCGGATCACACCGCTGATTAACACCATTTCCTGCCCCTGGTTGATCCAGATGTTCTTCTGACCTTTCAGGTAGAGATTGCCATTCGGCAGAACCTTGGTCACCGTTGCAGTGACGTAGCCCGTCAGACTGTTGCTCTGCGCGCTGTTACCTTCGCCATCGAACTTGCTCGCATCATTGATGTTGGCGCTCAATACTGAGGAGCCATGGATTGTGACTGGCGAGCCGAGCAGCGACATGCCCGGGAGAGTGTCACTCGTTGACTTCTTTGTAGTGGTGACCGCGCTCTTCTGTGCGTTGGTTGCCTCGCTTAGCACTATGGTCACGATATCGCCAACGTGCCGCGCTATCGGGTTCTGAAACAGCGTTACGTCGCGCCCGGCCTGGTAGATTGAGCCGTTAGTCGCCGCCGGCACCGGTTCCTGCGCCCAGCTGAGGGCCGAGTCGTCGTCCTTTTTGTCAGTTTTCTTCGCGTGCTGTAGCGAGCCGCAGCCGGCCGTGAGGACGGTTGCACACAAGCAGGCGAGGAGCAGAGTCGGATGTCGCATTTAGGTTTCAGACCTGGTTACATGTTCTGATCGGCGTACTGCAGCATTTGGTCGCAGGTCTCGACCGCTTTCGAGTTCATCTCATAGGCGCGTTGGATCTGGATCATGTTGACCATTTCCTCCACGACGTTCACGTTCGAGCTCTCGAGCGACCCTTGTACGAGCGTGCCTAATCCCGACACGCCGGGGGTGCCGGTTGTGGCCGTGCCGCTGGAAGCCGACTCGGTTAGCAAGTTGCCGCCGACGTTCTGTAGTCCCGCCGGATTGATGAAGTCGGCGAGCTGTATGGTTCCTACAGTGGTCGGCGAAGCTTGCCCGGCCAGCTGCACGCTCACGGTGCCGTCGGTTCCGATAGTGACGCTCTGCGCGCCTGCTGGAATGGTGATAGCGGGCTGGACCGCATAGCCTTTGGCCGTAACTAACTGTCCGGTGTTGGTGACCTGAAAGCTGCCATCACGCGTATAAGCCAGTTGGCCGTTCGGCTGCAACACCTGGAAGTATCCGCGGCCCTGGATTTCCAGGTCGAGCGAGTTGCCAGTCTGCGCGGCGTTTCCTTGGGTGTTGATGGTTTCCGTCGCGACAACGCGCACGCCCGTACCGAGTTGCAGGCCGCTCGGCGATTGAGTCGTTTGCGAGGTGTTGGCTCCCACTTGCGCTACGTTCTGGTACAGCAGGTCCTCGAACACCCCGCGGCTGGCCTTGAAGCCGGTCGTGCTGACGTTGGCGAGGTTGTTGGCCGTGACCGTCATTTGGGTCTGTTGGGCGTCGAGACCGGTTTTAGCGGCCCAGAGTGCGGCTTCCATAGGATGTGCTACCTGTTAGTGAAGAGGGTATGGCGTGGTCAGCCCGAGGACTGCAGCAACTTGGTGGACGCTTGCGCATTCTCGTCAGCGGAGTGCACTGCTTTGATCTGCATATCGAACTGCCGAGCAAGCTCGATCATATTGACCATGGCGTTGGCAATGTTCACGTTGCTGGACTCCAGGGTCCCGGGAGTTATGGTCGTCGCGGCGTCCGCCTCCGCAGGGTTGCCGTCCGTGGTGTGGTACAGAGCGTCTGCGCCTCGCTGCAAAGAGCCGGCCGGCGGGTTTACCAGTTTGATACGTCCTACCAGCGCACTCGTCTGAGCTGTCTGACCCAGCGGCACGATCGAGACCGTGCCGTCGTGCGCTACGGTGATCGAGCTGAAGGGCGGGACACTCATGGGACCGTTGTCGCCTATCACGGGCAGGCCCGTCGCAGTCAGCAGCTGCCCGCTCGGGTCTACGTGCAGATCGCCCGCGCGAGTGTAGGCTTCGTTGCCGGTCACATCCTGCACGGCTATGTAGCCCGAACCGTTTACGGAGATATCGAGCGGATTGCCAGTCGCCTGCTGCGAGCCGGCCGTGGCATCCCAGCCTACCGAGGAGTCTGTCGCGTACACACGCGATGCGTAGCCCGGACCGCTCACCGCGCGGCTTTGGAATGCGCTCAGGTCCGCCTTGAACCCGGTCGTGCTCACGTTCGCGAGGTTGTGGTTGTTCGCGGCCTGGGCGCGCAAGGTTTCTTTCGCGCCCGACATCGCAATGTACAGCAACTTGTCCATGATGATACCGGCTCAGCGCTCTGTATTAGCCGCCGCGGATGTTAATGACGGTCTGTGTGATCTGGTCATCGGTCTGGATCATTTGCGCATTCGCTTGGAAGTCGCGCTGCGCAGTGATCATGTCGACCAGCGCCGTGGTCGTGTCGACGTTCGATTCCTCGAGGGAGCCGGACTGGATGGAGCCGAAACCCGCGCCGCCGGCGACACCTTGCACCACCGATCCCGATGAAGTGGTCCCCGACCAGCTAGCGTTGCCGAGCTGCTGCAGTCCCTGGGTATTAGCGAAGTTGGCCATTGCGATCTGGCCGAGATTCACTGAGCGGCCGTTGGTGAAAGTGGCCTGCACAATACCCTGCTGATTAATGTTGATGCCGGTGAGGGTGCCGGTGGTGAAGCCGTCCTGCTGCACCGCTGTCACCGCGAAGCTGTCGCCGGTCTGCTGCGTTTGCCCATAGTTGAACGTCATGGTCATGTCGGCAGCGCCAGTCGAGGGCGTGTAAGGCGGTAGAGTGATCTGACCGTTGGCCGGGGTGGTCAATACGCCGGTGTTCGAATAGTCGAGGGCCTGCGGCGTGCCGACAGGATTGCCGTCGACATACGTCTGCACTGTCCAGTCGTTAGCGGTCGCGGTCTTAGTGAAATACAGTGATGCCGTATGAGCTGCGCCCAACGAGTCATAAACCGTAAGCGAGGTTGTGTTGTTGTAGCTCGTCGGGTCGGACGGGCTGAACGTGCTGTTCGCGGGCGGTGCTGCGTTCGCCGGCAGATCGGCAGTGATTGAGGCGCTGGTCGTCGCCTGCGGTGAGCTCTCGTTCGCGTTTAAAGAGAGGTTCGACAGGCCGCCGGTATTGAAACCGCCGTTGGGCAGGGCCGCATATACCTGGAGCTGCGCGCCTGTGGCCGTGACCACCTGGCCCGAGTTGTTCAACTGGAATTCGCCGCTTCGAGTGTACTCCAACGAGCCGTTGTTGCTGACCGTAAAGAAACCGTTTCCGTTGATCGCGAGGTCGAGGCTATTGCCGGTCGTCTCGACGTTACCCTGGGTGAACTGCTGGGCGACATTCGTGACCTCGACCCCGTTACCGACGGCAGTCGAACTTACGCCGGTCTGGCTTGCGGCATAGATGTCGCCGAATTCGGCGCGCGAGCCCTTAAAGCCGATGGTTGTTGCGTTGGCGAGGTTGTTCGAGGTCACCGCGAGATCCTGGGTCGCAGCGTTCAAGCCGGTAAGGGCGATGTTGAATGACATTGCTGGAGTGCTCCTGGAAAGTGTCCGGGTGTGTGCCGCTTAGAGGATGCTGACGACTGAGCTGAGCGGCACGGTGCCGTTCTCGGTGTTGATATCGAGTGCTTGGGTCGAAGGGTCGACGATTACGCTTTGTACTTTGGTCGCGATCAACGGGGTGAGCGTTTGGTTGGTCGAACCATTGCTGGCGGTGGCGGTGATCGTGTATTGGCCGGCCGGCTGGGTGGTCCCGTAAGTATTCGTGCCGTTCCACGTGAAGTTCGTGAGACCCGAGGCCGCGGGTTTGATCCTGAAGCTATCCACAAGCGAGCCGCTGGCATTGGTCACGTTGATGGTGATGCTGTTGGCATCGCTGGGCGCGGAGACCGCCGCGGTCACCGTGCCGCCGTTTGTATCGAGAGTCGCGGTCGTGCTCGGGGCGAGCACAGTCTGGCCAATCATCGCCGCGCCGCTGGCCATCTGCGAGGACTGCAGGCTCGTCTGCAAACTCGACAGCGAGCCCTGCATCGACTGCATGCTGGATACCTCGCTCATTTGCTCCAGCTGGGTCAGGAACTGCGTCGGGTCGGTCGGCTGCAATGGATTTTGGGCCTGCATCTGCGTGGTGATGAGCTGCAGAAAGTCTGCGGGAGTGATGTTCAGTGCCTGGCTGACGGCTGAGGCGGAATCGCTCGCGCTGCCGCTGGTGCTGGAGCTGGAGCCGACTGGATTTGTTGATGACATGAGGCAGTTCTCTGTTAGGTGTAATTCAGCTCATCAAGAGCCGAGCTTCAACGTCGCGAGCATCAGCTCTTTCGAGGTGTTCATGACCTCGACGTTGTTTTGATAGGCGCGCGAGGCCGAGATCATGTCCGTCATTTCTTCCACAACGTTCACGTTGGGCGAATAAACGTTGCCATCTGCATTGGCGAGCGGATTGCCGGGCTCGTAGCGCTCGGTTGGCTGCGCGGTGCTTTCGACGATGCCTCGTACGCGCACGGCTGAGTTGGCCGCGTCGGCGCCGGGCGGTGAACCGAAGCTTTGGCTGGCGAGCGCGGCTTTCACGCTTTCGAAGACAGGGTGCCGTGCTTTGTAGACGGTGGAGGGGTCGCCACTGACACTGTCGGCGTTCGCGAGATTGCTCGCCACCGTGTTGAGCCGCACGGACTGGGCTGAGAGGCCGGAGCCGGCGATGTCGAATATCTTGAAGGAGGACATGACAATTACTCCTTAGCGCCCGTTTATGAGCCGGTGATGGCGGTCATGAGAGACTTCAGGCTCGATGACAGAAAAGTCAGTGTCGCCTGGTAGCGGACGCTGTTGTCTGCGAACGCCGCTTGCTCGAGCTGCGCGTCGACGGTGTTGCCGTCCAGCGAGGGAGCGAGCGGTACCCGATATTTCATTGCGCCGGAGCCATCGGTATCGCCGGTAGGGGAGGCGCCGCTCAAGTGGGTGGAGGATGTGGCCGTCAGCGGCAGGCTCGCTCCAGGCGAACCGGCTTGCGCCATGGCCTGGCGGAAGTCGATATCACGGGCCTTGTAGTTAGGCGTGTCGACGTTGGCCAGGTTGTTGGCCAGTACCTCCATGCGCTGCCCTTGCACTTTGAGTGCGGTGGACTGGACGCCGAGATACGAATCCAAGTTGAGTGGCATAGTTGCTATCCGTCAAAAAGCTGACTTGCGGGAAGCAACAGCAATACGCATGCCAATCGGCGGGAGCGCCTCTTGGCGCACCTGGGGCGGCGTTGGGGTGTGAGAAGGGTCACGTACGCGGCAAGAGCTTGCCGCGTGTGGAACGGACGCTGGCCGCATCGATGATGTCAGTATGGGTTAGCGCGGGCGCACGGACTTTAACGGACCCTCTGCGGTGACCGCCCGCCTTCGCAGAGCTGCGTTTCAAACCGCGCCACGGCCTCGCGCAGCACGCCTTTCCGGCGTGCGCGCCCAAAACGAAGCCCCCTCCCTTCTCTGGCATGCCCCTTGCACCCTGTTCTGTACGATGAATAACGCGACAGAAAGCCGTCACTGCGGACGTTGTGCCCCTAGATCAGGGGCACTCATTTTTGTAGCCGCACTTTCTTTATTGGCTGCGAGCCCTTGGGTCTTTGCCCAGGAAGGGGTTAAGAGTATCGAGTCGCCGGAAGCGATCCGTGCGGCGGCAGAGGCGTTCGTGAAGTCCCAATTACCGCACGACGCCACCGTCGCTGGCGTGACGGCGGGCTCTCTGGATAGCCGTTTGCGCTTGGTCCGTTGTACTGGCGGAATGCACGCACAGCTTCCTCCCGGCGCTACGTTGCAATCCCGTTCGATGGTAGGGGTTGCGTGCAACGGTCCTGTGCATTGGCAGGTTTACGTCCCCGTCACCGTCGAAAGCCGTATTTCGGTTCTCATTCTCAAACATCCGGTCGCGCGTGACACGCGTCTCACAGCGGATGACGTCAACATCGAAACACGCAAGGTTACCGGGCTTACGGCCGCTTACCTGACCGGCGTGAACGAGTTGCAGGCTCGCTGTGTTGACCGGCCGCTGCCGATGGGCACTACGCTCACTATTGATATGTTTAAAGCGGATCTGGTGATCCACCACGGCCAGGACGTCACTCTGATCGCCTCTGCTGGCGGTATAGAGGTGCGCGCTGCCGGCCGGGCGCTTGCAGATGCTGCAGGGGGCGCTCTTCTAAAGGTGCAGAACATCAGCTCCTCGAAAGTAGTCGAGGGTGTGGCGGAAGGCCCAGGCCTTGTGAGGATCGAGCAGTGAGGGCTCAATTAAGAAGCAATTCCGTGCCGAGGGCCTCGCCAGACTTTCCTGCCGGTAGATTGAGACGGGGCTACAGTTTTCACATTCGCAGCCGATAACCCGCGCTCAAGACTCGAGTTTTTTAAGATGCGCTGGCGCTCAAGACTCGAGTTTTTTAAGGTGCGCTGGCGCTCAGGGCGCCAATTTTTTGAAGTGCGCTGGATTGCAGACCGACAGCTTGCAAATGCAGATACGGAGGGCCATACGTGGCCAACACAATTAACGGTTTTCAAGGTAGCGGTGCGGCGTCCGTCGGGACGAGTCGTAACGCTCAATCCGCGCGCGAGGCCGCGACCACTGACAATACGCAGCCGGATGTTAGCGGCGGCGGATCTGGCGAAGTGCACATTACGAGCACCGCCTCGCAGCTGGCGGCTCTGGGGCAGAAGCTTGGCGCTATGCCGGCGGTCGACGCGGCGCGTGTCGCTCGGATCAGCCAGGCTCTGCAGAACGGCACCTACAGCATTTCCGCCGACAAGATCGCCGGCGGTCTGATTCAGTCAGATCGCGCTTTGGCCCAGCTAGGCTTCTAGGATCAAGCATTGTCGGGTATGCAACGCATGAACGAATCCATGGACCCGTCGCAGTGTCGAGAACAGATGAGTCGCCTCATTGCCGAGGAGACGACCGGGCTGGCGCAGCTCACCGGCTTGTTGGATCACGAGCATGGTCTTCTCTCCGCCGGCGATGTAGTGGGTCTTCAGGCAGCGATCAACGAGCGCCAGCGTTGTGTTGGGCGCATAGCCCGCGTCGACGATGAGCGGCGCGCGCTCTGCTGCGCTTTGAATCTCCCGCTCAATGCACAAGGGCTCGAGAAGTTGCTGCGCTGGTGCGATCCGGAGGGAACACTATCGGCTCGCTGGGCCGAGTGTGCAGCGGCGGCAGCGCGTTGCCGCATGCTAAATGACCGCAATGGCGCGCTTGTCAGCTCACAGCTGCAACACGTTCGGGCACGGCTCGGGACGCTGTTGCAGGCCGGTCGTGACAATTTGACGTATCGCCGCAACGGTGGCTATAGCGATGGCGCCACCGGCCGGGTTCTAACGGCCGAAGCCTGATCCAGGCTCGGAACATAACCCAGGATTCCATAACGCACTGCGGCATGTGGTGGCGTGATTTTGATCTCACCCCCTAAAGTTCTCCTGGGTGGTGGCCGCTACAGGTAGGCAGAGAGTCCTCGGGTGCGATGCCCCGAGCAGGAGAGGTTCGCCCAGAGCAGGAGAGGTTCCGTGTCCAGCAAGATTGGTGGAGTTGACGGCAGCAACTCGACCGCCGCCCTAGGCGCCGGCCGCGCCGTCCAGCGCCCGCAAGATGCGACCACGGGTGGAGCTCAAAACTCTGCGGGCAGGAGCGGGGATAGCGCAAACGTCGAGATCACAGGCGCTGCTCGCCAGCTCGCCAATCTTGAGCAGGCAGTCCGCAGCGCCCCTGCGATCAACCAGACGCGAGTAGCGCAGATCAGTAGCTCGATCGAGCAGGGGACATATTCCATTAACGCCAAACACATCGCGGACCAGCTCACGCAGATGGAAAAGGAACTGGGCCGGGTCCCGTCCGCGGACGGGGAATCGGAAGCTAACCCGGACTGACACCGTGGATGCCGCGAACATGGATCCGGATGTCTGTCGCGAGCATCTCGCTGAGATGCTTGTCGAGGAAGCCGCTCTTCTGATGGAGCTGCGCTCATTGCTCGAGCGCGAGTACGCGGTGCTAGGCAGTAAGGACGCTGTGGCTTTGGAGAGGACTATCCTGGAGCGGCAGGAGCGCATGGGAGCTCTCGCTCGCCTCGAAGAGCAGCGGCGCTCCCTTTGCGGCATGCACGGTTATTCTCCTGACTACGCGGGCCTCGAGCGGTTGATGGTTTGGTGCGATCCGCAAGGCACGCTAATATCTCGTTTGCGAGAGTGCGCTAAGAGCGCCACCGACTGTCGCGACCTCAACGAGCGCAACGGAACGATGGTTGCGGCGAAGTTG
>Ga0105240_10007259_pt1 | contig 16130 bp, 12 predicted proteins | sample KBSC54metaG_FD_80426 | JGI IMG/M metagenome (GOLD analysis project Ga0105240, IMG submission 80426) | Corn rhizosphere microbial communities from Kellogg Biological Station, Michigan, USA - KBS C5-4 metaG | ecosystem: Host-associated > Plants > Roots > Rhizosphere > Soil | place: Michigan, USA... | reverse complement strand
GGGGAACGGCCCGTGTTCGAAGGCAGCGGATGTGGCGCCACGATGGAGGGATGGGCTGGTAGGCACATCCGTGATGTGTTAAATTAATCCTAATGATATTAGGATGAAAAGTCCAGCAAAAACGAGTGTGAAGAAGAATGGCAAGCGGCCATACGATGCATCCTCTCGCCGCCAGGCTGCGGAGATGAATCGGAAGGCGATTCTGGATGCGGCTCGAGCCATGTTCTGCGAGAGAGGGTACGCGGGAACTTCGATGCAGGCGATTGCCCAGGTCGCGGGCATCGCGCTGGATACGGTGTACGCGTCGGTAGGCAAGAAGCCTGCGCTGTTTGCGCTGCTGGTAGAGTCGGCGATCTCCGGTGCCGATGTGGCAATTCCGGCGCAGGAACGCGCATACGTGCGGGCAATTAAGGCGGAGCCGGACGCGCGTCGGAAGCTGACCATCTATGCGGAGGCGCTGCGGACTATCCAGGAGAGGCTGGCGCCGCTTTTTCGAGTGTTGCAGGGTGCGGCGACGACCGACGCGGGACTGGCCGAGCTGTGGAATGGGATCGCAGAACGACGCGCGAAGAACATGAAGTTGCTGGCTAAGGATCTGGCTGAGACGGGGAGGTTACGGCGCGATCTGAGCATCGACATGGTCGCGGATGTTCTCTGGACCATGAATTCGCCGGAGTATTACCTGTTGCTCGTAGAAGGACGCGGATGGCAGCCTCTCAAGTTCGAGGAGTGGCTGAAGGATGCGTGGTGCCGGTTGCTCCTCGAACAGTAAGCGATGTTCGCAACAATCCGAAACGAAATCAAGAGACAATAGGCTTCTGGACTCGCCTGTAACCAAGCTTAGGCTGAGTTCATCAAAACGAAGCCAAGTTGAGCCATGGAGAAGAGCCGCGCCAGGTTGAGCAGCGAACTGCGAGCGATGATTGCGCTTGCGCTCCCTGTTGTTCTGAGCGAGCTGGGCTGGGTGGCGCAGGGTGTGGTGGACAACATCATGGTGGGGCGGCTTGGGCCGGTGGCCATTGGTGCTGTCGCGCTGGGGAATGCGGTGTATTACATTCCGTCGCTGTTTGGGATCGGGCTGCTGCTGGGACTGGACACCCTGGTATCGCAGGCCTATGGCCGCCAGGACTACGACGCGTGTCACAGGTGGATGGCGCAGGGCGTGTATCTCGCAATCATTGTGACTCCGCCGCTGATGATTCTGGCCTGGGCAACGAGCTATGGATTTACGCGGTTCGGTGTGATTCCCGAGGTCGCGGTTTTGTCCGGCGGTTATCTCCGCATCATGAATTGGGGAACGCTGCCCCTCCTGCTCTATGGGGGAACGAGGCGGTATCTGCAAGCTGTAGGGCAGGTGAAAGTGATTACGCTGACCTACGTGCTTGCGAACCTATTGAACTGGGCTGGGAACTGGGCGCTGATTTACGGAAAGCTTGGGTTTCCGGCGCTGGGCGTGAACGGGTCGGCGATCTCGACCTGCGTTTCGCGCGTCGCAATGGCGGTGGCGATGCTCGCGTGTGCGTGGAGATATGAACGCAAGCGTGGGCATCCGCTGTTTGCACACTGGGCCGGGCCGCATCTTGCCGAATTGAAGAAGCTGGTACGGATTGGAGCGCCGGCTGCTGGGCAGATTGTGCTGGAAGTCGGAGCTTGGAGCCTGTCGACGATTGCGGCTGGATATCTGACTCCGGTAGCGCTGGCGACGCATACCATCGCACTGAATTACGCGAGCATTACATACATGGTGCCGCTTGGCATTGGCGCGGCGGCGGCGGTGAGCGTGGGACATGCAATTGGGGCAGGTGATCCGGCGAAGGCGCGGAGAGCAGGATGGATGGCGCTGGCGCTGGGTGTGGGATTCATGACGTGCGCGGGAGTTGTGTTCTTTGTTGCGCCGGGACCGCTGATCCAGCTGTATACGCACGATCCCGGCGTGCTGGCGGTTGGGCCGAGCCTGTTGTGGATCGCGGCGGCGTTTCAGATCTTCGATGGAGTGCAGGCTGTGTGCACCGGAGCACTGCGCGGACTTGGCGAGACGCGGTGGCCAATGATTGCGAGCCTGGTCGGGTATTGGGTGCTGGGACTGCCGCTGGGGCTCATCTTGTGTTTTGTGCTGAAGTGGGGAATTCACGGGATCTGGATTGGCCTGACGGTGTCGCTGGTGATTATTGCCTCGATCCTGACCGTACGCTGGCACCGCGATTCTGTCGAAACTGCGCTGGCACATTCAAATACTTAGAGTTAGGTCCGATTCAAGTTCTCGTAATCTGACGCTGATCACTGGGTAGCGCGTGCCGGTTTTGTGCGAGTGAACATACGTTGCAGGGAAAGGTACTTATGGTGCAAATAGCGGTGTCCTGAAGCGGTACGGGTAACCTGCAAAGTGACTATAATCACTAGTGAGCGAAGTTTGTCGCTTTCCATCGCGCTTTTCCAGGAACCCCCGAACTCCGAAGCTACAGTCCGGTGGTGGCAGCGACCGCGAGGTTGCAACGATGCCGGACGGTCTCTAAAAGAATTTCGGACCCGTCGAAACTTGGGCGCGCGCGGAACCTCATTTGAAGGGAATCCCGCCAAATGGCGACAGGAGACCTGGCTCTGGGTCAAGAACAGGGCGCAACCAGCACGCAAAACCGCGTGGTTAACGATTTCAGCATCAACGTAGCAACGGTGAACGGGTCCGGCTCGCAATCCGCCAATAGCGTTCTGCTGAAGAGCATCTTCGGAATGGGTGTTCCGGTAAGCGGAAAAAACCTGTTTCCCTCGAACATCGCCGGACTTCCCACCTGGTACATCATTCGCGCCAGCAAGGACGGGTATGTCGCCCGCACGCGCGAAACAGAGTTCATGGTGGCGCTGAACCCAGAAACCGCAAAGAGCGATGTGATGGCTCTCCCCGCCGGCGCCGTGGTGATCTATGAGGAGAACCTCAACCTCAACCAGTATCGCAACGATATCGTCTGCTACCCGGTTCCGTTCGACAAGATCACCGCAGCCGCCTGCTCTGAAGCCAAACTGCGCAAACTCGTAAAGAACATGGTGTACGTGGGCGTCGTCGCTCAGCTGCTCTCGATTGATCTGGCCGTGGTAGAAGCCGGCGTGAGGAAGCAGTTCGCCAAAAAACAAAAGGTGTTCGATTTGAACTTCGGCGCTGTGAAAGCCGGGTTCGATTACGCGCAGGAAAAGCTCGTTAAGCAGGACCCGTATGTCATCGAGCGGATGAACGAAACCGCCGGAAAGATCATCATCGACGGCAACGCAGCGTGCGGAATGGGCGCGGTGTTCGCGGGCGTAACAGTCGTGGCATGGTATCCGATTACGCCATCGACTTCGCTGATTGAGGCGACGACGGATCTGCTGAAGAAATTCCGCGTCACGCCTGAAGGTAAGGCGACGTTCGCGGTTGTGCAGGCTGAAGACGAGCTGGCGGCGATTGGCATGGTGCTCGGCGCAGGCTGGGCAGGCGCGCGGTCGATGACGTCAACATCAGGCCCGGGCATTTCGCTGATGGGCGAATTTGCCGGACTCGGATACTACGCGGAGATTCCCGGCGTGATCTTTGATGTGCAGCGCACGGGACCCTCGACGGGGATGCCGACGCGCACGCAGCAATCTGATCTGTTGTCCACAGCCTTTCTCTCGCACGGCGATACGAAACACGTTTTGCTGCTGCCCGGTTCGGTAAAGGAATGCTTCGAGTTCGGATATGAGGCGTTCAACCTTGCGGAGCGGCTGCAAACACCGATTTTTGTGCTGACGGATCTTGACCTGGGCATGAACAACTGGATGTCGGAGCCGTTCGCGTATCCTGAAAAGCCGCACGATCGCGGCAAGGTGCTGACGAAGGAAGAACTCGACAAGCTCGGAAGTTTTGCGCGTTACAAGGATGTAGATGGAGACTCAATCGGCTGGCGCACACTGCCGGGCACGATGCATCCCAAAGCGGCGTACTTCACGCGTGGTTCGGGCCATAACTCGTCGGCTGGATACACTGAGAAGCCGGATGAGTATCAGGAAGTGATGGACCGGCTGTCGCGCAAGTTCGAAAGTGCGCGGAAACTGGTGCCGGCACCTGTAGCGGTGAAGAACGGCACCTCGCGGGTTGGGTTCTTGGCATTCGGCACGACGGACTTCGCCCTGACGGAGACACTTGACCAGATCAAGAAGGAATACAACAAGGACGTGGACTACATGCGCATTCGGGCATATCCGTTCGCGCACGAAATTCATGACTTTGTGGCTTCGCATGATCGTGTCTACGTTGTCGAGCAGAATCGGGATGCGCAACTGGAGAGCCTGTTGAAGCTGGATCTTCCTGCGAACCAGGTGGTGAAGCTGCGGAGCATTCTGAACTATAACGGGCTGCCGATCGATGCCCGGACAATCACAGAGGAATTTGCAACCAAGGAGGGCCTGTAACCATGGCAACTCAAACAAGCTCGCCGGGGCCCAAGGTTAATCACATCGGCCTTCCGGTTCTGGAGTATCGCGGGGGCAAGTCAACACTGTGCGCGGGCTGCGGTCATAACGCCATCTCGGAGCGCATTATCGATGCGATGTACGAGATGGGCGTAGAGCCCGAGCGGGTGATGAAGATGAGCGGCATTGGCTGCTCATCGAAGAGTCCCGCGTACTTTATGAGCCGTGCGCACAGCTTCAACAGCGTGCATGGTCGTATGCCGTCGGTATCGACAGGCGCGATCCTGGCGAATCACACGAACATGCTGCTGGGCGTGTCGGGCGACGGCGACACGGCGTCAATTGGCGTTGGGCAGTTTGTACACATGATGCGCCGCAATCTTCCCATGATCTACATCATCGAAGACAACGGCGTGTACGGTTTGACGAAGGGCCAGTTCTCGGCGACGGCGGATATCGGATCGAAGCTGAAGACGGGCGTAATCAACGATCTTCCTGCGATCGATACCTGTGCTCTGGCCATCCAGCTGGGCGCGACGTTTGTAGGTCGGTCGTTCTCGGGCGACAAGAAGCAGTTGCTCTCAATGCTGAAGGCTGCGATCGCGCACAAGGGAACGGTAATGCTTGACGTGATCAGCCCGTGCGTCACCTTCAACGATCATGAGGGTTCCACGAAGAGTTACAAGTTCATGCAGGATCACGACGAGCCGGTAAACGAGGTCGGCTTTGTGGCGAGCTTCGAGGATATCGAAGTGGACTACGACTCCGGCCAGGTGTACGAAGTGGAGATGCATGACGGTTCGAGCCTCCGGCTGCGCAAGTTGCAGGAAGACTACGATCCCACTGACCGAGCGAATGCAGTAAAGACGCTGATGGAGGCCGAAGCGAACAATGAGGTTCTCACAGGCGTGTTCTACATCAACACCGAGAAGCCTACTTTTACGGATCTGCTGAACATGGTCGATGAGCCGCTGGCTACGCTTCCGGAGTCGCTGACGCGGCCGCCAAAAGCAGCGCTGGACCAGTTGATGACGGCTTTGCAGTAGAGCAGGGAAAAGGAACGAGGGAGTAAAGCAGGAAAAAAGAAGAGCCCCGCAAATTGTGGGGCTCTTCCTTTTGCGAATGACGCCGCGATCAACTAGGAATTGAAGGCAGCAGCTGCGGCTTCCGCTACAGATTGGTCTTGTTTGCCCGAGCCGCCGCTGACTCCAACTGCCCCCACGACCTGGCCGCCACTCTTCAGCGGCACTCCGCCGGGGAAAATCATGACGCGTCCATGATTGGAAACGTGGATACCAAAGAACTGGTCGCCGCTTTGTGAATTCTCACCAAGCGCCTTGGTTTCGATGTCGAATGCCCGGGCAGTAAAGGCCTTGTTGATGGAGATGTCAATGCTGCCGAGCCATGCGCCCTCCATGCGCTCGAAGGCAACGAGGTTCGCACCGGCATCGACCACGGCGATGTTCATGGGCTGGCCAATGTCGCGCGCTTTTTCCTGGCCTGCATGGATGACTTTGCGGGCTGCGTCAAGTGTGACTCCGAGGGCTTTGCCGGTTTCTGGCGTTTTCGATGACATGATTCCTCCTGGAAAGTTACGTGATCTCTGCTGTGATTCGGACAATTCCCGCGGCGGAATCTCGATGGTGGAGAATGGCGGTGGATTGTCCAGTGACTGACGACAGGGAAAGTTGTGCTTCCGTTCCGGTTGATGGAGGACGGGGAAGAACAGTTGCGTATTGACGGAATATCCGATGACGCCATGGGAACGCAACCAAAAATTCAGACTAAAAAGCAGAAATCCGGCTTCATCTGATTGAGCCGGATCAGAGACGAGTGATTGAGGGTGATCAGCGCTGCGAGGCGGTCGTGTGGACACCGAGTGCGTTGAGCTTCGCGCGGGCCTGGGAGGCCTCGGGGGTTTGCGGGTGGCGCTGTATAAGAAGCCGGAGTTCGTGGATTCCGGCTTCTTTCTTTGCTGTCTGAATCAGTGCGAATCCTTTGTGCAGTTGGGCCGCAGAAGCTTTAGGATTTCCGCTGAAGTTCTCAAGAACAGCGTTGTAGTTCTTGATGGCTTCGGCGTAGTCCTGCTGACGGTAGGCGATTTCACCGAGGTAGAATTGTGCGCTTCCGGCGAGATCATCCATCGGGTAGTAGTGGATCACGTCCTGGAACTCACCTGTGGCAACTGGATACTTGGCGGCGTTGTAATCGCGGAGAGCGGCCTGAAAGGTCTCTCTCAGCGGAGGCGCGGGCGTGGAGCTTGCTGTCGGCGGGTTCGTTGCGCCGGCCGGGGCTGAACCGGGCGTGGTGCCCTCAGGAGATGACAATGTGCCAGGAGACGGTTGGGCGCCGGCAGGCGGGCCACTCTGGATGTTCTGGAGCTGGCCCTGCAGGTCCTGAATGGACTTGTCGAGCTTAGCGATCCGGGTCTTCAGTTCGTCCACCGAGTCATTGAGGGACTGGACCTGTCCTGAGGCGGTTTCGATCTTGCTGCTTACAGCATCGTTCTGCTGGTTCAGCTTCTGTTGCAGGGCATTCACCGTCTGCGTCATCTGGTTGGCGTTGTCGGCTGTCTGCTCGACGAGGTGCTGAAGGACGCCAAACCTCGTGTCGAGGGTGGACTGCATGCGCTGCACCATGTCGAGGAGCTGCTGCACCTGCGTCTGGAGAGCAATGATCTCTTTGGAAGCAGCGTGCGCCCGCATGGGCATAAACACAACGACTGCCGCGAGTGCTACGGCAGCAACAAAACGATGACGAACTTGGAATGCTTTTGGCATCGATCACCTACAAAGATGGGATGCGCGCGATTGGCTACGCGATGTTAGTTAGACGAGTTGCGGCAAAAAGTGCGCGGCTGGATTGACTCAAGCAGTTCATTCAACAGAGAAAGGGCGGCACCGGCGTTGATCCGGCGCCGCCCGAGGGGTCTACTGATCGAGCGCGAAGCCGGCGCGGCGGTTCTGCTGCCAGCAAGCTTCAGTTGACTCGGTGCAGAACGGCTTTTCCTTGCCATAGCTGACGACGCGAATGCGGTCGGTCGCAACACCAGCAGCGACCAGCGCGTTCTTCGCGGCATCGGCGCGGTTCTGACCGAGGGCGATGTTGTACTCGTTCGATCCGCGCTCATCGCAGTAGCCGCCGATCACGATCTTGATGGTCGGGTGGCTTGAGAAGTACGCGGCATCCTTTGAGAGCGTTGCCTGCTGGTCAGGGCGAACGTCATATGCGTCGTAATCGAAGAAGATGTCCTGGACATTCGCCTTGAACTCTTCTTCGGCAGACATGGTATGAGTTGGCTGCTGAACCGGGGGAGGAGCTGTAACCGTTACGCGGGCCGTGTCTTCAGCCGTTCCACCTTCACCCTTGGCAACAATGTGATAGTTGGTGGATGTGGTTGGGGTCACGGTCTTGGTGCCCGAAGTCGGGACATCTCCGATTCCGTCAATGGAGACGCTGGTCGCGTCCGTGGTTTGCCAGTTCAGCGTCACCTGATCACCGGCCGAGATTGCATCCGGCTGTGCTGTGATCTTGGCGGTTGGCGCCGGAGCGGCGGGTGGCGGTGCTGCTGGCGGGGCCGGGGGCGGCGTCTTCTTCTTACACCCCGAGATGGCTACCAAAGCGAAAACCAGCAAAACAGCAGACAGAATACGAGCGCAACGTTTCAATTCTTGACTCCTTCCGCAGGTAAAGTGCGAACTTGGGTGACGTTTCCATTTTAGCTCCGTGTAGTGATCACAATGGTGATCTAGTTCACGTCTTGGTGTTATCTGCGGATATTCTCCGCTTTGAGAATTTTGTGTTCGGCTACGAAGCTTTGGAGATGAATGATTGAAGCCGGGGACAGAGTGACTGAAAGCAGGCGCGTTTTCCCATAACGCTTAATGGCCCGGCAAACACTCCGTAACTGGTTGTAGAATCGGCAATTGCAAGAGGCGCCGCGACAGGGAAGATGAGAAAGACAGTGCGAGGCAGATGGAGAATCATGCAGGTTTTGCGTTTTCAGAATAAGTCCGTGGCAGCGAGCTTGTTCATTTCGGGAGTGCTGTTTATTTCGGGAACCATTGCGAATGCCGGACCACAGAAAGGTCCAGATCACGTCGCAGTCTCAGTGAAAGGTACTAGTTTTGCACTGCACAATCGTGTGATCGGCACACAGTGGTCATTCGAAAACGGGAAGCTTTCAGATCTAGTGATCAACGATCGGCTGCATGGGAAGCAGGTGCGGCTGCACCCGTTCCGGATTTTGCTGACGGATGGAACAATCCTGAACCCGGAGGATCTAAACCCGGTCGGCTCGGCGAAGGTGACTCACATAACCCGGAACGGGAATGCATCGAGAGCGGCGGATGTGGTTGCCGGGGAAGAAGTGAACCTCGAGTTCGAGAATACCCAGCGATCAGTGCATGTGGAGTGGGCGGTGGTGCTGCTCGAAGGGTCCAACTACCTTAGGGAGGTCCTGACGATTGCGGCGAACGGCGGCAAAGACGTGCCAATCAGCCGGGTGGAACTGATCGATCTGACTTTGCCGGATGCGCGCGTCGCAGGATCAGTGGCCGGGTCGCCGATTGTGGCGGGAAATCTATTTCTCGGATTCGAGCACCCGCTCTCCACAAGCAAGGTGACGGGAACGAAAGCCGAAGCATGGATCGATCGGGAACTGCCGCTGCGGGCAGGGCAGGCAGTCACATATTCGGCAGTGATCGGGGTAGCCCGAGAGGGACAGACGCGGCGCGACTTCCTCGCCTATCTCGAGCGCGAGAGGGCGCATCCGTACAGAACGTTTCTGCACTACAACAGCTGGTACGACCTGGGATACTTCACGCCCTACAGCGCGGCCGACGCGGTGGACCGGATCAACGCGTTTGGGCGCGAGTTGCATGAGAAGCGTGGAGTGAAGCTGGATTCGTTTCTGTTCGACGATGGTTGGGACCGGCACGATTCACTGTGGAAATTCAACGCCGGGTTTCCGAATGGATTCACTTCGCTGAAAGAGGCTGCGGAGAAGTACGGGGCTGATCCCGGAGTTTGGATGTCGCCCTGGGGTGGCTACTCGAAACCCAAAGAAGAGCGGATCGCGTTCGGGCGGAGCGCGGGATACGAGATTGTCAGTGGAGGGTATGCGCTGTCAGGCCCCAAGTACTACGCGGCTTTTCGCGATGTGGCGCTGGAGATGATCCGCAAGTACGGAGTGAACCAGTTCAAGTTCGATGGAACGGGAAACGCCGACTCGGTATTCCCAGGCAGCCAATTCGACAGCGACTTTTCAGCGATGATCCACCTCATCGGAGAGTTGCGGTCGGCGAAGCCGGACTTGTTTGTGAACCTCACAACGGGAACATGGCCGTCACCTTTCTGGGTGATGCATGCCGACTCGATCTGGCGCGGTGGCGATGACGACGATGTCACGGGCGTGGGGACGTACCGCGAGCGCTGGATTACCTACCGCGATGCGCAGACGTACAGAAACGTAGTGCAGATGGGCCCACTGTATCCGCTCAATTCGCTCATGCTGCATGGAATCATCTATGCGCGGGAGCACAAGCACCTGGACAAGGATCCGGGCAACGATTTCAGGAATGAGGTGCGGTCATACTTCGGAACTGGCACCCAGCTACAGGAGATGTACATCACCCCTGGACTTCTGAGCCAGCAGAATTGGGATGACCTTGCGGAGGCCGCAAAGTGGTCGCGTGAGAATCAGGAGGTTCTGAAGGACACCCACTGGGCGGGCGGAGATCCCGCATGGCTTGAGGTGTATGGGTGGGCCGCGTGGACGCCAAAGAAAGCGACACTGGTCCTGCGGAATCCCAGCGATCATGAACAGGTGATCAAGGTGCGGCTGAAGGATGCGCTGGAACTGCCCGCCGAAGCCGCAAAGGTGTATAGTGCTCGAAGCCCTTGGAAAGACGATGCAGGGCGCCCGGCGATTGTGCTTCAGGCGCAAGAAGCACATGAGTTCCACCTCGCTGCATTCCAGGTACTCACGCTCGACATCCTGCCAACCGAAAACGCGGACCGCCGCGAAAGCGCGCATCGCTGAGGGTAAGGAAGGATGGATGCCATGGTTTCTCCTACACTTCTTGTCCTGGCCGCTGGATTGGGCAGCCGTTATGGTGGCCTGAAACAGCTGGACCCTGTGGGGCCCGACGACGAGACCATCATGGATTACTCGATCTTCGACGCCCGGCGAGCTGGGTTCGGCAAGGTCGTGTTCGTCATTCGAAAAGAGATCGAGGAGCCGTTTAAGACGACGCTTGGCGCTCGATACGAAAAGCGCGTGCCGGTGGAGTATGTCTTCCAGGAAGTGGGAAAGCTGATTCCGGGGTTCTCAATTCCCGAGGGCCGTAGCAAGCCATGGGGCACGACGCACGCAATTCTGATGGCATCGAACGTGATCCACGAGCCGTTTGCGGTTATCAATGCGGATGATTTCTATGGCGCGGAGAGTTTTCGTGTTCTTTCACAGCATCTGCAGACGGGGAGTTCGGATTATGCGATGGTAGGATTTGTGCTTCGCAATACTCTGTCGGAGTTCGGGACTGTTGCGCGTGGAGTGTGCCATGTTGCGGAAGACGGCTTTCTGAAAGACATTATGGAACTGAAGTCGATTGAGCGCGAAGGGCCACGGATCACGAATATCGATGCGGAAGGGCAGGAGACGGTGCTGAACGGCGGCGAGATGGTGAGCATGAACATGTGGGGATTCACGCCGCAAGTCTTCGGCCAGCTCTACGAGCAGTTTCAGCGCTTCCTGAAACGCTACGGAAACGATCTGAAGGCGGAGTGCTACATCCCCAGCACGGTCAATACGCTGATCCAGTCTGGGCAGGCCCGCGTAAAGGTGTTGCGCTCCGGGGACGCGTGGTTCGGGGTGACCTACCGCGAGGATCATCCGCGGGTGGTGCAGAGTATTTCGAGGTTGGTTGAGGGTGGTACCTATCCCAGAAAGTTGTGGCGATGAGTGAGGGGCAGAGTGTTGCTGCCGTTGCGGGCGCGTTCAAGGTAGAGGGTGAGTTCGAGAGCGCAGCACGCTACGGCAGCGGGCACATCCACGATACATATAGCGTGCGATTTGAAGATAGTGGACGCCCGATGGCGCACATCATTCTTCAGCACATCAATACCAGGATCTTCAAAAACCCTATAGCGATGACGGAAAACATCAGGCGCGTGACGACACACCTGCGTTTGCGCCTCGATGATGTGGAAGATGCGGATCGGCGCGTGCTGCAACTGGTACCCACGCGAGAGGACAGGGCGTGGCATGTGGATGACGAAGAGCAGTACTGGAGAGCGTACCGGTTCATCGAAGGTGCGAAGTCGTTCGACGAGGTGAACTCGGAGCGGCAGGCGTTTGAAGCGGCAAAGGCCTTCGGTGGATTCCAGCGGATGCTTGCGGATTTACCCGGAGGACGGTTGGCGGAGACAATCCCCCATTTTCACGACACACCGAAACGGTTTACCGATTTTGAATGGGCCCTGGACGCCGACGCTGCAGGCAGGGCAGAGCACACGCGGGATGAGATTGCATTTGCCATGGAACGGAGGACGACTGCAAGTGCCCTGGTAGAGTCAGGCCTTCCGGAGCGCGTTACGCACAACGACACAAAGCTGAACAACGTATTGCTCGACGAGGTGACGGGCCAGGGAATCTGCGTGATCGATCTGGACACGGTCATGCCGGGACTCGCGGCATACGATTTTGGCGACATGGTGCGGACAATGACCTGTCCGGCGGCTGAGGACGAGCAGGATCTCTCGCGTGTGGAGCTTGATTTTCGATTATTTGAGTCTGTGCTGCGCGGGTACCTTCAAGGCGCGGAGAATTTTCTGACTGCAAATGAACGGGAGTCGTTGATCACGGGCGCCCGGGTGATTGTGTTCGAGCAGGGAGTGCGGTTCCTGGCGGACTATCTTGCTGGCGACACCTATTACAAGGTGAGCAGGCCGGGGCAGAACCTCGATCGGTGTCGGACGCAGTTCAAGCTGTTGGAGTCAATCGAGCGGCAAGAAAAAGCGATGCGGCGGCTGCTTTCGCAAATCTGAACGCTAACCCTCAACCTGCTTGGCTTCTCAATGTTTGTTTTTCGCCCCAAATGGCATCCGTGGTTGTCCAATCCAGAACACGTTGCTGCGGCGTGCGAGAAATCCCGGGGCGCGCTCTTGCAGTCGATCCTGCGCCTCCTGGAAGGGCCCCACATAGCGCATCGCATCCGGCAGGCCGCGATAGATTCGACGGAGCCATCGGTGTGCGTGCCGAGCCGACGCCTGTTCCTCCGGCCCGAACTCTAGCGCGAACGCCTCACGAAAACGCTCCGGCAACCACTCCGCAGTCAGTGCCTGGTACCAGCGCGGAATGTGAATCCATGATCCCGCTCCGGTCATGAGTCGCTGCCCCATGTATCGCGCCCGTTCGCTCACCCCGAGCGCCTCCGACGCGAACATCTCTGCAACGTAAGCTTCGAATCCGCTCCAGTTTTTCGGCAGCGCAGTCACCGGCAGACCGAATAGCCCCGCCATCACCTTCGACTCCGCGTAGTAGCGTTCGCGTTCATCGCTGCTCAGCGGCGGCAATACACATTCGTAGGCAATCACTGCGCTCTCAATCAGCGTCGCGTAAACCCAGAGAAGCGCGGGCACCTGCAGTGCCTCGTAGCGAGACCCTTTTGCGTATCCAGCCACTGACTCCGGTACTTCGCCCGTGATTCTCGTATGCAACTCATAAAGGGATCGTGCTGCATGGAAAGCCTGGTCAGCCGTCCCGAAGATCATCGTGAATACGACACGAAAGGTGTTGTGAAATCGCGCAATGGGTTTGGCGAGTAGAGAAGAATGCTGGTCGAGTGCCGCAGCCACCCACGGATGCGCAAGCTGCAACAGCGCCGCCCGACCCGCTCCCAGAAACAATGCTGACTCGCAGTTGATCCGCCAGCTTACCGACTCTGCACCAAAGATGCCTTCCACTGGCCGTCGCACCTGCGCGGACACAGCGGCGATGTGCGCCTCAAGATAGGCTCTCGTTGCTTCCGTCGCACTGAGCACTCTATGTGGCTGTTCCATTCGATGATTTCCGGTCCCGGCTCCGCCTAACGCGGCTGCGCAAAGTCTCCGATGCTTGTCGTGTCGATCTGAAGAAGGTTGATCATTCCAGGACGGCTCCGATAAGGTCAAATGCGGAGCTCCGTTCTTGAAAGTCTATCTAATTGACGGTACCTACGAGCTGTTCCGCCACTACTTCGCCATGCCCAAGGCTCGCGATGCGAACGGCCGTGAGGTGGGCGCTGTTCGCGGTGTGCTCGCATCCATGCTTGCCTTGATGCGCGATGGAGTGACCCACATCGCTGTCGCCACCGACCACGTCATTGGGTCCTTCCGCAACAACCTGTGGCATGGATATAAGACTGGCGAAGGTGTCGAGCCGGACCTTCTATCGCAATTTCCGATCCTCGAGGAAGTGCTGACGGCGGCCGGAATCGTCGTCTGGCCCATGATCGAATATGAAGCAGACGACGCCCTTGCTTCAGCCGCAGCGATCGCCGCAAAGGATCGCCGCGTCGAGCAGGTGGTCATCTGCACCCCAGATAAAGATCTCGCCCAATGCGTCCGAGAAGCTCGAATTGTTCAGCTGATCCGCCGCACGGGTGTCATCCTCGACGAAGCTGCGATCATCGCAAAGTTCGGCGTACCTCCGGCCAGCATTCCGGATTACCTGGCGCTGGTGGGAGACGCGGCCGATGGATATCCCGGTCTCCCCGGCTGGGGAGCCAAGTCAACCGCCACTGTGCTCGCCAGGTACGCTCACATCGAGTCCGTCCCCACTTCCTGTGGCGACTGGCATCTGAACGTCGCAAATGCCGCAACCCTCGCCGACACTCTTGTCAGCCAGCGCAAGCAGGCCCTCCTGTTTCGAACGCTCGCCACGCTCAAAGCCGATATTCCGCTCTTCAAGAAAGTCGACGAACTTCACTGGACCAGCCCAACTCCCGCATTTGACGCCATCGGACGCCTCCTCGACCAGGCTGTGATCGAAAAGAAGCCGTCGAGATCAGGGACCAGCCGCACGCGCAAGAGCCGATAGGCGGCTTCACTCCACGGTCCGGAAGCTCTCCAGTTGATTCAAGCCGCGGATCGGTATATGGTGTGGCCGTTCTCTTTGTGAGTGGTCACAAGCCTCATTGGCTATGCGACGCGCATTTTGTGTGCAGTTGATGGCATTCGTGCTGATTGCAGTTTTCTCCCTTCCAGCTCTTGCGCAGACTTCCGCTGCTCCGGTGATTAGCAGGATTGATCCGCCGAACTGGTGGGTGGCGCTGCCGGATCCAATGCTGCTTGTATATGGCCAGAATCTCGGAGACGCGCGATTTACGGTGGTCGGACGCGGAGTGCGGATCGAGAAGACACAGGCTTCAGCGAACGGGCACTATGCGTTTGTAACGCTATCTGAAAAGAGTGCTCCTGTGCAGCGGTTGCGAGTGAGAGCTTCGAACGCGGCGGGGTCATCTGAAGCCAATTTTGAATTGAAAGCTCGCGACCCGGAGGCCGGGAGGCACCAGGGATTCAGCGCGGCCGATGTGATGTACCTGATCATGACTGATCGTTTTGCCGATGGCGATGCTGCGAATAACCAGCCGGGATATGATCCGGGCGCGGCGCGTGGATGGCACGGCGGCGATCTGCGCGGAGTGGATGCCCACTTGGATTACCTGAAAGAACTCGGCGCCACCACGCTGTGGCTGACCCCGATCCTTTCGAATGGGAAAGAGCCGGATTCGTATCACGGGTACGCGGCCGCGGATCTGTATGCGGTGGACTCGCACTTCGGAACCCTGAATGATTACCTCAACCTCGTGCGAGATCTGCATGCGCGGAAGATGAAAATCGTCTTCGACATCGTTCCGAACCATATTGGGCTCGAGAGTCCATGGGTGCACGATCCACCCTCACCGGATTGGCTGCACGGCAGTGTGGAACAGCACAGGCAGACTCGCTACAACATCGAGGAACTCGCTGACCCGCACGCGACCGCTGCGGATTCGTGGGACATCACGCACGGCTGGTTCGTCGATGCAATGCCGGATCTGAACCAGGAGAACCCGCTGATTTCGAAATACCTGATCGAGAATGCGATGTGGTGGATCGAGACAGCGGGTCTGGATGGGTTTCGGATCGATACCTTTCCGTATGTCGGGCGCGCGTTCTGGAGCGAGTTTCACCGCCAACTCAAGGCCGTCTATCCAAAGCTGACGACCGTGGGCGAAATCTTTAATGGTGATCCGACGTTGACCTCGTTTTTTGCGGGAGGCGTTGTCCACGATGGCATCGACACGGGATTGTATACGCCGTTTGATTTTCCAACCTTCTACGGCATACGGGATGTACTGGTCCATGACAAGCCGATGACAGCGCTGAAAGCTGTGCTGGGCGCGGATCATCTGTATCCGCATCCGGAACGGCTGGTGACGTTCTTTGGGAATCACGACACAAAGCGCTTCATGTCAGAGCAGGGTGCGACCGCCGATCGGCTGAAGCTGGCGTTTGTTCTCCTGGCGACCATGCGCGGAATGCCCGAAATTTATTCGGGCGACGAGATCGCAATGGAGGGTGGGGACGATCCGGATAACCGGAGGGATTTTCCGGGCGGTTTCAAGTCGAGCAGCCATGACGCATTTACGGCTGTGGGACGAACCAGCGATGAGCAGGAGATGTTT